>Ga0209467_1002808_pt1 | contig 11961 bp, 16 predicted proteins | sample Higcelwee11metaG_FD_187175 | JGI IMG/M metagenome (GOLD analysis project Ga0209467, IMG submission 187175) | Freshwater pond sediment microbial communities from the University of Edinburgh, under environmental carbon perturbations - High... | ecosystem: Environmental > Aquatic > Freshwater >...
ATACGAATCAGTATCTCAAGGGGATCAAGGTGACTGATGTCGAAATGAAGGCTCTGAGTTGTCACCCGGAATCTTTTCATGGTGAGTGGAATTATTCCATTAAAAAGTATAATTAATTTTTGAACGGCCCCTTACCAAGCCACGCTGCACGTTGAGCACAGGTTTTAAAATTTGCATCATCTACATAATTTTGTATAACGTTACCAAGAAAGGCTGACTTTATATCTCCTGTTTTGTCGGGATTTTTATGAATACAATAATCTTTAACCAGATATTCAAGCGCTTTCCGGAAACCCACGCCTGATATTTCATCTAATTGTAAAGCCTCCGCTTCACATGCCTGCGAGTATATCTTTTTAAATATCGGTGAAATTTCTTCGACTTCTTGGAAAATTTCCGGTTTCTTATATTTAATTGGCACTGACTTTACATATTTAAAAACACCAACCATTTGACCAGTTGTTGGATTTTTCTCGTTTCGCCAATATTGACCAATAAACAGGCCCTGACAATTCCTATGCGTACATTTGAATACAATTTCTAAATAAGTTTCAGGTTTTCCCAGAACTCCGTTAAGGGAACCTAAAAATTGATTTGGTTGAACTGCATGATGACACAGCGGACAAACATCTGGAGAATGATCATATTCGATACCTAAATCTGAACAACCTACAGGAACTATATTTGGCATTCTTGCCTCCTAAACAATTTTAAAAAATTAAGCACCCGCATAGCTAAATTACGAGGTAATTCGGTGGACGCCATACCGAATTATCCTTGAAAATATCCCCTTCATCGAAACAATTCATTTGAATTTACCGAAATTATTTTCTTTAAGCGTTTGATCACCCCACGGTAACGGAAACCGGACAAACGTCCCCTATCAGGCATTCACAATTAAGGGATAGTTGAAAGAATCGCTGATGGATGACGGTTCGATAGGGTTGGATCTTTTCATCTGCGCCTCAATCATCTTGCGGGCAACGTCTCTTGCCATTTCAAGTGCTTCCGTGGCGGTCCTGCCCTGAGCCATCAACCCCTGGATATCGTCTGATGTCGCCAGATAGGCGCCTTCCGGCAATTTCCCGAGATGGATATTCATTATTCTTTCCATTGGACACCCATCGCTGATGAATTGGGTTGATTCATTTTTTATCGGCATTATGCTGGACAAGGGGAATAATGTCAATGGGTTTGAAATTATTAAATTATTGTCCCTTATTGTTTTGACAATGAAAAAAGAGGATGTATAATTTGTACAAATTGAACATTTTATACATTTGGAGTTTCGCTGATGCTTAAAAAAATTACAACCGCTGACGCCAGGAAAAAATTTGCGGAAATCGTCAATCAGGTCGCTTACGGAAGTGAATCGTTTGTCCTGACCCGTCGGGGCCAGGCGGTGGCGGCCATTGTACCGATTAAGGAACTTGCGTTATTGCAAGAACGTGAAGACAGGGGCGATATTGAAGACGCCTGGAAAGCAAAAAACGAGACCGGTGATCCCATTCCCTGGGAAGTGTTGAAAAAGGAACTGCAAGGGTGAAGTATCGGGTTGAGGTAAAGCGGTCTGCGGCCAAGGCGCTTGCAAAAATACCGAAGCCCGATCAAAATCGCATCATCGAAAAAATTGATGGTCTCGCGGAAAATCTTCCCAATTCGGGCACAACCAAAATGAAAGGGGACAATCCCTTTCATAAAGTTCGCGTCGGCGATTACCGAATTATTTATGAAATCCAGGACGATATTTTGGTGATTTTAATCCTCAAAATCGGTCACCGGAGAGACGTCTACAAAAACATATCCTGAGGCTCAGGCTCATATCCCATACCCCACCCGCTCAATAAGTTCCACGCGGAATTAATTTAACATCCCGTTATTTTTTTGTATATTTATTGTTCCGGCATGCCTGAATTTTACCTGCGTTGCGCGGCGCAGGTAAAAATTAGTAATTCGGATGGGCCACGGTATAATCCAGTTGGGCGATCAGCGCGTCGCATTCCTGCCGTTTGGCTTCCAGGGCCGCTGCCCATCGGACAGCCTCTTCCCGGAGCTGCAAAACGGTTTCCCGCTCCAGCCGGTAAAGCCCTTCCTGAGTGCTCAGCAGTTCGGGGACGGCGGCCCCGGCAATCAGGCGGTTCATGGTTTGTTTGTATGTGTTCACGACTTTATCATTCGGATTTACATAAGGAAGCGCCGCCTGTTTGATTTGCCGGATGCGGGCGCTCAACTGCCGGGAAGGGGGTTTTTATTGATGCATTCCTGAATCAGATCGAATTTGGTCTGACCGTCGGGCAACTGGGTCAATAATTTCTGATTGGTGTAAACCAGCCGGTCGATATCGATCCCGATTATTTCCATGTGCCGATGCTGTGCCGCGACCCGGACCATCGCCCCCAGCTCCCGGCGCGTCAGGGAAAGATCCGGCCGCCGGCATAGCCGGGAAAAGCTGGCGAGCTTATGACCGTTCGGCGATGACGCCAATTCAATATTGTCATTAAAGAAACGGGTTGTCTTTATTAATGCAAACTCTTAACGGCAGGCTGAATACCCGGCCCGCGAAATAATCATCCTCGAACGATTCCCCCAACCTGATCCACAACATTGTCCTTCCTTAATGTAGACGTTTACACTTTTGAAATGTCTTCCGACCCTCAAGATTGTTGCCCGTTCGACCTTTCCGATCATTTGAATAAAAAATAAATAATATAAATTCAAATGATTAAAATTTTAAACAGAACTGCTGCAAAACTCTGGCATGCCCCTTGTAATTGAGAGTTTTAAACGTTTGAACGGAAATTCTTTTTTATAGTCACCGGGAAACAAAAAAAGGCGACACCATGACTTCCATATCCATCCTGAAAGCGCGTGAGGAACAGATTTACCGGAAAGGGGCCGAGCCCTTTAACATGAAGTGCGACAAGCACAGTGTGGCCGGGTCCGTCAGCCAGCGGGCCTGCGTGTTCTGCGGCTCCCGGGTGGTTTTGTATCCGGTGGCCGACGCCCTGCATCTCATTCACGGCCCCATCGGGTGCGCGGCCTACACCTGGGATATCCGGGGGGCGCTCTCTTCAGGACCGGAACTGCACCGGTTGAGTTTTTCAACGGACTTGCAGGAAAAGGACGTGATTTTCGGCGGCGAAAAAAAGCTGTATGCTGCTTTAACGGAACTAATTGCCCAATATAAACCGAACGCCGCTTTTGTCTATTCCACGTGCATCGTTGGCATTATCGGGGACGATGTGGCCGCCGTGTGCCGGAAGGTGGCGAAAGAGACCGGTATCCCGGTGCTGCCGGTGCATTCCGAAGGGTTTAAGGGCACGAAAAAAGACGGATACAAGGCTGCGTGCGACGCCCTGACCCAGTTGATCGGCACCGGGCCAATCGCCGGCATCAGTCCGTTTTCCATCAATATCATGGGGGAATTCAATATCGGCGGCGAAGCCTGGATGATCCGGGACTATTACCGGCGGATGGGGGTTGAGGTGGTGTCCGTTATGACCGGTGACGGCCGGGTGGCGGAAATCCAGCGGGCCCACGGGGCGAAACTGAATGTGGTCCAGTGTTCCGGGTCCATGACCCATCTGGCTGAAACCATGCGGGAAAAATACGGCATCCCTTTTATCCGGGTGTCTTATTTCGGCATCGAGGACACGGCCAAGGCCCTTTACGATGTGGCCGGTCATTTTAAGGAACAATCCGAAATCATGGAAAAAACAAGCGAACTGGTCCGCTCGGAAGTGGACCGGATCTATCCGGAACTTCAGAAGATCAAAGCCCGGGTTTGCGGCAAGCGCGCCGCCATTTACGTGGGCGGCGCGTTCAAGGCGTTTTCCCTCATCAAGGCCCTTCGTTATCTGGGCATGGAAGTGGTGCTGGCTGGTTCCCAGACCGGAAACGAGAAAGATTACGAGATATTAAAGGACATGTGCGAGGACGGCACCATCATCCTCGATGACGCCAATCCCCTGGAACTGTCCAAATATATTATTGAAAAAAAGGCCGACCTGTTTATCGGCGGGGTGAAGGAGCGGCCCATAGCCTATAAGATGGGCATTGGGTTCTGCGATCACAACCATGAACGCAAAACCCCCCTGGCCGGGTTTGAGGGTATGCTTAATTTTGCTCACGAAGTCTGTCAGACGGTTACCAGTCCGGTGTGGCAATTTGCGCCGCATCGTTCGCCATAGGGGTTGGGGATTTCAGTACCTGACGTGTGAATAAAAATCACCACGAAGCCCACGAAGAACACGAAGGCGACATCCGGGCGGTTCTGTGAAGTCCCTCTTCGTGGTTAAATTCCAATGTATTTTCACGGTAAACAACGGATAGCCGGACTTATGTAAATTGAAGAAGGAGGGTGCTTGAAATGAATACCGCCCAAAAATTAACCAGAAAAAACCATACATCCACCCAGAACCCCTGCAAGCTGTGTTCTCCTCTGGGCGCGTCGCTGGTCATCAAGGGAATCCGGGGCGCGGTTCCCCTGCTGCACGGGTCACAGGGGTGTTCCACCTATATCCGGCGGTATCTCATCAGCCATTTCAAGGAGCCCATTGATATCGCCAGTTCTAATTTCGGGGAGGACACCGCCATTTTTGGGGGCGGCATGAATTTAAAAATCGCCCTGGAAAACATCATCAATCAGTACAATCCGGAGATCATCGGCGTGGCCACCACCTGTTTGTCGGAAACCATCGGGGATGACGTGAACATGTTTGTCCATGAGTTTTTAAGAGAGCGCAAGGACAAGGCCACCCCCCCGATTGTACACATTCCCACGCCCAGCTACAGCGGGACGCACATGACCGGGTTTCACCAAGCAACCCTGGAGATGGTCAAGACCCTGGCGACGGAAAAAACCGGCATCCTGCCTGACCATGGCAATATCAATATTAATGTGTTTCCGGGCATGTTGTCCGCGGCGGATTTGCGGTATCTAAAGGAGATTTTTGCGGATTTCGGCCTGACACCAATGATGCTGCCGGATTATTCCCAGACCATGGACGGGACTCTCTGGTCTGAATATCAGAAAATTCCCGCGGGCGGAACTTCTGTTCAGGCGATACGGGACGCCGCGAATGCCGCTGCCAGCCTCCAGATGGGCCGAGTGCTGAACGCGGAACCGGAATCCGCCGGTAAATACCTGGGCAAAACATTCAATGTCCCCTGCCATGAGCTGGGGCTGCCCATCGGGATAAAGGAGACCGACCGCCTGTTTGCGGCCCTGGAAGCCATATCCGGAAAACCCGTCCCCCAGAAATATGTCGAGGAACGGGGGCGTCTGGTGGATGCTTATGTGGACGGGCACAAATACGTGAGCGGAGTCAGGGCCGCGCTTTACGGGGAAGAGGATCTGGTGGTGGGGCTCGCCGCATTTCTGTCGGAGATCGGCATCGTGCCTGTGATCTGCGCGTCCGGCGGTGAAAGTGGGAACCTGGCGGCCAAATTGTCGGATGTCATGGATAACCATCTGAAAGAACAATGTATAATTTTGGAAGGCATGGATTTCAAATCCATAGAGGCGGAAGTGGAAAAATGCCCGCCGGATATCATGGTCGGCAACAGTAAGGGGTATGCCGTCACCCGCCGTATGGAGATTCCCCTTGTCCGGGCAGGGTTCCCCATTCATGACCGTATCGGCGGGCATCGGATGCTGCATGTCGGCTACCAGGGAGCCCAGGCGTTGTTTGACCGGATCGCAAACGCCATCATTGAAAACAAGCAGGACGAATCCGGCGTCGGCTATATGTATATGTAAAAAATCCGGAGGTAGGTCGGGTTTCTTACCCGACATCAAATTATCGGCGATACCCTTAATGTTATCGGGATATGAATCCCGACCTACCTCTCTCAAGCGTTAAGTGAACCAGGCGGTTATTTGGAATATTGCCGAAACTATGAAGGAGAGCGTTATGAATATAGAAAATCACCCCTGTTTTAACGACACAGCAAGACATAAATTCGGCCGGGTCCATCTGCCGGTGGCGCCCCGGTGCAATATCAAATGCCGGTTCTGCAACCGGAAATTCGATTGTGTGAATGAAAGCCGGCCCGGCGTCAGCAGCGGCATCCTGACGCCCAGGCAGGCGATGGTATACTTAGGTGAAGTGATGAAAAAGAAAGGCAATATTTCCGTTGTGGGTATTGCGGGTCCGGGCGACCCGTTCGCCAATCCGGAGGAAACCATGGAAACCCTTCGGCTGGTCAGGAAAAAATACCCGGAAATGCTGCTCTGCGTGGCCACCAATGGACTTTCCATCGGGCCTCACTTGGATGAACTGAAGGAACTGGATGTCAGCCATGTGACCATTACCGTCAATGCGGTGGACCCGGCGGTGGGGGAGCAGATTTATTCCTGGGTGCGGTCCGGCAAGCATGTCTATCACGTGAAAAACGGGTTTAAGATGCTTATGGAAAAACAGTTTGCGGCGGTGACGGGCCTTAAGGAACGCGGCATCACCACCAAAATCAACACCATCATCATCCCCGGAATCAACGACCGGCATGTAGAAGCGGTTTCCAAAACAATGGCGGAAATGGGTGCGAACCTTCAGAACTGCGTGGCCTATTACCCCAATGAAGGCTCTGATTTTGAAAACATGGCCGAGCCGTCATCCTCGATGATGAAGGAAGTCCGAAGCATTGCGGCGAAATACATGCCCCTCATGCACCACTGCACCCGGTGCCGGGCGGACGCCGTGGGTCTGCTGGGGGAAACGCCGGACATGGGACTCATGAAAACCCTTCAGGCCTGTGAACAGATGACCGATTTTGAAGCGTCTTCCGGGCTTCCGTTGCCCGATGCCAAACGTCCCCATGTGGCGGTGGCAACCCTTGAAGGGGTGCTGGTCAATCAGCACCTCGGCCAGGCCAGTCAACTGGCGGTTTACGGGATGAAAGAGGGCGAAGTTCATCTTATAGAGGTGCGGGACACGCCGGATGCCGGAACCGGGGCCAGACGCTGGGAAGCCCTGGCGCAGATTCTGTCCGATTGTGGCACCCTGCTGGTGAACGGCGTCGGGGAAACCCCGAAAATGCTGCTGGCTGAGTACGGGATTCAGGTGGTGGAGGTGGAGGGGCTGATTGTTGAGGCCCTTGACGCCCTGTTTTCGGGCCGGGGGCTTTCGGGCATGAAAAAGCGGGATATCGGCCCGTGCAGCGGGTCGTGCGGGAGAAACGCGGTGGGATGCGGTTAAAACATAAAATCACCACGAAGGACACGAAGAAAGCCTGCTTCGTGCTCTTCGTGACCTTCGTGGTGGAAACCAGTTAGCAGGCCGGGTTTCTTACCCGGCAAATGACATATTTAATTTGTCGGGAATGGAATCACGACCTACGAAGGATTCTATCAATTCGATTTAAGATTTTTAGGCCAAGATCATTTTTCCGGCCATCCCCGTTGTAGGGTGCGGGGTTTATCCCCGCCCGAAAAGGGAGGGCGTATAGCCCTCCCCTACTGAAACGATGATCATGGCCGATTTTTATGAAATTATCATTTTGAGATTAAAAATATAGTTCAAAAATAAGGAGAGACAAAATGGAAAAACCGAAAATACATATCATCGTTTGCGCAAGTTTCAGGGTGGGCGGCGAACCCAAAGGGACGTGCCACAAAAAAGGGTCGGCGGCCCTTTTGCCGTATCTTGAAAACGAGATTCTGGACCGGGGGCTCGATGCCCTCATCACCAGCAGCGGGTGTATGAAAGCCTGTGATCACGGGCCGGTGATGGTGATCCAGCCGGATAACCTCTGGTACGGCCATATTGAAAACGAAAGCGCGGTGGATGCGGTTTTGGACGCGCTGGAGGACGGAGGCCAGGCAACCGATTTTTTGATTTCATAATTTGATTTTCAGGCGTATGCTCATAAATTTTCAGCGGATGGTATCACCGCCTTGACCCGGAAAAGGAAATTCCCGTGAATCTGACGGAAACAGCGCTTCTGCCGCTTATCCTTACATTAAAGGTAGCTTCCCTGGCAACGCTCTTCGCGTTTTTGGCCGGGGTATGCTTCGCCCATATCATCAGTGGAAGGAAAATCCGGGGGAGCGATATGCTGGATGCCGCGCTGACGCTGCCCCTGGTGCTGCCGCCCACGGTTCTGGGCTATTATCTGCTGGTGGTTTTCGGGCGGAACGGATGGCTGGGCCGATGGCTTTATGAGATTTTCGGCGTGTCCCTGATTTTTACCTGGCAGGGTGCGGTGGTGGCTTCCTTCATCGTGTCCCTGCCCCTGGTGCTCAAATCAGCCAGGGCCGCGTTTGAAAGCGTCGACCCCACCCTGGAAAATGTGGCACGGACCCTGGGGCATTCGGAATTTTCCATATTTCTCACGGTTTCTCTGCCCCTGGCCTGGCGGGGCGTCATGGCCGGGACCATGCTGGCCTTTGCCAGGGCCATGGGCGAGTTCGGCGCCACCCTGATGATCGCCGGCAACCTGCCGGGAAAGACCCAAACCTTGTCTGTCGCCGTCTACCAAGCGGTCCAGGCAGGGGATGACACCCTGGCGAATACGCTGGTCATCATTATTTCCTGCGTCAGCCTGCTCATCTTATACACATCCGGAAAGCTGTTGAACAACAGGCAGGCATGGATCAGAAATTTTATGGAAAAGGAGACAAAATGAAATTATTTTGTAATAAAATCGGGTATTATTTCATGAATAACAGGATGTTGCGCAGATCGGGCGTAATGGCTGCAATCTGCCTGGCGTTTTTGGCCATTGTCGCGCTTCCGTCTTATGCAGGGGAGGAAATCATTGTATCCGCCGCCGCAAGCCTCACCAACGCGATGGAGGACATCAGCCGGGCGTTTGAAAAACAGACGCCGGGGGTTGCGGTCCGGTGCAATTTCGGCGCGTCCGGCGCCCTGGTCCAGCAGATGGCAAGCGGCGCGCCCGTGGATGTATTCGCCTCGGCCAGCATTGAGGACATGGAAAAAGCGCAAACGAAAGACCTGATCAACCTCGGAACCCAAAAAATTTTCGCTTCCAATCAACTGGTTCTGGTAGTCCCGGCAGGGTCGGATATTCCGCTTAATGAAATTTCCGATCTGCTAAAACCGGAATTTAAAAAAATCGCAATGGGGCATCCGGAGACCGTTCCCGCCGGAAGGTATGCCAGGAAGTTTCTTGATAAAAACGGATTGTGGGAAGCTCTTCTGGACCGCCTGGTCTATGCCAATACCGTCCGGGATGTGCTGGGATATGTGCGGCGGGGGGAAGTCGACGCGGGTTTCGTGTATGCCACGGATGCGGCCACGGCCGGGGACAGGATACGTGTCGCCGCAAAACCGGCGGCAAAGGGCTCCCTCTCCATCCTGTATCCCATCGCCGCCACCCGCATGACCCGCCATCATGAGATCGCGGCCCGGTTCTGCGAATTCGTGGCCGGTCCCGAGGGGCGAAAGATACTCTCAGGTTATGGGTTCGGCAAGCCGGAATAATTTGTTACGCATTCAGGAGTCAGAATTCGGAATTCAGAATACCCGAGAGGTCGCGATGAACATCGACATCCATATTAAAAAAAGAATGAGGAGCGGGAGCCGGGTGTTTGATCTGGACGTCTCGCTCCGGGCCGATACCGACCGGCTGGCGCTGTTCGGGCCGTCCGGATTCGGCAAGACCCTGACCCTTCATGCCTTGGCAGGGCTTTTAAAGCCGGATGCGGGGAAAATTGTTTTTAACGGCCGGGTGCTGTTTGATTCCGCCAAAAAAATCAACCTGCCCGCAAGAGACCGGAAGATCGGCTATCTGTTTCAGAATTACGCGCTGTTCCCCCATCTGACGGTACGGGAAAACATGGCCTTCGGCCTTAAAAAACGCCTGTGGGGAAGGGGCTCCGGGGAATCGGAGAAACTTGATAACTATCTTGACATATTCGGATTAACAGATATCTCGGGATGTTTCCCCAGGGATATTTCCGGGGGCCAGGCCCAGCGTGCGGCTCTTGCGCGGGCGCTGATATGGGAGCCGGACCTGCTTCTTCTGGATGAGCCGTTTTCCGCCCTTGACCCGTATTTGCGGAAGAAAATGCGGGGTGAATTTCAGGCGATGCTGGACCGGTTCCATATTCCGGTGATCCTCATCACCCATGATTATGATGATCTGGGCGCATTCGCGGATGTGGTGGCTGTCTATACGGAGGGCCGGATCAAGGAGCAGATTACGGATTTTGAAAATAATCAGCATGTTGTTGAAAACATGATCGCTGAAATCTACGCGGAAAACCGGAGGCGTAAAGAGGATGCAACAGTCTGTGACCATCAGAAATGCCGCTCACTCGGATATCGATGCGCTGGTGAGTCTGCTCCGTGAACTCTTCGCCGTTGAGGCGGATTTTTTCTTTGATGCGGACAAACAGCGGCGAGGGCTTTTGCTGATGCTCGACGGCTGCAGGAAACACCGGTGCGTCCGGGTGGCGGAACAGGACAACGAAGTCATCGGCATGTGTTCCGCCCAAACCCTGATTTCCACCGCCGAGGGGGGGGCGGTGGCCCTGGTGGAGGATCTGGTGGTCAAAACCGGGTGGCGGGGCAGGGGCGTGGGCCGTATGCTGCTTGCAAGCATGGAGGACTGGAGACGGGAGCGGGGCCTGAAACGCCTTCAGCTTCTGGCGGACGCCGAAAATGAACCGGCCCTGGCGTTTTACCAAAACAACGGCTGGAAACGCACGCAACTCATCTGCCTCAGAAAACGATAGCTTTCAAGATGCCGAGGGTTGTAGGTCGGGATTCTTTCCCGACATCAGTAATGGCCGAAGCTTTGACTATGTTCGGGAGATGCCATGATGGAAAATTCACAGGATCGTCATGTCTGGATCATCGACTCCACCCTGCGGGACGGGGAGCAGGCCCCCGGCGTGGTCTTTTCCCTTGAGGAAAAACTGAGCATCGCCGGCATGCTTTCGGACCTCGGGGTGAATGAGATCGAGGCCGGGATTCCGGCCATGGGCGAGGAAGAGCGCATGGAGATCGTCCAGATGGTTTCCCGGCAGCCGGACTGCCGCCTCACCTCCTGGTGCCGGGCCGTCCGGAGCGATATCGCCCTGGCCGCACGATCCGGCACGGAAGGGGTCCATATCAGTTTCCCGGTTTCGGATATCCTATTGAACGCCTTCGGCAAAACCGGGGACTGGGTGATGGGCAAACTCGAAGAACTGGTGCCGTTCGGGAACCGGTATTTTGATTTTGTGTCCGTGGGGGCACAGGACGCCACCCGGGCGGACATGGGGTTTCTTCTCCGGTTTGCAAGGCATGCGGCGGCCTGCGGTGCCCACCGCCTGAGAATCGCGGACACCAGCGGCGTGGCCCTGCCGTCAACGGTCCGGGATCTGGTGCGGACGGTGCGCAAAGCGGTTCCCGGCCTTGCGCTTGATTTCCACAGCCACAACGACATGGGCATGGCGTCCGCCAACGCCGTCACCGCGTTTGAGTCCGGCGCGGAAGCCTTGAGCGTCACGGTGAACGGACTGGGAGAGCGGGCCGGAAACGCGGCCCTTGAACAGGTGGCGATGGCCTTGAGCCGGATATCCCCCGGTATCTGCGATATTCAGACCCATCTGCTCACGGCGGTCTGCGCCTGTGTGGCCAAGGCGGCGGACCGGCCCATCCCCCCGGACCGGCCCATTACCGGCCGGGACGTGTTCCGCCACGAATCCGGGATCCATTGCGCGGGGCTGATCGAAAATCCCGAGGCTTATCAGCCGTTTCCCCCGGAAACCGTGGGCCGGGAAAAGGCGGCGTTTGTGCTGGGACGCCACAGCGGGTCGAAAATGATCCGTCATTTGCTGGCAGAAAAGGGCCTTCTGGTGACACCGGAAGAATCCGCCGTGTTACGGGACCATATCCATGACGCCACCCTCCGTCAAAAGACCGCCTTTAATCCGGAAAACCTGAAAGGGCTGGTGGATTCCCTGCGGCGGGGGAGAGAGGGCGCGGGTTGAGGGGGGAGGATGGGGGG
>Ga0209467_1002810_pt1 | contig 11955 bp, 9 predicted proteins | sample Higcelwee11metaG_FD_187175 | JGI IMG/M metagenome (GOLD analysis project Ga0209467, IMG submission 187175) | Freshwater pond sediment microbial communities from the University of Edinburgh, under environmental carbon perturbations - High... | ecosystem: Environmental > Aquatic > Freshwater > Pond...
TGATCGGAGACCCCGCCGCCCTCGTGCAGAGACTTGAGGCGCTTGAAGCCCGCCTCTCCGGCGGCGAGCTGGGCCTCGGCCCCAGAGAGCGCGGCCTTGGCCTGGGCGAGCTGCGCGGCGGCGATGCGGCTGTCGAGGCGCGCGAGGGCTTGGCCGGCCGTAACAGCGTCGCCACGTTTGACGAGCAGCGCCTCCATACGCCCGGGGACGGAGAAGCCGAGCTGCACCGAGGCGATGGGCTCAAGGGAGCCGGCGATCTCCTCTTCAGCGCGCCACGCGGCGCTCACCACGGCCTCGGTGCGGAGCTCGGCGGAGGGCGCCGCCTGGGTGGCCGTCGGGGGAGTCTCAGCGCAGGCCATCAGGAGCGAGAGCAGGAGCATAGGATCCTCATCGCGCGTCGCGCGGTCGCGCCCCTCATATCCACCACCACGGCCATCGTGCGCGCCAGGGTGGTGAAGAGATCGACATGCCCAAGGCGCCGGGATCGTTCACCGACGAACTTCGCCCCTCAGAGCGGCGCTCTCCCGTGGCCTGCGCGCGGCGACTCTTCGCGAGGGCTTGAGCCCAAACGCCAGCAGACGTAAGGTGAAGGCGGAGGTGGGTTTTTGGATTATTCATCCCCATGGTCCCTCGCGTTGGCCTTCATCTTGTTGTGGTCGGCGCTGTTCATCCTCGGCAACCTCATCGAGCGGGCGTGGCGTTCCCACGCGGCGCATCCGTTCCCGGAGCGGGTCAACTCCCACAACGGCACGGCTGGGAGCGCCCTGGCCATCCTTCACGCCCTCGTGATCGTCGCCAGCCCGGCGCTGACCGGGCTGAAGACCAACTTCGGCGGTGAGAACACGCCCGGACAGTCAATGCTCGTCGGGTTCTTGATGGCGTTTATGCTCGTGGACGCCGTGGCGATGGGCGTGGCCGGGGACACCGATCGGGGCCGCTGGCTGCATCACGTCTTGGGCTTTGTGGGCGCCGCCGGGGCCTTGTTCTCTGGCGCGTCCGCCGCCGAGGCGCTGTGGAGCGCCGCCATCGCTGAGGCGAGCCTGTGCTTCTACCTGCGCGGCCTCGTCGTGTCCTTGGACGGGCGAGGTGGCCCTTGGGATCGACGGGCGCAGCGCGGCTTTACCGCGGTGTTCCTCGTCGCCCGCGGTCTCCTGATGCCCATCTTGCTGGTGCTCGTGCTCCGCTCGCCGGACTCGCTGCTGGTGGTCAAGATCGTCGGCGTCGGGCTCACCGGCCTCGGGCTCTATTGGTCGTGGGGCGTGATCACCGCGGGGGCGAAGAGCCAATGGCAAGACCCAGCCCAGCCCACGCCGCGCCCTGACGACTCCACGGCGGCGTGAGCGGGCGTGTCGCAGCGGCCAGGCGGACAGGGCACCGGTCCTCACGAATGAAGCGGAGGCGGCGGCTTGGCTCCTCGGCCTCTTGGGCTTGATCGGCCTGCGGCGCCGTCGCTGAGCCCTCGTTAGTACGCTCCTGCGCGGCGCACAAACGCTGTCGCGCAGGAGCCTCTATGTCGATCGAAGTGTTCTGGGGCAGCGGCAGCACCCCCGCTTGGCGTGTGCTGCTCGGCCTGGCCGCGAAGGGTGTCCCCTATGAGAGCCACCTGCTCTCGTTCTCCAACCGCGAGACCCGCACGCCGGAGTTTTTGGCGCTGAACCCTCGGGGCAAGGTGCCGGTGCTGAAGAACGGCGAGTTTGTGCTCAACGAGAGCTTGGCGATCCTCGCCTACCTCAACCGGGAGTTCCCCTCGCCGCCGCTCTTTGGCCTGAGCCCTGCCGAGACCGGCCTCGTGTGGCGGAGCTGTCTGGAGTACGTCGGCCACGGTGACCCGACGTTCTCGGTGGTCGCCCGGCCGCTGCTGTTTGGGCAGTCCGAGGCCCAGGCCCAGGCGATTCGGGACGGCCTCCCCGCCGTGTACGCCGAGCTCGACACCCTCAACGAGGCCGTGAAAGACGGCTTCATCGTCGGCGGGACGCTCAGCGCCGCGGACATCGTGTGGTTTGTGGCCCTGCACTTCTTGCAGCGCGCCGCCACCCGTCCCGCCGCCGCCAACTTTGAGCTGGGGCTCTTGCCCTTCGGCGCCCGCTGGCCGAACCTCATCCCGTGGGCGGCGAAGATGGAGGCCCTGCCCGGCTACCTGGAGACCTTCCCGCCGCACTGGCTCACCAGCGACCCGCCGTCGTCCCCTCACCTCACCTGAGCCCCCGGGTCGCAGGGTACACTTGAGGCCACCTTCTAAACCGAGTGTGGCCGATGCGCCCTGCCCCGCCGCTCCCCGTCGTGCGCGCTCCACACTTCGACCTCTCGACGCTCCCGCGCTGGTACAACGGCGGGAGCGTCTTGGCGACGCACCTGACGAACGGGCTCAACTTCGTCTTCCCCGCCGGGGAGCGATTCTTTATTCGTAGTGTGCGATTTTATCTGGACCGGGTGCAGGATCCCGCGCTGAAGGCCGCCGCGATGGCGTTTGTCGCCCAAGAGGCCCAGCACCAGCGCGCCCACCTCCAGGCCTTCGCCGTCTTGGAGGCCCAAGGCTTTGAGATCCGGTCGTATCTGGACTGGTATGAGCGCCTGGCCTATGAGGTCATCGAGCCGCGCTGCCCGCCGTCGTTGCGCCTGGCGGCGACGGCGGCCTTGGAGCACCTCACCGCGATCTTCGGTGAGCTGGCCTTGGGCACGGAGCTTCTGGAGCCGACCCACCCCGAGATGCGGCGGCTTCTGCGCTGGCACGCGGCGGAGGAGATCGAGCACCGCCACGTCGCCTTTGACGTCTTTGAGGCCGTCGACGGGCGTTACCTCGTGCGGGCGGTGGGCATGGTCGTGGCGCTCACGACGCTGTTGGGCTTCTGGGCCGTCGGCACCCGACACCTCCTGCGCCAAGAGACCGAGCGCCCGCCGGCTGAGGTCGAGTCTACGGCCCACGCTCGGATTCGTGCCTTCTGGTGGGGCGTGTCGGGCCTCGTCGGGCGGCGGCTGCTGAGCTGGTTTCGCCCAAACTTTCACCCCGCCGACGCCGAGATTGACCAGCTCGCCGCGGACTACGTCGGCTCGATGGCCTGACCGATCACGGCGTCCAGCCCGGCTGATCCCAGCCCGGCGGCGGGCTCCACGCGCCCTCGTCGAGCTCCTCGGCGCCATAGGGCACGTCGCGGTGCTTGAGCCCGGGGAGGTCCATGGAGAAGTGCCACCACTCCTTGCTGTAGGGGTGGAAGCCTTGGGCCGACATGGCGTCGCGCAGGCGCAGGCGGTTTTTGAGCGCCTCCCCCGTGGCGTTCTTGGTGTGGCTGCGGGCGTCGAGGAGGTCCCAGTCGGTGCCCATGTCTACGGGTCGGCCCGTGCTCAAGGTGCAGAGGGAGAGATCGATGGTGTCGCCTTGGTTGTGACCGCTGCGCCGGGCGATGTAGCCGCCGTCCACCAGGTGAATCTGGCCCGTGCGCGCCGCCCAGGCGACAAACGCCTTCGTGCCCCGGGCAGGGCGATAGGCGTCGTAGACGTAGAGCCCGAGGCCCTCCGCCGCCAAAGAGGCCTGCACCCGAGCCAAGGCCTCGGCGGCTTCGACCAAGAGCCAGGCCCCCGGCGCGGCGTAGCCCGGCACCGGCGCCCCGGTGAAGTTGTTCTCGGTGTGGTACCGAATCTCTAGGCCGAGGTTGGGGATCACGTCCAGCAAGGCGACGAAGCCGGGCGGCGGCGGGCGTAGGGTGGGCATCTTCTCCTCGGGGGGCGGCAGACTCGGCACGACGGGCTCAACGGGCGCGACGGACGCGACGGGCTCCGCTTGGGCGACGGTGGCCACGGTGGGCGTCTCGCCGCCGCAGCCCAAGGTGATGAGCACAAAAAACATCACGCCCAACGCGCCAGAATCGCCGCGGCGAAGGCCTCAGCGAGGGGGGCGACCTTCTCCGGGTCGGCCTCCATCGGCTCAAAGGGTGTCCAGGCGCGCACCAGCAGGTCGCGGCGCACCTCAAAACACAGCACCTGCCCGGGCCACTCCACCGAGCGGTAATGCCCTAAGGTGACGGGGTGAAGGTTGTAGCTGCTGTCTCGCTCGGCCCTGACGCCTTGGGCGAGGAGGCGCTGGGTGAGGTCATCGGCGAGGCCTGGCGGGGCGAGGTCTTCGCCGTCGGGGGTCGTCGTGATCAGGTCCACCTGGGGGCGCAGAGGCCAGGTCTCCTCAACCCCCGGGGCGTAGCAGGCCGCCAAGCTCTTGACGATGTGCTCGTCTACCTGGGTGATGCCGACGGTGCGCGGGGCGTAGGTGTGGGGGGTGAGGCCGAGGCCGCCGGGGGCCAGCCGCGCCCAGAGGGGATCGACGGCGGCGCGATAGTCGGCGTAGAGGCCCAAGAGGAGGTCAAGATCGTGGGGATCGGTGATGAAGCTCGGCACCCCCGCGGTCACGCCGCCCGAGGCGTAGGACTCCGCGCTGGCGTTGAGCAGGCGGTTGACGTCCAAGAAGGTGCGGGGGACCAGCGCCCGCGCGAGCACGCCGCGGGTCTGTGGCCGCGCGGCGAGCACACGGGTGAGGATCGCCTCGCTCAAGGCGTAGGCGCCGATGTCGGTGTTGACGAAGAAGAAGCGCTCGAGGTGCTCAGGCAGCGCCCCGCGCAGGCGTCGGGCGAGGGCGAAGAACTCGTCAGGGCCCGCGGCGCCGTGGGGCACCTCGATCAAGAGGTCCAGGGGCGCGTCAGATGTGGGGTCGGGCCCGAAGGGGTGAAGCTCGACGAGACCAGGGATTGAGTGGGTGGGGAGCATCCCAGCCGTCTATCCGGCGCAGGCCCCGGCGGGCAGGCCCTCGGGGTCACCCTGCTCGGCCCAGAAGCTCTCTTCTTGGGAGTGTTCGCCAGCGTAGGGGTCGATTGAGCTGCCGTCGGGGTCGTGAAGCTCAAAGTGGAGGTGTGGGGTGGAGCTGTAGCCGCTGGAGCCGATGCGCCCGAGCGGCTCACCGCAACGCACGGCCTGACCGACGGCCACGAGCACGCTCCCCGACTTGAGGTGCCAGTAGCGGCTCAACACGCCGCCTTCGTGCTCCAGCACGACATAGTTGGCGATCATCTCGTAGCCGTCGCAGTCTACCCCGCCGGAGGAGACGCCATGGCAGCGGTCGTAGTTGCCATCGGAGATCTCGACCACGACGCCGTCCGCCGCGGCGATCACCCCCACGCTCCCGGCGTCCATGGTGTCAAAGCCGCCGTCGAGCAGGTAGTCGCTGCCGTCGTGCTCGTCGTAACACCAGGGGAATCCGCGCCCGTCGTAGTTGGTGCAGATCAGCTCCTCGACGCCGTCGTAGACCGCGGGGTCGTGGTCTACGCCGATGGTCTGGTTGATCAGGTCGGGGCTGTCTACGGGGAAGACAAAACGCAGCGGCGCGGCGCCCTCTGGGGCGGAGTCTCCGACCCTAGGGGTCGGGGTGCAGGCGACGGCGCTCACCAGAGACACGGCCGCTGGGAGCAAGGATCGAATCGACGAGGCCATACGCCGATCGTAGCCGACCTCGGGCCCCGCCGCGCTCAGCGCACCTCACGCCACAGGCTGATCTCGTCCTCCGTGGCCAAGGCGTTGTCTACCAGCCACTTGAGCGTGCCTCGCGCCAGCTTGGGCGTGCCCGCCTCGACGGCGCGCTGAATCAGATCCCGGCGGAGCGCGAGGCGATCGGGCTCCTCGCTGATGAGGGTCTCCATCAACGAGAAGCCCCGTGGATCCCCCTGGCTCATTCGGGCCTGGGCCAGCCCCAGGCGCAGGCGGTACCGCGCGGCCTTGTCTTTCACGCCGCAGAGCCGCATCGCCGCGTCAAAGCCGCCCTCGGCCTCGGCGAATCGCCCCAAGCTCAGCCAAGCCTGGGCCCGGGCCTCGGTGGCGAAACACCCCGGCGCGTCGCCGACCACGGTGAGGGCCTCTTCAGAGCGGCCCCAGCGCACCAACGATCGGGCCAGATGTGCGCGATATCGGGGATCTAAGGCGGCGGCGCGGCGCAGCAGGCGCTCGGCCTCGTCCTGCTGGCCCTCGGCCTCCAGGATCTTCGCCCCGGTGGTGAGGCGATCGGCGCGCTCGGGCAGCACCCGCCCAGCGATGGTCGCGGCGTCGCCCGGGCCCCGCAGCGCCTCTTGCACGAGCTCCTCCTCGACGCCGTCGGGGAGATCACAGGCCAAAGCCCGCCGCCACGCCGCCCGGGACGCCTCTAGCTCACCCAGCCGCCGCAGGAGCCGCGCGTGATCGCGGTGAACCCAGGGCAAGGTCGGGTGAACCCGGGTGGCGAGGGTGAGCGCGTGGAGGCCGCCCTCCCAGTCCCCCGCCGCCTCAAGGGCCGGGGCGAGCTTCTGCAGCGTCGCGCGCTGGAGCGGCTGCCGGGCCAAGGCGAGCTTGTACCAACGGACGGCCTCCTCCGCCGCGGCCTTGTCTTTGGGCGCCGCCGCCAACACCGCGTCGCCGCGGGCGATGGCCGCCGCCGGAGAGCCCCAGGGCGAGGTCTCGGAGTCTTCTTGGGCCCAGGCGAAGGCCTCAGCGCCCAACGCGAGGCCCAAGGAGAGTCCGCCGAGCGCCACCAAGGGCCAACGCCATCGTGAATCGCCGCGACCTGGGCCCTCGGGCGCGCTCAAGCCGAGCACCGCGCCCAACAACAGCGCACCGAGCACCTCCAAGGCGCCGATACGAAGCGGAAAATCGACGAATCCGCTCACGAACAGGGCGGCGAGGGCCCCGGCGTAGCCCGCGAGCACCCAGCGGGTGTGCCCTGGCGCGCTCGCCGCGCGCAGCACCCGAGCGGCGGTGAGCCCAACAAACAGCGCCCAAAGCCCGGTGACGAGCACGCCGTGCTCGATGAGGATCTGCAAGGGCTCGTTGTGGGCGTGGGCGACGTCGGTGAAGGTCGGCGTAGACTTGAAGACTCGAAAGCCCTCATCAAACCCCGCCGGGCCCAGGCCCCAGATCGGCGCCTCACCGGCCAGGGCCGCGGCGTCGGCGTAGATGTCGGCGCGGCCGGTCAAGGTGTCCATGCCCTCATCAAGGGCCTCGGGCACGAGCCACTCCGAGAGCGCCCGGCCGACCTCTTCTGGCCCAGAGATCCACACGCCGAGGCCAGCGACGACGAGGCCGATGAGCCCGACGAGGCGCGCCCCAGCGCCGCCGAGCATCATGCCCATGGTGACGAGGCCCGCCGCCGCCGCCAACATCGCGCCGCGGCTGCCCGAGAGCCGCACCCCGGCCAAGAGCACCACGGCGAGCACCGCCGCCACCGCCCGCTGCTCTTCGCTGCGAGAGGCCGCCACACCCACGGCCAGGCAGGCCAAGGCCGCGCAGGCAAAGCCGCCGTCGTTGGGGTTCACGAAGGGCGCAAAAAACGGCGCACGAGAGAAGCTCGGCACCTCACTCACCCAGTAGATGTGCTCCGCGCCGGTGAGCCGGTGGGTGAGCGCCAACGCCACCAGCACGCCGCCGATCAACAGGAGCGCCCAGGCGAGCTGCATCGCCCGGCCCTTGCGGTGCAGCGCCGTGGCCACGCCGAGGCTCAACAAGAAGGTCTGGAGCGGGATCGCCAGCTCCAAGAGCCCCCGGTGAGGGTCGAGGGCCAAAGGCGCGCGCTCAACCCCGGCCAAGGCGTAGACGTCGTTCACCAAGGCGCCCAGGTCCCCTTGGGCCGCGAGCCGCGCCGCGGCGTCTACGGGCAACATCGCCGCCCCGGCGCCCAAGGCCGCGACGAGCCCCAAGGCGGAGAGCAAGGCCAGCTCGGGCTCTGGCGCGCGCCGGTTGATCCCGCGGACGAAGGTGATCAGGCCGATCACCCCCACAGGCAACATCACCCAGGCGCGCGCCGTGGGGGACACCGTCGCGTAGGGGGCGAGCGCCAACAGAAACAGGAGGCCGAAGAGCGTGGAGATCATCAAGCCGCCAGAGCCTGCACCCGTCCGCCGCGGATCACCCCGAAGCGAGGCGCCGCCGGTCTAAGAGCACGATACTCTGCGAGCGGGCGCCCAGGCGAGCCCCTGGGCAGCATCAGTGATCCAGAATCGGCCCCAGGCGCTCTACAAGCCCGAGGACATATGAGCGACAGCCCACAGAGCCCCGGAATGCAGGACGCCGCCCTGCTCAACTACTGGTTGATCCTCAAGCGCCACCTGGCCTTGGTCTTCGCGATCCCGATCGCGTCGATCATCGTCGTGGGCGTGATCACCAAGCTGATGACGCCGTACTACTCGGCCACAGCCACCATCGAGATCGATCCAAAGGCCCCGTCGCTCCTCGACGTGGACGAGGTCTTCGAGCTGGTGAGCACCCGAAACTCCGATGAGCGCCGGTCGTACTACACGACGCAGTACCGCATCATCAAGAGCCGCCGGGTGCTCGGCGAGTCGATCCGCCGCCTGCGCGAGAACCACAACGTCACCGACTTCGACGCCTCTGAAGATCCCGTCGAGGATCTGCTCGACATGCTGGAGCTGACGCCTGAAGGCGACACCCAGCTCGTGCACATCACCATCGAGCATCCCGACCCTGCGATGGCCGTGCTCTTCTCGCGCACCCTCGCCCAGACCTACATGGACGTGAACGTCGAGCGCGCCCAGGAGCGCAGCCAAGACGCGCTGGTCGAGCTTGAGGAGAACCAGCGCAACTTTGAGGTAGAGATCACCCAGGCGCCGGTCAACCAAGAGGAGCTCGACCTCGTCCGCACCGCCGAGCGCTCCAAGACCGCGCAGATCACCCTGGCCAAGATTCAGGAGGACCTCGCGAACGTCCGCACCCGCATCCCCGAGTTTGAGACCGAGTACCTCGAGCTTCGCGCCCGCATCCCCTCCGAGAAGCAGGTCATCGACGGCACCGACGGCGACCGCTGGCTCGGCCTGGTCTCGTTCCTGGCGGTAGAGAACCCCGGCCTCTCCTTGACCTACGACAAGCTCCAAGAGCTACGCCAAGAGGAGGTCGCGTCGAAAGGTCGCTACAAAGAGGAGCACCCCAAGACCAAACGCCTCGATGAAAAAACCATCGGCACCCGCCTGCTTATGCGGCAGCAGCTTCAAGAGTACATGGACGGCCGCGAGGCCAAGCTCGAGCTCCTCCGTGAGCGTGAGCGCAGCCTCGCCAAGCAGGCCGAGTCCCTCATCGGCGAGATGGAGGAGCTCAAAGAGTCTCAGACCCGCTACGACCGCAAACAAGCGAGCTTCGTGCGCCAAGAGCAGCTCTACCAAGAGATGGGCAAACGCCTCGCTGAAGTGCGCATCAACACGGCCCTAGAGAAGAACAACATCTCCTGGATCGACGAGCCCATATCTTCCAAAGATCCCGTCCGCCCCAAGCTGTTCGCGAACCTCGTGCTCGCCGCGGGCACGGGCACCCTCGTCGGCGTGGCCTTGGCCTTCTTGCTGGAGTACCTGCGGCCTGACGTCCGGGTGAAGACGACTGAAGACATCGAGGACTACGTCGGCATCCCCGTCCTGGGCCCGGTGCCGGTCATCCCGCCCCGCGAGTTTGAGGGCATGACCCACCAGATCCTCGTCTACGCCAAGCCCCGCAGCCAGCTCGCCGAGCACCTGCGCACCATCCGCACAACAATCCTGTTCCGCACGCAGGACAAACGCCTGCGCCGCCTGCTGGTCACCAGCGCCATGGAGCAAGAGGGCAAGTCGTTCATCAGCTCCAACCTCGCGGCGATCATGTGTATGGCCGGCGGTCGTGTGCTCCTGATCGACGCCGACCTCCGCCGCCCTCGCCAACACACCATCTTCGGCGTGACCAACGAGTACGGCCTCTCCAACGTGCTCCAAGGCGAGATGACGCTCGATCAGGCCATCTTGAAGAGCCCGGTGCCGAACCTCGACGTGGTCACCGCGGGCCCGCCGCCGCAGAACCCCGCCGAGCTGCTGGAGAGCGAGGCCATGGTGCGCCTGCTCGACTCCATCACCGGCTACGATCTGGTGCTCATCGACTCGCCCCCGGTTCAGCCCGTCGCCGACCCCCTCATCCTCTCTCGCCTCGTAGACGGCGTGATCATGGTCGTGCGTTTCCACCGCGCGCCCAAGAAGCAGGTGCTGCGCTGCCGCCAGCGGCTCACTGAGGTGGACGCTCCCCTGCTGGGCGCCATCGGCAACCGCTACAACGAGCAGCCCGACGACTACTACGGCTCGGGCTACGGCTACGGCTACGGCACCTACGGCTACGGCACCTACGGCTACACCTCGCCCTACCACGAGGACGGCAACGAGACCGGCGGCGCCCCCAAGAAGAAGACCGGCTGACCCCCTCGGGCGCCAGATCAGCCGGGGCTGGGGTGTGCGAGAAGCCCCAGCCCCGCTCTTTTTGGGCTACCTTGGAGAGCGACCCTGACGGAGCCCATGATGCGAATCCTGCTGGTACAGGCCTTCACCGCCCTCGATCTTGAGCTGGTCTACCCCATCGGCCTGTCCTACCTCGCCGCCCACCTCCCCGAGCGGCACCACGTCGAGATCTTCGACGTGAACCTTCACCGTGAGGCGGCCGACCCCTACGCGGTCCTCGCCCAGAAGGTGCGTGAGTTCGCCCCCGACGTCGTGGGCATCTCCCTGCGCAACATCAAGGTCGCCACGCCCGGCGTTCACAGCGACGACTTTGAGCCCCAGCAGCGCACGGTGCGCATCATCCGCCAAGAGGCGCCCAAGGCCAAGATCGTCGCCGGAGGCACGGCGTTCTCGCTGTACTCCGAGCTCTTTATGCAGAAGCTGCCCGAGCTCGACTTTGGCCTGTGGGGCGAAGGCGAAGAGCGTTTTCCCCTGCTCATCGACAACCTCGACACCCCGCGGAAGGTGCCCGGCCTGTGGTTCCGCCACGACGGCGCCCCCACCTTCACCGGCCAGCCAGGCAAGCTCGACTTCGCGGCGCTCAAGCCCTACCGCAAAGACCTGCTGCCCTTCGCGCCTTACGCCGAGTCCAGCTTCGTGAGCATCGGGCTCCAGTCCAAGCGCGGCTGCGCGCTTCACTGCGTTCATTGCTCCGACACCTACCTCCTGGGCAACGCTGTTCGCCGCCGCACACCCCAGGCCGTCGTGGACGAGATGCAAGATCTGCGCGAGCGCTGGGGCGTCAAGCAGATGTTCTTCTGCGACCAGATCTTCAACATCCCCGTCGAGCACAGCATCGCCATCTGCAAAGAGATCGTCGACCGCAAGCTCGACATCCGCTGGTCCGCGTGGTTCAACGAGAAGGCCGTCACCTTGCCCGATGAGCTATTGCGCTGGCTCAAGGCCGCGGGCTGCGGGCTCCTGAGCTTCTCGCCGGACCACGTCGATGACCGCATGCTCAAGAACCTCGACAAAAACTTCCGCTACAAGGACCTCGTCTACACCTACCAGGCCGCGAAGAAGTACGACATGGACGTCGAGTACAGCTTCTTCCTCAACGCCCCGGGTGAAGATTGGCGTTCGCTCTTTAGCATCCTCAAGTTTGTCGCGGACGCCAAGATGCACTGCGGCCCCAACTTCCGCCTGTTCACCCTGTTGATGATGCAGCCGATCCGCATCTACCCCCACTCCCGCCTGCACGAGCTCGCCGTCGAGACGGGCTTAGTAGACCACGACGCCGATCTCATCGAGGGCAAGTTCTGGAACCCAGGTGGCCTCCAGTACGCTGTCGCGGGCATCCAGGCCACGGCCCAGACCTTGTATAAGGCGCGTCAACGGTACAAAACGTTCACGAACGCTGGCGCGGCCACCTTGTGACACTTCAGATGTCCTGACAAATCCTACACACAAGCGACCCTGACATGGCGCAGTGTGTAGCAACCCCCGCACGACAGGACGTCCGCGTATGCTCTTCATCCTACTGATGGCCTGCACCTCACCTGAAGAGACCCAGAGCAGCCTGGAGTCGAGCTTCGAGCTGGGGGAGATCATCCCGAACGTCGTCGTGGCGACGATTGATAGCCAGGTGGAGGGGGTAGCGTTCGTCGAGTGGGGGGCTGACACGGGGGCGACCCGGACGACGCGGCGCGCGCCCATC
>Ga0209467_1002815_pt1 | contig 11943 bp, 8 predicted proteins | sample Higcelwee11metaG_FD_187175 | JGI IMG/M metagenome (GOLD analysis project Ga0209467, IMG submission 187175) | Freshwater pond sediment microbial communities from the University of Edinburgh, under environmental carbon perturbations - High... | ecosystem: Environmental > Aquatic > Freshwater > Pond...
GAGCGGCGCGTATGACTACGACGCCTTGGCCGCCGCCTCAGACGCCTTGTTCATCATGGGCTACGACTACCACTGGTCGGGCGGCGACCCGGGCCCCGTCGCCCCGCTCTACGGCGGAGATCCTTGGTCCAAATACAGCATCGACTGGACGATCGAGGACTACATCACCTACGGCGGCCCGCCCGAACGAATCCTCCTCGGCCTGCCGCTCTACGGCAAGGTGTGGCCGACGACGAACAACACCGTGCCCGGCAGCGCCACCGCCGACGCCGACTCGATCACCATGGCCGACGCCATCGACGAGGTCGACGCCTACGGCCGCCTGTACGAGAGCCTCACCGAGTCGCCGTACTACTTCCCCTCGTCCAAGTCCCAGGCCTGGTACGACGACGAGCAGTCTCTGCGGGCGAAGGTGCGGTACGCCGTCGATGAGGGCCTGCTCGGCGTTGGGTTCTGGGCCTTGGGCTACGACAACGGCGACGCCTCGTTCTGGGCGATGATGGCTGAAGAGACCACCCTAGACGACCCCAGCGGCGACGACGACAGCGGCGATCCCAGCGGCGACGACACCGGTGACCCGGTTGAAGAGGGCGGCCTCCGCGCCCGCGCGGGCCAAGACTTCATGGCTTATGTCGGCCAGACGGTGATCCTCAACGGCCGGGCCCAAGGCACAGACGAGCCCAGCTTCGCCTGGACCCAGGTGAGCGGCCCCGGCGTCAACCTCAGCGGCATAGACACCGCCCAGCCCAGCTTTGATGCCGTGCTCGCGGGCACCTTCACCTTTGAGCTGGTCGTCGGCGACGGGGAGACGCTCAGCGCGCCCGACACCGTGAGCGTCGTCGTCACCTCCGCTGAAGGTGGCCTCTGCGGCCTCGGCAGCGGCGCGGGCGGTGGCCTCGTCGCCGCCGTCAGCGTGGCCCTCGCCGCGTCACGCCGCCGCCGTGTGACGCGGGCCTCGGTGTGCTGAGGTGTCGCGGAGGACACGTCGCGTGACACGCCAGGACGCCTGAGTCTCGGCCTCAACGCGATTTTTGAGGCCCCTGAGCGCCCCAGCCCCTCGGCACGTTCCTTGCTTTGTGGGGAGCGGACGACGGGAAACGGACCCGAGGGTGACCTCGGGGGAACTGAGCAGGGGTGCTTCCGGGGGGCCCGAAAGTCCGAACGCGCTCCTCGGTCGTGTTGGTGATGAGCACCGACATGACCGAGGAGCTGCCGTTTGGATCCTCCGCGTCGATCAGGCGGCGACGAGCAGGGCTCGGAGGGACTGGGCCAACGGCCCACGACCGGCGGACTCGGCGAGACGCGCCGCGAGCTTGAGCGCGTTGATCACGTCGGCGTCGGCCTGAACGGGGCCGCTCAAGGTGGGGCCGAGGCGCTCACACACCGTGTCCAGCCCAGCCCAGTCGTGAGACTCGGCCAGGCCCGGGGCCTGCAGCGCGTCGGCGACCAAGGCGGCGTCGTCTCGGCCTTGGGCGCGCAGGGCCTCGGCGGCGACGCGGGCGTCTTCAGCGGCCTCGACGATGGCGCCGCGGCGCAGCTTGAGGGTGGCCAAGGTGAGGCGCACCGAGGCGGCGCCGGGCTCGGAGAGGAGATCCAGCCGGGAGAGCGCGCGGCGGGCGCGGCGCTCGGCCTCGGGGAGCGCCCCGGCGCGCTGGGCGAGGCTGGCGAGGCCAAACTGGGCGCGGGCCTCGGCGAGCATGTCCCCCACGGCGCGGGCGCGGCTCAACGCCCGGCGCAGGCGCGCCCCGGCCTCGTCTGTGGCCCCACGCGCCAGGGCGAGCTGCCCCAGACGGGCGAGAGCGTCCCCGGCGGAGAGCGGGCAAGCCGCCTCGTCATAGACCTCGACGGCCTCGTTCAGCAGGATCTCGGCGCGCTGAGGGTCGGTCGTGAGCGAGGCCGCGGCGCGTAACGCGTCGCCGAGGGCCTCGGAGGCGCCGAGGGGACGTAGGGTGTCCATCGCCTGGGCGGCGAGGCGGGCGGCGACGGCGCCCTCTCCCAACGCCGCGGCGATGAGCGCGAGCTCCGCCATGGCCCCGGCGCGTCGATCCGCGCTGGCCTCTGGGGTGAGCAGGGCTTGTTCGCCCGATCGTTTGGCCTGGGCCTGCTCCCCCAGCGCACGCAGGCAACGGGCGCGCTCTAGGTGCGCCTCGGCCTGCTCATCGGCGCTCGGCGTGAGGCCCCGAGCCTTGAGCGCCTTGGCGCGGGACTCCAACAGCGCCGCGGCGCCGCGAGGATCCCCCCGGCGGCGGCGGGCCCGGGCGGCGAGGAGCAAGGTGGCGCTGGGGTCGTCTCCGGCGAGCTCTGTGTAATGGGCGATCCGCTCGAGCGATCCGCCCAAGGCGCCCAAGGCCTCGGCGACGGCGCGATGGGCCTGGGCTTTGAGCCCGGCGCGCTCGGCGACCAGCGCCGCGGCGTCAAGGGCCGTGGTCGAGGTGAAGCGCCAGCCCCCGGGCATGTCCTCCCAGATCCCCAGACGGCAGAGGCGGGTGGTCAACGCGGGGCTTGGCGTCGCGCCCAGGCGAGCGCAGGCGGCGCTCCACAGCGCCTCGGGCACCTCTCGGCCCAAGGCGGCGGCCACGGCGAAGGCGGCGCGGGCCTCGGCGGGCTCCAACAGCGCCCGGAGGCGGCCAAGGATCAGCTCCAGCGGGCGCTCTGGGGCCTGAGCGGGCGGCGGGGCCGTCCAGGCGAGGCCCGGCTCGGCGGCGGACAAGGCGCCGTCCTCGATCCATGACCGCGTTGCCTCCATGGCGAGGCTCGGCAGGACGAAGCCGCCGATGAGGGGATCACAGCGGGACTCTTCGACGCCGAGCAGCAGGTGGCGGCCCAAGGCGCGGCCTGTCTCGGGGCTCAGCGGCCCCACCCGCAGGCGGCTCACCCGGGCCTTGCCCGTGAGCGCCTTGAGCGCCGTGGCCCCGGCTGAGCGCCCCACGAGCTCGTCGTCTCGGGCGGTCAACACCAGCAGCAGCGCGCCGTTCTCTCGTAAGGCGGCGCGGGCGAAGGCCGCGGCTTCAGGGTGGCGCGGCGCGTCGTCGATCCAGATCACCTGGGGACCGGCGCTGAGCAGGTGGCGTAACCAGCCCAGGAGCGCCACGGGGGCGCCTTCAGCGGTGCGAAGCGCGGCGCGCGGCGGCGCGTCAGGGGTGACCCCTCCGGCCAAGGCGGCGGCGAGGGTGGGATCCTGCTCACCGCCGCTGAGGGCGAGGGCGGCGCCGATGAGCGCCTCGGCGTCTTCACCTTGGGCGCCATGGGCCTGGGCCCACGCGCTGACGAGGCTGACGAGGCCCCGGGCGGGGTCGGCCACACCGGAGATCGCCCCCGCCGCGCCGAGCTCTTCAGCGCGCTCCCCCACCCAACGACCCAAGCGGCTGAGCCCTACCCCGGCGGGGCCGTGCAGCACGACCACCCGCGGGCGACCCTCGACGAGGGCCTGCTCAAGCTCGGTCCACAAGGCGCGGCGCTCGGCGTCTCGACCGAACAGGCTCACCGGGCGCAGGTTGTTGGCCTCGATCGCCGCCGATCGCAGCGGCGCCGCGCTGCCTCGGGCGCGGGTGACGGCGTCTACGGCCTCTTCAGCGGAGCGCAGCACGTCGTCGGACACCCACAGCTCCCCGGCGGGGGGCCGCGGGCTCAGGCACACAAACGACGGCGCGTCGTTGAGCCACCACGCCGGGGCGCGCGCCCAGCCTTCCCCCTCAGCGGAGTGAAGCTCCAACGACGCGAGCTCCTCGTCACCCACCGGCGGCCCCAGCCTGAGCAGGGCCTCCGTGGCCTCCGCGGCTGAACCAAACCGCGCGCCGCGCTCCTTCTCTAAGAGCCGCCCCAGCCAGTCGCCCAGCGCCGTGGGCACGGCGAGGCGAGGCCGCAGCGCGGGCAGCGCGCCCTTGAGGTGGCCCTGGCGGATGCCATAGACGCTGGATCCTCGAAACGGCAGCACCCCGGTGACACACTCCCAGGCCACGACGCCCAGAGAGTAGAGGTCGGTCTCGGGGCCAAGCTCTCGCCAGCGCCCGTTGAACTGCTCTGGGGCGAGGTACGCCGGGGCCCCGGCCACACGCGCGCGGGCCGGGGCGCGGGCGAGGTCCAGAGGGCTGGCGAGGCCCAAGTCAGCGAGCTTTGGGCCCGGCCTCGCGTCGCGGGGCGCGCCCCAGAGCACGTTCGCGGGCTTGATGTTGCGATGCAGCATCTTGCGCGCGTGCAGGTGCGCCAAGGCGTCGAGCACCCCCAGCAGCAGGCCGCGAAGATCTTCCCAACCCAGGCGCGCGGCGTAGGTCTGGAGGCTGCCCGCGGTGACCAGCTCCATCGCCACATACGGCGCGCCCTCGGGCAGCCCGTTGCGTGTGGCCTGGGCGAGCCCGGCGTCAACCAGCCCCCAGCCGAAGAGCTGCACCACCCCGGGGTGATCCACCCGCGCCGTCCGGCAAAGCTCGGCCTGGAGCGCGTCGAGCACCTCGGGCTCACGATACCGAGGGTGGGTGAGCACCTTCACCGCCACCGGCAGGCGCCCCAAGGCGTCTACGGCCTGCCACACCTCCCCCACGCCGCCACGCCCAATCAAGGACTGGAGCTTTAGGGCGCCGAGGGGGAGCGACGATTCGGACATACGGACCTAAGCTAACTCACGGCCCGTCGCGCGGCGGCCCTCACACAGATCCGGTCAGCGCGGCGTAAGCGCGGCTGTGCCCCCGGTCAGCGCAAAGACGATCTCCTGCGCATACCAGCCATAGACCTCTGGCGTAGGATGAACCTCCCTTCCCGCCGATCCAAAGGGCTCCCCGACCACGCCATAACGACTGTGCAGGTCGATCACCGGCCAGGGCAGCTCGGGGCCTCCGGCGGGGGGGATGAGGCCCCACACCCGCGCCTCCCCCGCTTGGCGAAGAAGCGATACCGCCGCCTCCTCGTCCATCCAAGACGCCCGGGTGATGAGGGGCCCCGACGGGTCCAGGCGCCCTCGGCCCACGAGCAGGCGGTTCACCCCGATCACCCCCACCCGCAGCCCCGCCCAAGACCGCCAGATCGGGCTCCAAAAAGACCCCACCTCAGGCGCGCCCCAGATCCACTCCGCCCACAGACTCGGGCTCTGCCGAAGCCGCGCCAGGGGGTCGTCACCGAGCTGCAGAAAGCGCCGCCCCTCGTTGTAGACCTCGACGATCACCACGTCCGGGCGAATCAGCGGGATCAGCTCCTGGGCCCAGGCCACCTTCTGACGGGTCATGTAGCCGTTGACCCCGGCGTTAAAGACCTGGGCGTGTTGGCCCTGGGCGATGAGCTGGGCCTCGAGCTGGGCGGGCCAGGTCTCGTCATCGCTCACCGTGGCGCCAAAGGTCGTCGAGCCGCCGAGGCAGAGCACCCGCAGCGCGCCCTCGTCCACGGCCCGATCCGCCCCCCGCAGCCCCAGAGCGCTGGTGGTCACCGCACGATCCGGCCCGCCGTCAGGGCGCGGCAGCGACAACGAGAGCCCTGGGCGTAGACCATAGAGCCGCTCGGCGTCGGCGACGGGGGTGTGCAGCTCGGGGTCGCTCACCTGCAACGGCACGAGCGGCGTGAGCAGCCGCGCCTCCACCCCAAAGGCCCGCACGCCGCCCTCGACGAGCAGCGCGCCCACCATCAGCCCACCGAGGAGCCCAAGTCGCCGGGACGAAGACATGCCCCAGGGTAACCGCCGCGCGCCACAAGCTCCTGCGCCGCGCCCCCAGATCGGGCACACTGCTCGGTGATGATCCCCCTCCTGCTCACCCTCACGATCGCCTGCGCGCCGACCTCGCTCACGCCGTCAGAGGTTTGGCCAGAGTCCGGCTGTGTCGCCGCGCCGCCGAGCCTCGACGACCCCGCCCGGCGCGCGCGCCGCGAGGAGCTCCGGATCACACTGCCCGACGGCGTCACCCTGGCCGCCGAGCTCCTCCGCCCCCCCGGCGACGGCTGCTGGCCCGGCCTCCTGCTCATCCCGCCCGGCTTTGAGGCGGGACTGCCCCTTGTGGACTCCGACGCCGCGGAGCTGCTCGCGCGCTCGGGCCTCGTCGTCTTGACCTACGACCCCCGCGGCCGCGGCCTCAGCGAAGGCGTCGAGGACCACAACGGCCCCGTCCACCAAGACGACCTCGCGCAGTTGATGCGCACCTTGGCCAGCCAGCCCGAGGTGGATCCCGACCAGCTCGTCGCCCGCAGCCGCTCGTTCGGCGTCGCGACCTTGGCCGGGGCCCTGGCGCGCCACGCGGACCTGCGCCCGATGGCGGTGATGGACATCGAGGGCCCGGCGCTCCTGCCCGATGATCTTGAGCATGCCCCCGCCCGCAACCAAGAGACCTTGACCGCCTTGGCCACAGACGAGCAGTGGTGGGAGGACCGCAGCGCGGCCAAACACATCGGCGCGTACTCCGGCCACTATCGCCGGGTGCAGGCCGAGGACGATCACGTCATGGGCGCCTGGCTGGGCCACGCGGCGGAGATGCTCAGCGCGGCGTCGGCGGGCGAGGCGGCGTGGGTAGACGAGAACGGGGTTGAGAGCGAGGCCTGGACTGAAGAAGAGGCCGAGGCGCTCAGCCTGGGCGGTCGGGTGAAGGCCGACGATCCTCGTGCGATCGAGCTGCTGATTGACCTCTACGCTCCCGCCATCGCCCCCTGAGCGCGCCGCGCGCCACGCCGCGATCTCCATTCGCGCCACGGCACGCGCTCCACACAAGACCCCACGCGCGCTCAGAACCTCAGAAAATCACGGCCCCATCGCGCCGTTCTTGCGCTTTTTTGCGTGGCCCCGGACAGTCTTGGCCTTCACCACACAAGAGATTTCATAGGCGGGTTGACCATTCCAGGTGAATCGGACTATAAGGGTGAGGATCCGCCAAGGCGCAGAGCGTGCCCGGCGGATCACCAACGTGTGTGAGAGTTCGAGTTCCACCAGGACGGATTCAAGGCGGAGTCAAGATGGACCAGGTACGCCAGCAGCTCGCTCGTCGCATTCGCACCCTTCGCAAAGACGCAGGGCTCACCCAGGCTGAGCTGGGAGCCCGCGCGGAAGGGATCAAGACGAGCGAGATCAGTCGTTTTGAGCTCGCGCATCGCACCCCCAGCCTGGAGACGCTCGCGCGTCTCGCCGAGGGCTTGGGTGTGTCGCTGCCGCAGCTTGTCACCTTTGATGAGAACAACCGGCCGGGTCGCCCCGAGCTGGCTCGCATCAACAGGCTCCTCGCGGATCAGCCCGACGAGGTCCTTCGCGCGGCGTTGACGGTCCTGGAGACCCTCATCGCGGTGCGTCGTATCCCCGAGTCCCCCTCGGCTGACAACGACTGATCGCTGCGGTCACCTCCCCCACGGCCCACCCGGGTCGTGGGGGAGAGGATCCGCGCACTCGCAGGGTTGATTTCGCTCCTCCGCCGTTGACACGACAAGGCTCGTGCTTGGCGGGTGCGCGTGTTCGCCTGCGCTCGCCCGCTGTACGGGATACACGGTGGCCCTATGGAAAGAGCCATCCCTGCCCCGACCGGCTTTCGCGCCGTGCCCCGCACCGGCGTCATCTACGTCATGACCGAGGCCGCGCGCCTTGGATACCATCACGGTCATCCTGATTGGGCAAATCTCGGCCAAGGTGCGCCTGAGACGGGGCCGCTGGAGGGCAGCCCGCCGCGGCTGGAGTCGTTCCAGTTCGACGATCTCCAGCACGAGTACGCCCCCGTCGATGGCCTGCCCGAGCTTCGGGACGCCGTGGCGTCGCTCTACAACCAGCGCTATCGCCAGGGCAAAAAGAGCCAGTACACCCGCGAGAACGTGGCGATCAGCGCCGGGGGTCGCGTGGCGCTCACCCGCCTCGTCTCCACCTTGGGCCGGGTGAACGTGGGGCACTTTTTGCCCGACTACACGGCCTATGAGGAGCTCCTCGGCAGCTTCAACACCTTCGTGCCCATCCCCGTGCTGCTCGATCCCGACCGCCAATACAGCTTCACGGCGTCCCAGCTCCGCGACGAGGTGCTCGGGCGCGGGCTCAGCGCGGCGATCCTCTCCAACCCCTGCAACCCCACGGGCAAGCTCCTCCACGGCCCGGCCTTAGAGGCCTGGGTGCAGGTGGCGCGAGAGCTCGACTGCGCGCTCATCCTCGATGAGTTCTACAGCCACTACACCTACAGCGGCGGCCAGCTCACCACCTCGGCGGCGGCGCACGTCGATGATGTGGACCGTGACCCCATCGTGATCCTCGACGGCCTCACCAAAAACTGGCGTTACCCCGGCTGGCGTGTGGCGTGGACCGTCGGCCCCCGGGCGGTGATCGAGGCCGTGGCCTCCGCGGGGAGCTTCCTCGACGGCGGCTGCCCCCACCCCATCCAGCGGGCGGCGATGCCCCTCTTGAGCCGCGACGTGGCGGACGCCGAGGCCCGGGCGGTGCAGCGCGCCTTCCGCGCCAAACGCCAGCGCATGTTGGAGGGCCTGGAGGAGCTCGGCATCCAGGTGAACCTGCCTCCCCAGGGCGGGTTTTATTGTTGGGGCAACCTCAGCCGCCTGCCCGCCCCGCTGAACACCGGCATGGGCCTGTTCCGCGCGGCGCTGAACGAGAAGGTGATCGTGGTGCCCGGCGAGTTCTTCGACGTGAACCCCGCGCGCCGCCGCCCCGACCGCCCCGGGCGGTTTTTGCAGTACGCCCGCTTCTCCTTTGGGCCCAACCTGGAGTCCGTGGAGCGTGGCCTCGCCGGGCTGGGGCGGCTGATTCGCGGGTGACCATAGGTCGTTTGCCCCTGCCGTTGGCTTAGTGGAGATGCGCGGGAGACGTCGTTGCATCGCCGTCTACCAGCACGAATGCGCTACTCTCCTCGGGTCAGCCCCTCCAGGCACGATTTGCTCCGCCACCACCCCCACCAGCCGGCTCGCCACGAAGGAGATCCCGAGTGACGTATACTTACTGAGTGACGATTGATGAGTTGAACCCATAACGCTGCTTGTACTATGATTTTTTAGCTTCATTGCTACCTCCGAGAGCTTTTGGTTAAGGCGTGTTGAGCACCAGAATTTGAACATTTCGAAGGCGAGCCAAGCAGGGAATGTGGAGAACGGAGACAAATCGGCCCAAAGGACTGCCGCAGTCATAATAATCATAACGTGAATCGGCTCGATGTCAAGCTGTTCTTTGGGATAGACGTGTTAAAATTTGTCTCTACGATCCCGTTCCATACGTTGTTTCAGAGGTTGTGTCTGCTGCGCCTCCCCTGACGTCCGCCGAGCCCGAATCACCACCAACCCGCGTAGGGGGCGCCCCCGCGTGAGGGGGTAGGGCGGTCTCTCCCGGGAGCTCTGGAGGGGTCTGGAGCCCTTGACGGGCGAGAGGACCCCGCAAGGCAGCGACCCCCGGTCCCGGACGGGCCGGGGCGAGCGGTCCCGGGAGAGGCCGCCCGGACACCTCACGATCAGGGGGCGGCTCCTACGCACAGTTAGCGCCACGACGCTCAACGACCGCCCAACCACCGGGAGCCAAAATCCGAGTCTCCACGAACCCCAAATCCGAGTCACCAACCCCCGTTGAGCCCAACGTTCGCCCACGCCGGTTAAGAGCCCGGCGCACCCACGGCGGAGCCCCACGATGGCCAACTTCAACGCGCACCTCACCGGCGGCGCCATCGCCGGGATCACCGCCGCCGCGGGCGCTTTGGCCATGGGCTGGGTGAAGCCGCTGCCGGCGCTCGCCGTGGCGGCGGTCGGCTTCGTGGCGGCCTTGGCGCCGGATGTGGACCACGATCACGGTCGCCCCATCCGCTACGTCTTCGGCCTCGCCGCCCTGCTCTTGCCCAGCGCGACGTTGTACCGCGTGGCCCCGCTCACCGAGACCCCCCAGCTCGCCGTGGGGAGCTGGGTGATCATGGCCTTGGCCGTGGCGTTCCCGATTCGGTGGGTGTTCACCAAGATGACGGTTCATCGAGGCATCTTTCACAGCGTGCCCGCGACGCTGATCTTCGGCTGCCTGATGTTCCTCGTCGCCGCCAGGCGGGAGGCGGCCTTGGGGATGCAGCTCGCCGTAGGCGTGGCCGGGGCGCTGGGGTACTTCGCCCACCTGCTCCTCGATGAGCTGTGGGCCGTGGACTTCAACGGGCGAAAGGTGCGGGTAAAAAAGAGCTTCGGCACGGCGATCCAGCTCTGGGGCGTGTCCGCGCCGAGCTCGCTCCTCGCCTATGGCCTGCTCCTCGCCCTGGCGCCCCTGGTCTACCAGAACCTCCAAGGCGCCGAGCTCACCGAGCAGACCTATGACCGCTGGGTGCTCCGCGATCAGGCCCCGGAGTCCATGCGGCCGATCACCCGCACCCTGCGCCGCAAGATTCACCGCCTGCCCGACAACGTGAAGGGCGCGCCCCAGGCCCCCAAGAAGGTCGGCCCCGGGCGTTGATGTGGCGCTAGACTCAGGTGTCAGTCCGCCGGGAGGCGGCTGAGCAGGGCGATGACGCTGTCTTCTACGGGGCCCTCGCCGTCGAGGATGACGTTGGCGTAGGCCCGGCTGGGGCGGATGAAGCGGCGATAGCCCTCACGCACGTCGCGCATGTAGCGGGTGAGCACCTGCTCGATGTTCCAGCCGCGCTCGATGACGTCCCGGCGCAGGCGGCGGGCGAGGCGCAGGTCGGACTCGGCCTCCACAAAGACCAACAGGTCGGCCTGGGCCCGCACCGCAGGGTCACCCAGCACAAACAGGCCCTCGATGAGGATCACCGGCCGCGGGGAGACCGTCTCGACCTCGGGCAGACGCCGGTGAATCGGGAAGTGGTAGATCGGCAGGGTGACGGGCTGGTGGTCGCGCAGGGCCCGGAGGTGCTCCACGAGGAGCGCGGTGTCGAGGGCCCCGGGCTCGTCGTAGTTGTGGTCCAAGGGGTCGGCCACGTCGCGGTAGTAGCGGTCGTGGCTCACCAAGAGCGCGCGGTCGCCGAGGCGGGCGGCGAGGGCCTGGGCGATGGTTGTTTTGCCAGACGCGGTGCCGCCGCTGATCACGACGACGAACGGGCGAGGGCTCACGGACGGGTCTCCTTCGGGGCCTCAATGGGCTTGGGGGCGCTGGCGTCGCCGACCTGCACCATCGCCGAGAGGCGCGCGCCGGGCATCACCTCCAACGACGTGGCGTAGACCGCGCCGATCACCCGGCCCGTGGCCTCGATGATCAGCCGCCGCCGGGCGCGCACGCTGCCGTCGATGGTGCCCGCGAGGCGCACAAACGCGGCGTCTACGTCACCCTCCACACGACCGCCCTCGCCGATCTCTAAGGTGTCGTCGGTGGTGAGCTTGCCCTTGAAGGTGCCGTCGAGGCGCACGCGGCCCTCAAAGGTCAGCTCTCCTTCGTAGGTGGCGCCGCGCCCCAAGAGCCCGCTGAGCGGGCGCTCATCGGCGGACACTACTCCGGCCCACGGATCGAGCGGATGAGGCGCTCGAGATCCTCGGTGGTGTAGTAGTCGATGACGATGCGCCCACCGGCCCCTCGGGCCTTGGGCTGGATCGCCACGGCCGTGTTGAGGTGGCGCGTGAGCAGGTCGGTGGCGTAACGCAGCGAGGGATCGGGGCCTTGGGGGCGCGGCGAGGGGCGCGCGGGGCCTTTGCCGCGGGCCTTCACCAGCGCCTCGGTGGCGCGCACGGAGAGGTCCCGGGCGAGGATCTGGGAGACGATCTCGCGGATGGCGGCCTCGTCCTCCAGCGGCAACAGCGCGCGGGCGTGACCGGCGCTCAGCCGACCCTCTTGCACCAGGCGGAGCACCCCTTCAGGCAGGCGCAGCATGCGCAGGGCGTTGGCCACGGTGGCGCGGTCTTTGCCCACCCGGCGCGCGATGTCTTCTTGGGACAGCGCGAACTCTTTGTTGAGGCGCTGGTAACCCCGGGCGGCCTCGACGGCGTTGAGGTCTTCACGCTGGAGGTTCTCGACCAGGGCCAGCTCAAGCTGATCGACGGGGGCGAGCTCGTCGCGCAGCACGACGGGCACCTCGCTGAGCCCGGCGA
>Ga0209467_1002816_pt1 | contig 11941 bp, 9 predicted proteins | sample Higcelwee11metaG_FD_187175 | JGI IMG/M metagenome (GOLD analysis project Ga0209467, IMG submission 187175) | Freshwater pond sediment microbial communities from the University of Edinburgh, under environmental carbon perturbations - High... | ecosystem: Environmental > Aquatic > Freshwater > Pond...
CCAACGCGGCGACGGTGGAGCACACCCGCTGGCCTCTGCGCATGATGCAGCTCCAGGTCTGCATCATCTACGTCAAGACCGGCCTGATCAAGGCGCTCTACCCCTCTTGGCAAGAGGGCACGGCGGTGTTTTACGCCATGGCGAGCCCCAAGTATTGGCGGTTCCCCATGGAGGAGATCTTAGCGAACCCGGCGTTTCAGGGCTTCACCGTGCTCGCCACCTACGCCACGCTGGTGTTTGAGCTAGGCTTCCCCCTGGTGTTTGTGCCGCGGCTGCGGCGGCTGTGGCTCACCTTGGGCCTGGGCCTACACCTCGGCGTGTTCGCCTTCTTGAGCCTCGGCGCCTTCTCGGAGGTCATCCTGTGGAGCTATCTCGCGTTTGTGGTCTTCCCGCCTTCGCGGCGGCCCTCGCCCTGAGCGCCTGCGCCAAGGAGGGCCCGGCCCCTCGGTACTCCCACGTCGCCGCGCTCACCGCCGACGGTGAGGCCCTCTGTGTGGCCGGGGGCGCGGGCGGGGATGGCCGACGCCCCGACGCCTGGTGTTTTGACCTCGCCCGAGGCCGCTGGGAGGAGGTCACGCCGCCCCCAGCGCCGATCTTCCGCGCCTGCCACGTTCAGACCGCCGACGCCGCGTGGATCGTCGGCGGCGCGGACGCCGAGGGGGAGCCCGTCGACACCGTCTGGCGCTGGGATCTCGCCGATCTCACCTGGGAGGAGCGCTCCCCCGAAGGGTTCCCGCCGCCGCGCCGGGTGAAGGCCGGCTGCACCCTTGACGGTGAGCGCATGCTGCTCGGCGGCGGGCGCATCGGCGACGGCGACGATCAGCAGCTCTACGGCGACCTCTTCGCGCTCAACCTCACAACGCTCACCTGGGAGGAGCTGCCCCAGCTCCCCGACCCCATCCAACGACAGGCCATGGCGCCGATGGGCGACGGCACCTTGGCGATCCTCGGGGGCATCGACGCCGAGGGCGAGCGCCTGGCCACGCTGCTGCTGGGCGACCCCGACCGCGGCCAGTACTCTGGCTACTTCTCCAGCGGCGAGGCCCCGGAGCGCCGCGCGAGCCACACCCTCGTCCCCGCGCCCGGCGGCGCCGTCGCGGCCTGGGGTGGGCACCCCACAGACACGGCGCTGTGGCGCTACGACGGCGTCGGCTTCACCCACAGCGACGCCGGGGAGGAGGCCCCCTCCGCCCGAGACGCCCACGCCACGGCCCCCAGCGCCGATGGCGCCGCGCTCTACCTCATGGGCGGCGATCCCTTCGAAGAACTCGACGAGCCCTTCCTCAGCGACCTCTGGCGCGCCGACCTCACCACGCTCACCTGGGAGCGCCTTCACCCCTGAGCCGGGTGTACACTCACGGCATGATCTCCGCCCTCCTCCTGCTGAGCCTCACCGACGCCCGCGCCGACGACCCCAAGTGGACGCTCACCGTCGATCCCCTCACCCTCGCCATCGGCTTCGCCCACCTCCAGGTCGAGCGCGCCTTTGGCGACCGGCTCTCGATCTACGCCACCCCCAGCTTACGCCTCTACGACGGCATCCTCGTGGACGTGAACGGCCCCTATCGTGGCCTGGGCGGCGAGGTCGGCGGCCGCTTCTTCCTCCGCGGCGAGGCCCCCGAGGGCCTGTGGTTGATGGCCCGGGGCACCCTGGCCCGAGTGAACACCACCGAGACCTCCGAGCCCGTCGTCACCCTGGGCGCCTACACCAGCGGCCTCGTCGGCGCGACCTGGATCCTCGGCCCCGGCCTCACGCTCTCCGGCGGCGCCGGGGTCTCGTGGTTTCGCTACGGCGTGGCCGACTACGGCGTCTACGGCGTGGCCCCCGCGGCGCACACGGCGGTGGGGTGGGCGTTTTAGGATTGGTTGGGTGACCAATCAAGCTCACTCCCCCGTCGTCGCCGCGTCCTCCGTCACCCGGAACTCAACCCGGCGGTTCACGGCTTTGCCCTCGGGCCCGTCGTTGGCCACCAGCGGCACGGTCTCGCCGAGGCCCTTCGAGGAGAGGCGCTCGGCGGGCACACCGCGGCCGGTGAGGTAACGGGCGACGGACTCGGCGCGGCGGGCGGAGAGCTCTAGGTTGTACTCGTCTTTGCCGTCGCTGTCGGTGTGGCCGTGGATCTCCAGGCGCACCGTCGGGTACATCAGGAGAACGGCGGCGGCCTCGTCGAGCAGGCCGTAGCTGTCCGTCGTGATCTTGTCGGAGTTGACCTCAAAGTTGATGCCCCGGATGACGCCGGTGAAACGCTCAATCTCTTTGGGCACGTCGTCTGGGCAGCCGTCGTCGTCGTTGAAGCCGTTCCAGGTCTCGGGCTCCAAGACGCAGGAGTCGTCGCCGTCTACGATGCTGTCCCGGTCGTTGTCGTCCTCAGGGCAGCCGTCCAGGTCCTCAAAGTCATCGCGGTCTTCTGCGAAGTTGGGGCAGAGGTCGTCGAGGTCCACCACGCCGTCGGCGTCGTTGTCGTCCTCAGGGCAGCCGTCGCGGTCCTCAAAGCCGTCGCGGTCTTCTGCGTCTTTGGGGCAGTAGTCGTCCTCGTCGGTGATCCCGTCGTTGTCGTTGTCGTCTTCAGGGCAGCCGTCTTTGTCCTTGAAGCCGTCCATGTCTTCAGGGTCCATGGGGCAGCGGTCTTTGCGGTCTACGACGCCGTCCTCGTCGTTGTCCTCGTCCGGGCAGGCGTCGTCGTCCTCAAACTCATCGTAGTCTTCAGGCTCCTCCGGGCAGGGGTCGAGGCGGTCGGCCACGCCGTCGCGGTCGGTGTCGAGGTTCCTCTCGGCCTGGCGGAAGAGGAAGCCCGCCGTCAGCTCGACGTTGGAGAAGCTGTCCTGAACGTCGCCGTGGGGCTCGGTGCCGCCGGTCCACAGCCAGCGGGCGTCGGCGCGAAGGGCCATCGCGCCGCCCAAGGGGATGAGCAGGCCCGGGCCGACGTTGAGCGCGAGGTCGACGTCGGGGTTCTTGTAGTTGCCGAGGTCTTCACCATCCAGGGGCTCCGCCGACCAGGAGTTCGGGTCGCGGCCCACTCGTTTCCAGATGACCCCGGGACCGGCGGCGAGGTACGGCTCGACCGCGTAGCCGCGGCTCAAGAACACGACAGCGTTCACCCGGGGCGTCAGCGCGTCATAGCGGTACGCGAAGCGGCTGCGCGTACGTCCTTGGTGAATGCCCAGCTCGGCCTCAATGATCACCCGGGGGCCGATGCTGTAGCCCAAGCGCGGTACGGCGCTCCAGGTGGAGTTGAGGTTCTCGTCGCCGTCGAAGGCGATCCAGCCGACCCCCGCCGAGGCCGTCAGCCCGAAGTAGTCTTCTTGGGCGGAGGCGACGTTCAGCGCGAGACCAGAGAGCAGAAGGCACAAGTTGAGCATGAGGCGGCGTCCGGGTGCGGCCCAGAGAGGGGCAGACCACGGACTTTAGCGCGACACCAGCCGCGTCCGCAAGCGCTCACAACGAAGGGGCCTCGCCTACTCCGCGTCGGCGGGCTTGCTCTTCTTCTTCTTCTCGTTGCGCAGCTCTTTGGCGCTCAGCTCAATCTGCGTGCCGACGCCTTGGGTGACGTCAAACTCGCGCCCGGCGATGTTGTAGTCGCCCACGGGCAACATGCCGATGAACACGCCGTCCTCACGCAGGCTCTTCTGGGCGAGCTCGACGGCGAGGCGCTGGTCGGGGGCGAAGGGCATCTGGGCCGGGGTCATCTCGACGGGGCGGGGCGGCGTGACCACGAGCTGCACACGGCCATAGGTCTGGTTGATCTCCATGATCCAGGAGTCGAGCTCTTCAGTGCGCTGGAGGCTCTGGGCGCGTAGCAGCCGCGACAGGCAGGCGCCCATATCGCCCACGGAGCGCGCGGACTGGGCCGCGGCCATGTGCGCCTCAAACGGCACCTCGACGCCGTTGAGCGCGAGGAGCTCCTCATAAGACTTCTCGACACCCTTCCAGAGCTGACGCTCGGAGAAGTTGTTGATCTCGTCCATCAGCCGGTCATACTCGGCGTCGGTGCGCTCGTCGGCTTGTACGACGGGCGATGAGAGACCACAGAGCAGGGCGAAGACGAGGAGAGAGCGCTTCATGGGGCTTTCCGCAGGATGCGAGGGTGGCGCTATTCTACAACGCCCGAGCGGCTTTGGCCCGTCCGGGTTTTTGGATCTGGGCCGAGGATTGATCAGTCACATCGCTCGTAGCGCTCTTTGCAGCCGACCACCCGAATCTCGACGGTGACCACACCCTCATCGATCATGTCGATGCGCTTCGCGGCGCGCTCAGAGAGGTCGATGACGCGGCCTTTGGCGTAGGGGCCGCGGTCGTTGATCACCACCCGCACAGACTCGCCGGTGTCGGTGCGGGTGACCTTCACGACGGTGCCAAAGGGCAAGGTCTTGTGCGCCGCCGTACGTTTGGACGGGCGAAAGGGCTCACCGGAGGCCGTGGGGTTGCCCCGCAGCTCGTCGCCGTACCACGACGCTTTGCCGGTCTGGGTGGGCGCCCGGGCCGCGCAGGCCAAGAGCGTGAGGAGCAGGACCGTCACGCCTGGCGCACCTGCACGTTGCAGATCGCGCAGCGGGAGGGGTCTACCCGGCTCACCGAGGCGCGGGCGGCGTAGCAGCCGGTGTGGAAGCTCTTGCCGCAGGCGTACTGGCAGTCTGTGCGCACGTCTGAAGACACGCCGAGGCCGCAGATGCCACAAGGCACCATCTGCACGGCCTCCACCACCTGCTCTTGCACCTGGTTACGCCGCGGAGGGAGCGGCTCGACCGCGCCCCACCACGCCAGCCAGCCCATGAGCACCCCCGCCAACGCGGAGATCAGGCCGGGCATGGCCTCGGAGAAGAGCTGGGCCGGGTCGGCGCCCAAGAACAGCACCGGGGCGAAGGCCAAGATGACCAGCAGCACCGTGAGCACGAGGCCCACGGCGGCGATGCGCGCCTGGCCGCCGTCACCGGAGAACAAGTACCGCGCCAACGAGCAGGTCAAAAGCCCCAGGCCGAGGCCGGGGATGATGATCACCGGCAACGTGCGCTGCCACGAGAGCGCGAGGCCCCAGCCCACGGCGAACAGGGTCACCATGGTCAATGAGGAGATCAGGGCCAAGGTGCCGCTGGCGGCGTAGCCGCGGGTCTCGGGGTAATCCGGCGTCTGCTCCATCACCGGGGAGCCCGCCGGGGGCTCGGGCAAGAGGTGAATCAGCTCACCGGGCACCACGCCCATGTCCGAGAGGCGCTCCTCCTCGGTCATCAGGCGGCCGCGGGCGCGCAGCCAGTACAGACGGCGTTTGCCGTCAGGCCAGAAGGCGTCGAGGCCGGCGTCGCGGGCGACACGTTGGGTGAGGTCGCGGGCGGGCAGGTACGTCGGCAAGACGAGGTCCAAGGTGAACGACCTCATGTCGATCACCTGCACCCGAACTTGAACGGTCTGGACGTCGCTGCTTCGATCCACGGCCTCGCTCCAGGGCTCTCAGCGTCAGCGCTGGGCCTCGACGGTGCGCTCCAGCTCTTCGCTGATCTTCGTGAGGGGCTGCAAGAGGCGCTCGAACTTGTCGAACCACTTCAGCCACACCTCGTCGGACTGCTCGGCCCCGGGCAGCTCGGCGTGAACGCGGCGGACGTACTGGGCGAAGCTGGAGATGCGCTCCGTGGTGCGCGGCAGCCCGTTGTAGTAGTCATGCGCGTAGCTGATGAGGGTGCCCGCGGTGCGGTAGAGCACACGGTCTGTGGTGCCCTCCTCGATGAGCAGAAACTCGGACGAGATGAGCGCTGAGGAGAAGCTCAGCACGCCCATGTCGAGCTCTTGCACGAGCGCGGTGCGGAACAGGTTCTGCATCACCTTGCGGGAGAGGCGGATGAACTCGACCACACGCGGCTTGAGGTAAGACTCCGCCGCCCGGGACTGGCGACCGGCGCGGGGCACGGGCAGGAGCACCTGCACCATACGGCCCAAGCGCACGTTGATGCGGCACAAGGCCACGGCGTCGGCGTGATCTTCCTCGACGGGGTGCAGGCGCGGCGCGCAGAACTCGCGCACCCGGGCCTCACGCTCCTCGTTCGTGTCAAACACCGTGCGCAGCTCCGCGTCGTCGAGGGTCTCGACGTGGAACAGCCAGAACATGTACTCGCCGTCTTGCTTCGGGACCTCAAGCGGCACCGCCGCCGCCTCAGCGAGGAGCACGCCCTGGCCGATGCGGGTGATGCCGAAGCCGGCCTGGATGATGGCGACGTAACGTTCACCCCGCTGCTCCAGCTCGACCTGCAGGCCCTGCACGATGCCGTGGCCGTGGAGGTAGAGGTGGTGCCGGTGCATGTTGCGCCGATGGTAGAGCTGCTCATCGAGCAGGTCCTTCGACGTCAGGCACAGGCCCTCAAAGGGGTTGAGACGGCGGAGCTGGTTGTCGTTGGGGTTGCTGGCCATCGCGGGTGCTCAGGGGTTTGGAGTCATAAAGGAGGCCGCTCAGCTCTTGGGGGCCTTGGGGGCCTTCGGGGCCTTGGCGGGCTTGGTGGGCTTCGCGGCGGGGGCCGCGGCGGCGGCGGCGCCTGGGGCCGGAGTCGGCTTCCCGTCGTCGTCAAAACGAACGGTGAAGGTGACGTGGGCGGGTTTCTCGGCGGTGACGATCTGGGTGAGGCGGCGGAGCACCTGGGGCGCGCGCTCGGAGAAGCGCCGGGCGAAACGATCCCGGGGCTCTAGCACCAAGGCGAAGAAGTTGGTGCCCTCACGCTTCACGTCGTAGAGGTAATGCGCCGGAGGCTCGCCGCGGATGTAGCGCTCGGCGGGGGTGCGGCCCCCGGCCAAGGTGGCGCCGCCCAGGACAAAGCCCTGGGGCTTCTCTCGGGGGCTCACGCTGACCGGCGCGGCGGTGAGCACCCGGATGATCTCCTCCATGCCCGCCTTGGTGCCGCGGGTGCGGTACAGGCGGATCGCCCGGCGCACGAGCTCACGCTGCTGGTGAAGCGGCAGAGACTCATCCAGGGTGAAGCCGACCCACGAGGCGATCCAGGACAAAAACTTGGGATCGCAGGTGAGGGGGTCGATGAGCGAGGGGATCTGCTCGATCCGATCGACCACTGAGGTCATCAGGTGCTGGTAGATGAACAAGAAGCGGCGCAGGGCGTCGGTGTCGGTGCCGCGCACCTCCCGGGCCGTGCTCTCGTTGCGCACGCCGTACCCGCGGCGCAGCTCGGCGCTGTCGGCGTGAATCACCTCACGCTGCTCCGTGGGCATCGCGCCTTGGTAACAGCCGGGCAAAAACCGCAGATACCCGCGCACCGGGACGTGCAGCACGACGTCGTCGCGGGGGTCGAGGGAGACCGGCGGGCGGCCGTCGGTGGTGATCAGCTCGGCGCGCACCTCGACCATGTCGTCGGGCACAAAGAAGCTCGCCGGGCTGCCGTCGGGCAAGGTGCGGATCGCGCGCACGAGGATCGGGTCGCCCCCGGCGGAGGGGTTCACCTGCACGGCGCGAATGTGCCCGACCTTCTCCCCTCGCCTGGCCTCAACAAGATGCAGGCTCACGCGGTTGGAGATGTTGCGGGAGAGGTACGTCCGCGCGGCGCGCACGGGGTACTGCACCTCCACCACGGTGCGAAGGTGGGCGAAGTCGTCGGGCACCGCCATGTAGGCCGCGCCCGCGGGGATCGGGAGCTGAGGCGTGCTCACTCGTCAGCCTCCTCGGTGCGGATACGCACGCGGCGGATCTCGAAGAGGTCGTGCCGGTCGATCACCAGCTCCTTGAGGCCCTCGCCCTCCTCCCAGCCCGGGGGGCCCTTCGCCCGCTCGCCGCGCATGTCGAAGATCTGCACGTCCACGACGTGACGGACCTCAGGGATGTCGGAGACGAGGCGCCCGAAGTCTTGCGCGTAGAGCGTGCCCTGGAAAGGCCAGCCCGCGCCGTCGAGGCCGCCGATGTAGGGGTCTAAGAAACGCATCACCCAGCGCTGGGCGGCCTCCCGCACGACGAGCTGGTTGGCGTTGGGCCGCAGCCGCGCGGTGACCGCGATGTCGATGGGCAAGAAGGTGGCGAGGCGCACCTTGGGCTCGACGTTGATCAGGCAACGACGGCCCAAGTACGACTGCACATGATCCCGTAGACCGGCGGAGAGGAAGGGGTCGGGCACCCGCTCCCCTTCGCGGCGCTGGGGCAAGATCACCACCTCGACGGTGCCGTCTTTGCCCATGTTGCCGGGGCACGCCGCCCGGGCGACCTCACCCGAGGCCTCCTTGGCGATGATCTCAAAGTCTTGGCGGGTGACCGCGCGGTCGCGGGAGGTGAGCAAGCTCGGCGCGCGGCGGATGATCTCGTCGATCGTCTCCGCGTCTCGGCCGCCCACGGCGGGCAGGAGGTTCGTGACCCGCACGAGGTCCGAGGCCGCCTCGCTCACGGTGATCTCACCGACGCCGACGTTGCCGCGCAGGCCGGGGACGGTGTGGTACCGCTCGACGAGCACGTTGTTGGTGCCCACGGGCAACATCTTGCCGCGGATGCCGTTGCCGAAGGTCAAGGTGCCATCGACAGGGTCCACGACAAAGCTGGTGTCGTCTTTGCCTGAGGTGAGGAAGTTGCCCTCTCGCAGAAGTGCCCAGCGCTCTTTGACCCCGGCGGCGTTCTCGACGACGAGGGTGATGTCGTTGAACAGCTCCGGGCGCGGAAAGACGGCCTTGTCGTTCTCGCGGGGGTGCAAGAAGATCGGCGGGCGCAGCAGCTCAACGGCCTGGTTGGGCACGCCGAGGCCCGAGAAGCGCTCGTTGGTGACCGCGTGCAGGTTCACGGCCTCCACCGTGTTGAGCATGAGGTGCGTGACCGGCGGCAACGTCGGCAGGGTGTCGGTCTTTGAGCCCGAGGGCATGCCGAAGCGGCCGCGCAGCCAGAAGCCATCCGGCGGGATCTCGGGCACCTCGGGGAAGGCGAACTCCAGCTCACCGGTGCGGGTGAGGTCGTACACCTTCACCCCAGCCGTGGCTGGGTCTCCGCTGGAGAGCAGACGACGCCAGCCCGTGCGCTGGCCGGGCTTGGCCTCAAGAAGCTCCCAATCTACCCGCACACCCTCGGGCAGAAACGCCTCGCCGCGGCAGCGGAAGTGGATGGCGTGGCGCCGACCCCGGGGCAGGGGCCGATCGAGCTGGATGTACAGCGCGAGGTTGTCGTCGTCGAGGTCGATGAACGGGAAGTAGGGGTAGCTCTCGTACAGACGACCGGCGGCGCGGGTCAAGCAGCGCGTGAGGCGGCGGTTGTGCTCGCGGTGATCGAGCTGGGCCATGCGCGGGCTGGGCATCGGCTGGTCATAGGTGCCGTCGCCCAGCGTCTTGTCCACGCCCAGGCGGATGCCGTAGATGCGCGGGATGATCGGGTGCGGCTGCTTTTTGTCGTCTTGGCCCATCAAGTTGGCCTTGATGAGCTCAAACCGCAGCCAGGTCGTCTCGATCTTGGAGAGCTCGTGGCGGGCGAGGCCCTTGAGCTGCTCTTTGGGGTCGAGCACGATGCGCACCCGGCGCCGACCGGCCTTCTTGGCGCCTTCAGGGTCTACGGTGCCGAAGGTGAAGCCGGTGTAGATCTTGTCGGGGCTGTGCACCACACGCCAAGAGTCTTCAGCGCGGTAGGTGAGCTGCAGGAGGTAGTCGTTCACCGGCTCGGGCACGGGTGTGCCGTTCATCTCAAAGCCGATCTCGATCTCCAGGAGGATCGGCGCCTGGCGGCGGTTCTCGAAGAGGTCCGAGCCCACCCACCACTTGCGGCCCAAGGTGGGCGGCAAGATCGACGCCATCTGGAACGGCGACCACGGCGACTCGTCGTTGAGCATCCGCTCGACGCGGCGGGGGTCGTCGCCCATGAACATGTCGAGCTCGACGGGCTTCTGCCACGAGAGGTCAAGCTCAAGCTCGGGCACGAAGCCGCGGACGTGCACCGTCTCCACACGCTCGGCGCGCAGGTTGAAGCCGTCTGTGGCCATGTCGGTGAGCGGCCCGGTGAGCAGCACCTCGGTGCCGATCATACGCACACGCTCCCGGGGCACCTCCTCCCAGGTCTCGCCGCGGCGGTAATACCAGCGATACCGCGGGAGGTACTGGGTGCGGCCCGCGGGCAGGCTGCGGTCGACCATCGCGAAGCGCAGCGTCCAGCCGCCGCGAATGGGCGGCAGGTCTTGGAGCAGAAACTCCAGGTTTCGCCCGGCGTTTCGTACGTCCCAGTTGTTGACCGCGCGTTTTTCGCCGCCACGGTCGTCTTGCCAGGAGATCTCGAGATCTTCCTTCATGCGGCTGGCGAGCCAACGCTCGTAGTCGAGCTGGCCACGCACCCACCACTGCTGGCTGCGCACGCTCTCGGGCAGAAGGAAGCTCAGCTCGCCCACACCGAAGCGGTCCAGCGGCACGATGCCGGGCAGGGCCGAGACGATGTTCTGCTCGGGCATGCCGAGCACCTCCTCGGCCTCCACATCCGTCTGGACGGGCTTCCAGCCCTCAGCCGTGGGGTACTCCCAGCGGAAGAACGAGACGATGGAGAGGTTGTCCGTAGACGGGCCGCCGCGACGCATCCGGAAGCGGCCGAGCTTACGGCCGCTCTCGGGGTCGATGTTCATCAGGCGGAAGTCGTCGTGGCCGACGTAGAGGAACTGGTGCGGGGTGTAGGCATCAGAGCCCGCGACCTCGGGGTCGAGCTCAAAGAGCGACACGCCGCGGCCGCCGGAGAAGCTGAGCGCGTTCTTGTTGTTCGCCAACAGCGTGTAGGGGATCTCCCGCACCGCGGGGCGCTGGCCGCCGCGCACGGCGATCACCCGGCTCACCGTCGAGGAGTGAACCGTGATGCCCTGGCTGAGCAGGTAATCCAGCGCCGGGCGATCTTCGCGTTGACGGGTCGAGACCTTCGTGAACGCCGGGATCTCGACCAGGGCGCCTTCAGCGCGCAGGTCGAAGGTGACCGGAGCCACCGAGGGCCGCGCCGGGCGGCGCTCCTCGCCGATGAAGTTCAAGAAGTGGATGTAGGTCTTGTCCGGCACCCGATTGAGCCGGTAGATCGTCATCTCCGTCATCCAGGCGAAGAGCTGGACGAGGGTCATGCCCGGATCGGCGTCGCCGAGGTTGGTCCACTCCGGGCAATACTGGGGGATCAAGGCCCGCGCCTCGCTGACGATGTTCTCGTAGCGCCGATCGTCGAGGTTGGGTGGCTTGATGGGCATGAGGGGCTACCTGCTTCCGTTGGAGATGTTCGTAGAGACGGACTGGCGGCTGTTCGTCGCGTTGACGACGTAGTCCACCTGCACCCGGAGCGATCCGTTGCTCTCCGGGAAAGACCTCACGTCGATCACCTCGATCCGCGGCTCCCAGCGCAAGAGCGCCTCGGAGACGTGGTGGGCGACCATGGTGGCGGTTCCCGCGGTGTTCGGCGCGAAGAGCAGCTCATGAATGCGGCAGCCGAAAGACGGCATCATCTGCCGCTCCCCGGGACGGGTGCTCAAGATGATCGAGATGCACTCGCGGATGTTTTGCTCATCACTGCTGAGCGCTACCTGCCCGTTCGCCGAGTCAAACCCGAAAGGAAATGACCAGCCCTGCCCGAGCGTTCCTTTCCGAGGATTCATTGGACCTGCCGCTCCTGCTGCGTCGCGCGACGACAACCTTCGTACGGGAGCACTTTAGCCAAAATGAAGCGAGCGGGGAGGCCCTGTTGTGCCTACCCGCTCGAATGATGCTCTCCGGCCCGCTCTGAGCGCCCCTCGCCGATCCGAAGGGACACTTTTGAGGAGGAGGCCGCGGCGCGTCGTCGATCAACAACGGCGCGCCGGCGCCTGCTCAGCCACCTTTGTTCGTGGCGCAGAAGGAGAACTCCGTCGTGTACCCGCTGCGGGCGCTGACGATGTGGCGGCTGGCGAGGATGTAGACCTCACCGTTCACCCCAGGCTGCAGGCCCTCGATGGTGACCACCTTGCCCGCGCGCTTGACCAGCGCGCTCACACTGATTGCGCTTGTCAC
>Ga0209467_1002818_pt1 | contig 11938 bp, 12 predicted proteins | sample Higcelwee11metaG_FD_187175 | JGI IMG/M metagenome (GOLD analysis project Ga0209467, IMG submission 187175) | Freshwater pond sediment microbial communities from the University of Edinburgh, under environmental carbon perturbations - High... | ecosystem: Environmental > Aquatic > Freshwater >...
ACAAGGTAGGCAACGGCAGCAAGCTGGTGGGCGAGGCTGGCCAGACCATGCAGGAGATCGTCACCAGCATCAAACGGGTAACCGACATTATGGGCGAAATCTCTGCCGCTTCAGTTGAACAGTCCAGTGGTATCGAGCAGGTTAACATCGCCATTAACAGTCTGGACGAGATTACCCAGCAGAACGCCTCGGTGGTACAGGAAGCATCCTCGGCGGCTGCCGCCCTTGAAGAACAGGCACATCTGCTGGTGGAAGCGGTTAACCGCTTCAAACTTGATGAACAATCCAGAGTAACGCAGCATGAGATAGCCAGGCTCCAGCGGCTTGATCCGCTGCAGCAGCAGTCCCAGGCGGCATTACGGGCTGGTGGTAGTTCAACCCGGGAAATAAAGAAGGTAGCTCAATCCAATGGTTACCATGCAACCAAGCCACTGAAAGGGCAACTGTCAGCCAAAGCCGTTGGAAGTGATGCAGACTGGAATGATTTCTAATTACAATTTGCAATCAAGATGACCTGTAATCTGTAGGGGCGAATGGCTGTTCGCCCAATCGTGTCGGGCAGCATCCGACACCAAAACAGTTGTTTTTAAGTCATCTTGATTGCAAAGGCGAATAAGATCGGGGCAGGAAGTTTGTCTGCCGCTGTATCAAGCGTAATCAGGTCATTACAAGGAGCACGTCATGGCATCGCTCGCATCTGCTGCAGCTCTGACTGCCGGAGCCATAAAGCATGAATACAGGTTTACTACAGAGGATTTTAAACGGATAAGCAGCCTGATTTACCAGCGGGCCGGTATCTGTCTTCCTCCTCATAAATCGGAAATGGTCTATAACCGTCTGTCCAGGCGGCTGCGGGCGTTGCAGTTGCGTTCTTTTCACGACTATCTGGAGCTGCTTGGCCATGACAACGCTGAATGGGAACAGTTTATCGGTGCCTTGACCACCCACCTGACCGCTTTTTTCCGTGAGGAACATCATTTTCCGATTCTGGCCAAGCATGCCGGTCAAAAGGCCTGTCATGGCAGGGTAAGGCTGTGGAGCTGTGCAGCTTCCACCGGCGAAGAGGCTTACTCCATGGCCATAACCTTGGCAGAATATTTCGGTACCCTCTGCCCACCGGTTGAGATCCTTGCTACCGATGTTGATGCCGGTGTACTTGAGTCTGCTGGTCAGGGGGTCTATCCGGCTGAACGTGTCAGTTCCCTGCCTGTCAGCATACTGCAACGCTACTTTTTAAAGGGAAACGGTAACAATAAAGGTTTGGTCAAGATCAGGCCGGAGTTGCGGCAGTTGATTACCTTCAGACAACTTAATCTGCTGGATCAGGTCTGGTCGTTGCCTGGGCAGTTTGATGCCATTTTTTGCAGAAACGTCATGATCTACTTTGATCGCTCAACCCAACGGCATGTGTTGAGCCACTGCCAACGTTATCTTGCCGATGACGGGTTGCTGTTTGCCGGACATTCTGAAAACCTTAGCCATGTTGCAGACTTGTTCGATGCCTGTGGCAAGACTGTGTATCGCCCGCATCTTGTCAGACCTGAACCGGTCCCAGAGCTGCCAGTTGGGATGGTTTGTTACGCCTGAGCGTTTTCGGGATACCGGAAACGACCATGGAGATATCGCCATGAACGGTTCACTTGATGCTGTCGTCGATCCACTGCCTGTTGCGTCATCTGACGACGATCAGCAAAAAAAATACTGTCTGCATGAACAGATTATGATTCAGCAGGCCCGCAAGGCTGCCATGGGAGAGCTGCTGGGGGTGGTGGCACATAAATGGCGTCAGCCGCTTAATGTTATCTCGCTGTTGGTACAGAATATTAAAGATGCCTGGGATTTTGGCGAGTTGGACGAGTCATTTTTGCAGCAATCCACTTTCAGAATACTGGAGCAAGTGAACCTGTTGTCGCACACTATTGACGATTTTCGCAGCTATCTGAACCCTTCAAACGGTGAGGAACAGTTTAATCCCGAACAGAGTGTAAGGGAGGTTATTGCGGTACTGTCCAGCTGTTTTACCAATTTTGCCAGGATTACCCTGCTTGCTACTGATGAGGAACAGGAGGTTCAGGTGACAGGCTCCCGGCACGGTTTTCAGCAGGTTGCTCATAATCTGTTGTGCAATGCCAATGACGCCCTGTTTGAACAACAGCGCAGGAACGGATCTGCTTTTTCCGGTTTGATCACGATCTCTTTCCAACGGGATGAACATCATATCATTATTACTGTATCTGATAACGGAGGCGGCATTGAAGAGTCGATGAAGGATCGGATCTTTGACCCGTTTTTTACCACCAAGAAAAACAGTAACGGCTTCGGGGTCGGTCTTTATCTCTCAAAGATCATTGTAGAAAACAGTATGCTTGGTAGTCTGTGGCATGAGAACAGTGCCGATGGCTCCCGGTTTTTTATCCGTCTCCCGATTGCAACAGTGGCGAGGAGGCCTTCATGACTGCACGTGCAGAGGATATCTCGCTTCTTTATGTGGAGGATGACGAGGCGATCCGTGAGACTATGATGCCGTTTCTGAATCATCGTTTTGGTCAGGTCTGGAAGGCGCAAAATGGTCTGGAAGGGTTAGGGCTCTATTATGAATGTTCACCTGATATCATCCTGACCGATATCAGAATGCCGGTTATGGATGGCTTGACCATGACGCGAACCATCCTGCAGCATCATTGCAAGGCACCGATTATCGTAACCTCGGCACATAATGAATCAGATTATCTGCTGGAGGCAATCGAACAGGGGATCAGCCATTATCTGTTGAAACCGCTGGATACCGCCAAGGTGACTGCTTCATTGCAGCATTGTGTTGAGCTTGTCCGTAAGGCCCGGATGCTGAATGAACGTGACAAGATACTTGCTGATGCCTATCAGGCCATCAACGTAATGATCGATTATGGCGATGTCTGTTTTGACACAACTGACCGCCTTGGCAGCGATATAGAGCAGAAGCTTGACCTGGTAATTGACAACTTTACGGGAAGTGGCACTGGACATTGTGTTCATCAACCGTCCATTATCATTGTTACACTGACCCATGGTCTGGCAGGACAACCGGTCTGGCTCAAGTATCTTTTGACAAAGAACCGGCCACCGCAACGGCACTGTTATTTGGATCATCCTGATCTGGAAATGCTCCCACCTGACGGCTGTCACACCCTCTACTACTTGAATGAGCACGATCCGCTTCCTGCAGATCCATTCCTGTGCAGCTTTATGAATCACCTTGAACAGAAGGACAAGTGTCCCCGCAATCTGGTCTGGTATCGTAATGGCAATCGTCTTGTCTGCGCTATGAATTATCCTGGGCAGGTTACCGCCTGTGATGCAGTGATGATCAAGGGATTGGCTGTGCAGACCCGTTATCTGGATAACCTTTCAACCCAGTTTCACCAGACTGAAGAAGCCTTTCACTATACCATTACCTCCCTGGCAAGGGCAGCAGAAGCCAATGACGAGGATACCGGCAACCATATCTTGCGGGTTGGCGCCTATTGTACAGCTATCTGCCGCGAGATTGGCTATTCAAGGGAGCTTGCGGAGCTTATCGGACGTCAGAGCCAGCTTCATGATGTTGGAAAATTGCATGTGCAGCCAGAGCTTTTGAAAAAACCGTCCAGACTGACCGATGAAGAGATGACGCTGGTGCGTGAACATACCTTGTTTGGTGCCAAGATTATCGGTAATCATCCTCGACTTGAAATAGCTCGCACCATTGCGCTCTATCATCATGAACATTGGGACGGTACCGGATATCCCTATGGTCTGCGGGAGTCCGGCATACCGTTTGAGGCCCGTATTGCAGCCATAGCTGATACCTATGACGCCTTGCGTAACCGGAGGATTTATAAGCCTGCCTTTGATCACGATACGGCCTGCCGCATTATGCTTCAAGGTGACGGCAGAACAGAACCTGGCCATTTTGATCCTGATCTGTTGACTACCTTTAAGAAAATACACAATGATTTTGATACCATTTACCAACAGTTGGCCACTACCCCCGATGCATTGTCATAGAAACGGGGCATAGGGTGATGCACCGACAGGCACAGGATATACGTTTGCCGATCAAGGTCTTGGTTATTGATGATTCTGCCTTGATCAGGACTCTCTTGACGGAACTGATCAATAGCCAGCCGGATATGCAGGTGGTGGGTACCGCACCTGATCCGTACATCGCCAGGGACAGAATCAAGGTGTTGGACCCGGATGTACTGACGCTGGATGTTGAGATGCCGCGTATGGACGGGGTGTCCTTTCTGGAAAAACTCATGCGGCTGCATCCTATGCCGGTGGTTATGGTCTCTTCATTGACTGAAAAAAGTTCCGAGATCACCTTGAAGGCATTGGAGCTGGGGGCCTTTGATTACGTTACCAAGCCAAGGATTGATATCAAGAACGGTCTCCATGAAAGTTGTACTGAAATTGTAGATAAGATTCGTGGGGCTGCTGCTGCCAATCTGAAGCGTCTTGTCAGGCGCTCAATCCCGCTGCAGGTTGAACAAAAACATTCAGCCGATGCAGTGCTGCCTGCCCTGCATACCCAATCCGCAAGCACTGAAAAGTTGGTGATTATTGGTGCTTCCACCGGGGGCACCGAGGCGTTGAAAGAACTGTTGGTCGCCATGCCTGCCGACTCACCCGGCATTATGATTACCCAGCATATGCCAGCCGCCTTTACCCGTGCCTTTGCCGAGCGGCTGGACCGACTCTGCCGGATTGCGGTGCGGGAGGCCAGTGATGGCGAACGGGTGTTACCCGGCCACGCCTATATAGCTCCTGGTGATCGCCACCTGCTGCTGACACGCAGTGGCGCCAACTATAGTATCCAGATTACTGATGGTCCGTTGGTCAATCGTCACCGGCCATCGGTTGATGTCCTGTTTCGATCAGCTGCCAACTGTGCGGGTAAGAACTGTATCGGTGTTATTCTGACCGGTATGGGAGACGACGGGGCAAAAGGGTTGCTGGAGATGAAACAGGCCGGGGCCTATACCATTGCCCAGGATGAGGCGACCTGTGTGGTGTTCGGTATGCCCAAGGAGGCAATACAGTGCGGTGCTGTTGATGAGGTTGTTGCGTTGTCGGCAATTTCTGGCAGGATTCTTACTCGTCAGGCTGCCTATGGCCAACGTATAACACGTGTCTGATCAAAGAGGTATCTGTCAGTCAGACAGGAAGGAGCTATAAGATGGCAAAGACCGTTATGACGGTGGATGACTCGGCGAGTATGCGGCAAATGGTAGTTTTTACGTTGCGCCAGGAGGGGTTTGAGGTCGTAGAAGCGGTGGATGGCCGTGATGGTCTGGCAAAGCTGAGATCAGGACACTGCGATCTGATCGTGACAGATCTGAACATGCCCAATCTGGACGGTATCGGCTTGATACGGGAAGTCAGAAGCGATCCGAAGTACCGTTGTTTACCGATTGTGATGCTGACCACTGAGTCGCAGGATGGCCGCAAGCAGGAAGGGAAAGCGGCAGGTGCAACCGGTTGGATTGTAAAACCGTTTCGTCCAGAACAGTTACTGGCAGTTGTCAAACGGGTGCTTGGCTGACGGCAGGTATCTGCAGTTAGGGCAGTAAAGCAGCAAGCAGCATGAGGCGGAAGGTCTCAGGCTGCTGAACAGGTTTTACAAATTCCGTACATTACAATCGTCTTTGAGTCTATTGCACCCCATTGATGAATGTCTGCAGGAAGTTCCAGTTGTTCAACAGCTGGCCACTGAAAATCTATCACCTGTTTGCAGCGGCTGCAGATCAGGTGGTGGTGCGGGGTACAGACCGCTTCAAACCGGGCCTGACTCTCGGTTGTCTGAATGCGGGCAACCAGTCCGTACTGCTCAAGCGTGGTAAGCGTTCTATAAACCGTATCAAGAGAAATTGAAGGCAGCGTTGGCAAGAGACGTTTATATAATGTTTCCACTGATGGATGATCTGGTATTACCTGCAGCAGGCGGTAAATTTCTGTTCGCTGATGGGTTACCTTTAACCCCGCCTTACGACAGGCCAAAACAAAATGATGCATTGTCTGTTCCAACTGTTCATCTGATAAAGGCTTGGCCACGACCGTTTTCCCCTTTCTGATTATTTGTTAAGAATAATTACGTCTTAAAGTGAAATTGTCAAGAAAAAGTGTTGATACAATCATCGTTGCTTTATCGTGCAGGCTTGCAGAAGTACGGATATGGTTTACACTTGCCCTAGGAGCCTGTCGGACTTAGGATAAATCTACTGCAAATTTGTCTGGACGGTTCATATTTCGCCGTTTTTTCAGTCAATAGAATAACTATTGACCTTCAAAAGCGACAAAATCTGCCCTCGACCAGTCAAATTTTCGCTGCGATTTCCTAAGTCCGACAGACTCCTGGAAATATCTTTTAAAGGGGGTGTTGTCTATGCCAGAAAACCTGTTCATACCATCGGTTGACCTGAGGATAGGCGCGTTGGAAGAGTATAACCGTCTTCAAAAACAAAAGGCCGGCTTTCTTGACAAAAAAAGCAAACCTCGTCCCTGCGTCTCAATTTCACGACAGTTTGGTTGTCAAGGGTATCCTGTAGCAGAGCGACTTTGTGAGTTGATGATCCAGAAAACCGGTGAGCCGTGGCTGCTTATTGATCGGGCCGTGCTTGATGAAGTTGCTAAAAGACATAACATTTCGAAAGAAATTCTCGAAAAACTGGGTGAAGAGAACCGGATGCTGAGTGACGTGCTTGCCACGTTTTCACCTCGCTGGACCCATAGTCAGGACTGTTTCAGGATGCTCTGCAAGCATGTCGTGTCTCTGGCAGAACAGGGTAATGTTATTATCATGGAGCTGGGGGGTGCAATATTAACAAGACGTTATGAATATGCCTGGCACTTCAGGATATACGGCTCAATGGAGTTCAAGGTGCGCACCATCGCGCAACGTCTTCAGATTGAACCTGAAGCTGCAGAAACCATGATTCTGAAACAACAGAAACTGCGTGATGCCTTTACCAGGGATTTTATGCACCAGGATGATCATGACCCCGCCCTGTACGATCTGCTATTTAACAATGATCGCAGTGAGCCTGATAAAATCGCCCGGACCATCGCAGGGTATGTGGCAGAAGCGTTAATGTGAAAAAATAGCCCTGAATTGTTGTTGACATGTTATTAAATAAGTATTATTCCTATTAGCGCGATCACGGATCGGATACTAACTACACATGAAAAGGGAGGATGTACCCATGGCTAATGGACCGAAATCTGAACAGAATCTGCAGGATGCATTTGCCGGTGAATCACAGGCAAACCGTAAATATCTGGCATTTGCCAAACAGGCTGACAAAGAGGGCTTTCCCCAGGTTGCCCGTCTGTTCCGTGCTGCTGCAGAGGCAGAGACGGTGCATGCCCATAATCACTTGAAGGCGTTGGGCGGAATCAAAACCACCAAGGAAAATCTGGTGGAAGCTATCGGTGGAGAAACCCATGAATACAAAGAAATGTATCCGCCCATGATTGAAGCTGCCAAGGAAGAGGGTGCTACTGAAGCTTTGCGTTCCTTTACCTATGCCAATACCGTGGAAAAGACCCATGCCGAGTTGTATCAGAATGCTTTTGATACCCTTGGTCAAACTGGTGAGCAGTTTGATTACTATGTCTGCCCGATCTGTGGTCACACGGTTGAAAAGGGTGCACCGGACAAGTGCGTGGTTTGTGGAGCTGCCGGTGCGGTGTTTGTGCAGATCAAGTAGTTGTACTGTCTGAAACAGGCGGGTTACCAGAAATGGTCCCGCCTTTTCTGTGGGTATATGGTAGTAATTGTTATTAACTAGTTATTTTTATCTGAATGACTTGACTTTAATAAATCCTAATGTAGGCTTAGGTAGCTGCCTGATTCTCACAGGCGCCATCCGCAGAAGCGGTATATCTCACAAAGGAGGAAGAACGGATGAATAAGGAGACAAAGCTGACCACCAATGCCGGTGCACCGGTAGTTGACAACCAGAATGTCATGACAGCCGGTCCCCGGGGGCCCCAGCTGTTGCAGGATGTCTGGTTTCTGGAAAAATTGGCCCATTTTGACCGTGAAGTAATTCCTGAACGGCGGATGCACGCCAAAGGTTCAGGTGCATACGGTACTTTTACGGTTACCCACGACATTACCAAGTACACCCGGGCCAGGGTTTTCTCAGAAATTGGCAAGCAGACTGATCTGTTTGTCCGTTTCTCCACAGTGGCCGGCGAACGTGGTGCAGCTGATGCAGAACGTGATATTCGTGGCTTTGCGATGAAATTTTACACAGAAGAAGGCAACTGGGATCTGGTGGGTAATAACACACCGGTCTTTTTTCTGCGTGATCCACTCAAGTTTCCTGATCTGAATCATGCCGTAAAGCGTGACCCACACACCAACCTGCGCAGTGCCCTGAATAACTGGGATTTCTGGACTTCATTGCCTGAAGCATTGCATCAGGTAACCATCGTGATGAGTGACCGTGGTATTCCGGCCAGTTACCGGCATATGCATGGCTTTGGCAGCCACACCTTCAGCTTTATCAATGCCAGCAGGGAACGGTATTGGGTCAAATTCCATCTGAAATGCCAGCAGGGGATAAAAAATCTGACTGATGAAGAGGCAGAAAAGGCAATAGGTAAATGCCGAGAGACACACCAGCGCGACCTGTACGACAGCATTGAAAAAGGAGATTTTCCTCGCTGGACCATGTTTGTGCAGATTATGCCGGAAAAGGATGCGGCAAAGGTGCCCTACCATCCTTTTGACTTGACCAAAGTCTGGCCCCATACGGATTATCCACTGATTGAGGTTGGGGTTATGGAGTTGAACAGGAATCCTGAAAACTACTTTGCCGAAGTGGAACAAGCTGCTTTTAACCCGGCTAATGTGGTGCCAGGCATCGGCTTTTCACCAGACAAGATGTTGCAGGGACGTCTATTCTCCTATGGCGATGCTCAACGCTATCGTCTGGGGGTTAATCATCATCTGATTCCGGTCAATGCAGCCCGTTGCCCATTCCACAGCTACCACCGTGACGGAGCCATGCGGGTGGATGGCAACCATGGCAGCACCCTTGGTTATGAGCCCAACAGCTATGGTCAATGGCAGCAGCAGCCGGATTTTGCCGAGCCGCCGCTTTCTCTTGATGGTGCAGCTGATCACTGGAACTATCGTGAGGATGACGACGATTACTACGCCCAGCCCAGAGCCCTGTTTCAGTTAATGAGCCCTGAACAACAGCAGGCCCTGTTTGATAACACTGCCCGCGCCATGGGAGATGCACCTGAGATGATCAAACTGCGTCACCTGGCTAACTGTTACAAGGCAGATCCGGCTTACGCAGAGGGGGTTGCAAAAGCGCTTGGGATATCGCTGGATAAGGTCCCGCAGGGGTAAACTGTTTCCAGAAGTGAATGTAGCAGCATCTCTTTCATATGATCCGAGAGACTCAGTACCAAACACCTGTACAAGGAGGAAGTAACAATGTTCAAAGTAACAAAAGTACTGGCAGTATCCCTGATGTTGGGCGTTTCAGCCTACGCCTATGCCGATGATGGCCTGCTGGTAAAGGCTAAAGCACTGTTTCAACCGGTTCCCGCAAAACCGCCGATCCTGAAGAATAATCCCCACACCAAAGAAAAGTATGAGCTTGGAAAACTACTCTATTTTGAGCCACGTCTCTCCAAGAGCGGGCTGATCAGCTGTAACTCCTGCCATAACGTAGGCCTCGGTGGTGCCGATTTCCAGGAAACATCAACCGGTCATGCCTGGCAGAAAGGGCCACGCAACGCCCCTACAGTGCTAAATTCGGCCTACAATATTGCTCAGTTCTGGGATGGCAGGGCCAAGGATCTCGCAGAACAGGCCAAAGGCCCGATTCAGGCTTCAGTTGAAATGAACAACACCCCTGAAGGTGTAGTTGCAACACTCAAAAGTATGCCTGAATACGTTACTATGTTTAAAAAAGCGTTCCCCAAACAGAAGGAGCCGGTCACCTTTGATAACTTTGCCTTGGCCGTTGAGGTGTTTGAAGCAACCCTGGTTACACCTGATTCAAAATTTGACAAATTCCTGAAAGGGAATCAGAAGGCGCTTAACAAGACCGAGCGTGAGGGGTTGGCCCTGTTCATGGGTAAGAACTGTGCTGACTGCCATAAAGGGGTCAACATGGGGGGGCACGACTACTATCCCTTTGGTCTGGTTGAGAAACCATCCAAAGAGATTACCGCAGATGATAAAGGACGCTACATGGTGACCAAGACCGCCACAGATGAATATGTCTTCAAGTCACCTTCGCTGCGTAATATTGACCTGACTGCTCCGTACTTCCATTCTGGCAAGATCTGGAGCCTGAAAGAAGCGGTCAAGGTGATGGGGACTGCACAACTGGGTATCTCCCTGAGCGATGCTGATGCTGAGAAGATTACCGCCTTTCTCAAGACGACCACTGGCAAGCAACCGATCATGTCTCACCCGATCTTTCCGGCGCCGACTGCCACGACCCCCAAGCCGGTGCTGACAAAATAGTCGGGTCTGTCGCTTGCGTGAAGATTGACAGCTTGCAAGTAACATGGTTATGAGATCGATAAACAGAGGGGGTGGAGGCATCTGCTCCCTCTGTAAACTGCTTTGGAGGTGTCCCGTGCAGTATCTTGGAATTGTCTATCGTCTATTGATCGCCTTCTGGGTTGGAGGGGCAGCACTGTTTACCTTCATTCTGACTCCGACCCTGTTCAGGAGTTTTGATCGAGATATGGCTGGCAACATTGTTGGTGTCCTGTTCCCCGGTTATTTTAAGGTGGGGTTGATCTGCGGCATTCTTGCCATTGGATGCCTGTTGTTTGTCAGGGGCAAACATTGGATGGCATCTTCCCTGATTATTGTTGCCATGCTGGTGGTTACCTCGCTGCAGGCCTTTGTGATTGAACCAAAGGCAGCAGCCATTAAAAAGGAAATCCCTTCCTTTGTTACCACGCCCAAGGATCACCCACTGCGGCAACAGTTTAAAAAACTGCACGGGCTTTCGGCGGCTGGTAATCTGGGAGTTATTGGCGGTGGTATTGCCTTGATCATTCTGTTATAGACACAGAACACTACATTAAAGAAAGGAGAGTACCAGATGTCCAAATCAGTCAAAGGCACCAAAACTGAACAGAACCTGTTGAAATCATTTGCCGGTGAGAGTCAGGCCCGTACTCGTTACACCTATTTTTCCGCTGCCGCCAAAAAGGAAGGCTATGTTCAGATAGCTGATATCTTTGAAGAGACCGCCAATCAGGAAAAAGAACATGCCAAGCGTTTCTTCAAGTTTCTTGAAGGTGGAATGTTGGAGATTACCGCCTGCTTTCCGGCCGGTGTAATCGGCACCACTGCTGAGAACCTGAAAGCTGCTGCTGATGGTGAGCATGAAGAGCATACTGATCTGTATCCTGCCTTTGCAGCAGTTGCCAAGGAAGAGGGCTTTGCTGAAATTTCAGCTGTTTGGAATGCAATATCGGTAGCAGAGAAACAACATGAAAAACGTTATCGTGATCTGCTGGCCAACATTGAAGCTGGTCGGGTCTTTCAGCGGGAAGAGATTGTAGTCTGGCGCTGCCGTAACTGTGGCTATCTGCACAGTAACAAGTCGGCACCGGAAAAATGTCCGGCCTGCGCCCACCCCAAGGCGCATTTTGAGCTGCTGGGTGAAAACTGGTAGAAATATAGCTGCGTTTCCGTGCATTACGTTCAATGGTCGTGCCTAAAAACAGGACGGCCGTTGAACAGTAACGTATCCCCCACCAAAGGTGGGGGCTTTCAAAAATCATGAGCCGCTCCGAAGCGGCATGTTCAAAAGATTATCTGACCACCACCTGTGGTGGTCTCGCTTCGTTGAATTGCGTATGCATTAACTGTAATCTGTCTCCGTCGTTCTGATGGATGTCCATTGCTCAAGCTTGGCTT
>Ga0209467_1002819_pt1 | contig 11938 bp, 4 predicted proteins | sample Higcelwee11metaG_FD_187175 | JGI IMG/M metagenome (GOLD analysis project Ga0209467, IMG submission 187175) | Freshwater pond sediment microbial communities from the University of Edinburgh, under environmental carbon perturbations - High... | ecosystem: Environmental > Aquatic > Freshwater > Pond...
CCGAATAAGTGACCAATCCGCTGCTGGTGCTCCACATCGACTTCAAAGTTACCCACCATAACCATGCCGCCAAACCCGCGAATACTTTCTTTGCCTCGGCTGAATTCCCCCGACTCCATATAGCCTTTCATAATGTTCACCCCGTCCTTCTGATCAAAGGAAATACCGGAGACTTCATCAAAACAAACCACATCGTATTGGCAGACCAGGCCACGCTGGCCATTGGCGTTGTTGACAAACATCTTGGCTACGGTGGCCTTACCGCCTGAAACAAGATGCGCGTATGGCGATACCTGTTGGTAAAGATGGCTTTTGCCCGTTCCTCGAGGGCCAAGCTCCACAGCGTTATAATTGTTTTCTACGAAAGGAACCATGCGGAGAAGCATGACATCGCAGGTCCTCGCCCCGAGTATTGATGGCTCGAGCCCCACGCTGCGCAGGAGTAAGTCTTTCCATTCATCAAACGTGAACAGAGTTCTCCCTTTACATAAAGATACCAGCACATCACTCTTTGAGAGTTGGATTTCGCGCAGAGATTCGATGCCAAAAGGGCGACCATTCCTTTCTTCAGCGATACTGGGATCGTAAGTGAGGTCTATTTCCGCGTAAAAGCCGCCCGTCAGCATGCGGTCGTGAGTATGGACCAACTCATCATCAATACGCACATCGTTGAGACGCAGGCTGGGCAGTTCCGCCACAAAACAATCGTTCCTTGCATCCAAGCGAGCTTTTACCAGATCGATCAGTTTCACTCGGCCTTTCTCTTTGGCACGGGCTTTAAAAAGCTCTTCCTCGCCGGCCCGAACTGTACGGCTGGCGAGTTGTCGCTGCACAATGGCCAGTCCCTCCTGGATTTCTGTCTCATCCACGCTGGCACAATAGCGCCCAAGAAGAAATTCAGCTACATAGGTGGGCACCGGGTACTGTCCTTTGAATTGGCGCACTAAGTCTTTGCGAACGAGGTATCCCTCAAATGCCTTAGCGGCTATCTGGTCTAATGGGTCGAGTTGCAAATTAGTTGTCTCCAATCACTATTGGTTGCTTAAAAATCGGTTGACCTGATTGATCAACGACCACAAAGAAGACAGGTTCACCAAGATACCTGTCATCTTCCACCAAAAGGCTTATTTTTTGTATGGATTCTGTCACAGTCATTGTGGATGCAACAAGGCTGGTCGAGGCATCCGCAACTTTAATGCGAACATCCACAGTAAAGCCCTGAGCGCCATTCAGAACACCAATCAGCCTCATCCCCGACCACTTCATCTCTTTCAAAACAATAGACTTTGCGCTCCCTGTTGCATTGGCGGATAACACCAAGGACGGAATCAACGCTTCCTGCAAGGTCAGCCCGCCATGAGCATATTCCATCCCGGCCGTAAAACACGATATGCCGGGGGCCAATACAACAGCTTCTGCGGAATCCCAAAACCAGGAGATCATCGGATAGGCATGCTGGGCACCTGGTTCAGGGATGGCACATCGGCTCCAACGGGATGCGGTAAGGTGTTTCGGCAATTCGGATTTAGGCAATCCACCGGGGAGAAGAAGCCAACCATGATCCGTAATTATTTTTACTTTTGTCCACCCGGCATGGAGGAGTTCCACTATCCTTTGCTGTAAACTGGAAAGCTCTTCTTCCACTCTCCATGCCAGTTTTGCGCCTTGCTCATGACCATAGGTGTCCAGAGAACCATGCTCAGTCCAGGCGCACCCGGCTGGTAATCCTGCCTCGTCCGATTTCAAAAAGGCCATTCCCAGTTCTGCCACAAGCTCCTTAAATCGATTATGAACGAGTGACTTACCGTTGCTTTTTTCTTTTGGTTCAAACCCAGCTCCTTCAAGCGGCCCGCCCAGTTTTCCAGCCATGGGTATCCATGCATGTTTCGCGGTTGCAGTAACGGTGGGTAGTGCCGACCAGTCAATATTGAATGAAATTTCAACCAAAAGATCGGCGGCAAGAAGTCTTTCTTCGAGACTCCGCGCTATATCCATACGCAGGCCATCGGCAAAAATATAGACCGTGCCTTCCTCTACAGAAAGGGTTCTGCAGCTCTGCGGTCCGGAAGTGGGATAGCTATTAGCCAGAGCTTGGGTGAGGGTTGAAAACTTTTCGAGCCAGGGGAGATAAGTCGCCCGGATAGCCGCCGTCACGGCTTTCTTTGCAGCATTGCTCCGCGCTGCGTCGATAGCTCGCAATACACTATGGTCGGCTTTCCATCCAAGGGCCGAATAATAATCAGCCAACATTTCCCAAGTGGGAGGATTCCCGGATGATTGAATGACCTCCGCCATTTCTCCTAAATGTTGGATAGCTTTGGCCAATGGCGACTCCCCAAGAGCTGCCCAGACCCAGTTGGAACGGTGGGAATGCTCTACTGAAAGCGCTTGAATGTTAGCGAGGGCCTCCTTAGATGATAATGAGGATAAGGCAAGGAGGCTTTTTTCTAAATTTTCTTCCGCTTGTCGGTTGGAGCTCGGCTTGTATTCGCTTGCCTTCTCAAAAAGGGTCATCTGCCCCTTGGTATCCAGCAGCTCTTTTACTCCTGGATAGGCGCGCGGCGCTTCTTTGTAGCGCCCCCAGACCGAGATCCAGGCAGGCTTGTCGGTGACCATTTTTTCGGCTGCAGTAATTGCGCCATCCTTCTCTGGATCGAAACCGTAGACATCCCAACAGATTGCACGGAAACTGGCCCATTCCGATCCGGATTTCTCCAGCTCCTGTTTTATTTTGTTTGGATTGTCCATCCATCGTAAAAGAGTCTTTTCAGGGTCTGTGGTGACAATCGCCCTAAAATCTCCAGCTTCCAGCCTGCGCCCTTGCAGTGCGTCCACTTCGATTTCCAACAATCTTGGCAAACTTTCCTGAATGGCCTTTTTTGTGTCCTTATCGCCAGCGACATCCAATCCGAGGCCGCCATCTGCACTTGAAAAAAACGCAAAGGGTGTCCAGTTTTTTCCATTTTTCTGGGTCCAAAATTGCCCTTGAAATTGCAATGCAAATAAATGTTTTGCCTGATTCGGAAATTGCTCGGCGCTTCGAAAAGCGGAACGGCTGATGCCGGGAAGGTAAATCACCGGTACCTCCTCGCCGCCTTGTATCTCCAACTGGTATCGCAGCCAAACCGCTGGGCCGGTAGCTTGCTCGGGAGCATAATCTCCCAGAGACCACAGTAGAGGATAACTCTCCCTCAGTGGTTCAATACACTGAGTCCACAGACGCTCCTCGTCAGGCCATAGGATCACCCGTGGTGCGGCCAATTCGTGCTTATTGTAAGAAGCCGCATGAAGTAAATTTTTAAGGATTGATGCGTGAATCGTCATGGTGTTTTTAGCCTTTTCCCCTGGCGTCAGTTTTTTAACGGATGAAGATGGAAAACGTTTTCACCCAAGGTCTGCCTGCAGATTTCGACAAGGTGGTCATGATGGGTAAAAAGAAATATTTGTGTGCGTTGGGACAGGGCTGCCAGTTGCGGAAGAATTGCTGAAGCCCGGTCATCATCGAAAGTGATTAATAAATCATCCAGGATAAGGGGCATTGGTTCATGATTCTCAAGATATTGATCCAGCGCAGCCAAACGAAGTGATAGATATAGTTGATCCCTGGCACCATCACTCATTCCAGCAATCGAAACCGTAGACTGATCCGGCCGCAAGCCCACCAGAATAGGCGTATCGTCGGCATTAAACTCTGCGCCAAGCCCACCAAACGCTCCTCGGGTGACGTTTTGGAAGACCTGCCCCGATTTTTCAAGCAAAGGTCCTTGATTTTCTTTCCGGAACCGCTCAATCTGATTTTGAAGAAAATAGGCAGCCAAACGCAGGCGAACAAAGCGTGAAGCGTCTTGTTTCAATCTGGCAGCATAAGATTCGGCTTGCTGACGATAGTTTGCAGCCGCGTCTCCCGCTGCTTCAAGCTTCTGCCGTTTGTCCTTGAGTGCATACAAGGTATCTCGCACCGCTTGGAGTTCGGATTCCCGCTCTTGTTTCCGGGCTTGGAGCATGTCCTTCTTCTGAGGAAGTGCTTCAAAATCTTCCGCCATGATGCGGGCAAAGAACTCGTCCACTGCTTGGCCACGAGCAAGTCCGCTTAGGGTGTCCCGGAAAGTAGAGATCTGATTCTGTGCATGATTCCGTAGCTCCAAATTCGCGAGCAATGGTTCCAACGCTTCAACGGTTTCAAGATTTCCCTGGCGAAGTATCTCCTCCAATTCCTGAACAGCTTGGCTATAGGATGTCTGGCTCACCTCAAGCGTATTTTTTTCTTCTTTGATTTGCCCGGATAATTGCTCATGGAGGGTTTGGACGGCGCGGGCTTCGACCAGCGTCTTCCATAAATTGATTTCCTTGGCCTCGATGGTATCCCCTAAGATTCCAAGAGCAATGGCTTTTTCGTTTATGGCTTGTTCATATTGACACAAGGCCTCCTTGATTTTTAGCGATTTGGCAGAGGATTGCTTCCAGTGATCGAATTTTGTGAGGAGTTCTTTCCTTTCCTGCAAAAGAAGCAGGCCGGACTTGGGCGAAATAGTCAACGGCATGCCAACCATCTGACACTGCGCCTCCCAATTTTTCGTAGCGACACCAACTGCAGTAGCGAAACGTGCATTGTTCTGCTCAAAGGTCTTCAATGAACTTCTCAGCGCCTGGAGTTGATTGATCATTTCAATTCTTCGGCCCGATGCTTGTTCTTCTTTCTGGACTCGCTTTTTGGCTTTGTCGAAAAGAAACGTAAATTCCTTTTCTTCAGATTCGGAGAGAACCGTGGCGAGCTCTTTCTTAGCTTCTTGAACCTGAGTACTTTTCAGTTGAAAAGATTCTTGAGCATTTTTCAGTTGACGCAGAAGGTCTTTAAACGCATTCCAGACTTCACGCCACTCCTCCATTTCATTTGGCGCTCTTGGTGTAATCCCGCAGGGCAGCCAGGCCGACTCCCATTCCGTTTGGCACTCTTTCAAATTGTTCTGGAGTTCCAAGATTGTCACGGCTGCATCCTGGCAATGTTTTTCAGACTGAGTAATTTGGAAACGCTTTTCCTCAGCCTGGGCCACAGCCCCAGCCTGTATGCGGAGATGATCCGCAATGCCGTCTGCCTTAACAATCGTTTGTGGAAAGGCATCTTCCAGAGGTATACCCGGAATAAGTTGTTCTTCCTTACTCCCGGTCCCTTTCCACTCCAACAAAACAAGTCCCCAACCATGGTCTCTATGTTCTCTGGCATTACGGAGTGCTTGCTCGGAAGGTAACTCTCCAAGGCGCTCCATCCGGCTAAGCTCGGCTTGAAGGGACTCGATCCGCTTTTTCTCTTCAAGGGTTTTAGATTCCTCGTTCTTGATGTCCCGATGAATGCTGTCCATTTTGTCAGCGATGCGTCGGATGGTCGATTTGGCGGGAACCGGAAGGTTACTCGACAGGTCGAAATCTTCTGGAGCGCCGGTCAACTCCCGATGGCGATCCTTTGTTTCTTGGGTAAGGCGTTTAACCTCGGATTCGCTCGCTGAAAGTGTGCGATTTGCCTCGGTGGCTCCCGCAGCAAAGGATAAAGCCTCCCGTAAGTCTGTCAAATCAGTTTCCGGCAGAGCCAGCAACTGCGTTTCCAAGGTTTTGATTTGCGTTTTGAGGTCTTCAGTCTTTTCTACATTTTTCTCACGATCATCCAGTGCTTTATGAAAGTCATCAGCAGCTTCCTTGCATGCCAGCCGAGCGGCACTATTTAGACGCAGCGTTTCGAGATCAGAGAGATCGCCCTTCAGTTCCAAATTTAGCATACCCGCCTGCAGTGTCGCTTCAAGCCCAGCCAATTCGGTTGCCAGATCGGTCAAAGAATTCTTGCGGTCCCGATAAACGCCCAGATCCTGGTGCAAACCATCGATCGCGTCGGCTTCAGCCAGCAATTCAAAGGATGTCTGGCAATTTACCAATTGTTCTTCAAGCTTGGTGATTTGAGCCTTAAGACGGCAGACTTCCGCGTGGGCATCATTGGCCGTTTTCCGAGTGGTTCTTGCCCGCTCGACAAAATCGCTGGAAACTTCAGGCAGTAAGGGAAGTGCCTCCAGTTTTCGAAGCTCCTCGTTTAAACGCCCCACGGTGGGTAACGCATCTTCACAACGGGAAATCCATTCCAGGTCTCGACTGAATGCTGATATGTCAGCTTCCAGCACGGCCTTGGTCTCTTCAGCGACGGCCAAATCCTTTTCAATCTTCTCCCATGCTTCCGGACTCACTGTGAAATCGCGACTTTGGCGCAGGAGTTCCTTGTGTTTAGTCGCTGCCGGCCGGATGGATACATTGGCTGTTGCACGGCCCTTAAAAAGACGGTCTGATTCTTCAGCAAGTGCCGTCAAAACCAATTGAATGGGAGTTCCGCCCATGCTGGCTGAAAACAGTGCATTGCCAATATCCCCCTCTCCACGGAGCAATTGTTCCGCCCCCTCGCGAAGTTCCTTCGTTCCCAGGCCAAACATCGCGGAAAAGTACCCCAGATCCACACTGCCGAGAAAATGACCTAATGCATTATCCGGCAATTCATTCCCATCAACATCCAACAGGGTATTTTTATTTCCTTTGCGCCGTTGAAAAGTAAGACTTTCACCCGCCTGATTGACGATCTCTCCCATGATTCGCAATTTTTTATAGTCATGCAGGAAATTATCAGGTGAATGGCCATGAATGCCAAACAGCAGATCTCGGAAGGCCCGGAGCAAAGAGCTTTTACCCGCTTCATTGGAGCCATAGATGACATGAAAATCGCCTCCCTGAGAGGGAAACCTGATATCCAGATCAGTAAAAGGTCCGAAAGCCGGGATATGTAATCGTTCAAATCTCATGACGACTGCCCTCCCGTTGTGCCCAAGGCATCCAGAATGATGGCCCGCACATCCTCCATCGCTTGCGCCCGCTGGTTTTCTCCCCAGTCTGATTCGACTTCGAATCGAATTTCTGGAGGCAGAATATCGAGCATCTCCTTAATATCATCAGGAAGATTTCCAGGTTGAACTTGAGCTTCTTCAAGGGTTTCCAGAACGATTTTGGTAAGCGAATCCCGTTCCGCAAGTTGTGCCACGTCATACACAGGCGATGTTGAAACCTTGATCCGTTCAATCCAGATAGCATCTTCCCCCTGATCTTGGGCACGACCCAACAATTCTGCGCGCCACCGATGGGTTTCTCTATGCAGTGAACCGTGAAGAGGCGTGGCTCCGGAAAACACAATCCTGGCGGCTACCAATCGGCCATTTGCTTCAGTGACAGCTTTGGCCATCGAATGGGTAACTCGACTGAGCACCTCTGACTCTTCTCCAACACCGGCGAGATCGATTTCAAGGACAGTCCAACGGACAACATCCAAATCATGCCATTCCGCATTCTCCACCTGCAGTAAATCATTCACTGTCACCAATCGGCAACCGCGTGGACCTGATTCCTTTACGTCTCGTCCCTGACAGTTTCCTGAAAATACAATCCATGGGTCCTGACTGATTACTTCGGGTTGGTGAATGTGGCCGAGCGCCCAGTAGCCATATCCTTTCTGACGTAAGTCCGTTTCTGAACAAGGAGCGTATGTATCGTACCCGGTTCGGCCATTTAGGCTGGTGTGCAGGAGCCCAATATTAAATTTATTTGGCACGGCAACCGGATACTCAGGTGTAAAATTTTCAGGCACTCCCCGGTTGGGGAATCCGCGTCCATGAATCACTACGGGAAGTCCGGCTACTTCCATGGATTCGGCCGTGCGGGTGGAAAAGACATGCGCATTCTCCGGAAGGCTGAGTTTCCTGGAAATTACCGAGGCAGCGTCATGGTTACCCGCAATCAGATAAACCGGAATGTGTTTGTCACGCAATCGGACCAATTGCCCTCGGAAAAAGAGGCCGGTGCTGTAATCTTTCCAGTCTCCATCATAGAGGTCACCTGCAAGAACCAGAAAATCAATTTTCTCATCAATTGCCAGTTGGACCAGATTCTCAAAAGCCCGGCGTGTAGCGCCTCGCACGACATCAACGGGCGCACCATCATGCATTTCAAGGCCTTTAAGCGGACTGTCAATATGGGCATCAGCGGCGTGAATGAAACGGATCATGGAAGCCTCCTATTGCTGACTTCTTGGCTGTGAACGTGAGGTGAACATCATTCCAGCAAACATGGACTGAATGAGGAATGTGAGGACGATCAGGATGGAAACCCGTCCGGTTTCAGTTGAAGCAGGAACTCCTCGCAGGGCACGCACATGATACCGTCACGCAAAAGTCGCTGCTTCCCCCGATACAACAGCCAGCGGCGGCTTTCCGGAAAATCTTCACCGAAGTTCTTAAGTCCGCGCAGATCCTCCGGCCGCACATGGGCGGAGTTCTTTACTTCCAGCGCAAACAAGCCGCTCTCGCCATATACCACGAAATCCACCTCCAATTTCGACCGTGTCTGCCAGTAATACAATTGGTGATTTCCGCCAGTATAGTCACACCAAGCCCGAAGGTGTTGGGCAACGAGACTCTCCAGCGCAGCCCCATCAATCTCCGACGGCGCATCCAGAGGACCGGACGGCCGGTTGGCGCGAAATACGCCGGCATCAAAAAAGAAAAACTTCGGATGTGCCGCCAGTTCGCGCTGCGCCCTCCGGGTGAAAACCGGCACCCGAAAAGCCAGCAAAAGATCCTCCAATACTTCCAGGTAACCCTCCACCGTCTTGCGGTTTACGTGGCACTCCCTGGCAACATTGGCCAGGTTTAGCACGGCCGCTTGTGAAAAGCTGATGGCTTCGAGGAATCGGGAAAAGTTACCGATATTGCGCACCAACCCTTCCATCTGGACTTCTTCCCGCAAATAGAGGCCGTTGTATGCGCGCAGGATTTCCTCGGGCACCTTGCCCCCCCTCACGATTGGCAGCATGCCAAGTCGCAATGCCTCATCCAGGTTGAATTGCGGGCCGAGTTCAGCAGCCATAAATGGATACAACGTCCTTTGCGTCGCCCGGCCGCCTAAAAGATTCACACCGCCGCGCCGAAGCTTGCGGGCGCTGGACCCGGTGAATATAAACTGCACACCCTGCTTATCCTCGATCAGCAGATGAGCGATTTCCAGCAATTCCGGAAGCTTTTGCACTTCATCGATGACCACCTGCGAGACTTCAGGCCTGGCCCCGATCAACTCCCGCAGACGCTCAGGTCTTGCAGATAATGAACGTAACGTTTCAGGCTCCAGCAGATCTACCCGGAGCGCCTGTGGGAAAAGCGTCTGGGTCAACCAGGTCTTGCCCGTTCCGCGAGGCCCCAGCAGAAAAAAGTGATCAACGGGGGGTTTAAAATATCGAGGTATTGATTCCATTTTGCGCCTCAAAATAGCATTATCGATGCTATTTTATGAAATAAATTGCCAAAATTGGCAAGAAAAAAAGTATGAAGTATGAATTATAAATTATGAATCTCCCCGTCCGTTTCAGCCTTCATCCTTCATACTTTCTTTTTTGCGGCCAGTGTCAGGTGGACGTCATTCCAGCGGTTGCCGACAAAATCCTTGCCTCCAGGTGGATCAGTTCCTGGCGTTTCCTCACACCAGAACCAGGGATAATCGGTTTTGGGGCGATGGGGTTCAGTGCCTCGGTCCTTGTCTTTGAGCTTCAGTGGAACCGTCCGGAAAAGGCCGCCCCCCCGTTTGCCAACGTCCCCTACCAGGAGAAAGGGGCGGATGTTCTGGCGGATGCCGTCGTTGAGATCAGGGCGCCAGCCTTGGGCCTGTTCCTTTATCGGCTTCCAGCGGACGAAAATGTCGAGCGGTTCCTCACCCTCAAGGATGGCAGCAAGCTTTACCTGAAGCGCACGGGCAGCGCCGAGCCGCTCAGCAGCGCCGGGTTTGTCGGCCTTGGCGTCTTCATCCTGCTGGCGTATCCAGTCGCCCAGGTAGCTGTAAGTAAGTTTTTGAAGGGTGGCGTGATCCAGTTTGTGGTAATTAACCAATACGTGGAAGCCATCAGGCCGACCGTCCCAGAGGTGCCAAATGAAAGGCCGGTCGTGGAATATCTTGGCGTGCTGCTCAAAAAATTCGTCCCGCAACCAGTCTTCTAAAGTTTTGAATTTGCTGCCCTTGAGTCCGGCGGCAGCGATGAGGGCGCGTTCGTCGAATTGACCAAGGGCGGCGGTGAGTAACTGGCGCAAACGGGCAGCGGCGGGTTGCTCGCGATTGATCGGAGGGAGACAGACGATGCCGTCTTTATCAGCAAAAGATTCCAGGCCGTCAGGGCCGAGGGCGGGACAATCAGGGAAACTGCTGCCGGTCTGACGCGGCCAGCGGTAGCCGAGGAGTCGAGCAAGGGCGATGTGAAGTATGAAGGATGAATTATGAATTATGAAAGGGGAACCGTCGGAGCTGGGTGGACGATTGAGCATTCCATGAGGATGCTGCGGGTTTGGGTGGCCGTAAAAAAGCCACTGCGTTGGGTCGTCGCTGTGCGGTTTGGGTAGGCCATCGGGGTATTTCTCGGCGGCTACTTTTTGCCAGTGAGCGAGGTCGAATGGGATCTGGGCAAATGTCCCATTCGCTACCGCAGTCTTCTGATCAAGTTGACGAACTTGTGCAGGAAAATCCATAGAAGAACAAAAGGACCAGAGCGCGAGAAAATTCTCCTTTTCTCGTGGAGTAATTGGGGCCACGTTACTGTCGAAGGCATCCCCTTGATAAATAGTAACTGGAAGCAAAGCCATTTGGCTAACCGCTACACCAATACGACCCCAACCCCCTTGACCTTGGTTTCTTGCTATCGAGGCACCAGAATTTTCATACCGCAAAATTGCTTCTCGACCCGCATATAGAACCGTTGTAGGCACCGTACTTTGGAAGAATCTCCAAGGATTATCAACAAACGCTATCTCCCAGAACACACCACGAAACCTACCGTCGTCACCAGTTTTAAGTCCCTGAAAAGAATCCGCGAATTGCCCCATTTGCGCGGCTCGTTTCAGAACTCCCATAACGATTTTGTAATCTGGATTATTAAGCTGAGTCTCTTGCATAGTAAGTAATATTTGGAAGCTTTTTAGTGCCTCCGCTTTTTCAGAGCAGCGATTTTCACGCGAAACGTCTATTCCAAAAATTGAGTGCCTACTTTCAGGTTTCAACGATGACAAGCAAAGAAGCATAACGTTGAAGTCCCACATTGGCGTCTGAAAGGCCTTGGGACCGAGAAGAGCGAAGTAATTCCACTTTTTTTCTTTTAGCAGTCGTTTACGGAGTTCGATGTAGCTGGTCTGAAAAAGCCAGTTTTGTGGGGTAACAAGGGCGATAGTACCGATGTTTACAGCGCAAAAGCTTAGACATCGTTCAACGAAACAGGTGGACAGGTCGTTCATAGATTCAGAAAAATTTCGCTCGCAGTAGTCTTTAAGCCTTTCGTCCTGTTTGCCGTTGCCAAGGTATGGCACGTTGGTGATTACAAGAGTAAACTGCCCGGCAAGCAGTTCTGCAGCTTTGGCGAGGCCCTGGGCTATGACAGCTATTTCGATATCGTCATTTTTGAAGTTCGTTTTCTGATTCTCGCTGGACGCAAGCGCGGCTTTGAGTAGCGGGCTAATCTCGTGAAACTCGGCATCGAAAAGCCCCCCGTCCTGAATGCAAGGATTGATGAGGCTGCCGAGAACAGGGGCGTCTTTAAATAGACTATGCAGGCGGGCCATCCCGTTGCTTGCGCGTTCGTTGTCTCCTGCCAGCGCTATCCAGTCTTCTTTAGATGCGCTGGGCGCAAGTCCGGAGCAAGCCAGATGAAGGCTGGGCAGTACCTGATACCCTGCCAGCTTCCAAGCCGTCAGCGCCACATTGAAGGCGGCAATCTGGGTGCAGCGTTCGTCAAGTTCCAGGCCGTGAATGTTGTCCTTCAGCACCGCGACCACTGCCGCTTGCGCGCTGATGTTTTCCTCCTCCATGCGCAGGCGAACAATCAGCGGCAAGGCAA
>Ga0209467_1002820_pt1 | contig 11937 bp, 11 predicted proteins | sample Higcelwee11metaG_FD_187175 | JGI IMG/M metagenome (GOLD analysis project Ga0209467, IMG submission 187175) | Freshwater pond sediment microbial communities from the University of Edinburgh, under environmental carbon perturbations - High... | ecosystem: Environmental > Aquatic > Freshwater >...
GTTGACTCCGACTGCGACGGCGAAGACTCCTGAGCGGCCGCGTCGCCCGCGTCCCAGGGCTCCTCGACGATCTCAAAGCGGCCGAAGTCGTACGGGATGCCCGCGGCGGCCTCTTTGAGCACCAGGCGCTCTTTACGGCCCTCACGTTTGAGGGTCGCGGCGCGGTGGTAACAGAAGGGGTTGTTGCCGCGTCTGCCTAAGGTGCAGTGGGTGGTGAACGAGCAGCCCGCCCGGCAGATATCGGCGTAGTAGCACGTTTTACAGAAGCCCCAGAGCTCCTCCGTCGTGCGCTCCCGCACAAAGTTGAGCTCTTCAGCGTTCTTCCAGATCTCCTCCAGGCCCAGATCCCGCACCTTGCCCCCGGTGTAAGGCGCCGTGGGCAGGCTGGGGCAGCCCTTCACCGTGCCGTCGGACTCGATGCCGATGGTGTACACGCCGGCCTGGCAGCCGCGCCAATAGGCCTCGTCACCGCCAGGGCGGCTGCGCAAGACCTGCTCGTGGGGGCCGTAATAGCCGACGTTGTTCGACGACATGATGTTGAACGCGCGCTCGGGCGGCAGGCCCTTGGCGCGCACCATGGCGACCTCTTCGAGCTGCATCGCCGCGAGGGTGTCGATCACATCGAGGATCTTCGGGGGGTCGAGGATCCACTCCGGGCGATCCGCCGCCCGGCCCATGGGCACGGTGAGCTGCACACGCCAGACGCGCACCCCCGTCTTCTTGATCATCGCCCCGATCTCGCGGAGCATGTGCGCGTTGAGGTTGTTCACCTGGGTGTTGGAGCTGGTGACGAGGCCGACCTCTTTACACACCTCCAAGGCGCGCATCGCCGAGCGCCAGCTCCCGACGCTGTCGCGCAGCACGTCGTGGATCTCCTCCGGGCCGTCTACAGAGACACCCACGGCCTTCATCCCCGCGTCTTTGAGCGCCTTCGCCAGCCTGGGCGAGAGCCCACGGCCGCCGGTCTGCATCGTGACCCGGATGCCCTGGGCGCTGAGGTAATGCACGATGTCGAAGATGTCGTCGCGCAGGTACGCCTCGCCGCCGATGAGCGTGACCTCACGGGTGCCCAGGCGCACGAGCTCCGCGGCGACCTCCAGCAGCTCCGCTGTGGAGAGCTCGTCGGGGCGCTCCTCCGTCGGGCCAGCGCGTGAGCCGCAGTGGGCGCAGGCCTGGTTGCAGCGGAGGGTGATCTCCCAGACCGCGTAGATGGGTTTGTCGCGATCAGCGAAGGTGACGGAGCGGGGCGAGCGGGTGGTGGCCATGCTCGGCACAATAGCCCAGCCGCGGACGCTTCGGGGCGATGTGCCGCCGCGCGGGACAGGATATGCGGCGAATATGCCCCAGAGCCCTGACGACGCGCACAAGACGAGCCTCCGCGACCGACTCCAAGAGTGGCGCGGATCCCCCGGCGACCTCGCACGCTGGGCGTTCTGGGTGCCTTTTCGTGAGCTGCTGAACCCGGACCAACCCGAGCAGCTCGCCCGGCTCTACCCCCTCTGGCGCGCCCAGCACGCCTTGGCCGGGGGCCAACGTCAGCTCATGGCGGAGGAGCTTCGTCTGTGCTTCGGCGGCGCGAGCGAGGCCACCCAAGCCGAGGCCTACCGCATCGCCTTCCGGGTTCACCTGGAGGAGCTGCTCTTGGGCAAGCTCACCCGGGAGACCTGGCACAACTACATGCGTTTTGAGCGCCAAGACCACATGGAGCGCGCCTTGGCCCGGGGCAAAGGCGTCGTCTTGTTGAACCCCCACGCGGGCAACATCATGATGCTCATCGCCAGCATCAGCCTGCACGGCTACCCCTACACCCAATACGCCGCCCGCGGCGTGGCCCCCGACGCCGTGGCCGCCCAGAACCCCGAGGTGTTCGGCCACAACCGCTGGCGCCTCGCCACCCGCCAAGCCCGCGAGAACAACGAGGACCGCCTCCCCGCGAACTTCATCTCTCTGGAGACCCCAGTTCGCCACCTCTACCGGTGTTTGGCCAAGAACGAGGTGGTCGGCATCGCCTACGACGGCCGCATCGGCGCCCGGTTCACGAAGGTGCCTTACCTTGGCCGCGAAGCCCTGTTGAGCCCCGGGCCGTACCGCCTCGCGGCCTCGACGGGCGCGGCCATCGTGCCGGCCTTCTGCGAGTGCCCCGAGGGCGACATCAACGTCTTACGTTTTGGCGAGCCGATCTGGGGCGACGACGCCGACACCCTCATGGAGCGCTTTCTGGACCAGGCCCAAGCCTGGCTTCGCGCCCACCCCGCCGCCTATGGCCTCTGGCTGGCCCACTGCCGCCAGCGCCGCGCCGTCGATGACCACCCTCTGTTCATCGACTACGCCCCCGACGATCGCTACAAGGTGCATCTGAAGCGTCGCTGATCGTCGCGCGACGGGACACCGCCGAGACACCGCGGGGACACCGCGGGGACACAGCCAGGACATCCGCGTCACGGCGGCGCGTAGTTTTGGTCATGGGTGTGTCATCATTTTGACTTAGACTCGTTCAAAATATTGAACATCGTTGAAGAATAGTGACACACCCGGCCCCGTAAACGCTCACAGAAGGCCACAGCGGCACCCATTCGGCGCTCGGCGGGCTTGGCACAAAGTTTGCTAAGCCTTTTGTCAAGACCCAGCAGCTCACCCAGCTCATCCCTGACCAGAACGACCCGCAACGGAGGACACCATGAACGCCTACGCGCCTCGCCAGCTCACCCTCGCCGACCTGATCTCCACCGTTTACGAGGAGTTCCTCGCGCTCTACGGTGACGAAGACATCGCGAGCGTCGCCACCGCCGCCACGGTCAACGAGCTCCTGCTCTCCCACGCTGAGACCGCCTCCGTCGAGGCCGCCGCCTGACGTCCTGACGCTCCACGCGGGACGATCCTCTGCGGGATCCTCCGCGTCGTCCGTCAGGGTCGGGTTTGGGTCAATCACAGGGCCTCCGGAGTCATCTCCGGGGGCCTTGTGCGTCTCTGGGTGTGTCCTTGGGGGCCGCAGCGCAGGATCCACGGGGCGATCCAGCGCACGCTGACGGGCGATCGCCGCTTTTTTTGCGTCGGGGCCTTCTCAGCAGGGCGGATCAGGGTTTACATGTCAAGACATCGATCCTCCACCTCGGCCTGATGCCGAGGCGATCCTTCACGGCCCGTGTCCATCGCCCTCGACGCCCAGAACCCCGACACGATGCCCGCCCGGCGCCTCTGGGCCGCGGTGACGATCCGCGTGGCCTGGGAGCTGTACCGGCAAGGGATCCGCCCTTCGGGGGCGATCCTCCACGACGCCCGTGAGCACGCGCTCTTGTCGATCCCCGATGGTGTCGATCGGGAGCAGGCGGAGGAGCTCTCGGCGCACTTCACCCAGGAGTACCTCAGCCGCGCTCGGCACGGTCGGTATCGCCCCGCGCCGCCGGAACAAGACCCGATCGTCTGCCGCCCCTCGTGGCGCCCGCGGCTGATCGCGCTCTTGGACCCCGTCGGTGAGGTCGTGCTGCGCCTCACCTATGGCGACGGCATGAGCCTGGAGCAGATCGAGCGCCTCACCCGCGTCGATCGGGTGGTCTTGCGTGGGGCCCAGGAGGGTGTGCGCGGTGCTTTGCGGGCTTTGATCGACGAGGATCGCCTCGACGCCCGCAGCCTCGATCTCCCCGCCCTCGATCGCCTCTTGGGCCGCGTCGCCCGCACCCCGGCGCCAGACTGTGAAGGCGGCGAGGAGCTCTTGAGCGTCGCTGGCCTTCAGCACGCCGAGCGCTGCCCCCGCTGCGCCCGCGGCGTGCGCCTGCTGCGCGGCGGCGTGTTGTTGCCGGGTGAGCTGGCCTGGCCCACCCAAGGCTTCTCCCGGGGCGACCACGTCACCTCCGTGCTCGTGCTCAACCTGCACCCCGACGCGCGGTTTCACCGCAAGGCCGTCTGTGAGCAGTTCGCCGGGGCGTCGCTGCGGGCGGACGAAGACGCGCTCCTGATCGATCCCGACCGCATCGAGGGCCACGCGCCGCTTCTGCACATGCTCGCTGAGCAGGCCACCCCTCGCCGGGATCACCTCCGGGGCGTGCTGGTTCGGGGCTATGGCCGCTGGACCCGCGCCGGGCTCATCGGCCCCGTCGCTGGCGCCGCCGTTGAGCTCTGCCGGGCGCGGCCTTGGGGTGAGGTCGACGGCGCGGGGCCCTTGCCCGAGCCCCTGCCCGAGCCGCCCTCCGCCGCGCGCTGGTGGTCCGCCGCTCTGCTCGTCACGCTTCTGGCGATGCTCGTGGGCAGCCGCGCGCTCACGCCGCCCGAGCCCGAGCCCCGTTACCCGATCTCGGCCCAGGTGCTGCCCGTCGAGGGCGGCCGCCGCGTTCATTTTGACGTGGACGAGCTCGCCTATGTGCTCGTCGTCGTCACCCGCGACGGCGTGCCGACGCCGCTGCTCGCCGCCCAGCACCCCTCGGACAAGGGTGAGCTGGCCACGGGCTTGGGCGACTTCATCGTAGACCCCGGGCCCGGCCTCACCCTCATCGCCACCTCAGCCTCGCCATTTGACGACGTGGCGCCGCTCTTCGCCGCCGTCGCCGGGGAGGCCGACCCCATCCGCAGCCTCACCGAGCGCCTGCGGGTGGTGGCCCCCGACGCCGATGTCTGGGTAGAGTCGAGTCGCCCGTAATGGCCGTCACCCCGCTAGACCTCCTTCAGCGTGAGTTCCCCGAGTCTCGGCGAGGTTACGATCAGGCCGCCGTGCGCGCCTTCTTGGAGGAGGCCCGGGAGTCTCTGGAGGACGCGCTGCGTGAGGTGCGCACCCTGCGCGAGCAGCTCCGCGAGCGGGATCAGAAGGTCGCCGATCTCCAGGCCGAGCGTGACGAGGTGCGGCAGACCCTGATGGTCGCCCGGCGCCTGAGCGAAGACCTGGCCGCCGACGCCCGCCGCCAGGCCGACCTCTTGTTGGGAGAGGCGCGGCTCCAAGCCCAGGTGATCATCTCCACCACCTACGACGAGCACCAGCAGCTCGTCGCCCAGGTCGTGCAGCTCAAGGCCCAGCGCCACCGGCTCACCGCCGATCTCCGCGCGGTCTTGGAGGCCCACCGCCGCGCCTTAGAGGAGCAGGAGCGCGGGAGCGGCGAGCCGTGAACGAAGGCGCCCTCGCGGCGGCGGTGCAAGCCCGAGGCGCGACGACGACGATCCTCACCCTACGCGTGACGCCCAACGCCAAGAAGGCGGCGGTGTCTCTGCGGGATGACGGCGTGCTCCTGGTGCGGGTGGCGGCCCCGGCCGTGGAGGGCGCGGCGAACGCAGAGCTGCTGCGTTGGCTCACCCGAGACCTGCTCGGCCTGCCGAGAGGCGCGGCGACGCTCACCCACGGCGTGTCCAGCCGGGATAAACGCGTGGAGGTAGAGGCGCCGGTGGGCGACGTCACCCGCCGCCTCCGTGAGCTCCTGGCCCCATGACCCCTCCAATGCGCCTCCCCTCTCCCCTGCCGCCGAGCTGGCGTGTGGACCTCCACTGCCACACCGACCGCAGCGACGGGCGGCACAGCGCTGAGGATCTTCTCCGCGCCGCCGTCTTGGGCGGCATCGACGTGCTGGCCATCACCGACCACGACCTGCCCCCGGCCTGGCCCGCGGGCCCGGTGGAGATCGAGGGCCGCCCGATCTGGCTCCTCCACGCCGTCGAGCTGACCGGGGTGTGGGAGGGCGTCGAGCAGCACCTCCTGGTGTATTTCCCCGGCGAGATGCCCGAACATTTCCGGGCCTTCTGCCAGACCCGCGCCCAGGTGCGCGCCGCCCGCTACGACGAGGCCATCCGCCGCCTGGGCCTCGACGGCCTGCCCCCCGCGGACGCAGCCGCCTTGGCCGGTGAGCGCGCGCTGACGAGCTTTCATCTGGCGCAGGCGATGGTCCAGGCCGGGCATGTGAAGACCCGCGCCGAGGCCTTCACCCGCCTGGGCAAGCTCATGCCGGTCCAGGACCTGCCCTTCGCTGAGGGGATCCGCCTGGGCCGAGAGGCCGGCGGCGTCGCGGTCTGGGCCCACCCGGAGCTCGCCCGTGCGATGGCCTGGACAGGCAAGCTCGCCAAGGTGGGCCTCCAGGGCATCGAGGGCCTCCGCCCGGGCCTGGGCAAGAGCGTGCGGAACACCCTGCGCACCTTGAGCCGCAAACATGGGGTCTTCTTGGCCGGGGGCTCGGACTGGCACGGCTGGCACCCGATGCGCCTGGGCGACTTTACCCTCGACGCCCAGCAGGCCGCGCCGTTTGTGGCGGCGTTGGGGCGCGGATGAGCGGCAAACGGGTCGTGGTCATCGGCGCCGGGGTCGTGGGCCGGGCGCTCACCCGGGCGCTGCACGCCCGCGGCGATCAGGTCACCGTGCTCTCCCCCAAGCCGGTGAACCTGCCCGCGCTGTGGCGCCTCACCGACGCCGTGAGCGGCGAGGGCCTCCGGCGCGGGGTGCGCGGCGCGCAGATCGTCGTGTTCGCCGCCTCTGCCCAAGACCCAAAGGGTGCGGACGAGGTCTTGCGCCTCGGCGCCCACCACGCCGCCGCCGCCGCCGCCCACGCCGGGGCCGAGCGGTTTGTGCTCATCGGCCCCGTCGGCGCTCGGGCGGGCAACATCTCCTCCAGCCTACGCGCCCACCACGAGGGCACCCTCGCCGCCCGGCGCCTCATCGCCGAGGCCCGCACGATCCGCCTGCCGTGGCTGTTTGGAGAGGGGGACCAGCTCCTCGACCCGTGGCTGGAGCGCGCCCGGCGAGGCCGCCGTCTGCCCGTGCCGGCCTCAGCGGCGCCCATCGACCCCCTCTGGCTAGGCGACGCTGTGCGCGCGCTCCTCAAGGCCGTCGATGAGCCCTTGCCGTCGTTGGTCACCGAGCTTCGTGGCCCCGAACGAATGGGCCTCGATGAGCTCGCCGAGCGTGTGGGCAAGCTCTTTGGGGTCAAACGGTCCCTCATCCGCCCCTGGCCCGAGCGCCCCGAAGATCTGCGCCGCCTGCCGGAACAGCAGACCGGCCCCGACCAGTGGGGCGAGCTCGGCCTCGGTGACCGCCTCAAGATCGGTGAACACTTAGAGCGCAGCGTCAAACAACGCTACGGCTGAGGCCGCCGCCTAGTTCGTTGGCGCGCCGCGCCCGTTTCGGTTAGCCGTGGGGGAAACCTGGAACAGGAGTCCCTCGTGGCCGATACCCTCGCGTTCTTCAATGAGTACCTCCCCGCCAAGATCGCCAAGGATCCTTCGCTCAAGCTCATCGGCAAGGTCTTCTTGTTCAAGATCACCGGCGCTGGCGCTTGGACGCTGAACCTCACCGAGGGCACCGTCGTCGAGGGTGAGCCCGCCACCAAGGCCGACTGCACGGTCACCTGCGACAAGGACAACTGGGAGAAGATGCTCGACAAGCCCGCGCTGGCCATGCAGCTGTTCATGACCCGCAAGCTCACCGCGGACAACGTCGGCCTGGCCACGAAGCTCCAGCAGATCCTCGGCTGATCCGGGTCTCCCCCGGCGGAGACGAAGAGGCCCACCCCGCTCGGGTGGGCCTTCTTGTTTGTGGGGCCGAGGCGCCGCTCAGAGCGAACGACGCTTAATCCACGAGCGCAGGGCCAAGGCCACGGCGAGCCCGGGGGCGCCGAGCACAGCGATCAGCCACACCACGATGCCCTGAAGGCCGGTCATCGTGAGCAGACCGCTGGAGCCCTCGCTGGAGCGGGCGGCGATCTGGTCCTCCTCATCCACCATCCAGGCCACAGCGTTGAGCAGGAGGTCCTGGTTCTGGCCTTGGGCGAGCAGGCCGTTTCCGGCGAAGTCGGAGTCGCCGATGACGAGCACGCGGCCGCCGGGGTTCCGCCCACGCGCCGGGGTGGCGACGACGATAGGCTCGGCGACGGGCTCAGCGACGGGCTCCGCAGGAACGGCCGCGGGATCCACCACCGGCGCAGCGGGGTCCACCGGCGCCGCTGGGTCCACCGGAGCAGGCGCGAGGCTCAGGCCGCCGCCGGGCAGGCTCATGTCGCCCACGGGCACGACTGAAGGGTCCACGACCTCAACCACGGCCATCATCGGCACGCCGCCGATCAGGTCCACACCTTCGTCGGGGCTGGGCATCACCCCGGCGGTGACGAAGCTGAGGTCGGTCTCGGCCCAGCTCTGGGGGCTCGTGCGGGCGAGCTCCTGCACGTTGTAGCCCTCAACATCGGGCCCCTTCCGCACCGAGCGCACGGTGCGCAGGAGCGCGATGGCCTTCATGTCGTTGACGATGGGGTGGAAGTCCATCGAGGCCTTGTCAAGCACGATGTACGACGGATCGCCGCCCTCAAGCTGGTAGTTGGGGTTGTTCTCCAACACCAGATCGTCGCCGATGATGAGGCCGTAGCGGCTGAGATCCGCGGCGGTCTCGTTCGCCACGAGCGGGTCAATCAGCACGATGAGGTGCCGCCCCTCGGCCACATGCCGGGCCAACATCTCCCGCTCTTGCGGCGCGAGCTCAGACTGCGGCCCGGCGACGATGACCACCTCACAGTCCGCGGGCACCGCCCCCTCTTTGAGGGGCACGAAGGGCTTGGCCTTGTAGTTCTGGCCCTCCATCTTCACGACCATGCCGCCGATGCCTTCAGCGCTGGCGTCGTCATCGACCTCCCGCTCGCCGTGGCCCGTCGTGAAGCAGATCGTGTGCTCTTTTGAGGAGCTCAGGCGCAGGATGGCGTTGGTGAACGGCTCCTCTTTGAAGTCGTTCTCTAGGCGCTGGCGCTTCTCGCCCTGGACGAGCACCACGGTGCCAAACGACGAGGTGACCGCGTACTCCTGCGCGAGCAGGGGCTCTTGCACCGGATCGACGAGCTTGAGCTGGAGCTTGTCGGTGTGCGCGGTGTAGCCCTCGACGAGATCGCGGAAGCTGTCTTCCTCAGGGCTGCCGGTCTGGAAGAAGCCGAGCACGGTGACCGGCTCGGCGAGGCCCTTCGCCACGGAGACGCTGTGGTCAGAGAGCGTGTAGCGGCCCTCCGAGGTGAGATCCCACCGTTTGTCGTACCGTTTGGCGAGCACGTTGGCGGCGATGGTGACACCAAAGGCCAAGGCCACGGAGAGCGCCGCGCCGGTGCCATACCGTACGGCCCGGGACTGGGAGACCTCGCTGAGCTCCTCCCGGTCGAGCCAAAGAAAGAGCACGAGCAGCACCGAGCCGACGACGCCGACGCCGACGACCTGGGGGCTCTGCTGCTCAAGAAGCCAATAGGCGATGAGGAAACCGACGACGGCGAGGCCGCCGAGGAGGCCCGCGCCACGGATGAGTGTGGTCTTCATGGCGGTCCCTTAGCTCCAGCGGAAGGCTTCGACCCGCTGGTGGGTCGCGAAGAGGAAGAACGAGATAAAGCTCAGGTAGTACGCCACATCTCGCGTGTGGATCAGGCCCTTGGTGAGGTCCTCCATACGGTTGATGAGCGAGGCGAAGCCCAAGACTTCAGCGGTGAGGCCCGTTGAGGCCGACTCAGCCCAGCCGAGCACCCACAACAACAGCAACATCCCGAAGCCGAGCACCAACGAGACGACCTGGTTCTCGGTGAACGACGAGGTGACGAGGCCCACGGAGACGAAGGCCCCCGAGAGCAGGAACATCGCCAGGTAGCTCGACGCGACCACGCCGACGTCGGGGTCGCCCAGGTAGAACAGCACGCCGACGTAGTGCAGGGTGCAGGCCAACATCACGGCGATGAAGCCCATGGCGCCGACAAACTTGCCCAGGACGATCTCCGTCGTGGTGATCGGGCTCGTGAGCAGCAGCTCCAAGGCGCGGGTCTTGCGGTCCTCAGCGAACAGCCGCATCGTGAGCGCGGGCACGATGAACAGCAGGATGATCGCCGTGTTCCCGAAGAACGGCGCGACGAGGTACTCGTTGAGGTTCATGTCCGGGGCGCCATAAGGCGAGAACGCCTGCTCCGCGGACTGCATGGAGTACAGGCTCACCAGCGCGGCGAAGAAGAAGCCGGTGATGAGCAAAAACGCCGAGAGCGCCAGCCAACCCACGGGGGTGGCGAAGTAGGCGGAGAGCTCGCGGCGGGCGATGGCCAGGATGTTGCGCATCAGGGGGTCGCTCCCATCGTGAGGCGGAGGTAGATCTCTTCAAGCCGCGCCCGGCCCGAGAGCTCCAAGAGGCCAAACGGCGCGGCGGCGTTGGCGACGTGCTCGCGGCGGTCGCCATCCGTGGTGAGGCGCAGGCGGCCCTCACCCTCGTCCACCACAGCGCTCACGCCCTCGACGGCGCGCATGGCGGCGAGGGCGGCGTCACCACCGCGGGCCACGGCCACGGTCACAGTGCGCTGCTCACCGCCGAGGCGCTCGATGTCGTCCTCGGCGACGATGCGCCCCTTGTTGATGATGATGACCCGGCGGCAGATGGCCTCGATGTCGGCCAGCACGTGCGTGGAGAGGATGATCGTACGTTTGTCCTCGACCAGATCGTGCAGCAGATCGCGGATCTCCACACGCTGGGCGGGGTCGAGGCCGGAGTTGGGCTCATCGAGGATCAACACCTCGGGGTCGTGCACGAGGGCCTGGGCCAAGCCGACCCGCTGGCGATACCCTTTGGAGAGGTGCTCGATGATCCGGTGGCCCACCTGGGCGAGGCCGACCCGGGCGATGGCGCGCTCGGCGGCGGCGACGGGATCCTTGACCCCCTTGAGCTGCCCGGCGAAGGCGACGTAGTCCCGCACGACCATGTTGGGGTAAAGCGGCGGAACCTCAGGGAGATAGCCGATCCTGCGCTTGACCTCCCGAGCGTCGGTGAAGACGTCGCGCCCGTCTACCGTGGCACGGCCTTCAGTGGCGCCGAGGGAGCCGGTGAGGATGCGCATGGTCGTGGACTTGCCCGCCCCGTTGGGACCGAGGAAGCCGACGACCTGACCTTTGGGCACCTCGAAGCTCACGTCTTCGATGGCGGTGGTGGCGCCGTAGCGCTTCGTGAGATGTTCGACCCGGATCATTCAGCAGGACTCCTGGACCCCCACGGGTAATCCGGGGGACGGGCTAGTCAAGCCCCACGGCCCCATTCGCTTCACGGCGCGAGTTGATTTCCCCTCCCATTAGGGGCTAAGCTATGGAACGCAACCGCAAGAGGCTGACTTCCATGCGCGCACCCGTCTTTGCTCTGACCCTGGCTCTCTTGACCTTCACGGCCTGCAAAGAGTCGTGGGTGTTTGGGGACGGCGACGGCGACGGCGTCCTCGTCAACAGCGGCGACTGCGACGACAACAACTCCGATGTCAACCCGCAGGCCGCCGAGGTCTGGTACAACGGCATCGACGAGAACTGCGACGGCAACGACGCCGACCAAGACGGCGACACCTTCGTCGACGCAGCCTACGTCACCGCCTTCCCGGACTGGCAGACCCGCTTCCCCCTTCACGCCGGGTTCACCGAGGGCGACTGCTGGGACGACGCGGCTGACGGCTCGTTCTTGGAGGAGGCCGTCGGTGATGGGCCCACCCTCACCCCCGACCTCGTCTCGCCCCTGGCTGAAGACGCTTGGTACGATGGCGTTGACCAGAACTGCGACGGCGCCAACGACTTCGACCAAGACGGCGACGGCTTCGACAGCGCCAACGACGCGAAGGTGGACGGCAGCGTCGGTGAAGACTGCGTAGACGGCAGCCTCAACGACGAGGTCTTTGAGGACTCCTGCTCCGGCGAGCTCATCACCGTAGACCTCGCCGACGCCGCCAGCGTCAACCCCGACGCCACGGACACCTTCTACGACGGCATCGACCAGAACTGCGACGGCGCCGACGACAACGACGCCGACGGTGACGGCTACGCGGTGTGCAACGAGTGCGACGACACCGACGCCGCCACGTTCCCCTCGGACGTCCCGGACGATTGGTATGACTGCATAGACCAGAACTGCGACGGCAACGATGGTGACATGGACGGCGACGGCTACGTTGACGCCGCGTACACCGCCTCTTGCGCGGACTGGGCTTCGCTCAACCCTGGTAAACA
>Ga0209467_1002822_pt1 | contig 11935 bp, 8 predicted proteins | sample Higcelwee11metaG_FD_187175 | JGI IMG/M metagenome (GOLD analysis project Ga0209467, IMG submission 187175) | Freshwater pond sediment microbial communities from the University of Edinburgh, under environmental carbon perturbations - High... | ecosystem: Environmental > Aquatic > Freshwater > Pond...
TACAACAATCCCGACACCAGTGACTGTTGCAAATATGGTGAAGAACAGTGTGATGAAGATCTTTTTGTGGGAGGATGGAATGGCTACTAACCCCCTGATCCTTCCTATGTAGTTCAATTCAGGTTCCATGGGGGTGCTTATACCCATTTTTATATAGCTTTGCAATAGCTTCTATTTTCAATATTCTATATTTAACCCAAGCTCTGGCCTTGGTCTCAATAAGCTGTTGATTTCAATAAACTGTTGAAAGTGTTGCTTCTCTGCCACTCTATTTTGATACTGGCTACCTGTTTGCACCATTTTTTTTAATGGTGATCGTGCTCTTCAGAGTGATGTCCAGGATGGTCATGGTCGTGGTATCGGCTCGGGATATGGTCGTGCTGCTGCTGATCCCCCGGATGGTGGTGAATGAAGCGGTGGTTGTGCTCATGCAGATGTTCATGAAAGTGGTCGTGCTCAACCTCTCCATGGCGATGTTGATGCGTGTGCAGGTGGTTATGTAAATGGCTGTGTTCATGTTCATGCTGCAACATGCGGATAGCGCTGCTGCTCTGCTCCCGGCAGGTGTATGAGAGGCCGTTGAGGTTTCCAAGCCGGGTATCGTTCATAAAGGAGTGCACTGGAAGATCTTCAAGAATTTTCCCCTGGTGCATCACCAGAGTTCTGGTTGTCAGCTCCCGGACAAAGAACATGTCGTGGCTGACAAGCAGCAGGGTGACATCAAGGTCTTTGATAATTTCAAGCAGCAGCGCCTCTCCTCTGGGATCAAGACCAGCAGTTGGTTCATCAAGGATCAGAAGCCTGGGCCTCATGGCCAGAACAGATGCAAGGGCAAGACGTTTCCGTTCTCCGCCTGACATATGAAGGGGAACTCGCTTTTTGAATCCCTCCAGATGAACCATGGCTAACGCCTGCTCCACCCGCCTATTGATCTCCGCCTTTGAACAGCCAAGCTGGATCAGGCCAAAGCGCACCTCCTCCTCCACACTGGAACAGAAGAGCTGGTCAGCGCAATCCTGAAACACCATCCCCATCTTCTGCCAGAGCTTTTTTCGATCCCGGCCGGTAACCTGTTTCCCCTCCAGGCAGAAGAGACCGCTACCCTGGCGAAGGCCAAGCAGGCATGACAACAGTGTGGTTTTCCCAGCACCATTTTCACCCACAATGGAGATCCTCTCACCAGCAGTGATCGACAGATCAATTCCTCCAAGTGCCTGAGTTCCGTCAGGGTAGCGGTAGTTGTAATCTTTCAGATCTACAAGAGGGGTGTCGTCAGCAGCAGTAATAGTTGAGTCAGCAGCAGTAATAGTTGAAGCCTTGCCATTGTGATGCTGGCTGCCACCCACTGGTTCAGGAGAGCAGGACTCTTGTGAATCAGGAGCTGTAACAATGAGCCTGAAAGAGAAATCAAGGCCGTGAGCTTTCAGTTCGTTACGCTGCGAGACCAGCTCCTTGATGGTATAGTCGTGCTGCAGGTGCCCCTTATCCAGTACCACTGCCCTGTTGCAGAGTTCATAGAGAAAGATCAGATCGTGGCTGATGCAGATCAAGGTACCCTGGTATCTGCCAAGCAGATCCATGAAGAGCTGTTCCTGGCGGGGATCAAGATTGGCGGTTGGCTCATCCAGGAGCAGCACATCAGGATTCATGGCAAGGAGTCCGGCCAGAGCTGCCCTTTTTTTCTGCCCGAAACTGAGATTGTGTGGCCCCTTGTAAGCCATATCCGACAGGCTGACGAGATTCAGAGCATTCAGCGCAGCTGCTTCTGCATCCTGTCGGCAGACTCCTTTCTGTCTTGGGCCGAACGCTGCATCATCAAGAAGGGTATGGCAAAAGAGCTGGTCATCGGGGTCCTGGAACAGAAGTCCTATCTCAAGACGACTCCTCTCCAGGTGATCTCCTCTCAATGGTTCTCTCTTATACATAACTTCTCCGCCGATGGGCTGTAACAGTCCGCAGAGCTGTTTGATCAGTGTGGTTTTTCCTGATCCGTTCTGACCCACCAGAGCGATCCTCTCGCCAGCTGCAATATCAAGGTTGATATTGGTGAGGGCAGGGCTCTGATCTGGATAGGTATAATCCAGAGACCGGATGCTGAATAGGGGGGCATTCACACTTTTGATCGGGAATGGTTCTAAAGCTTCATGCATGGATGGTGTTCCTTACAGGAGTATCCTGTCAAAGAGAATGAGGAGTGTGGCAGCGGTGAGCCACACTCCTGTAAGAATAAGGTCACGCCCCCTCAGGCTAAGCTCTACAGGGTCAGGAAAACTCCCCCTGTAGCCTCTGGCCCGCATGGCGTCAAACACCCGTTCTGTACGCTCAAAGCTTCTGACAAAGAGCATCCCCAGGAAGTTTGCCACAGCGTGCAGGGTTGCCATGTCACTCTGTTTGCGGAATCCGCGCACCTTCATGCCAGATGACATCCGGCTTGCCTCGTGGCGGAATACATGAAGATATCGGTAGCTCAGAAGAACCATCTGGCTTACCATCTCTGGAACTCCAAGTCTGGAGAGTCCATAGAGTGTCACTGGCAGTGGGGCTGTTGAGAGGAGTGGCTCCATAAGCAGGGTTATGGCCACGGCCTTTGCAGCAATGGTCACAGCAAGAAGCACTCCCCGCAGATTGAAGCTTGCCCAGCCCATGTTGCCAAAGATCAGAACAGTGTCTCCATGGTGGATGGGAGCTGAAAATGGCATGATAATCAGAAACATGCTTATGAAACCGGTAATGGCCACAAGCCTCATCACCACCTTTACCAGAGAGACCCTGGAGATTGCAAGAATGGTAAGGGAGAGAGCGACTGCACAGATAGCAGGTTTCAGGTGGATCAGGGATGCTACAACAAAGCTGTGGATAAGGATAGTGACGATCTTGCAGCGGACATCCCAGGTATGGAGCAGGGAGGTGCCAGCTCCATCGTCAAAAGGGGGTACTGACCAGTCCCGCTCCTCCTCCGGGGCGCTCTGGATCAGGGAGATGCGACGCAGCAGAGCCATAAGGGCAGCCACAGAGGCAATTGGTAGCAGTATGATCACTGGAAGCTGCCATAATGGCATGGTAATGGATGTCACATCACTCATGGGCAGAGTCAGAGGAGTTGATAGAGAACGGTTGAAGAAGTTCTGGTTTCACACGGATCAGAAACCCTATTGTGAATGCGCTTACCACACCCTCAATGATGATAACAGGCAGATGGGCAGCAAGAGCCATTTTTGCCACCCCTAAAAAATCTTCTCCTCCAGACATGAGAAGGAGTGAGAGCATGATTGCAGCCATGGTCGTCCCTAACGAACCGATCAGGCCACCGATAACTGCTGGCCGCACCCCGGATCTCCCCTTGAACTTCTGGAACAGCCAGCCGCAGACCAGAGCTGGCAGCCCCATCATCAGAGCGTTTGCACCAAGAGCTGTCAGGCCACCAAACTGAAACAGCAGACTCTGCAGCAGAAGCCCCAATGCAATAGAGAGAAACGCGGAGGGGCCAAGAATAGCCCCTGTAAGTCCCGGGATGAGCAGATGGACGCTGGTCGGACCTAACGGAATATGGATCAAAGATGCCACAAAAAAGGCAGCAGTCATCACCGCAAGCTTTGGCAGCTCCCTGCTGGCACTCTTTCTGGCACTCCATGCCACCAGCATACCGCTGACAACATACCCGCCAATTGTTACAGAAACAGGGAGAACCCCGTCAGAAATATGCATTGATTACCCCTTACGCCTGGCAGCAACAAAGGCTGCCACACCGAACAGTCCCAATATATAGCCAATACCGGCAACAACATCTTTGAACCCCGGCTTGTCAAGGTCAGCACGCAGAGCTGCTATTTCCCGCTGGATACGCCTTGTATCACCGGAAAATTTGCTGTTCTGCTCATTGAGAAGGGTGATAATGGCCTTGCAATCAGACTCTGCAGAAGGCTCTTCAGCCCAGGCAGAGGGTGTGATTAATACCAGAACTCCCAGTGTCAAACCTGTCAGAATCAGCTGTTTGATGCCTCTCATCTTCCTGCTCCTACATCGGACTTCTGCAATTTAAAGCTGTTTTTGTGCCCCATGGTCGCATCTATGACAATTGTCAGGTCATCAACCTTGGGTATGGGAAAGCTGAACAACCCCTGAGTGTCTGTCACCCCTTCAAGGAGCAGTTTATTCTGGCTATCATACACCATGATTCTGCCCCCTTCAACAAATTTGCCATCTGGAAAATAGCTCTCAGTATAAATCTTGCCCCCTTCGGCATATGCGAACAGGTTCACCTTATGAGCCATGGCGCTTCCGGTGAGTGCAAGGGATATGATAGCCACAATAGCCGAAATATTTATAAATTTTACCATACAATCCTCTCAACTTGTCGCCCTCTGGGCGGTATCTCTCCACAACCTGCAACTTAAGATAAGATCCCCTCCTGGTTACACAGTGGAGAGCTGGTTGTCACTATTTCATATCCAGAGTATTTACCCAGAAGACAGCTCCGATCTCAATTGCCTTATCCACGCCGTTCTGTTTCATCTTCCTGTCAGCCTCGTTCAGGGCTGCAAATCCCCACCAGCCAGCCTTTGGCATTGCATAACTGAAGACGCCATTGAGATCAGCCTTGACCACCTGGGTCACATAAGGGTCTGACGGAGGAGCTACCAATGTGCTGTTGCCAGGTGAGGCGTTTAGGTACTCAACCTCAACTTCAGCATAGGGAACTGGTTTGCCTTTGAGCAGCACCTGTCCTGTAAAGAGGTTGCCGCTCCAGAGGCCGTATGGCCGGGTCATGGGAACGATCTCAGTCTCAAGCCCTACAGGCTGATCCCAACCCTGTTCAAGCCCAAGAGCATTGACACATACTTTTGTATAGTGAATTATGAAAACATCTTCAGCTGGCTCCCAGTACGGTTCTGGTTCCACAAAGAATGTATAATCACCAGGCCGTTTGATCTGATAATCAGCGCTCCAGAAGGTGAACTCTTCAGACTGATCAGCGCCTTTACCTTTAACTGCCTTCAAAGAGCCCCGAAGATCGGTTGTTTTACCACTGTGCATTACACCGAATTTCTCAGGTCTGGCCATCTCCATGTAGTGGCCCTCAAATGGATGGATGAATTTGATCTGAAGGTTAAGGGTTTTGTTGTCATCCTGTGTCACTATATCATCTGATGGTGTTATTGTGCCGAAATGGGCCAACGCAGGATTGGCAGCCAACACCATGGCAGTTACTATGGCGACAGATAACATTGATAGAACAGAAACTCTTGTGCGCATAACAGATAACTCCTCTCTTTAAATTCTGGTTTATAATGGCAGCTTAACTTCACCTATTGGCTCTATTGCCAGCTGGCAGTCAGAACCAAACAGAAGAAGCCACTAAGGTGCATCTCTTCCGGGTGCATGAACCTTCGTGGCTTCTTTATTATTGTTGTTGCTTAAATCTTTAGCTTAAAATCAGCAGAAGACAGATATTGTGCAGGACTTGCCCTGAAATATAGGAGTGTCTTGCCCTTAAAATATATCAGATCTGGATCGTTAACGGCTTCAGCCGTTGTTAATTGCGAAAAAGAACTAACACTGTAGTTTGTGAAAGTCAAGTGTTTTCAACCTCTCAAATTGTTCAACCTCTCAAATTGAGCCATGAAGATCAGAACAGAAAGTTGTTCTTGCTTTAGATGATAAGATTCTATATCTCTATCCTTAAGATGGGAAATCAGATAATATTCCCACTCTCTTTGTTTTTAATAACAGCATGCATTGCCCATACAGGAGTGTTAAGGGAGGTTTTTATGACAGATGAATCTGCAAGTGTTGAAAAGGGCTCTATTGAAAGTGGAATATCTCCTGATGATCTGCTTTTACCATATAGGTACTCTCCGGTAGATAACATTGAAGGTTACACCATCAATGTGCCGTGGAAGAGCAGGATTGTGGGGGGCTGGATCAGAAATGCCCTTCAGTGGAAAAATATCTTAAGATCTGTTGCCCAATCTCCTGAGCTGTTCGGCCCGATCTCTTTTGGAGCCGGTTTTCAGCAGTGGATGGTTGAACAGCAGCTGACCAACCAGATCTACCTCCATGCAAAAACTGCCACAAGGGCAGGAAAAACACCAGACACCTATGCAGAGCATGATGAAAATGTTGAAAATTCCTATGGTGACATGCTCTATGAGCTATGTAGCCTCTGCATGACCAGGGGGAGTTCTGATGAATCCATCACCTTTGACAGAGAGAAGGCACTCATGCTCTCCTGCTCTTCTGAGGGGATAGTAACCCTGAAGAGGTATATGCACGACTTCTCACAGCTTGAGTGGCAGTATAACTCTCTTGGGCTCTCCCGTCTGAAGGCTATGAAGGAGCTTCTGCTCTCCTTGCTGATTGTTATCACTGAAAAGCCACTTGAAAAAAGAGAGATGCCATTTGCCATAAGGCATAAAAGTGGCACTCCTCCCCCCTCTTTTTCTCACTATCTGGAGAGCAGCCGCACACGGCTTGAAAATCTCTATCAACACAAGGCGTTCAATATCAGGCTCTTTTCTGAGGCTGCAACAGGTGGAAAGATAGGGTACTCTCAATATGAGGTTGTGGAGGGTTCAAAGCTCCATACAGTCACTTTGCGCAACTATCTGCTTCCTGACGGGATAGAGCCGAACGGGAAGATCCTCTATATGGTGAGCCCGCTTATCAACAGATCTGAAATCTTTGATCTTGCCCAGGGAAAATCAGTTGTTCAGGGGATGCTCAAGGCAGGTTATACAATCTACCTTCTGGATCCGGGAGATCCAGAAACTGAGGAGAGCAGGCTTGGCCTTGATTTCTATGGAAAGGTTGTACATGACAGATATATTGAGATTATAAAAGAGCGCCATCCTGATCAGGAGATCTATGTTATGGCCTACTGCATGGGGGGGACAATTTTCATGCCCTATCTTGCAAGAAGGGCAGAGGAGCGGTTGAGCCGTGGAGAGAAGATGGATATCCTAAAGGTTGCACTCATGGCCACGCCGGTCAGGTTTGATGATGAGACAAGCGGCCATGGAGGCATGCGCACAGTGATCAGGAATGACTACGACGAGGTGCTGATGCAGGAGATGTATGGCCAGGTCAATGTGCCGCCTCAGATCATAAGTGTGGGGATGAACGAGATTCAGCACGGTGTGCAGTATAGTGTGGCAGCAGGATTTTATACCCGTGCAGCTTTCCCGGGAGCAATTGACGATGCTGCCCCGTTTCTATACTGGCTGACACACGGGACAAGGTTCGGTTCACTTGCACACAGGCAGTGGATACGACAGATCTTCATGGAGAACCAGATTTACAACCAATCCTACTGCCTGCCATCAACTGAACCTCACCTTGATGGAAAACCTGTCAATATGGAGATATTAAAAGAGGCTGGAGTTCAGATTTTTGACTACAGGGGGGAGAGAGACCCCATCTCTCCAGTAGGATCATGCGTCTCAAGCGAGATATGGGGGGTGGTTGAGGGTGATAATATGAGCCATACCTGTGGTGGACTCAACCGTACAATTGAGAAGAACATAGGTCATATTTTTGTGGTGAGCACGCAACTCTTATCAGAGTACCTTGATATAGTTAACAGATTTTATGATGGCAGGATATAGAGTTGATGGATAATGTACATGGCAGATTGCTCTGCAATAACAAAATGGAACTGTAGGGGAACCCCCTTGTGGGTGCCATCGCAAAGGGCAGGCACAGGGGCCTGCCCCTACAGTTTCATATCATGGGCAGATCTCTCTCTGTGCTCCTGATGATCTTATCTCCTCTTTATCCTTTCATCCTGACATTTTTGATTCAGGCAGAGATCAGGTTTCAGGTTTACTCCAGGTTTTTTCCCATCTTCTCAATCTTTGTCCAGCTTCGTATCAGCTCCAGAAAGGTGCGTACCCCTATACCTGATGGCCCCTTTGGAATGTAGCTCTTCTCTGTAAAGTCCCATGCAGTGCCTGCTATGTCAATGTGTGCCCACGGTGTATCTCCAACAAACTTCTCCAGATAGGCTGCAGCTGTGATTGTTCCTGCTGATTTGCCGCCTGTATTCTTTATATCTGCCACCTTTGACTCAATCTGCTTGGTGTACTCCTTCCCTAGAGGTAACCTCCATAGGGGCTCACAAGCCCGTTCTGAGGCAGCTTCAAGACGGGCAACCAGCTCATCGCTGTTACTCAGGAGTGCGGAGAAGTGGTGGCCAAGCCCCATGATGGCAGCTCCTGTCAGTGTGGCAATATCGACAACACAGTCAGGTTTGAAGAGTTCGATTCCATATGCCAGTGCATCTGCAAGCACAAGCCTGCCCTCTGCATCTGTATTTACGATCTCCGAGGTGACACCATTATAGTGGCGGATCACATCACCTGGTTTTATCGCACTGCTGCCTGAGAGGTTGTCAGTAGCAGGTACAATGGCAACAACCCCCACCCCTTCAGGCTTCTCCTGGGCCACTGCCTTCATAACTGCAATCACTGCTGCACCACCGCACATGTCATACTTCATATCCTCCATACCAGCAGCCTGCTTAAGTGAGATTCCTCCTGAATCAAAGGTTATCCCCTTACCGACAAGAAGGATGGTATCTGACTCACTCTCAGCCGCTCTCTTCTTTTTAATAAGACTCTTACTCCTGGGCTTTCTGCTCTCTGGCTGATACTCAAGGATCACCATTCTGGGCGGCTCTGATGACCCCTGATTGACAGCAATCAACCCTCCCATTCCAAGCTTTTTCATCTTACTCTTATCCAGCACACTGCATGTAAGATCATATTTTTCTGCAAGGTTAAGAGCATAAGAGGCAAAATCAGATGGTCTCCAGCCGTTGCCAGGCTCGTTAGCCATATCCCTTGCCTCACAGACAGCCTGAGCTGAGGCAACTGCAAGTTTGAGTGCTTTGCGGATCAAAGCTGTGGAACTCTGGGAGTAGAATTTTATCTCAATAAGCCCCTTATACTCAGGATCATCTGGCTTCTCTCTCTTATATTTAAGGAACCTGTAATCCCCGAGCAAAACCCCTTCAGCCAGAGATTCCGCCATATCTGCTTGAGAAATAACCCCTTCAAGCTCAGGCAGGCAGATCATTATCCTCAAGGCTTTCACCTTTGCAGATAGCGCTGCAACAGAGCCTCCAGCCTTTCTGAAGAGTTCACGGAGCGCTCCTTCTCTCTTAGTAGGGTCAGATTCTCTACTCTTCTTGTCAGATCTGATCTCATTGGAGCCATCAGACGCATCTGCTTCGCTGCTGAGTCTGCCAAGCCCGACTGCCGCTATCCTGCGGGCTGAAGTTCTCTGATCTTTTAAATCTGAACCCTCCTGTGTATGTAAAGAGGGGTATAATAGAAGGGTCTGCCCCTCTTTACCGGAAAAATCCCCCAACTCATACGCCTGAGTCACCTCTTTCTCTATGGCAGGATCAGATCTCAGCTCTTTATCAACTGCCTCTGGAACACAGTAAACCAGTAGATCCCCTTCAAACTGATCTGCGCTTTTATCGCTTGCTGTCACCTTTGTTGTCTTCATATATATTCACCAGATTGAATTTTAAACTTGCTAATCAAAACCATAACAGTGGTAGATCAGACCATAGAGAGTCAATGATCCTCTTCCAGGTTCTAGTCTCTAATGGAATCAATAAGCCGTGTCAAGGAAAAGAGGGATCTGAGAGAAAAGAGGGGAAGAGGGGTGGTTGTCTTTTTCTGCACGTTTTTTGTCCTGTATCCCCTTTTATGTTCCAGACAAATGGTGGTATGGTTCACAGCATGGATCAGAGTTTAAGATATATCTGCAAATTAAACTTTATGGTAACTTGATAGTATGGGATTTTCCATTTTTTTATGACATAACGGCCATGCCCTCTGGCGGGCACAACGAAGCATGAAAGTTGTAGAGACGCATGTAGAGACGCAAGATCTTGCGTCTCTACGGGGTACCCACCAGTTTGTATCCCTAGACTTTCATATAAAAAATATATAAGGAGAAAAGTATGAGCAAATGGCATAAAACCGGATGTGTACTCTGTTCTCAGAACTGCGGCCTTGAGATAGAGGTGGAAAACAACCGTATGGTAAAGGTGAGGCCTGATAAGGATAACCCCAGAAGCCAGGGCTATGTCTGTCGTAAAGGGATGAATATCATCTATCATCAATATCCGGCAGATCGCCTCAAAGAGCCTCTCAAACGTGTTGGGAACAAACTGCTGCCCGTCTCCTGGGAGCAGGCAACTGATGAAATTGCCGTCAAGCTCCGTAAGATTGTGGAAAAACATGGTCCGCGCTCTTTTGCATACATGGGGGCAAGCTCGCAAGGGGCTCATATGGAGGGGGCATTCGGGGTTAATCTGCTCAGACAGATGGGCTCTCAGTACCACTACTCATCTGCTGGTCAGGAGTTCAGCGGAATATTCTGGGTGCTCGGGCGTATGCTTGGCAAACAGTACAATATTGTGATGCCTGACGAGAATGAGACGACCATGCTTGTGGCCTGGGGGTGGAACGGGATGGAGAGCCACCAGATACCCCGTGCCCCTCTGGTGCTTAAGGAGTTCAGCAGAGATCCTGACAAGCTGCTTGTGGCTGTTGACCCAAGAAGATCTGAAACAGCTGCAATTGCCAACATCCATCTACCTATCCGGCCAGGCACTGATGCTCTTCTGATCAAGGCGATGATAACCATTATTCTGGAAAAGGGGTGGGAAAACAGAGAGTATCTCAACGACCATGTTGAGGGTTGGGAGAGGGTCAGACCCTGGTTCTACGGAGATGACTTTAAAATCAAGGGGGATGGTTCTAAATCTGGGGAGACTTATGGCAAAATTGACAAACCTGATGGGTTTGATGTCAGGGCAGCACTTGATCTCTGTCAACTTGAGTATGAAGAGGTGGAAGAGCTTTGTCGTCTGATGACCACCAGAAAATGGTCGATGCATCCAGACCTTGGTATCTACATGGGGCGCCACAGTGCCATGAACTCCTATCTGATGAACATACTTGGTACTATATGCGGAATATTCTGTGTTCCTGGAGGGAACGTGATTCCTGGAATGGTGATGCCAATGGGGTCACATGCAGATGAGCGTAACCCCAAGGTGTGGCGTACTGTCACCACAGATATGCCACCTGTTGCTGTTGGCACCTTTCCCCCATCAGTTATGCCTGAGGAGATAATGAGTGACCATCCTGAGAGGTTGAGAGCGGTCTATGTAAGTGCGTGCAACCCTCTTCGTTCATACCCTGATACAGCTGCATATGAGAAGGCATTTGCACAACTTGATCTGCTTGTTGTCAATGACATTGTCTTAAGTGAAACTGCACGTTATGCCCACTATGTACTGCCATGCCGCACCTCTTATGAGTCATGGGATACAGCCTTTTTTGCGCTCACCTTTCCTGAGGTCTATCTTCAGCTTAGACGACCGGTTGTCACTGCCCCTGCAAACTCCCTGGAGGCAGCTCAGATATTTACCAGAATTGCAGATAAACTTGGCCTTATACCAGATATCCCAGAGGCAGTTCAAAGCGCTGCTAAATCTGTTGATACTTCTGAAGGGAGGATGGCGTTTGGAATGAAACTGATGAAGTGGGCATCAACCAATCCATCTGTATTATCCAAGATGCCCTTTGTGCTGGCAAAGACGCTTGGCAAAACCTGGGATAGTGCAGCCAAGGCAGCCCTCTGGGGCCTTCTCATGACAGCTCCTGAGACATTCCGTAACAATGCTGCCAGGGCAGGTTTTGAGCCTGGAGTGGATCAGTCTGACCACATATTCCAGGCACTTCTTGATACTCACCAGGGGCTCTGGGTGGGTAAGGTGGATCCAGAGGAGAACATGGCAGCAATCCGTACCCCCTCTGGAAAGATTGAGATACACATACCTGAGATGGAAGAGAAAGTTACTTCTCTTAATGCCGCAACTGAGGCAGAAGAGCTCAAGATGTCGGCAGAG
>Ga0209467_1002825_pt1 | contig 11902 bp, 10 predicted proteins | sample Higcelwee11metaG_FD_187175 | JGI IMG/M metagenome (GOLD analysis project Ga0209467, IMG submission 187175) | Freshwater pond sediment microbial communities from the University of Edinburgh, under environmental carbon perturbations - High... | ecosystem: Environmental > Aquatic > Freshwater >...
GGCGGGAAGACCTTGGTCCTCCCCGGCTTGTTGGTATAGGGTTCGGTGTAGACAAGCTGCTCGGTGATGGCGCACAGAGGCGGGTTGGTGTAGCGCTTCACGAGTTCTTTCTTCTTGGCAGGGTCCATCACCATGTCGAGGGTGGGCACGAGGGTCTTGGCCATGAAGTCGCTGATGTCTTCGGCGAGCCTGGGAAATATTTTATGTTTGATGAGTTCGTAGCGGAGGATGACGTGGTCGAAGAGGTCTTCCATGGAGAGGCAGGCCATTACGGGATCGTAGTCGTAGACTTCGGGCACGAGGCCGGGGGCCAGCTCGCCCTCCATCTTAAGGATTTCAGCCTCGATGCGGTTGCGGTCGAAGCCGAGGGTTCGGGAGCCCGAGCGCGTGTCGGCGTCGGCGTGCTTGACGATGACGGAGTCGCCGCTGTCCAGGTCCCTCACCCTGAAGATGAAATTGATGTTGCCGTCGCCGATCTCCTTGGCCTCGAGACGCTTCGATGCCGCGAAGCGGGGGAGTCGGTATCGGGCGTATTCGGCCGCGTCGGCCTCGCCCATGCGGAAATGGCTGTCGAATTTCGGCATAGCTGCGTCCTTCCCCTTCCTCAATTGTCGCTGGTGCTGGAGTAGTAGGTGGAGGCCAGGGCCAGGGCGAGCACGACGCCCTTGACCGCGTTCAGCGAATAGTAGGGTACCGACATCATGATGAGGCCGTTTTCCAGTATGCCGACAAGGGAGGCTCCCACGAAGGTGCCGAAGGCGTTGGGCTTGCCCGCGCCCGCCACCGAGCGTCCGATGAAGACGGCTGAGATGGCCGGCATGGCGTAGCCGGCGGCGCCCTGGATTTGGGCCGACATGTTGCGCGAGGCGACGAGGACCCCTCCCAGGCCTATGAAGGCCGCGGCGAGAAGGCCGGCGTAGACGCGGTAGCGGTAGATGGGGATGCCCGAGAGGCGGGCCGCTTCCTTGTTGCCGCCGACGGCGTAGATGTAGCGTCCGTACTTGGTGTAGGTGAGGAATATGTGCACCACGACGACGATGACGATCATGATGATGATGATGGTGGGCGCTTGGCCCATGTTCTTGAAGGTCTGGGAAATCTTGCCCAGGGTGTCGGCGCCGTTGGGCCTCGGCATGCCTTCGGAGAGGGCGCCGCCGCCCGAGTAGGTGAGGCTGAGTCCGTCCAGCATGAACATCATGGCGAGGGTGGCCAGGAGGTCGGGGATCTTGAATTTGACGATGAGGAGCATGGTGATCATCATCAGGCCCATGGTGAGGACGAGGGCGAGGGGAATGGCCAGCCACATGCTCATCTGGTACCAGACGATGAAGCTGATGACGAGGGATCCCGCCATGGAGGCCATCGAGCCGGAGGAGAGGTCGAAGCCTCCCACGGCGAGGGTGATGGTGAGGCCTATACCGATGATGGTGGTGATCGAGATGGACCTCAGGATGGTGATCATGTTGCTGCTGGTGAGAAACATCTTGGGCATGCGCAGGGCGAAAAACGCGAATACCGCGACGAGGGCGATGAGGGATGCCCATTTTCCCAAAAAGTCCGAGGCCTTGCCCTTAGGCATGGCCGTGGCTTCCGCTTTCGACATTATTTGTTGCCCCCCGTGGCGTAGAATAGGATTTCTTCTTCGGTCGCCGTCCCCGTAGGGAGTTCGGCGACGACGCTGCCGTTGTACATGATATAGATCCTGTCGGTGATGGCCAGGATTTCGTTGATTTCCGACGAAGCGTAGAGTACGGCCTTGCCCTTGCCGGCGAGGCCCTGGATCAGCTGGAATATGTCGCGCTTGGCGCCCACGTCGACGCCCTTGGTGGGCTCGTCCAGCATGTAGACGTCGGAATCGGAGGTGAGCCACTTGCCGACGGCCACTTTCTGCTGGTTGCCGCCGGAGAGGAACTTCAGGCGCTGGTACACCGAGGGGGTTTTTATGCCCAGTTCGGAGACGAGGCGCTTGGCGTTCTGGATTTCGAGGTGCTTTCTCACGAAGGAAAACCTGTCGCAGAATTTTCCGAGGCAGGCGGCGGAGAGGTTGAAGTAGACGGGTTCGGTGACGAGGACGCCTTCCTTGCGCCTTTCCTCGGGCACGAGGGCGATTTTCTGCCGCACCGCCGTGGTGGGGCTGTGTATCGTGAGGGCCTTGCCCTTGAGGCTGATCTTTCCGCTTTTCATCCTGTTCGCGCCGAAGAGGAGCTTGCAGAGTTCCGTCTTGCCAGCGCCCACGAGGCCGCAGACACCGACAATCTCCCCGCTTCTGACGTTGAAAGACACGTTCCTCACTTTTCCCGCTTCGTCAAAGAGGTTGGCCGCCTCGAAGATGACGTCGCCGATAGCGGTGGGGATCTTGGGGAAGTTTTCCTCGAAGCTGCGCCCGAGCATGAGGTTGACGATTTCGCGTGTGCTGAGGTCCTTGTCCACCGTTCGATTGGCCACCACGGTGCCATCCTTCATGACGGTGAGGCTGTGGCAGATCTGGAAGAGTTCGGGGAGGCGGTGGGAGATGAAGATGACGCCCACGCCTTCCTTTTCCGCGAGGTCGCGGACTATCCTGAAGAGTTCCTCGACTTCGCCCATGCTCAAGGGGGCTGTGGGTTCGTCGAGGATGAGGAAGCGGCAGCGCTCCCTCACCGCGCGGGCGATGAGGACCATCTGCTTTTCGGCGAGGGTGAGGCTGGACACTTTTCGGGACACGTCGATGTCCATGTGAAGGCGTCCGAGGATTTCCCTCGCGGATTTCCTCATCCTGCCCCAGCGGACGATGGACTTGCCTTTCATGCCGGTGACGAGGCTGTTGAACATGATGTTTTCAGCCACGGAGAGGTAGGGGAAGAGGGCCGTGTCCACTTCCTGGTAAACGAGTTCGATGCCGAGCATCTTGGCGGTGCGCGGTTCGCGGATCTCGCGGGTTTCGCCGTCGATGAGGATGCTGCCGGTGTAGCCGGCGTTGGCGCCCGCGAGCACCTTCATGAGGGTGGACTTGCCCGCCCCGTTGGCGCCGACGACGGCGCGGATTTCCCCGCTTTTCATGGAGAAGTCCACGCCGCTCAGGGCTTTGACGCCGGGGAATTCGATGCTGATGCCCTTCATCTCGATGCTGCTGACTGTTTGGCTCATTCGTTACCCTTGCTCCGATGGATGGGCTTTGGGTGGCGGCCGCCGCGCGCGGCGGCCGCCACCGGAGCCCCTTTTCTTCTGTACGTCGCGCCGGGCTTATTTGACCCCGGCCGCCTTTCTGATTTCAGCCATCCAGTCGGTGATGTTGTCGACATTGAGGCCGTAGCCGGGGATTATGGTGCCAAGGTTGGTGACGTTGGCGGCCGGCGTCAGCTGGGTAGCGAGGATGACCGAGGGCTGGAGGATGTATTCGGGGGGCGTGGTCTCGCCGTTGAGTTTCTGCGAGAGGAGGCGGATCGCCGAGATGCCGATGTTGGGGAAGTGCGTGGCCACGCAAGCTTTCCAGATCTTGTCCTGGGAGCGCATGAAATTGATGTCCTGGTTGGAGATGTCGATGGTGACGAGGGGGATGTCGCTCCTCCCCGCTTCGATGAGGGCCTTGTAGGCGCCGCGGGCGTAGGCGTCATAGGCGCTCCAGATCACGTCGACCGTTCCCTTGGGATACTTGGGAAGGATGGAGGACACGACGGTGGCGATGGAGCCTTCGGAGTCGGCGGGGTTGGAGGGGCCGAGCACTTCGAGGGTCTTTATCTTGCCGGCTTCCTCGAATTTCTTGTAGGTTTCCTGTCTCCTGTCGAAGGGGGGGATGCCGGGGCCGCGCCAGAGCTTGAGCACTCTGATGGGTCTGGGTCTGTCCTTGAGCAGGTCGTCGACGATGTAGTCGAGGGTGAGGCGGGCCATTTCCTGATCGCTCTGGAACATGGTGGTGACGCCGGGGATGCCCTTGCCTGACGCGTCGGCTATCACGGTGTCGAAGGTGACGACCTTGATGCCCTTGGCGACGACGTTCTTGACGAGGTCGTAGGAATACTGGGGCTTGCCGTGGGAGATGATCATGCCCTGATAGCCCTGCTGCGCGCACTGGTTGACGATGTCCTGGAATCTGATGTCGTCTCCGTCCGCCGTGAACACGTCTACCTTGATGCCGTAGAGCGCTCCTTCCTTGATGGCGGCGTCGAATGCCATCTTGAAGATTTCCGTCGATGTCCCGTTGAGTACATAGGCGACTCTGTACCCCTTCGACTTGAACTGCTGACCGATCTGCTTCGCGTCGGCGCTGGTGAACAGCAGTACCGAAACGAGGGCGATGATCGCGAGCATTGTGGTCGTTTTCTTCACAATCTGCCTCCTGTTATTGCATGGACACGTTCGCGTGTCCCTAAGCCCTGAAAATCTCGAGAGCGGCCTCGGCCGTCTTCTCGTCGGTGACGATGCCCGATATCAGCTTGCCCCTGATGGCGCCCACGATGGGCAGGACCTTGTCCTCCCCGTAAGCCACCGCGGTGACGGGGCAGCGGAGCGGGACGTCGGCCGTGACGGAGCGTTCTTCCACGGCAGAGGGTATCCTGCCGCCGTCCAGGGAGAAGAAGTGGGTGAAGACGTCGCCCACGGCGCCCTGGGCGGCCAGGTTATCGGCGTCCTGTGCCGTTATGAAGCCCCTGGAGATGAGGACGGAATTCTTTACCGAGCCCAGGCCTATCATGGCGCAGTCCACGGCGTTGGCCATGGCGAGGATAGAGGCGAGGACGTGGTCGTTTCTCATGATGTGGGCCGTTTCCTTCGTCGAAGCGATGGCCGGCGCCCAGATGTGGAAATAGTCGACGCCGAGGCTTCTGGAGAGGAGGATGCCGCTCGAGCTGGGGTTGGTGGCGTTCACCGCGTAATTGGGCATGGTGGAGCCGGTGAGGGAGACGATCCGCTTGACGTTCATCTTCTTGGGGGCTTCCACGAGGGAGAGGCTGGCTGAGAGGGCGCGGCTCGACCCGAGGCCGATGCTTTCGTACTGCCGGCACATGTCGGCGAAGCGAAGGGAGGCGGCGTAGGCCACGTTGCCCGCCGCGCTGCCGTCGTTGGGCACGATGGTGATGTCCGTGAGGCCTGTGGCTTGGGAGAAGTCCTTCTCGAGCTCGAAGAGGGACACGTAGCGCCTGGCTATCTTTATTTCGACGATTTTCTTTTCGCGAATTACCTTGAGAAGGCGGACAACTTTGATCCTCGGTATGCCCAGGAGGTCGGCGATCTGCTGCTGGCTCTTGTCTTCGTAGTAATAGAGCCAGGCTATCCTCGTGAGCAAGGAATTGTTCAAATGTTCATCCATGTGAACAAGTATGTGGTCGGTTTTTCAGGCTGTCAAGAAATATTTTTAATTAATTCCTGCCTCCTGAACTTTATAGTTCACGAATTCGAAAGGATGCCGGAGAGGCCGAGTTCCTCCAGTTTTTCCTTTGTCGGGATTCCGTCTTCCGTCCAGCCACGCAGCGCGTAGTATCGATCCAGGGAGGCTTCGAAGTCGACGGGGAGGTTCTGGCCGGCACCGCCGCCCTTGGGTTCGGAGAGGATGCGCTTGGGCAGACGGTCGTCCTTGCGGCTGACGCCCCGCGATACGTTGTAGAGGCGCTTGAGGTTGAAGATGCGCTCGCCGGCTTTGAGGAATTCGTCCAGGCTCATGTCCCAGCCTGTGGCCGCGTTGATCCACTGGAGGGCCTGGGTGGCGCTGTTGCCTCCGCCGATGGAGAATTTGCAGAGCTTGAGGCTGTCCACGAGGCTCATGAAGTTCTGGGTGGCGATGACGAGTTCGGGTTTGCGTTCCTTGCCGAAGCGGTCCTGGGGGGCGTCGAAGCCTTCCTCGGGGAAGGCGAGTTTGCGTTCGTAGTTGTAGCTCATGCCCTGGAGGTGGCAGGCGCCGCGGTTGGAGGTGGCGTAGGAGAGGGCCATGCTGTTGAAGGCCCTGGGATCGTGGCCGGGAAATTCCAGGCCTTTGACGTGGACGGCGTAGTCGGGGCTGCCGAGCCTGAGGCTGGTCTTGGCCACGCCTTCGCCGAGGAGGGCTCCGATACCCTTTTTCGCGCCGATGAGGTCGATGAGTTCGACAAGGGCCTTGCCGCTGCCCCAGGTCGGGACGACGCCCGAGAGATCCTGGCCCCGGATCTGGCCTTTTTCGTAGGCTTCCATGAGGAAGGCAATGGCGCTGCCGGCCGAAATGGTGTCGATGCCGTAGCGGTTGGCTTTTTCGTTGGCGGTTAGGATGGCTTCCATGTCGTCGATCATGCAGTTGGCGCCGAGGAGGGAGAGGGTTTCGTATTCGGGGCCTCCGCCGAGGCTGCCGTCTGAGAGTTCGACGACGCGGCCGCAGCCGATGGGGCACATGGTGCAGAAGAAGCGTTTTTTGAGGCGGCCCGATTCGGTCATCCTCTGGCCGGAGATGGCGGCGATGTCGAGGTCGGCAGCGCCCAGAGCCCAGTTCTTGACGGGCACGTCGCCCATGTCATAGAAGCCGCCGAGGGAGCCTGCCGTGCCGAACTTGCCCATGGCTTCCGTGGCGGCGGCCATTTTCCTGGCCACCTCGCGGGAGGCCAGGCCGAGGGCGGCGGCGTCGTGGATCCTGCGCGGCGCCTTGCCCGAGGGGGCGGCGACCACGGCCTTGAGTCTCTTGGAGCCCATGACGGCTCCGAGGCCGCAGCGGCCTGCCATGCGGGCGTCCCTTCCGTCATGGGCGACGCAGGCGATGCTCACCATGCGTTCGCCCGCTATGCCGATGCAGGCGGTTTCCGAGCCGGGGTATTTCGCGCCGTAATGGTCGTAGGCGGCGAAGGTATCGAGGCCCCAGACGGCGGCCGCGTCTTCGACGCGGCCGCCCGCCTCGGTGACCACGAGGGACACGGGCTTGTCTGAGGCGCCTGATATGACGAGAAAATCGAAGCCCGTGTTCCGGAAGACCGAGCCCCAGGCGCCGCCCACGTCAGACTCGGCGAAGAGGCCGGTCAAAGGCGAGAGGGCCGCCACCTCGTGCCGCCCCGAGGTGGGGGCAGAGGTGCCGCAGAGAGGCCCCAAGGCGAAGACGAGGGGATTGGCCGGGTCGAGGGGACCTATGCCGGCCGGCGCCTGGCGGGAAAAAAGCCATGCCGCGACGCCCGAGCCGCCGATGAAAGAGCGAAGCAGCGATTCCTCGAGGACTTCCACCGTCGAAGTACCCGTCGAAAGATCCACGAAAAGCGCTTTTCCGTATGCTATGTCCATTTTCGGCTCCTCATTCCCCGAGGGGTTCAATCTCGGCGCTCTTACGCGCCGCCCGGGGGTTTTTCTGCGAAAGCATATACAGGGTGACCGTCGCCATGACGATGAAAGCCCCCAAGCCCTGCGTGAAGGAGGTAATCCCCTCCCTCAGCAGTATCCAGGAAAAGGCTATGGTGCTGGTGAGCCGCCATGCCTGTATGGTCGAGTAGGTGGCGGCGCCCAGGTGTTTTACCGCGTTGTTCTGAAGGATCGTGCCCAGAAGAAGGACGAGGATGGCAAAGGCCAGGGCTGCCGCTATGCCCGAGAGCGGCAGGGAAAGCCAGGGGCTCCAGTCTTCGCCGACGCCGACGCTTCCCGCCGTCATGAATAGGGAACGGGAGCTGAACTGCGCGAAGGCGAGGGTTTCCGACGACGCGCCCTTTTTCGCCGCGTGCTTGATGGAGAGCATAAGGAAGGCGAGGAGGATGCCGCCCAGCACCGAAAGGCCGATGCCGATCCAGTTGGCGACGGGGTCCAGCTTCGCCGATTGGCCCGCTTTCGAGGCGCCGAAGATCATGAGCAGGGATCCCGCGAGGGAAAAGAAGAGCGCAAGGAAGGTATGCTTCGGCAGGGTTTCCTTGAGGAAGGTCTTGCTGAGAAAAGCCACGATGAAGGGCGCGAGAAGGGCGAAGAGCTGGACGTTGGTGGCGTAGGTGAGGCGGGCGGCGTAGAGGTTGAGCAAGCCGCGCGACACGACGATGAAGATGAGGCCGAGGAGCTCCTTGAGGCCGGTGGTCTTCATGTCTATTTTACGGAACATAAGGACGAGGAGAATGGCCATGGCCAGGATATTGGTCACGGCGGAGAGGCTCATGGTGCCTATGTGGTGGCTGTTCTGGAGGTAGCGGGCGAGGACGGGATAGCCGCCCCAGGCCGTGTGGGAGATGATGGCGAAGAGAACCCACGCGGTCTTCGGGGTCGCGGAAGCCTGGTCGGGATTTCTGTTCAATTGTGCATACCTATGTACATATATCTCACCGATCAGCGCAACTGTCAAGTTTATCTTTTCGACAGAGGAGAAAGAATTAGACTATGATCACCATGATTTAGGATGATTTACAGGAATAAGATTTTGTTAAAGAAGGAAGGAAAGAATAGAATCAGTGATTCTTTCTTTAACCTATTTTCTATTGTTGATCGTCTTCAGTCATGTAAATCCTGTCTGCTTTCATAAAAAAAGCCGCCCGCGCTTTCGCGTAGGCGGCCTATCGATGATGGCGTTGGATTATCGGCTATTTGCCGTTTTTACCGCTACCGCTACCATTGCCATTGCCGGAATTGGGGCCGGGGCCTTCGCTTTCGCCTTTGTCCTTGCCGTAGGCGTTGTTTTCGCGCTCCTGCTTCATTTCCTTGAAGATTTCCCCCTGGTGGTCGCCCCATTTCAGTTTGAGGGCATGGAACTCGGCCGATCCGGGGGCAACGCCGATGGTCTGGGCGAGGATGCCCCAGCCGTGGCCTTCCACGCCGTCCGCCAGAAGGATGGCTTCGGCGAGGGGTTTTTCGGTGGCCTGGGAAATTTCCAGGGCCAGCCAGATTTCGCCGGGCGCGTAGCCTTGGGTGGAAAGGTCTTGGAGGACAAGGATATCGACGTTGAATTCCACGCTCAGTTTGAGGAATAGTCCCTCAAGGTCCTCTTCTCCGGCCTCGTTGACCAGCGAGAGTTCCTCGTCGAGATCGTCGTCTTCGCCCGTGGTCTGAGCCGAAAGGCCCATGGCCGCTATGAATGAAAATGCCAGTATCGCCAAAAGGGCGATGATTTTTTTGTTTTTTCGCATTCTGTACCTCCGTTTCCCTTTTTCGAGGGAGTCTACAGCTGGATACGCGCCCAGGCCGCGCATGGTTGCAGGAATTGGTTCTGGCACGACGGCCTCGTCTTGGGTATACTTCGCCCATATGACCGGTGAGTTGCGCAACAATGACAGCGAGGTGGTGGCCAGAGTTCTCTCGGGCGACCGGGAGGCCTACCGCATCCTCGTGGATAAATATGGAAGCAGGGTTATCGCGTTCTGCCGGTCCAGGATGAGGTCAGAGGAGGATGCCCGCGACGCCGCCCAGGATGTTTTCATCAGGGCTTTCAACTCGCTGGCTTCCTTTAGACAGGGGGAAAGCTTCCCGGCATGGCTCTTCGCGATCGCGGGCAATCACGTACGCACGCGGTTCCGCGTTTTTTCGTCGGAGCGGCGCAAAACCGAGGCAGCCGGCATGATGGCGGCGACGGCGGCCCCCGCCGATCCGGCCGAGGATGTGGAACGGAAGCTGAGCGGGGAGGCGCTGCGGCGCGCGGTTTCCGCCTTGCCGGTCGAGCTGCGCTGGCCGGTGGAGTTCTATTATTTCGCCGAGCTGTCGGTGGCGGAAACCGCGCGCGTCCTGGGCCTGGGCGAAGAGGCGGTGAAGACGAGGCTGTTTCGGGCGCGGAAGGCCTTGCGCCTATTATTGGAAGACAAGCAACCGAAAAGCGTTTCGCGAGGTATACCTTTATGATGAAATGTGAAGATGTACGTTCCTTCGTCGACGCGTGGGAAGAAGGCAGAAAGACGCTCGGCGATCCGGAGGAATTCCGGGCTCACCTCGACGGATGCCGCGAATGTTCGCGGCGCTTCGGCGCGCTTTTACCTTTAATGATGAGGGAGGCCGACCTCTCCGGCATCACGGCGCCGCCTGAGGGCTTCGCCGAGGACGTCATGGCTTCGATCCGATCCGCGGGAGCCAGAAAGGCCCCATCCATTATCTTCCATCCCCTCCTCGCGGCCGCAGCCGCCGCCATTTTCGTCGTCGGACTGGGTCTCGGCGTCTTCTTCACGAAGATGGACAGGGAAAACGTCACCGTCAGATTCGTGCTCAGCGCTCCCGAGGCCAGTTCAGTGTACCTGGCCGGGGACTTCAATTCCTGGAACGGCGAGCGCTACCAGCTCAAGCGCGCCGGATCCGACGGCTTGTGGGAGATCATGGTTCCCCTAAGGAAGGGAAAGGTATACGTCTACAATTTCATTCTCGACGGCACCACGTGGATCGCTGATCCTCAGGTTCCGGCGAAGATAGACGATGGATTCGGAGGCTCGGGGAGTCTCCTGAGGTTATAAAAAGTATGAAAAAGCCCCTATACCGAAAAGTTACTCGCCTTGTTCTCGCTCTGCTTCTCGTCCTCCTCTTTCCCTTCAACGCGGCGGCGCAGGATTTGCAGGCTTGGTTCAACAAACCGGCCAATCAGGCGGCCTATGGCGCCATCGCGGCGGAGACAAGGATTCTGGCCGAGGCTATCCAGAAGGCTTCCCTCTCCGATTCCCTCATCGCGGCAAGGCTCGAGGAGGCCGCCAAGAAGCGCATCCCGGCAAACGTTCTCCTCGCTACTTTAAAGGAAGATACGGCGCGCTATCTCATCGTTTCCGATGCCCTGCGGCTTCGGGGGCTCCAGCCAGAGAACGAAAAGCAGGCGACGGCCATGGTTGAACAGGTGGCGCTTCTCCTCAGGGCTGGCATCGACAGGACAGAGCTCGACGCCACCCTCGACGCGGCGGTTTCCAAGCTGGGCATGAAGGCCGGCGGCAAGACAGCCGTCACGCGGACGGTAGCCGCCCTGTCGGTGGTCGCCAACGCCCGGGCCGCATACGGCATGAGCAAAGAAGAAAGTCTCCTGCTCGCCAGGGCTCTCGTTGAGAGCAAGCTGTCGGACAAGAAACTGGATTCTGTCCTCGATTCCATCCAGAAGGCCATGGCCAAGGGCGGCACGATCGGCGAGGCATTGGATTCGGTGATCGAGAAGGAATTGAACATAAAGGCCGTCGAAGCCAAGTCCAAGACAAAGTCTGAGGAAAATGCCAAGGACAAGTCCAATCAGGGAAAGTCCGAAGACAAGGACAATTCGGGCGGGAACCAGGGCGGCGGCAGCGGCAAAAAATAGTCAGTCGGCATGGCTGAAGGCTAGCCGCCGCGCTCTAGTTGAACAAATGCAGCCAATGCGCTATACTGCAAGAAATTCACCGATTGGCGTCGCATGAATCGTTTATACCTCGTATAATTCGAACGCCATCGTTTTGAGCTCGCATCGGCCATCCAGTATGGCTCCGATCTTGATTGACCAGGTTCATGCTGTTCAAGCAAACATATAGGATCTTCATTGAATTTCTCATCATTCTCATTCGACAAAACCATTGCGTCCAACATAGCCCTGGCCGGCTATGAAACCCCGACCCCCATCCAGGAAAAGACGATTCCCGCCATTCTCGAGGGCAAGGATGTGCTCGGGCTCGCGCAGACCGGCACGGGCAAAACGGCCGCTTTCGCCCTCCCCATTCTTCAGCGTCTGATGGGCGGAGAGCGCTGCGTGCGCCGCGCCCTCATCATTTCGCCGACCAGGGAGCTTGCCCAACAAACCCATACGACTTTTGAAACATTGGGCAAGGGCACGGGCTTCAGGAGCATGAGCATTTACGGCGGGGTAACGGCCAAATCACAGATAAAAACGCTTAAAAACATCATGCCGGAGATCGTCGTCGCCTGTCCCGGCCGTCTTCTGGACCTCATGGGCCAGGGATTCGTGGATCTGCGCTCGATCGAGATTCTCGTCCTGGACGAGGCCGACCAGATGTTCGACATGGGCTTCCTGCCTTCGATCAAGAAGATCATCCAGGCCCTGCCCAGGAATCATCAGACCTTGCTCTTCTCC
>Ga0209467_1002831_pt1 | contig 11892 bp, 10 predicted proteins | sample Higcelwee11metaG_FD_187175 | JGI IMG/M metagenome (GOLD analysis project Ga0209467, IMG submission 187175) | Freshwater pond sediment microbial communities from the University of Edinburgh, under environmental carbon perturbations - High... | ecosystem: Environmental > Aquatic > Freshwater >...
AGAGTAAGTTTGTATCGTCATAATCGAATATGAATACTGAATTTATAGTCTGTCCACAACCACTATCTGTATATTTTTTAAACATTCCAAAAATTTGAAGTGCTGTTTTTTTGCATAACTACTAAGACAGTAGAGGAGATGCATGAGATCATATTCGGAAATTATTAAATCCTTGGTCCTAATTGATCTTTTCATCAAACAAGATCAAACCGCTTCAAAGGCAAATCCCACGATTTGGAAAAATTAACAGTACTCTGAATCAGTTGTTCTCATGAATGGTCCATCTTGTAGTGTGGCAGCCCCGCAAACAAAATCATGTGTTCCCTTCTGGCATATTTTATCAGTTAAGTTCTATTTGGTGTACGTTAAATGTTTCGGCGTATAGTTCGAAAGCAGGGTTTAGGCGATAACTTCAATAGAAATCTTAGAAAACGGTGACAGACGTTTAAAATCTTTGTCAAATGTGATCAGCTTTTCACAGTATCTTTCGGCAAATTTCAGGTGAATTACATCATTGATGTTCTTGCCGTATTCCAGTTCAGCAACGACAGAGTAAACATCATCCATGATTGTACAGTCAATTTCGTACCGGCAAAATTTCTGGAATAGTGAATAAGTATTCTCAATTTGTGCTTTGGGTATTTTTAATTTTGAAAGCGTAAAAATTAATTCCTGAATCGATAATGGTGATAAGAGAAGTTGATCTACTTCAAATAAGCTTTGAATGATGGATTGGCTTTGCTGTCTTTTTAGCGGATCCTGATTAACAGCAGAATAGACGAGGAGATTCGTATCAAGATAATGCATCATTCATTTCGTTCATTAAATCGTTTATATTGATACTGTCTTCGACGTCAGTTGTTTCTGCATTTTTAAAAACACATTCCATCAGTTTTTTTGTATCATATTTTTTATTTTTTTTAGTTGGAAAAATTAACAGTTCAAGTTCTTGGTTAACCAACTCTGGTGGTAGCGTAATGACTATTTGATTGCTTTTGGGGTTAATTATTTCACGAAGCATTGTGCCCTCCTTTTCAGTGTCTTATTTTCTGTAAAATATCACAAAGGCACAGCTTTGTATAATCGTTTCAGCGGTTGATAGTACTCTGAATCAGTTAACAACACATCTTCATTGATGGCCTCATGGCGTCTTACAACGGTTTTCGATATGCCATGTAGCCATCTGTCATCAACCAGCCCCCAAATGCCTTTGTAATGCATTGGCCAGGGCCTTGCGGGCATGGGGGTCGCCGTGTACCAGGGTGATTTTCTTTGGTGGTTCGGGCATGGATTTTACCCAGTTGATCAGCATGGCCTGATCGGCATGTGCCGAGTAACCGGACAGGGTGTGGATGGCGGCTTTTACCGGAATTTTTCCTTCCATCATGCGGCGGCCCGGCGTGCCCTTGGCCTGGTATCCCACAAACAGGATATCGTTTTTCGGGTTATCCAGACCCTGATCCAGGTGGTCTACAATGCGGCCGCCGGTGCACATGCCCGAACCTGCAATGATAATGGCAGGCCCCTTGATCTCCATAAGTTTTCTGTGATCCCGAAAGTTTTCCACTGAGTAGAGGTTTTTAAAATCCAGGGGATGATCTCCGGCAACTTTAAGAGCCTTTGCTTCCTTGTCCCAGAAACTCTGCAGGCCGGTATAGATTTCTGTGATTTTAAGGCCCAGGGGAGAATCGATAAACACGGGTACCTTTGTTTTGATACGGTCCAGCTCATAAATAAGCTCCTGGGTGCGGCCCAGGGCAAACGCAGGAATATAAACAATTCCGTTATCGTTCAGGGCTTTGTCCAGGATCTGTGTCAGGGATTGGATACGCTCTTTTCTACCGGTATGGTTCCGGTCGCCGTAGGTGGATTCCAAAATAAGCAGATCGCAGGATTCGGGCTGGTCCGGGTCCGGCAGTATAGGCGTGTCAGTACATCCCAGATCTCCTGAAAAGATTACAGTGTAGTTGTTTCCGGTGTTCAGGGGAAAGGTAAACCGGATAAAGCAGGAACCTAAAATGTGACCTGCATTGCCAAGCTTAAATGAAATCCCCTGATTAAGAACAAATTCTTCATGCAGCTCAAATCCCCAGCTCAGATCATCAATGGTCTGTTCAAGATACCGGATCGCTTCAGGGTTCCTGCTGGTAAAAGACATGGCATCGTGAAGCATGGGCAGCAGCAGGGCTTTGGTGGCATGGGTACAGATAATTTCCCCATTGAATCCGGCATCTATAAGATCCGGTACCCTGCCGATGTGGTCAATATGGGCATGGGTGAGAAAGAGGTAGTGAATCTTTTTCGGCGGCACCGGAAATTGATCAAAGGGTGGTTCCGGGTCGCTGCCCTGGGCATTGCCGCAGTCCACCAGGATATTTACGCTGCTGCCGTTATCAGGGTTTGTCTGAACCAGATGACAGGAGCCGGTTACGCACTCTTTAGCACCAATGTGAGTGATCTTTGGGGGCATTATCGTTAAAATGGTTACCACCTTATCGGGATAAGATTAAAATTGTTTTGGCAAACCGGCTTGTTTGAGGACTGCGTTTGCCGTATGCCTTGATTTTATAGCATTATCCACGACAAATGGAGTTTCCTGTTCCACATCCTCACCATTGGCCTCCAGCAGCTCGGGTATCATGACTTTCAATTTTTCAATCAATCCTTCCAATGTTGCACTTTCAGTTGCAAGGCCGAGGACATCCTCACTGCTTGCCACCCATACATCTGCCTCGTCATCCCATTCCGCTCTTATAAAATAAGGTTTTTTATTCATTCAGCCCTCCGTGTTTCAATCTGCAATGATCACATTAGCACCCGAAATGGGGGCTTTATAATTCAAAAAAATTCAAGCCGCTTCAAAGGCGAATCCCACGATGTTGCGCTCTTTTCTTGAAAAATCAATGCCCACCAGAATCACATCTTTTCCTGCCTGGACATATGCATCATGGTATCTTTTTTCCCGGATCTGATCTATGGCTTTTTTGCCGTCCCCCAGGATTTCCACGACTTTGAACTCCATTACATATATTGTCTGATCTGTTTTGAGTACCAGGTCGGCACGCCCATGGCTGGTGCTTTCCTCGGGATGAAGGTCAAGCCCGAGGGAGGCCAGAAACGCGTAAAGAACCGAGGCGTAGTAGCCTTCATACCGGTCCAGATCACCGGCTGTGTACCATTCCCAGGGAATGGATGAAAAAAGAGACTGAATCAAAACTTGTATCTTATCCATTTCCCTTAATTTCAGTGCTTTTGACATCTTCAACCGCAAACTGCCGGTTACAGCACCGCCGGACGTGAAATAATCCAGAAGATGCATATTTAGACTAACACGCACCTCCTGGTTGGGATAATCCAATGTGAAAATCCTCTGCCCCGGGGCCAGTGTTTCCACTGATTTTACCGTCAGATATCCTGACTGGAACAGTACCGCCTCCGGAAGCAGACGAGCAAGGTCAAATCCGGAAAGCAGTCCCTGGTCTATCTCAATATGTGATAGATCCGGAATGTACACCTTGTTTTGGTACAGGAGTTTGATTAGAAAACTGGGGGTAGCGCTTTCAAACCAGTAGTTGCCATACTGTCTCTTTTTCAGGAATAACAGCACATCAAAGGGATTGTAAACCCTTTCTTTTCCCAAAAAGGAGTACCCATTGTACCATTCCCGCAGCGTGTCTATATCCACCCCGTCAAGACGTTCGTGGAAGGTCCCGGTCAATTCCTTTTCCGTATAGCCGCAAAGCGCGCCCATTTCAGGCTGGAGACTGATATCTTCAAGATTGTTCAGATCACTGAAAATACTGACTCGGCTGAATTTGCTCACCCCGGTGATGAAGCAGAACCGAATATACCGGTCGCTGTCTTTGATGACAGAGTAGAAATTTTTAAGACCGTCTCGCATCTCTTCGGCTTTGGATGGATTTTCAATATGATCCAGGATAGGTTTGTCATATTCATCCACTAGGATCACAACGGATTTGCGGGTCTTTTCAAAGGTTGCTGTAATCAAATTCTTGAATCGGCCGTTGATCGTCAAACCTGCTATATTCACCCCGGCGTGATGGGCATTAGCGGTAAGAATCTCCTCAAAAAAGTCATTCAGATGTTGAATGTCGGAGAAACGCCCACCGGCAAAACTAATTGAAATAACGGGATAAGTATCTTTCCAATCCCAATTCTTTTCAAGATAAAGCCCTTTGAACAGGTCCTTTTGCCCTTCAAAAGCGCATTTTAAGGTATCAACAAAAAGGCTTTTTCCAAACCGGCGCGGGCGAGATAAAAAATAGTACTTCCCGGAATCACACAGATGCTGCACATATTGGCTTTTGTCCACATAATAGGCGTTTCCATTAATCATTTCAGAAAACGTCGAGATGCCAATGGGCAGTTTTTTCATTTCCCTTTTATTCACTTCATCTCCTTTTTTCAAAACATCAAGGGTTTAAGGGAAGCCGGACCAAGCATCAGCGGATGGGCATTGGTTCAAGAATAATTTGTCGTAATCCAGTCTTTATATGAATCATTCAGCAGTTGCTTCCACCATGGTTGATGCTCCAGGAACCACGTAAGGGTTTTGCGGATGCCGGTTTCAAAGGATTCTTCGGGTATGAATTCAAGATCATCCTTGATCTTTTCGGCATTGATGGCATACCGCCGGTCATGCCCTGCCCTGTCTTTCACATGGGAGATCAAGGTGGCTGGATGTTTTGCCTGTGCTGCCGGAGATTTGGCAAATCGTTCAGACAGGCTTTTATCGCTGGAAAATTGTTCCAGCAACAGGTCACAGATTAGATGCACAATATCAATATTTGCCCATTCATTGGTGCCGCCGATATTATATGTCTGTCCGGGTGTCCCTTTTTTCAATATCAGGTCCACACCCCGGTTGTGGTCGTCTACATAAAGCCAGTCCCGGATCTGTTTGCCGTCACCATATATTGGCAGGGGTTTATTAAACAGGATATTGATAATCACAAGGGGGATCAGTTTTTCCGGGAACTGAAAGGGGCCATAGTTGTTGGAGCAGTTGCTGATGGTGGTATCAAGGCCGTAGGTTTCGTGGTATGCCCGGACCAAATGGTCAGAGGATGCCTTGCTGGCTGCATAGGGTGAGTTTGGTGCATAGGGGGTTAACTCTGTAAAAGGCGGGTGATCAGGCCCTAATGTGCCATACACCTCGTCTGTTGAAATATGGTGGAACCTGTGGGGTTTACTGCCCGAGTCCAGCCAGATCTTTTTGGCGGCTTTCAGCAGGGTGTGAGTGCCGACAATATTGGTGTTGATAAATTCATCCGGGCCGTGGATGGATCGGTCTACATGGGACTCTGCTGCAAAATGGACAATCGTGTCAATGTTGTGATCTTTAAGCAGGGTCTCCACAAGGGGTTGATCCAGAATGTTGCCGTGGACAAATTTAAATTTTGGATTTTTCTCAGCGCGTATCAGGTTGACCCTGTTGCCAGCGTAGGTCAGGGCGTCCAAAACCACGATGTGGTCTTCCGGGTATTTGTTGAGCCAGTAATATACGAAGTTGGTGCCGATGAAACCGGCACCGCCTGTGACAAGGAGTTTTTTCATTTCAGTTCCTGCAGTCTGAATCTCAATTATTGCGCCAGTGGACCGGCATTATATCCAACGCCTGTCACAGAGATGCCCAAGCCGAATCCGAGAATGATGAGTGTTCCTGGTTCGAAGATAGCTTCGCCCTGTCGATTACATTGCGAAAATGCTGCCGTATACCACAAAGGAATCGAATTTATTGTAATTTTAAACTATTTAGTTTCGGGTTTGGTTCTAATTTCGCTCAGAAACACTACGGACTTTATCTATGCCTCAAGAGTGAAAAAAGCAATCAAATTTTCATAAAATTCGATTACGGCTTAATTTTGAGCCTGATTTGTCAAATCAAATAAGCACCTTATGTAAAAGGTGGGACACACCCCTATTTCTGGATGGACACTATTTACAAGATTCAATTTTCCAGATATCCCGGGCATACTCCCTGACAGCTCTGTCGCTGGAGAATTTTCCCATATTTGCCGTATTTAAAATGGAACATCGGGTCCACTGCTCCTGATCCTGATAAAGGGTACGGACCCTATCCTGGGCCTGGATAAAGGCGCGAAAATCAGCAAGGACAAGATAGCGATCTCCAAGGGCCATCAGCGAATCCCAGATGGGCAGGAAAAGATTGGGCTCTCCCGGAATAAAATGATTCAGCCTGACCATGTCCAGCGTGGTTCGAAGCTCTTCATCGCTATTGTAATAGTCCCAGGGGTTGTATCCTTGGGCCCTCTTTTTTTCCACCTCTTTGGAGGTCAGACCAAAAATAAAGATATTGTCTTCACCCACCTCTTCCATGATCTCGATGTTGGCTCCGTCAAGGGTGCCGATGGTCAGCGCCCCGTTTAAGGCAAATTTCATATTTCCCGTACCTGACGCTTCAAGTCCCGCCGTTGAAATCTGCTCAGACAGATCGGTTGCGGGTATGATCTTCTCAGCCTGGGAAACACAATAATTCGGTAAAAAAACAACCTCAAGCTTATGGTTAACATCCGGATCATTATTCACAAGATCCGCAACGGAATTGATCAGCTTGATAATCAGTTTTGCCTGGACATAAGCAGGAGCCGCCTTGCCGGCAAAAATAACCGTCCTTGGCACAATCTCTTTGGAAGAATCCTTTTTTATCCGGTTATACAGGGTGATGACATGGAAAATATTCAACAGCTGACGTTTGTATTCGTGAATCCGCTTCACATGAACGTCAAACAGCGTATCAGGGTTTACATCCATGCCCACTTTCCGTTTGATATATTTTACCAAACGCGCTTTATTCGCCAATTTTACCTGACGCCATTTTTCACGAAAAGCAGGATTGTCTGCATGGGGAATAAGTTTTTTAAGTTGGTCAAGATCGGTAATCCAGTCTGATCCAATGGTGTCGGTGATAAGGGATGATAAAGCCGGGTTTACCTGGAGCACCCACCGTCGAGGGGTCACGCCGTTTGTGACATTGATAATTTTCCCGGGAAAAATAATGTTAAAATCGTGAAATAATTTATCTTTGAGAATCCTGGAATGAAGAGCGGCCACGCCGTTGACCGTGTGGCTCCCCACAATGGCCAGATGGGCCATACGCACCCTTTGTTCCGAGCCGTCTTCAATTATGGAGATACGGTGTAATAACTGGGGGTTGTTCGGATACTGTTTTTCCACCATGTTTAAAAACCGTCTGTTTATCTCGTAAATGATCTCCATATGACGGGGCAGCAACCTTGAAATAAGGCGGACCGGCCAGGACTCCAGGGCTTCTGGAAGCACTGTGTGGTTGGTATAGGCAAAAGTTTTGACTGAAATTTCCCAGGCAGTCTCCCATTCAAGGTCTTCCTCATCGAGCAATAGACGCATGAGTTCGGGAATGGCAATGGCAGGATGGGTGTCGTTGAGCTGAACCGCAACCCGGTCTGGCAATAATTTGAAATCCGGGTTGTGCTTTTTAAACCTGCGCACAATATCCTGGAAGGTGGCCGCCACAAAGAAATACTGCTGTTTGAGGCGAAGTTCCTTGCCCACATCTTTCTCATCACTGGGATAAAGCACCTTGGATATATTTTCCGTGAGCACCTTGCTCTCCATTGCGCCAATATAATCGCCCTGATTAAACTCCTCCAAAGAAAACTCCTGGCTGGACATGGCTGCCCACAACCGCATGTTGTTCACATTCTGGGTACCGTAACCCGGAATAAGAATATCACAGGCCATGGCATTAATGTCTAACGTATCCACCCAGCGGTAACAAAGCTTGCCCGAACTGTTTTTATAGAGTTCAGACCTGCCGTAAAACTGAACATTGTATAAAAATCCCCGGCGCTTGAATTCCCAAGGATTGCCCCATCGCACCCAGTTATCGCATTGTTCAACCTGATACCCGTTCACAATGGTTTGATAAAATATGCCGTAATCGTACATGATACCATAGCCATATGCCGGGATATTCAAAGATGCCATGGAGTCCATGTAGCACGACGCAAGCCTGCCCAAGCCCCCGTTGCCAAGGCCTGCATCCCACTCCTGCTCCTCAATCTCCTCCATGGTAAAACCGGTTTCTTCCAGGGTTTTTTCGCACGCTTTGTTCAATTGCATATTGGTGACATAATTCATTAAAAAACGGCCGGGCAAAAACTCCAGGGAAAGATAATAGACCCGTTTTGCACTTCTATCGTAGAAAGAACGCTGGGAGTTGAGCCACCTTTTCACCAACCGGTCACGGACACTGTATGCCAACCCCTTGTAATAAGTGTCTTTCCTGGGGGGATAAAAATCATTCCCCATGGTTGTCATGATGTGATGTTTGATATCTTCGTTAAGATCTGTGGCTGGCTGGTCATTGCTTTCCGGAGTCTTACCCGGATAACGTTTTTGGTTTTCCATGATACACTTCCCCACTTATAATAAGAGTAACCCCCAAAATCAATCTTCCTGGTCCTTTTTGCAGCCACCGCCTTTTTCGCCGGTGCCCGGATCCAGTCCAAGGTGCTCACGGACGCTGCATATATCATTGCCTTCCACCACCCATGAACCGTCATGGGCCACCACCAGGGGCACGAAAGAGATATCAGCTTTATTGAGCAGATCAAACGTTTTGTTTATACGTTGGTTCGCCTTGTCACAGCCCTTTGCCGGGCCAGTCTTTTTCATGGTTTTATATGCACCATAGCCAAGGTGTTCGCAGATGACATCGGCAGTCATGGCTTTGCTGTTTTCTCCCAAAACCGGATATATGACTAGTTTCAGGGCAAGATCCGCTTCTGCTGCAACTTCTTCTAAGCCGTCAAGAAGCGCCTTGCAGTGGCTGCAGGCCGGATCTGAAATAACATAGATGAATTTATCAGACACGCCTCCCGGCGCAAAGCTCAAAGAAACCAGATCTGCCAGCTCTGGGCCATGGAGTTTAAAAAACGATTTACGCATCTCCACATCCTTTGCCTCTTTCTCCTTGGCTTTTTTTCTTTCTGCATCAGCAACCTCAGAGAGGCTGGACATGGTCATCCGTGTGATGGATACACCGTTTTTATACATCTGGCCGGCCACAATGAAATCCTTGCCCGCGTATACCGGCGCAAGACCGCCATTAATGGAGAGTACAGCTTCACAAAGAACGCCCTGCTCTTTTTTAAATACCAGTTCCGCATCTTTGGGTATAGAGACCTGGGTTTGTAACCAGGCTAAGGTAACGTGTTCGCATACCGATTCTGCATGCCCCGAAGAAACACCGGCTGAAAATATGAAAAATCCCAGCATAAAAACAGCAAGGCGCCTGAAACACATTCCGGGTGTAATGATCTTTTTCATTAGGGTCAACAAAATAGTCAACAAAATATTTTCCTTTACTAGTATTAATGCCCGTCTACGGAAGAAAGTCGTGGACTGGGTGTACAAAACACGTCCACATTATCAATGCACAAAAAGGACTGGCGAATCCTTGCCGCCTTGATCCTTGCCTTTTCCACACTTTGGGCCGGTATTTTATTCTTCTCATACCAGAGATCAGGATCTGATAAAAATTCAATCAGATGGGTTTCAGCCTGGTCTGCATTCTTACAGGACTTCACAAGATGGGGAGTGAATGCGGGCCCGTATTTTTTATCTGCGATTTTCTGGGTCTGCTTTCTGGCATTGTCCCATAAATTATCCGGGTCCAGAAGGATAATGGGGGCCAGAGGATTTTCATGAAGTTTCATGGATGTGATGGTGATGCTCAACTCTTCGGCACTGCCGTACCCACCGGTATTGATAACGGGCAGGTTGCTCAATTTCTGCAGATGATCCTGGCGGGCAAGGCGCAGGCCTTCATTATATTTAATAAACCCGTCACAGGTGGTTAAAGAGGCCTGTTCCTCCCCTTCAAGCTCAATGGCGATGCCCACACTCATGATATTGTGCCGGCGGGCCAAATCATTGGCTTCCTTCATTAGACCGGGGCCCCCACCGTGGACAATGCCCATCTCATCACCTAAACGCAGGGCCAGGCGATTGATCAAATCAATGGTCAGCCCGTTATCCACAGCTTTGGCATGTGACCCGTAAAAGGCAAACCAGAACCTTACCCGATCAAAGCGCTCCCAGTCGTCAGGTTCCATGAAGCACCCGTGGTAAAATGAATATAGTTTGTCGATCACAGGATCGTACCGCATGAATTCGCACCTGTCCTGACCGGCATGGGTCAAAGAGATCATGTGCCGTATCTCGTCATCGGCGAAACACGGATTTTCCGCATTTATAAGAAATGTGCATAACCCGGTTCTTCTCAGCGCATCCACCACTTCCCGCTCCGGAAAATCCCGGCCGATAAATACCCGGGAATTGACCCCGCCCAGAACGGACAGCTTGCCAAGAGTCTCCTTGAGCCTGTCACCCAGGGTTTCGGGAATGGTGGGCTCATGGCGGCGCTGGGTACTTTTGGCCAGACAGTTTTTAATGATCTCCAGTTGGGCTTCCCCTTTGGTATCCATGGCCCGGGACACCTGGATGAAATTACCCTTGTACAGGATCAGGCCCATGGCTTTTTCATCCAGAATATCGAACAGATTGGATACCTCTGCATGGGTAAGCAGATCGCACAGCCGGTACCCTTCCTTTACCCTGGCCTTTTCCAGGGGGACGGTCAAGGGGTTGTGACTTCTGAAAAAACGAATGCGGATACGAATATCACTCAAGGGTACCGGGGTTTTCCCAAAATGATACAGTTCCACCTGCCGGTTCCTGAAGGTGCGAAAAGGATCCAGCACCCTGGCAGGCAGATGGATGATGTCATCTTTTTCCGGGGTAACCACGGCATCAATGATTCCGTAAATGTCACCCAAAGAGATCTTGATGGCCCCCACAAAAAGCGCACCCGGATTTAGAAGGGTATGATCCGGATCCATGGGCACCCTGGACCGAATGGCATTCAGGGCGCTTCGCCCCTTCTTAATTACCGCGTCAATACTGGATCGGATCATGGCTTCGGGTTCAAAACAATATTGGAAAGAGGAGAGCGCCACCTCAATATAGTCGCACGTTTTTCCGGTTGAAGCATCGATTTCCTGACGGATATCAAACCCTTCATAATACCCCTTGCCCACCCGGTTGCCCACAAAAAGCCGTTTGTGAAGATAATGGCGAACATCCCGGATACGCAGTTCCGGATCCATAACGACCAGCCGCCCGATTTCATCCCCGGTCTCAAACAAATCAAGGGCATTGGTCAAAAGGGGGTTCAGATTTCGGATTATACCGGAAAGCAGAATCTTTGAACCGTCAATCTCCGGCGTCGGCGGGGTTTCACCGCGCATGTGGGTGTCGGTCAAAATGCCCATCTGGGCATTGCCGCTTCTGCCGGAAAAAAACCAGGGTTTGCCCTCCTTTAAAGAGGATACGATATAATCCGACACTTTGGGGAACAAAAACCGAACATCCATCTGCTCTTCTCCGGACGCATGAAGGGCAATGGTATCAATATAACCGTCCGGGCTGACTATTTTGGGTATGTCCATCAAAAGCCTTATTTTCAAGTGAGCTTGTGCAAATAACCTGAACCATCGAGGGGTAAGCATAAGTCCGGGGTACTTATACGTCAAGAAAAAATACATTTTGAAAAAACTGGATAAATCAATGTCCAGCCGGTTAATTACCAAACAAGCGCTTAGACCATATCCGCCCACGGCTCTTAGGACCAAGGATTTAATAATTTCCGAATATGATCTCATGCATCTCCTCTACTATCTTAGTAGTTATGCAAAAAAACAGCACTTCAAATTTTTGGAATGTTTAAAAAATATACAGATAGTGGTTGTGGACAGACTATAAATTCAGTATTCATATTCGATTATGACGATACAAACTTACTCT
>Ga0209467_1002834_pt1 | contig 11883 bp, 12 predicted proteins | sample Higcelwee11metaG_FD_187175 | JGI IMG/M metagenome (GOLD analysis project Ga0209467, IMG submission 187175) | Freshwater pond sediment microbial communities from the University of Edinburgh, under environmental carbon perturbations - High... | ecosystem: Environmental > Aquatic > Freshwater >...
CGGGACGTACACCATCGACCCCGACGGGTTCGGCGTCGGCGCGGAGCCGTTTGAGGTGGAGTGTGACATGAGCACCGATGGCGGCGGCTGGACCCAGCTCGCGGACGAGGACTACAGCGCCCAGGACTGCCCCGGCGCCTGGTTGAAAGACGCCAGCTCTGGCTATTGCCATCGGGGCACCGCCCGAGGCAGCGCCTCCTCCGCCGAGTTTGACAGCTTCGGCGTCACCTACGGCGAGGTGCGTGGCGCGCTCACGGGCTACCAGTACGCGAGCATGAACGGCTTCTGGTACTCAAGCGGCCGCACCGTCGAGGACTTCTACGTCGATGGCATCTCGATCACCCACGGCGTGAGCGGCGCCCGCACCCACATCTGGACCTACGCCGTGGGCATGACCTACAATGGCCGGTACGCCTACGACTGCCCCGAGCGCGGGGGCACCGCCGCGCCCAGCTTCGTCGGCACAGACTACACCTGCGACACGGGCAACCTCAGCTCGACCACCTGGGGCTATCAGTGGTACAGCACCCCGGCCTTCGCCGGGGACAGCTTCCAGCGCACGCTCCCATCCTCTACAGACGAGGCCATCGAGGTGCGCCTGATCGCCGATGAGGAGTCCTCAGCGCACACCTACAGCGAAGACGTCGGGGTGAGCGCCATCGAGCTGTGGGTGCGTTAGCCCCGAATCCAGCGCGCCGCCCGCCACAGGCCGAGCAGCGCGAGGCCAAAGAGCGCGATGTCCGCCGTGAGCCACTTCACGGCGTTCGCCCCGCAGGCGAGGCCGAGCACGGCGGGCGTCTTTGGCCAGACCTCGGCGGCGAGGCCCACAAAGAGCAGGTTCTCCGTGAGATCCGCGGCCACGGTCACCGGCAAGAGCCAAGGCAGCCAGCCCATCCTCGGCGGCGCGAGCCGGGCCAAGGCGCCGGAGATCGCCACCCCATAGGCCAAGGGGTAGAGCACATCCAAGAAGGACGTCTTCACATACGCCGCGCGGCCCTCCGCCCCCAGGGCCTCTAAGGTGGCCACCAGCGTCTCAGGGGTGGCGGGGTGCAGGAGATCGGGCACAGGATCGACGCCGAACACCCCGACGACGATCACGTTGAGGGCGATCGACAGGCCCAAGGCGGCGACGACGGCGGCGGGCAGCGCCCAGGCCGGGCGCCAGGTCCCCGAGAGCCAGCCCACAGCGCGGTCTTTGAAGGTCATGGAGTCAGAGCTCGGAGCGGACAGAGGCACCTCCTCGCCGCAGTGTAGCGCCTCCGCTCAGGGGCCTCCCTCGGCCATGCGGCGGAGCTGGGCGTCGCTTGGCTCATCGGCGGGGAAGAAGGTCTCGATGGTGAGCTCTTGGGCGGTCACGTCCAGGGGGGTGCCAAACGCGGTGAGCACGGTGAACAAGCGCAGATCGTAGGGTGGGCGGCGCAGGTGAACGGTCAGGAACGGCTGGGGCGCGAGGTCGCGCAGGCTCCCGCGGCTGGGCACGTCGGGGTAACGGGAGAGCTCGGCGAGCAGGGCCGCGTGGCCCCGCCCTTCGGGGGCGAGCTCGGTCTCGCGGTGAAGCCGGGCGATGAAGCTCCAGCACAGCTCCTCCCAGTTCACGATCACCGGTCGTAGGCCCTCGGGGTGAAACATCGCGTGAATGAGGTTCTGGGCGATGATCGGGTCGGGGAGGGGGTCGGGCATAAACGCCGCGAACAGTCGCGCCGCGCCTTGGTTGAGGCTGATCACCTCCCAGCGCCGGCTCAGGGCGATGGCGCCGTAGGGCTCTTGCTGGTTGAGCACCAAGGCCATCGCCCGGCGCACGGGGCTCATCGCCTCGTCGTCCAGAGGGGTCTCGCCGTACATCGGCGCGAAGCCCGCGCTCAAGAGCATGGTGTTGCGATCTCGCAGCTCTAAGTCCAGGGCGCTTGAGAGCAAGAGCACCATCTGGCGGCTGGGCCGGGCCTTGCCCGACTCCAAGAAGCTCAGGTGCCGTGTGGAGATCTCGGCCTCGGCGGCGAGCTGGGCCTGGGTGGTGGCGCGGGCGGCGCGCCAGCGGCGAAGGACGGTGGGGAAGCTGGTCATGCACCGATTCTACCCTGGCCCATCGGCGAACAACATTACCTGCGAGGTCATGGTGAGGTCAGGTCGCCTTGGGCATAAATTGGGCAGGAGGTAAGTCGAACATGCGCTTCATCATCCCCCTCGTGGTGTTCATCCCGTTCACGATCTTCTCGGTGTTCATCGTCGCCGATCAGGGCCTCTGGGCGCTCATCGAGGCGCTCAAGTCCGGCTGGGGTTTGCAGCTCTTCTTGGACCTGGTGATCTCGGCGACGATCTGCCTCACCTACATCGTGCCCGAGGCCAAACAGAAGGGCATCAACCCCTGGCCCTATGTTGTCGGTACGCTGCTCGTGGGCTCGATCTCGCTGCTCGCGTACCTGTTGCACCGCGCGGTCGTCGAGCGCCGGGCCGCGGCCGCTTGAGCCAAAACAACAGCGCCCCCGGTGGGTCTCACCGGGGGCGTCTGTGTCACCTCACCGCCTGTGGAGGCGGCTAGGGCTTACCACTTCTCGTCGTACTCGGTGCCGCCCTTGAGGGTGCCGTAGGTGTCCTCACCGTCGGAGGGGTACTTCTTGGTCTGGTTGGCCCAGGGGTTGGTGTCGCCATCAGCGCCAGCGCGGACGTTGGTGTTGATGGGGGCCTCGGTCTCGATGAAGCGGGCGAAGAACGGGACGCGGGTGGGCTTGCTCATGGTGGGCTCCTTTGGCGGGACACACTGAGCCGCGGTCGTGCGCTCAGCTTGTTCTCTACAGTATTCGTGTTCTCCGCCGCTGTGACCCTCCCTCAACCCTTCATCAACACGGCTCGGGGCGAGCCAAAAAACAAACGCCCCAGGTGGGGTTCACCTGGAGCGTCTGTTTGGGCTCACCGCCGCGACGGGCGGCGAGCGCCTACCACTTGACGTCGTCTTGGTCGGACGGGTACTTCTTGGTCTGCTCGGGCGGCCACTTGATCGGGTAGGTGATGCCACCACCATCTTCACCGGCGCGAACCTGGGTGTCGATGGGCGTGGGCTCAGTCTCGATGAACCGCGCGAAGAACGGGAGGCGGGTGGTCTTGCTCATGGCGGACTCCATTGTAGGGTCACGCTGAGCAGCGACGCCGCGCTCAGCCTGGACAGAGCTTTAGCGGGGCCGGGTGAAGCTGTGACCCTTCACCAACCCTTCATCGTTTCCTTCACCAACCCTACGTCGTCCCCGCGCACCGTGATGGCCTCACCGCCTCAAGAGGCGGCTGGGGCTTACCACTTCTCGTCGTACTCGGTGCCGCCCTTGAAGGTGCCGGCGGTGTCTTCGCCATCGGAGGGGTACTTCAAGGTGTAGGGGGGCCAGGTGGTGCCGCCGCCGCTCTCAGCGCCAGCGCGGACGTTGGTGTCGATCGCGGGGGCCTCGGTCTCGATGAAGCGGGCGAAGAACGGGACGCGGGTGGGCTTGCTCATGGTGGGCTCCTCTCGGGGTTGGCTGAGCACTTCATGTGTCCAGCTTGTTCGGAAGGTTATCCGCGCGTTCCGCCCTCGTGTCCCTGCCTCAACCCTTCACCGTCGCTCGGTCACCCATGCCCGACGCCTGAGGCCGCGCCGCCTACTCGTCCTTGTCTCCGCCGGGCTTCAACGTGAAGCTGACGCGCACCACGACGCCGCCTTCGTCGCCATCCGAGGGGTACTTCTTCGTCTCAAACCGGACGTCGGGGAGGTTGATCCCGGCCCGTAGGTCGGTGGAGAAGGTGGGGGTGTCCAGCTCGATAAAGCGGGCGAAGAAGGGGACACGATCGTGGCGTTTCATGGTTTGTTCCTGGGTTCTGTGGGGGTTCACCCGATCTTGTGCCCGGGGGCGTGGCGATCGTTAAGGGCCGCCCTGCCTCAACCCTTCACGCGCGCCCTCGCCTGCCCGAGGCGACCGCCAGCCCCCGCGGGAGAGGGATAATGGGGCCAACCCTCCGTGGAGCCGACGATGCCCGCAGCCCTCCTCATCAGCAACACGACCGATCCCTGGACCGCCTGGGTGGCCCGGGCGATCACGGCCCGAGGTGGCACGCCGCTCACGCTGAACCTCGACCGTTACCCCGAGGCGTTCCAGCTCGGCCTCGGCGCGGGCGGCGCCACGATCCGCATCGACGGGCGCCTGTGGCGTGAGGCCGAGCTGAGCGCGGTGTGGGGTCGCCGCCCCGAGCTGCCCCGGGCGGTCTCGATGGACCTCCCCGAACTCACCCGCCGGTTTATGCTCGCCGAGTGTGAGCGCGCCGTGATGGACTGGCTCGCCGCCCTGCGTGTGCCCCACGTTGACGACAACTTCGTGGCCCGCATCGCCGCGAACAAGCCCCGGCAGATCCGCGACGCGGCGTCTTTCGGCTTCACCCTGCGCCCGACCTGGCTGGGCAACGACCCGGACGAGGCCCGCGCCTTCATCCAGAGCCAGCCCGGCACGGTCATCGCCAAGCCCTTCACCCCGGCGTCTGCCCCAGACGGCGCGGTGTTCGCCAACCGGCTCTCGGCGGAGGACATCGAGGCCATCGACACCCTGGACACCTGCCCGATGATCTTCCAGGGTGAGGTGGTCGGCCGGCGCTTGGAGGCCCGGGTCACCCTCATCGGCGACCGGGTGATCCCCGTGGCCCTGGACGCGGTTATCACCAAAGACAAGCCCGACTTCCGCCGCACCTTTGACCAAGACTGGAAGGTGGTCGAGCCCCCCGAGGCCATCGTGCAGAGCTGCATCCAGATGGCGGACGCCTACGGCCTGCAGTACGCCGCGTACGACTTCATCGTCACCGAGGACGGCGAGTGGGTGTTCTTGGAGCTGAACCCCGTCGGCGAGTGCTTTTGGCTGGACGAGATCGGCCTCGACGCCTCGGGCGCCATCGCCGAGCTGCTCCTGAACCCCGCGGAGAGGGGGCGGCCCGGTGCGCGGTGGGCGGCGATGCGGTGAGGGGCGTTGTTGGTCAGCCGACCAGCAACCAAGTGCGCATCTCGCCGAGCCCCTTCACCACAACTCCAGAGCGCTCCTCCCACTGAAAGTCTGGGGAGGCCGCCGCCTTCACGGCGTCGGTCACCTGAACTCGATCGGGCAGGCCGTGGGACTCCATGCGGCTGGCGATGTTGACCGTGTCGCCCCAGAGGTCGTACAGGGTGCGGCGGTTGCCGATGACCCCAGCGACGGCGGGGCCGGTGTGTACGCCGACGCGTAGGGCCCAGCGCCCGACCGGCTCAGGGTAGGGCACCTCGGCCAGCGCCCTCTGCATCGCCAAGGCGAACCGTAAGAGGTCGTCGATGGGTCGCGCCCGACCGGCGAAGAGCCCCGTGGCGGCCATGTAGCAGTCGCCGATGGTCTTGATCTTCTCGACGTGGTGCTCGTCCGCCAAGGCGTCGAAGGCCCCGAAGAGCTGGGTCAACGTCGTCAGGAGCACCCGCGGCGAGAGCCGGGCGGCCAGGGGCGTGAAGCCGCGCATGTCGGCGAACAGCACGCTGGCCTCGGGGAGCAGGTCGGCGATGACCTCCCCCTCACGCAGCCGGGGCACGATGGGCAGCGGCAAGAGCGCGTGGAGCAGGGCCTCGCTCCGCGCGCGCTCTTGGCGAAGCTCGTGGGTGCGGCGCTCGATGCGCAGCTCAAGGTTCTGGTTGGTGTCGGCGATGGTGCGCAGCTCGGTCATCATCTGCGCGACCACACGGTCGCTCTCGGCGTCAGGCATCACGACGCTGGGCGGCGGCGTAGCGGGCGCGGCGACCAGGGGCGCGACCCCAAACCGACGCAGCACCGAGAACGAGTCCGCCACCTGCCCGTGCAGCTCGTGGGCGTGAACCAGATGGGCGGCCAGGGCCGCGCCGACGTGATCCACAGGCACCAAGCCGGGATACCCCGGGTTCTGGGCGAGCTGGGCGAACATCGCCTCGACGGGGGCGCCGACCATGGCCGCGAGCTTCGGCACGAGCTCCCGCACCAGCGGCGTGTCGACGACGCCGGGGGCGAAGCCGAAGACGTGCACCGGGGACTGCGGGCCGAGCTCGGCGCTCAACGACTGCAGCATCGATCGCAGCGCCGCCTTGCTCGCGCCATAGCCTGAGTTGAGCGGCGTGCCCTCGGCGGAGAGCAAGAAGGTGATCGCCCCGCGCCCGGCCGCGAGCATCCCCGGCAGCACGGCCTGGGTGATCACCAGGGCGGAGTCTAGGTTGGTGGTGAACGAGCGGCGCCAGTCCTCAAAGGGGAGCTGCACCACGGGGCCCAAGGCCACGAAGGCGGGGCTGTGCACGAAGAGGTCCACGGCGCCTTCAGCGGCGAGCAGGGCCAAGGTCGCGGCGCGGGTGGCCTCGGCGTCGCTGAGGTCGACCTCCACCCCGCTCAGGTGACCTCCGGCGGCGGCGACGCGGGCCGCGAGGGCGTCCACGGGCAGGCGATCAAAGACGACGACCTGGGCGCCCAGCGCCGCCAGGGCCTCCGCCGTGGCCGCGCCGATGCCTCGGGCGCCGCCGGTGACGAGCGCCCGGCGACCGCGCAGATCCCCGGCGACGAGGCCCACACGGGTGAGCAGCTCAGGCAGAGGCCGCTCGGGTTCAAGGTGAAGGCCAAGGGAGACGGGGTCGGATGAGGGTGACATACCCAAAATTCTACCACCAATCACCGTTTTCTCAGGGATCGCCCCCCGCGGAGTGGACTCAAGGATCGTCTGGAGCGCGCCCTCGCCCGACGCCCCCTGCGCGATCAACCGGCGAGATCCTCCCCCCAACCGATTTGATCCTGGATTTGATCCTGACGGGGGAGGTGGATAGGGTGCGTGGGACCTCGGGTCCGCCCCTTCCCTCGCGCGATCCAGCGCCGCGAACCCTGTCCGAGAGAACCCCATGCGCACCCTCCCTATTCTGCTCGCGCTGACCTTCGCCGCTTGCCAGCCCGCCGCCCCCGAGCGGATCCCCGGCGACATGCCCCGCGACGGCGTCGCGCTGGAGACCGTCAACGGCAAGCCCGTCACCCAAGGAATGCTCGACGCGCTCTTGGGCACGATCCCCGAGGCCACCCGCAAGCAGCTCGAAGAGGCCGGCCAGATTGACCGCGTCAAGGAGGAGCTGATCACCACCGACGCGCTCTACCAAGAGGCCCTCGCCAAGAACCTCCACAAGGACGCCAAGGTCCAGACCCAGCTCCTCATGGCCGAGCGCACCGTCCTGGTGAACCACCTCGTCCGCACCGAGGTGGACGCCCGCACCACCGACGAGGCGATGAAGAAGTGGTACGACGAGCACCTCGTGCAGTTCCGCAACGAGCAGGTCCAGGCCGCCCACATCCTCGCCAAGACTGAAGAGGAGGCCAAGGCCATCAAGGCCGAGCTCGACGGTGGGGCCGACTTCGGCGCTGTCGCCGCCGCCAAGTCCCAAGACACCAAGACCGCCCCCACCGGCGGCGTCATCGGCTGGCTCGGCAAGCGTGAGCTGCCCCCCACCCTCTCCCAGCCGCTCTACGCCGCCGAGAAGGGCGCCGTTCTCGACCCCATCCAGTCGCCCTCGGGCTGGCACGTCTTCAAGGTGATGGACAAGCGTGAGGTCGTCCCCTTCGAGGAGACCAAGGACCAGATCAAGGGCAAGATGCAGTCCGAGATCGCTGAGTCCTACGTCAAAGAGATCGTCGAGAAGTCCAAGGCCCCCGCCGGCGCCACGGTGACCCCGGCGGCGGACGGCGCGGCGGCTCCGGCGGCTCCGGCGGCGCCCGCGGCCCCGGCCCCCACGACGCCGGCCCACTGAGATGAGCCGCCGGTGGGCGCTCATCCTCGGCGCCTCCTCGGGCTTCGGCGCGGCGGCCTGCCGCGCCTTGGCCCAGGCGGGCTACGACGTGATCGGCGTCCACCTCGACCGCCGGGCCACGCTCCCCCTCGCGGAGGCCGTGGCCCGGGACGTCGAAGCCGCCGGTCGGCGCTGCGTGCTCTACAACCGCAACGCCGCCGACGAAGAGTCCCTCACCCTCACCCTTGATGAGCTCGTGGCCCTCCTCCAGTCCGAAGGTGGCCAGGTCGAGCTCCTCCTGCACTCCTTGGCCTTCGGCACCTTACAGCCCTTGGCCTGGCCCCCCGAGCGCCAGCTTCGCCCCAACCAGCTCCAGATGACGATGGAGGTGATGGCGCACAGCCTCGTGTGGTGGTCCCGGGGGCTCATCCAGCGGGGCCTCATGGGGCGCGGCGGTCGCATCTTCGCGATGACCTCCGCCGGAAGCCGCTCGGTGCTGCCCTCCTACGGCGCGGTGAGCGCGGCGAAAGCCGCCTTAGAGAGCCACGTCCGCCAGCTCGCCGTCGAGCTCGCGCCCCTGGGCGTCACCGCCAACGCCATCCTCGCCGGGGTCACCGACACCCCGGCCCTGCGGCGAATCCCCGGCCACGAGCGCCTCATTGAGCGCGCCTTGGCGGGCAACCCCCACGGGCGGCTCACCACCCCCGAGGACGTCGCCGCGGCTCTGGTAGAGCTGGCGCGTCCGGGCCTGTACTGGCTCACGGGCAACGTCTTGCAGATCGACGGCGGCGAGGCCATCGTCGGCTGATCGGGCCGAGCGCATTTTTCTGTGCCCCCTGCGCGTCGTGGTGGCACACTGAGCCCATGCGTACGCCCTCTCTCGCCCTGATCGCCCTCGTCTTCACCGCCTGCAACGAGTACGAGCTCGTCGAGAAAGACGACAACGGCGGCGCTGAAGACACCGGCGCCCTCATCGAACCGCCCATTCAGACGCCGGAGCTCCAGGTGAGCCCCACGGCGGTGGCGCTGGGGGCGGTCTGCGGTGAGTCGTCCGTCGAGGTCACCCTGACCAACGCCGGTGAGGGGGCCCTGACGATCACCGCGCTCTCGCCCAGCGGCGCCTGGACCTTCACCCCGCCGAGCCTGCCGTTGATCCTCAACCAAGGCGAGCAGCACCCCCTCACCGTGACCGGCGGCCCCGGCTCTGGCGCCGTGACCATCGTGAGCGACGACCCCAGCTCCCCCACCCTGGAGGTGCCCCTGGCGTCGGACGCCAACGCCCCGCCGGTGCTCACGTTCTTGGCCCCCACCGACGGCAGCGTGCTCCCGGTGAGCGCCGTGACCGAGCTCGTGGCCACCCTCGAGGACGACCGCGATCCGCCAGAGTCCATCGCGCTCACTTGGGCGAGCGACGTGGAGGGTGTGCTCTCAACCACCCCCGCCACCACCACCGGCCTGGCCCGCTACGAGTGGGACGCGGCGACCCGGGCGAGCGGCAGCCACCTCGTCACGCTCACCGGCACCGACTCCTGCGGCGCGTCGAGCGAGGTGCAGGTTAACTTTTGCCAAGACGCGGGCTACACCGCCGACTCCTTGGACCTCACCACCTGGTACTTCGCGGGCTACGCCAACTACGACAGCGCCAACGGCTGGGTGGAGCTGACCAAACCCCTCACCAACCAGTCCGGCACGGCCTTCCAGACCGCGAGCACGGCGAGCGGCGACAACGTCGTGATCCAGTTCAGCTTCTACGCCAGCGGCGGCAGCGGCGCCGACGGCCTCTCCTTGACCGCGCTGGACTCCTCCCGCATGTCCGGCTTCGTGGGCGAGCTCGGCGGCGGCCTGGGCTACAAGGGCCTGCCCGGCTGGAGCGTCGAGATCGACACCTACTACAACGCCGAGTACGCCGACCCCACGCCCCAGGACCACGTCTCGTTCCACCTCGACGGCAACGTACAGACCCCCCTTCTGTGGGCCGCCCTGCCCGAGATGGAGGACGGCGCGTGGCACGAGATGTCCGTCTCGGTGACGGGCTCCACGGTGTTGGTGGACGTAGACGGCGTGAACTACATCAACGGCACCGTCTCGGGGATCACAGCGTTCCCGGCCTATGTGGGCTTCTCGGCGAGCACCGGGGCGCTGACCAACTCGCACCTGATCGACGCCCTGGAGGTCACGCGGTCGGTGTGTGAGGGGGACTGAGCGAGGCTCCGACGATCGTGGGAGACGCTGGCCCCGCAGGTGTTGGCCTATCCCCCGATCGTGGGAGACGCTAACACCGCAGGTGTTGGCCTATCCCCCGATGTTGAGGAGACGCTGACCCCGCAGGTGTTGGCCTATTCCCCCATGTTGAGGAGACACTGACACCACAGGGGGAAGCCACCCTAGCGCTCTGAATGTTCGCTGGTGTCACCGGTGGAAGCGCCTCAGCCCCGCGCCCCCCGCACCAGCTTCGTCACCTCCAAGATCGTCACCGGGATCAGCCCCAACAAGAAGCACAGCCCGATCTCGCCCAAGGTCAGCGGGTGCAGGCCGAAGACGCTGCGTAGGCCGGGCACAAAGTGCATCCCCACCTGGGCGGCGCCGGTCAGCGTCACCACGGCCAACAGCCGCAGGTTGGACGCCGCGCCGAGCTGGGGCAGGGTGCGGGTGTCGCTGCGGGCGGCGAAGGAGCGCATCAGCTCGGAGAAGACCAGGGTGGTGAACGCGAGGTCTCGGGCGGCCTCGGTGGGGCCGTGATCGAGGGCCCAGAGGTACACGCCTAAGGTCAGCGCGGCCTCTAAGGCGCCGACCACGGCGACGCGGAGCCACTGCGCCCGGCCCAACATCGGCTCGGCGGCGTCGCGGGGCGGGCGCTTGAGCACGTCGTCTTGGGTGGGGTCTAAGGAGAGCGCCAGGGCGGGGAGGCCGTCGGTGACGAGGTTGATCCACAGGAGGTGGATCGGCAGAAGGGGCACAGGCAGGCCGGCCAGCGCCGCGATGAGCATCAGGAGCAGCTCGGCGGCGTTTCCTGTGAGCAGGTACACCAGCGTCTTGCGGATGTTGTCGAAGATTGCGCGGCCCTCACGCACCCCGGCGATGATCGACGCGAAGTTGTCGTCTGCGAGCACGATGTCCGCGGCCTCCCGGGTGACCTCGGTGCCCGCGATGCCCATGGCCACGCCGACGTGGGCCTCTTTGAGGGCCGGGGCGTCGTTGACGCCGTCGCCGGTCATCGCCACGATGGCGCCTTTCGCTTTCCATTCGCGCACGATGTTGAGCTTCTCTTCAGGGCTCACCCGGGCGTGAACCCGCTCGTCGGGGAGCTCTCCTTCAGCCAAGATGCCCATCTCGCGGGCGATGGCCAAGGCCGTGACCTTCTGATCGCCGGTGATCATCACGGTCACGATGCCCGCGCCCCGGGCCTCGGCCACGGCGGCGACGGCCTCGGGACGCGGCGGGTCGGCCAGGCCGATGAGCCCCATCAAGGTGAGGCCGGCCTCGTCCGGGCCCTCGCCTTTGGCCACGGCGAGCACCCGCAGGCCCCGCGCGGCCAAGGCGTCGTTCTCGGCCTGGGCGCGCTCGGCGCCGTGTGAGCACAGAGGCAGCACGCTCTCGATGCCGCCCTTCATGTACAGTCGGTTGCCCTCGCGGAAGATGGACATGCGGCGAAGGTTTGTGTCGAATGGGCGCTCAAACACCCGGGGCTCAGCGGCCTCGATGGCCTCACGGGTGACGCCACGCTCGGCGGCGAGCTGGAGGATGGCCAGCTCTGTGGTGTCGCCGCCGCGGGAGGTCAGCTCGGCGTCACAGCAGGCGGCGGCGGCCCACAGGAGCGCTTGTTCATCGGGGGCGACCAAGGCCCGCGCCGTCATCTGGCCCGTGGTGAGCGTGCCCGTCTTGTCGGTGCAGACCACTGACGTGGAGCCTAAGGTCTCGACGGCCATCAGCTTTCGCACGAGCACATGGCGGGCGGCGAGGCGCTGCACCCCCACGGCCAAGGCGAGGCTCACCACGACGGGCAGGCCTTCAGGCACCGCGGCCACGGCGAGGGACACAGAGCTGAGCAGCACGTCGAGCCAGGGCTGGGCGCGGTACACCCCCAGCGCCGCGACCAGGGCGACCACGTCACCAGCACGCTCATCAAGGCCTGCCTCGTC
>Ga0209467_1002835_pt1 | contig 11883 bp, 11 predicted proteins | sample Higcelwee11metaG_FD_187175 | JGI IMG/M metagenome (GOLD analysis project Ga0209467, IMG submission 187175) | Freshwater pond sediment microbial communities from the University of Edinburgh, under environmental carbon perturbations - High... | ecosystem: Environmental > Aquatic > Freshwater >...
TAGCGACGAAGCCATGCTTAGGCGCGACGTAAAGCTGCGATAAATCGCAGCGCTCCAAAGCGGCTCCGCCGCAGAAAAACTTCATGCGGAAAGTGTCAACTACTTTCAGGCGTTTTTGAAACATGCCAGTCCACTTTACATTTTTCAAGGAACTACACGTCGGAGAGACTGCACGTCCCCCCCCGGAAATTCTCCGGGGGGGAGGTTTTTCTACGCCTCGAAGGTCGCAAAACCCCAGGGCTCGCGGCGACGGAACTTCGATTTGTACTCGGTCTTGACTTTGCCGCCGTCTTCCAAACAGGCGATGCAGGCGCGGGTGCAGGCCGCCGCCAAACGGTTCGGCGGGGCGCTCGCCAACGAGGTGTCGGGGAACGTCCCGTTCACGCAGAACTTGCACTTCTCGTTGTTGAACTTGCCCACCTGGATCGTCTGGTCGCCCACCTGACGGGTGGTCGGCTCGGCCGACAACGCCTTCGCCGGACAGCCATCGACGCAGGCGCGGCATTTCGTCCGGTCGCAGATCAGCCCGGATTTGAACGGCTGGTCGGGCTCGATCTCCGCCTCGGTGAACAACATGCCCAACGCCTGCCGCGCCCCGAACTTCGGCGTCAGGAACGAGCCGTTGTAACCGATCTCGCCCAGGCCGGCGAGCTGCGCCGCCAGATGGATGTCGGGCGTCACGTTCGGCGCGGGCTTGCCCTCCTTGAAGACCACGCCGTCGGGCCAGCGCTCGGGGGCCAGAGGACTGCAAGGCACGGCCAGGACGCCGTTGTCCTCGAACCTGCGGCAAAGGTAGTAGGCGGGCTTGGGGGTGAGCAGCCGGTTGACCCGGTTCCACAAGGTGCCCTCCTCGACGCCGCGGAAGTAACTGCGCGGGATCGACTTGCCGAAGACCACCACCGCTTTCGCCCGCGGCAGGATGCTGAGGGGGTTCCATTGCGGCTCGACGTCGCGGTAGCCGTCCATCGAGGCCACGCCCACCATGTCCAGATCCAGCTCCGCCGCCCACTGGGACAGCTTCTCTCTTGAGATGTTCATTTTCAGCCTTTCACTCCGCCTTTGAGTTTGCCGCGCGCTTGCAAATGCGCGTCGCAGGCCTGGACGCAGCCGACGGCGCCGCAGACCGAGCCGGGACGTCCGCCCTGGCCGTGCTCCGCCGTGCCGGTAGCGATCAGTTTCAGGTAGTCGATGCGCTCGGAGAGGGCGAAGCCCAGCCGGAACGCCTCGTACCATTTGTACGTCACCTTGTCGATATCCATGTTCATGCCGGGGAGGTCCTTCTGGACGAACGGCGAGGCCTTCGGGTTGAGCCCCCAGTGCGTGACCTTGCATTTGCCGCAGTCGACGGCGCCCCAGTCGAAGGTGCGGCCTTCGACCTCGATGGACTCGCGTTTGCCGCCCAGGGCGTGGCCGGGACATTGCTTGACACAGATCAGGCACTTGTCGCAGATGTGCTCCTGGGGGAGCGGGTCGGGCTCCAACTCGGCGTCGGTCAGGAGGATGGTGAAGCGTTGGCGCGGGCCGAACTCGGGGGTGAGGAAGTTCTTCGACCAGCCGGTCTCGCCCAGGCCCGCCAAAGCGGCGGCGACGCGCATGTGCAGCATAATACAGGGCGGGAGCTTGCCCTTGGCCAACGGCGGACGCGCGGGCGGCGCCTCGTCAAGGAGGGTGTGCCCGCCAGGCGACTCGACGGCCTCGTGCCCATGCTCCTCAAGCAGCCCGGAGACCGCCTCCGTGGCGCAGCCCATCGAGCTGTAGATGCCGCTGCCGTAGCTGTAGATCCAGTAGGTCGACCAGTCGACTCCTTCTTGGATCCCCTTATAGCTGCCCTTGAGGATGCGGCTGGCGTAGACGATCACCGACTTGGCGTCGGGGAACAACGAGAGCGGATGCGTCTCCGGCGGGCCGTTCTTGAACCTCTCGACGCTGGCGATGCCGCAGACGTCGGCGCCGTTTTTGATGGCGCAGTCCTTGACCATTTTAGCGGTGAGCATTTTAGAATCCTTTCTCTTCGTCGGGCCGGAAGCCCCAGGGCTCGCGGACGCGGAACGGGATTTTGTAGCCGGTGTCGCGGGTCGCCTCGAAATGGGCGACGCAGGCGCGGCCGCAGGCGGCGGAGAGGCGGTTCGGCAGGCCGCCGCGGGCGAACTTGCTCTTCGTCTCGCCTTTGACCTGGTTGTTCTCGATCTCGAAATGCAGCTCGTCGGCCCCGGCGAAATACTTGGAGTCGCCGGCGACACCGTTCGGACAGGCGCGGCAGGCGTTGGCGTTGATCTCCCCCAACTTCATGGTCTTGCCACATATTTCGAGCGTGTCCGCCGCGGTGGCCGAAAGGGCCTGGAGCGGGCATTGCTTGACGCATTCCAGGCAACCGTCGCAGGGGCTGGCGTCCTTGGATAGCGGGCCCGGCTCGATCTCCAGGTCGGTGACCAGCAGTCCAAGCGCCTGGCGGATGCCGAACCGCGGGGTCATGAACATGCCGTGGTAGCCCAGCTCCCCCAGCCCGGCGGCGACCGCGGCGTGCTCGATGGAGAGCCGGACGGCGTTCGGGGCGCGGAGGCCGTCGCGGACGCCTTGACGGGGCATGTTGGCGGCGTCGAGCGGTGAATACGGCACGCACTCGTGGCCTGTGGACTCGATGAACCGGACGACGGGGTCGAACTCGGTGAGCCAGCGTCCGGGCGTCTGCCACAGCGAGCCCTCCTCCATGGCGCGGAACTGCCCGCGGCGGAGCCGCTGGCCCACCACCACCACCGACTTCCCGTCCGGGAAGACGCTCAGCGGATGTTCGCCCGGCGGCAACCCGTCGAAGCACGTCATCGGCGGGACGCCGACGAGGTCGTAGCCCACCTGTTCACGGAACTCTTTGAACGACATCATTTTCTGAACCGCTCCTTTTGTTGTTATACGCCTAAGCGCGCCGCTCAAGCGGAGACAATGACAAAACCACCCGTGGCGACCCGCGGCAAGACCAGCTCCAGAGCCCCGTCGCCGCCTACAACCTCAAGCCGCTCCCGACGCCCCGGGGCGAAGAACTCCGCCTGGGTGAAAACCCCGTCCACGTTGAGCCGCAGCGCCAGTCCGGCGGGGATAGCTTGCTCCAGCGGGTCGATGTTCACCAGACAAACCACCAAGTAACGCCCCCCGGCGTCACGGCCTTCGAGCGTCTTGACGTCCAGGCGCGGGTCACCGACCTGGAACCGCGGCGTGATCCGGGCTTGGAGCAGCGCGCTCCCCGCGTCCAGGACGAGCGGTTGTCCAGGGACGTTGAAGCCCCCGACGAAGGCGTCGAAGTTGTAGACCAGCCCGCCCGCTTGGCGGAACGCCTCGACCTGGGACTTCTCCAGCTCCGCCAAGGCGGCGGGCGACGGCACGAGCAGGAGCTTCGTCCCGAGCGGGTTGGCGGCCAAGTCGGAGGCGCGGACGAAGTCCACCGCCACCCCGGCCCGGCGGAACGCGGCGTAGGAATGAAGCATGTGGTGGACGTTGCGGTCGTCGCGGGGGTCGTCGACCCCGCGGTTGTCCAAGGCGTCGTGCCAGGCGTTGGCATGCTCGGAAAACAAGGCCGCCACCCCGGAACGGAGCTTCTCCGCCTGGACGAGGAGCGGACCGAGCTCGCGAACCAACTGGTTCATCGCCACGGCGCGCTCGAACTTCCGCGACTTCCTCCCGGAGTTGAAGACCATCCCGAAACGCTCCGGCTCGGGGGAGTCAGGGAGGGGGTAGTCGGCGCGCCACTGGTAGTACATGATCCCCTTGACGCCGCAGCCGATGGCGGCATAGGTCTCGCGCTCCCACTCCTCGGCCGACATCTCGGTCATGCCGTTGTACTCCACGATCCAAGCGTGCTTGCCGTGGATCGCCGCGGCGCTCTCCGCCATGTCCACCACCTCGCTGGCGTGGTAGCTCGACGGCCCGACGGAGCTGATGTAATGGGTGATGCCGAGGATGTCCATGCGCTCGGCCACGCGGAAATAGTCCTCGCCACGGAGGGCGGCCCCCGGCCAAAGCGGGCAGGGCATGTGGCAGGTCAGCGTCTCCGGCCGCGCCCAGCCCTCCTTCGCCTTCTCCGCGAGGTGGTTGAGATAGTCGTTCAAGCGCTCGCCGAGAAACAGCCTCCAGTTGACCCAGTCGTCCGGCGGCTCGCCGGGCAAGGGGCGCCGCCGGGGGGCGTCGAGCGACTCCGACTCCGCCGCCGTCTTCAGGCCGCGCTCCACCAACCAACGGCGCCAGGCCCGGATGGAATGGGGATTATAGTCATAGAACCCCTGCGAGGGATAGGCGGGCTCGTTGTAGATCTGGAACCCGACGACGGAGGAAAACGAGGCGAAATGAGCGGCGCTCGCCACGCAAGCGTCCTCGTCGTCCTTCAGTATGCCCGCATGGTTGAGGCAGTTGCGGACGAACCAGTCCCATTTGAAGGGCATCTCCTCGTCGCGCTCGTTCAACATCGTGGCGTCGGCGTAGCCCGAGAGGTTGGTCCCGTAGCCCTGGAGCCGCAGCATGGTGGCGATCCCCTTCCGGGCGGCGTAGTCGGCCATGGCGTCGACCAAGGGGAAGTCGACAACCACCGCCCCCGACTCCGTTCGTTTGACCTCCCCCAAGGCCGCCATGCGGAAGAGGTTGAAGCCCGCCTCGACCATCCCGTCGATGTCCTTGCGCATCTCGCCGAGGCGGTCCCCCTCGGGCAGCACCGGGACTTTCTGCGGGTGATAGGAGGCGTAGTAGGACTGTCCCAGGGCGAACACCGGCTTGCCGTCCTCATGCAAAACGCCGTTTTTCAGTTCGAACGCTTTCATCATGCTTCCTTTGTTTGAAAACACTCCGCGGCCACTTGCCGCATCGCCGCCACCGCCTTGTCGGCCATGTCCTCGGGGCAGCCCGGGACGACATGCCAGGCGACACCCAGCGCGCCCAGGAAGCGCCCGGCGTCCGAGATCACGGGCATGGCGGACACCCGGAACTTGGCGTAGAGGTTGGCGGGGGGCAGGACATGGCCTTTAGCCCTGACTTCCCTCAGGAACGCCTCAAGCTCGTCCTCGTTCCGCCAGGCGGGGCGGCCCTCGCTCTCGAAGGGGTGGCGCAACTGCACCCGCTGCCGGGTCTCGGGGTCGGCGTGGGCCAGGAACGCCAAGCCCGAGGCGCTGTCATAGGGCGAGAAGAACCGGCTGTTCCGCTGCATCAGCATCTTGTCGGGAAAGAGGTGGAAACGCACCAGCAGCTCGTCGCCGACCGGCTCGCAGAAACTGACGATCCCGTTCGGGAGGAGCGCGGCGAGGCGCTTCACCGCCGTCTCCGCCTGCTTGAGCAACTCGCCGCCGGTCGCCGCCGCCGCCAGTTGGAACAGCGCGGGGCCAAGCGTGAAAACCCCGTCCTCGCTCACCACGAAGCCGCGGCTGGACAGGGTGCGCAGCAAGTTGTGGGCGGTGGGGCGCTTCAGCCCTGTCGCCGCCGCGATGTCCGCCAACTTCATGACTCCGTTGGACTCGGCCAACAGTTTGAGTAAATCCAGCCCCCGCCCCAACGCCTGCACCAGCTCGTTACCCGGCATCAAAAACCTCCTCATTCATCAATGCTGATTGATTATATCATCCAAGATGATATAATAAGGCACTGACGTCGTTTTGTCAAGCGGTGTCGGGGAAATCGGCGCGGCGCTGGCGCCAAGGGCGTAGACATGTTATAGTATGGCTCGCGTCCGCGGTGTAACGCCAAAACGAGTTGAGGCGGCCTTGCTCACAGAACTGTTCCTGGCCTGGAGATATTTCAAGCCCAAGCGCAACGCCGTCTCGGTGATCACCTTGATCTCCGTGATCGGGGTGAGCTTGGGCGTCTGCGTGCTTATGGTCGTCTTGGCGATCATGACCGGCTTCACCGACGAGATGAAGGAGAAGCTGCTGGAGACCAGCGCCCATATCCAGATCCGCGACTACATCCACGGGCACATCGCCAAGCCGGACAAGATGCTCAAACAGCTCCGCGCCCTCGGGGTCGAGGCCACCCCGATGCTCGACAGCCCGGTGCTGGTCCAGAAGGGCGACATCGCGCTGCCCAAGGTGGTGGTCGGCGTCGACCCCCGCCAGGAGCGCAAGGACAACATCATCGCCCGCTCGATCGAGGGCGGCCGCTACTCGCTGGAACAAGGTGAGACGGTCATCAGCTACGTGCTGGCCCGCCAGCTCGGCGCCAAAGTCGGCGACAAGATCGTCATCCACTCCCCCGAGAAGCTCAAGAAAACCATCCAGCTCCAGAAGGACGGCTCGGTGCGGAAAGGCAAGCCCGAGGAGGTCTACCTGCCCGACGAGTTCAAGGTCAGCGGCATCTACGACGTGGGCAAATACGACTTCGACAAGGAGATCTTGTTCGTCAACCTGGACGACGCCGACGAGCTCTTCGGACTGCCCTGGGGGGCGGCGCGGATGATCAACGTCCGGGTGGCCAACCCCCTCGACATCGAGCCCCTGGCGTTGAAGGTCAGGCAGCTCTTCCCCGACCACCGGACGCTGACCTGGAAACAGCTCAACGGCCAGTGGCTGGGGGTCTTGCAGGTGGAGAAGAATATGATGTTCTTCGTGCTGATCTTCATCGTGCTGGTGGCGTCCTCGAGCATCACCAACACCCTGATCACCATCGTGGTGCAGAAGACCCGGGAGATCGGGCTGCTCAAGGCGCTCGGCGCCAGCTCCGGCTCGGTGATGCGCATCTTCATCATCCAAGGCTTCCTGGTGGGCTTCATCGGGGTGGGGGCGGGCATGGCGCTGGGGCTGGCGGTGGTCCACTGGCGCATGGCCATCCTGCGGGCGCTGTCCAAACTCTTCGGGCTGGAGATCTTCCCGAAGGAGTTCTATTTCTTCAGCGAGCTGCCCGCCGCGGTGGTGGGCACCGACCTGCTCTTCATCGGCCTGGCGACCCTAGTTCTCTGCACCGCCGGGGCGTTGATCCCCGCCTTGCGCGCCGCCCGGCTCCGCCCCGCCGAATCATTGCGTTACGAGTGAGTCATATGGACAACGACAACATACTGCGGATGGAGGGCGTGGCCAAGGCCTACCGCCTGGGCAAAACCACCATCAACGTGCTCAACGGCGTCGACCTCCAGATCCGCCGCGGCGAGTGGGTCGCCTTGCTCGGGGCCTCCGGCAGCGGCAAAACCACGTTGCTAAACCTCGCCGGGACGCTCGAGAAGCCCGACCGCGGCTCCGTCTTCTTCGACGGCCAGGAGCTCGACAAACTCGGCGAGCGCGGCCGCACCCGGCTGCGGCGCGACGACATCGGTTTCATCTTCCAGTCCTACCACCTCTTCCCTGAGCTCACGGCGCTGGAGAACGTCGCTTTGTCGGCGCGGCTGGCCGGCGCCTCCGCCCGCGAGGCCGGGAGGCGCGCCCTGGATTTGCTGACGCAGGTCGGGCTGGAGCCACGGCTTAACCACCTGCCCGGCGAGCTCTCAGGCGGCGAGCAACAGCGCGCCGCCATCGCCCGCGCCCTGATCAACGGGCCCAAGCTGATCCTCGCCGACGAGCCCACCGGCAATTTGGACTCCGCCACTGGTGGCGAGATACTTGATTTGTTCGCCAAACTGCGCCATAATAACTCCGACAAGACCATCGTCATGGTCACCCACGCCGCCGACGTCGCCGCCCTGGCCGACCGCGTGGTGGTCATCAAGGACGGCCTGATCGCGCCCGACCAACCCCAAAGGGAGGTTTGACATGCTCTGCGAGATATGCAACAAAAACCAGGCGAGCATCCACATCCAGGAGATCGTCAAAGGCCAGAAACACTCCTTGCACATCTGCTCCTCCTGCGCCGAGAAGAAGGGCCTGAGCGAGATGGCGTTGCAGGGCATCAACATCGCCGAGATCCTCTACAAGATATCCACCAACGTCTCGTCCGGCCAGGACATCCCCGACCTCGACTTCGCCGACGCCTCCCCCGACGAGAAGGAGGAGGTCTTCAGCGGCGCCAGCTGCGAGGCTTGCGGCTGGAACACCGACAAATTCAACAAGACCGGCCGGCTCGGCTGCGCCAAATGCTACGCCGCCTTCAAGGACATCCTCAAGGAAGCCCTCAAGAACATGCACAAAGGCACCATGCACGTGGGCAAACGCCCCCGCGGCCCGGGAGCCCCCGGCTCCGACGCCCCCATGCTGGAGATCATGAACCTACAACGCCTCCTCGACGAGCACGTCCAGCGCGAGGAGTACGAGCAGGCCGCCAAAGTCCGCGACCGCCTCAAGGCCCTCCGGGAACAAGCCGGGGAGGCCAAGCCATGAGCGCCGCCAACCCCCTCGACGCGTTGCTGGGCAACCCCGTGAGCTGGCTGGCCGACAAAGGCCCGGACGAGGACATCGCCATCAGCTCCCGCATCCGCCTGGCCCGGAACTTGGCGGACCTCCCGTTCCCGATCAACGCCGACGAGGCCAAGGCCCGCCAGGTGATGGCCGCCGTCGGCGCCGCCGTCAACCGCCTGCAAGTGGTCGACACCCCGTTGGAGTTCGAGATCAACGCCCTCCCCGCCCTCGACCGCGCCTTCCTGCTGGAACGCCGCTTGGTCAGCAAGGAGTTCTGCGAGGACGGCCCCGGCCGGATGCTGGTGGTCGGCAAACGCGAGGACACCGGGGTGATGGTCAACGAGGAGGACCACCTCCGCGTCCAGGCCATGTGCTCCGGCTTCGCCCTCCCCGAGCTCTGGGACAAGATCTCCGCCATGGACGACAAGCTCTCCTCCGAGCTCCCCTTCGCCTTCGACCCCGAGCTGGGCTACCTCACCAGCTGCCCCACCAACGTCGGCACCGGCATGCGCGCCTCGGTGATGCTCCACCTCCCCGCCCTCGCCCTCAACGGCCAGATCAACGCCGCGATCCAAGGGGTGAACAAGCTCGGCCTGACCGTCCGCGGCCTCTTCGGCGAGGGCAGCGACTGCACCGGACACCTCTACCAGATCTCCAACCAGAGCACCCTGGGAGAGTCCGAGGAACAGATCGTCCAACGCCTCTGCACCATCATCCGCCAGATCATCAACCACGAGAAAAACGCCCGGGAGAAACTCCTCTCCACCCGCCGCGAGTTCCTCCTGGACAACATCGGCAGGGCCTACGGGTTGCTCCGCTACGCCTACACCCTCAGCAGCAACGAGGCCATCAACTCGCTGTCCTCCTTGCGCCTGGGGGTCGACATGGGCATGTTCGCCGCGGTGGACATCTCGATGGTCAACGAGCTCTTCGTGCTCACCCAGCCAGCCCACCTCCAGAAGCACGCCAAGAAGCAGCTCGAGTCGGCCGAGCGCGACGCCCTCCGCGCCGAGGTCGTCCGCGACAAGCTCAAGACCTCCGGGCACGGGGGCTGACCAGCGGTGGAGCTTGCCATCACCATCTCCCTGGCGTTCCTCGAAATGACCTTCGTCATGGTGGGGCTCCTGCTGCTGCACGGCCTCCGCAAACAGATCGGCGTGGCCGGCTTCTACATCGCCATCGGCACCCTCTTCGTCCTCACCCAGATCGTCAACGCCACGTCCATCAAGCTAGTCATCGGCTACCGGGGAGCCGACTTCTACATCGCCAACACCGTGTTGCTGCTGCCCTTCCTCGCCGCCATCATGGTCGTCTACATCACCGAGGGCACCCTCACCACCCAACGCCTGATCATCGGGTCCATGCTCACCTTGGGCTTCTACCTCTACCTTAGCCACCTCACCGCCCTCCAATGCGCCTGGGAGGGCTTCACCATCTCCCAGGGGCCGTCCTCCGACTCGCTGCGCTTCCTGCTCACCCGCAGCCAACGCACCATGGCCGGCTCCATCCTGGCGCTAGCCCTGGACTTCTTCCTCATCCCCATCTTCTTCCAGCGCCTCCGCAACCTCGGCTGCCGCCTCTTCTTCGCCATCCTCGGCTCGCTGATGCTCACCCAAATCGCCGACACCGTCGTCTCGGTCACCGCCAGCTACTGGGGCGACCCCATGTGGTGGTTCCAGATGAACTCCTCCTATATCGCCAAGGCCGTCGCCACCATCTGGATGAGCGTCCTGGTCAGCCTCTACCTCTCCCGCATCGAGCGCGAGATGCCCGGCGAGGGCCGCGGCACCCTCGACATCGTCCTGGCCTTCTTCGGCGCCTACGGCAAGGCCCAGGCCCTCCAGAAACACATCCTCGAATGGGAGGGCCGCTACCGCATGGTCATCGAGAACGCCAGCGACATGATCCTCATCGTCGACCGCGACGGAGCCATCCTCGACGGCAACCCCGCCGCCAACCGCATGCTCCACGGCAAAGGCGGCGCCAGCCTGGCCGGCCGCTCCTTCCTCGAGCTCGCCGGCGACAAGGACGCCTTGCCGTTCAACTGGGACGCGCTCTGGGACGCGTCCGCCACCCTCAAGCCAGGCTCCGCCCCCAACCTCCAGCTCAAAATGCTAGCCTTCGACGGCACCATCGTGGAGGTCGACACCGCCTTCTCCAAAGTCAAGTTCACCGGCAACCCCGTGTTGATCGTCTTCGGCCGCGACATCACCGAGCGCAACCGCCTCACCCACGAAAAGAACGAGCTCTCCGAACAGCTCTTCCACGCCCAGCGCCTGGAGTCCGTCGGCCATCTCGCCGGCGGCATCGCCCACGACTTCAACAACCTCCTCCACGCCATCCGCGGCCACATCGACCTGCTCATCTACTTCGGCGGCATCACGGACAGCTCCGTCCTCAAGCACCTCGAAAGCGTCGGCGGCATCATCGACAAGGCCGGGAAAGTGACGGCAAAACTCCTGGGCTTCGCCCGCAAGGGCAGATACCACGAGGGTGTCGTCGACCTCCGCGACGTCCTCAACGAGACCAAGGAGATGTTCATGCCCCTCACCCAGAACAAGCTCACCTTGTCCATGGAGGTCCCAGAGAGCAAGTGCGAGATCGTCGGCGACTCACTCCAGCTCCAGCAGGTGTTCATGAACCTGCTCATCAACGCCATGGACGCCACCGAGGAGAACCCCAGCAACAGCCGCTACATCCACATCGCCTTGCGCCAGGCGGACGTCTTCCCCGCCGACTGGCGCCCCCTCAAACACGACGCCGACCCCGCCGACTACTACGAGGCCGTCGTCAAGGACAACGGCGCCGGCATGGACACCAAAACCATCTCCCACATTTTCGAGCCCTTCTACACCACCAAGCCAGTCGGCAAAGGCACCGGCATGGGCCTCGCCCTCGTCTACGGCCAAGTCACCGGCCACAAGGGCTTCATCCACGCCAAAAGCCAGAAAGGCTCCGGCTCCACCTTCTACATCTACCTCCCCAAACTCCGCGAGAACTTCGAGGACACCAGATAAATCAGTTCGGAGTTCGGAGTTCGGAGTTCGGAGTTGTTGAAGAAGTTCGGAGTTCGGAGTTCGGAGTTCGGAGTTGATGAAGAAGTTCGGAAAATGGAAAACTATAGACGCGTCCGCGTAACGCATAGAGGGAGGTGGCAGATATGGGGGGCAAGATTTTAAGGTTTGAGGACATTGGCGCATGGCAGCTCGCGAGAGAGCTGACACGGTTGGTCTATTCGTTGTCGAATGACGGTTTGTTCTTGCGGGATTTCGGTTTACGGGATCAATGGCGCCGGGCCGCAGTGTCCATAATGTCGAATATTGCCGAAGGTTTTGGCCGTGGGGGAAACAAAGAGTTCATCCAATTCCTGGCGTTGGCCAGAGGTTCCGCGGCGGAAGTGCAAGCGCAACTTTATGTCGCTTACGATGCCAGCTATGTCACCCAAGAACAATTCGCGCAAGTATATGGTGTGCTGGTTCACCGGGAATCCGAAAAAACGGGTATCCAGTTTAACTTGGTAACGGCACGGGGGCGCTGCCCCCGAACCCCCGGGGTTTTTAAGGCATGAAGGGCATCCCGATAGCGGATGGAGAAG
>Ga0209467_1002843_pt1 | contig 11871 bp, 10 predicted proteins | sample Higcelwee11metaG_FD_187175 | JGI IMG/M metagenome (GOLD analysis project Ga0209467, IMG submission 187175) | Freshwater pond sediment microbial communities from the University of Edinburgh, under environmental carbon perturbations - High... | ecosystem: Environmental > Aquatic > Freshwater >...
TCCGAGCCGCTGAACCAGCCTTGGTGCTGGAAAGGCGAGAAATAGGCGTTGGCCAGTTGGAGGCCGAGGAGCGTCCCCGGCTTGTCGGGGGCGTACGGCGCCTGGTAAGCGTCGAGCTGGAAGACCAACGCCCGGTTGTCCAAAGTCGGCTCGTTATGGAGCAGGAGACGTAGCCCCCGCAGTTCGACGAAGCCGCCCTGGAGCCCGATGTAGAGGGCCTTTACGGAGGTGGGGGGGAAGCTGACGGTGGACTGGTCGTAGGGATAGAGCGGTTTCTGGTTGTCGCCCTCGATTCTCCGGAAGGTGTCGGAGCCGTCGCGGACGCAGAGCCCCCAGCTGCCCGGTTTGGGGACGATGCCCCCCCAGCAGATGACCACCCGGTCGAAGACCGGTTTTTTGTCCTTGAACTGCTCGAACTGGCCCTCCCAGTTGGGTTTGAAGGGGCTGTCGAAGGCGAGGCCGAGGACGGTCTTGCCGCCGTCGCCGAGCCAGGGGCGGAGCGTCTGCCCCAAGAAAAAGCCTTTGGTCGCGACGGGGCTCTGGCCGCGGGTGAACATGGGGCCGCCGAAGATGTGGAAGGTCATGCCGAACTTGGCGCCGGTGTAGACGTCCTCGGAGCCGGCGGTGTAACCGTAGTCGGAGGTGGAGAAAAAGCGCCCCTGTTTGGCGAAGTCGAGGTAGGTGTCGATGGTGTCGCCGTACTGCGGCCCGCCGCCCTTGCCGAAATAGACCTCGGCCAACGCCGGCCACGCCAACGCCGCGGCTAGCGTGGCCACCACCATGATCCGTGTCGATTTTTCCATGCCGTGTTCCTTCCGATGCTTGTGTGTATGAAGGGAGTGTCTCAATAGAAGTAGGCGAAGGTCGCGTAGGGGACGGTGTCCCAGGGCGCTTTGAACTCGGCGGTGTCCGCGGCGGCCCAGGAGCCGACATGGCCGTCGGGCATCCAGACGTTGGCGCGGCGGTTGTGGCGCAGGTGCAGCTTGGCATAGCTGAGGCCGTCGAGGTACCAATTACAGCATTGTTTTTTTCCGACCTCCGTCCCGGCCGAGTCATAGGCCAGGTTGCAATTGTCCACCATGTAGGGCAAACGCGAAGGCTGGTACAGCGAGTCCAGTTTGATGAAGAGGAGGGGGTCGGGAGCGACCTTCTCCCCGGCGTAGTAGCGGTGGCTGTCGAAGCGGCGCAAACCGTAGCTTTGCAGGGTGTTGCTGTTGAGCTCACCGGAAGGGTAGTCGCGGCCAACATCGTGGTAGCGGGCCGGGGGCGGCAAGGCGGGGCATTGAAAGATCGCCCCGAAAGGGATGTCGCAAAAGCCGTAGGTCGGTGGCGTCCCGTTGAAGGAGCCGCGGTAGGGCGCGTAGTTGAAGCCCATCATCATCATGCCGAGGGTGGTGAAAAGGGCGCCGGAGCCGCATTCCCCGCCCAAAACCCAGCCGTCGAAATCGCTGGCGTAGCCGCTCAGGGCGACGCCGCATTGCCTCTGGTTGCTGGCGCATTGGGTGGTCAACGCCATCGCCTTCGCCTTCTGCAGGGCGGGCAACAGCAACGCTGCCAGCATGGCGATGATGCCGATGACCACCAACAGCTCCACGAGCGAGAAGGCTCCCTTTTCCGTGACTCCGGATCTAGCCATTTCAGTCCCGATTTTCATGCGCACCGCCTTTCTTATCTCATTGACCATGCAGGAATCCCTCCACATCCAAGTCTATGCGGAAAACCGGCAGCTTGCGGGGAGACATCGGCGTCCCCTCCGCGAGGTTCCGCAACAACATTCCCGTCGCCACCTCCACCACCGAGCCGAAGTCCTGGCGTTCGACGCCGAGGAGCTTGACTCCGGGGTGTTTGGGGATGAGGCTCCGCAGCTGCGACGCCCCGAGGCGGAAGAGCAGGCCGGGACGTTTCACCGCCTCCTGTGCGGCGACGGCGGCGAGCACCGCCTCGTCATGGGCCAAATCCCCGTCCACGGAAAGGCCGGTGAAACCGCCCTTGGCCAGCAAGGCCCCGAGCCGTCCGGAGACGTCATCCCCGGCTGCGACGCAGTCTTCCGGGCCGAAGGGTATCCCGGCCTCGCGGAGCGCTGGGCCGAGGCCGATGTGCTCGGCGAACCATGGAGTGTTCCCGGCGTAGGCGACGCGGCGATGGCCGCGGGAGATGAAGAACTCGGCCCGCAGCCGGCCCAGTTGTTGGAGGTCCGCCTCCACGTAGTTCCCGGGAAAACGGAGGGCGTCGTCGGCGTCCAAGGGATCGTGGAGTCCGGCGATGACCAACGGCAAGGCCCCCCGTTCGTTGAGCTCCTTGATCACCGGGCGCGCCTTGCGGGGCGGGCAGTGCCAATACAAACCGCTCACGTTGTGCAACAACGCTTGGCCTGGCAGCTTCGCCATTGTCCTGGCTTGGAGCAGCTGGAGCATGAAATCCGCCTCGCTCAGCTGCCGGATGGCCTCCGCCAAGTCATGGGCCATGTACAGAAAAGGCGAATCCCCGCCATCTCCCTGAAGCAAGCCCACTTTACGCGGCCGGTGCAGGGCGGGCAAGACGCAGTAGCCTTTGCGCGGATAGCTTCGCACCGAGCCGTCCAACACCAAGCGCCGGAGCGCTTTGCAATAAGTCAGGTAGCTGACTCCGCAACGCTCGCACATCACCCGGTTTGGAGGCAGCCAGCCCCCCTCCTGGTAGTCAGCCCCAATCAGGCGGCGCAACTTCCCCAGCGCCTCCAGATGAGCCCAGCTCCTGTCCTTCTCCACCGCCATGCGCCCTTGTTCCCCGTTGCTGATATAATTCATTATATATCACATTCGCGAAATGTCAAGGGGGTAGCTGCGATGTCGTGGGAGCGTCCGGCGTTCTGGGGATCAGTTATAGCCGTTGGGGTTCTGGGACTGCCAGCGCCAGGAGTCGGCGCACATGTCCTCAAGGCTGTGGGTGGCCACCCAGCCGAGCTCCCGCTTCGCCAGCGCGGGGTTGGCGTAGCACTCGGCGATGTCGCCGGGACGACGGCCGACGATCTTGTACGGCACTTTCTTGCCGGAGGCCTTCTCGAAGGCCTTGATCGCCTCGATGACGCTGTAGCCATTACCGGTGCCGAGGTTGTAGATCGCCAAGCCGGGTTTGGAGGCGAGCTTCTCGATGGCCTTGACATGGCCGACGGCCAAGTCGACCACATGCAGGAAGTCGCGCACCCCGGTGCCGTCGCGGGTGGGATAGTCGCCGCCGTAGACCGAAAGCTCCTTGAGCTTGCCGATCGCCACTTGGCTGATGTAGGGCATGAGGTTGTTGGGGATGCCGTTGGGGTCCTCGCCGATCAGCCCGGACGCATGCGAACCCACCGGGTTGAAATAACGTAACAGCACGAAGTTCATCGACGGCTCCGCGATGTGCAGGTCGCCGAAGATCTCCTCCATCATCAGCTTGGTGCGTCCGTAGGGGTTGGTGGCGCTGAGGGGGAAATCCTCGGTGATCGGCACGCTGGCCGGGTCGCCGTAGACCGTGGCCGAGGAGCTGAACACCAAGTTTTTCACGCCGTTGGCGCGCATCGCCTGACAGAGGCTAAGCGTCCCGGTGACGTTGTTCTGGTAGTACTCCAGGGGCTTTTTCACGGACTCGCCCACCGCTTTCAGCGCGGCGAAGTGGATGACGGCGTCGATCTTCTCGGCCTTGAACACCTTGTCCAGCGCGGGGGTGTCGAGCATGTCCACCTTGTGGAAGCCGGGGGACTTGCCGGTGATCTTCTCGACGCGGCGCAGCGACTCCTCCTTGCTGTTGCAGAGGTTGTCGACGATAGTGACGTCGTAGCCCGCGTTGAGCAGTTCGACGCAGGTGTGGCTGCCGATGTACCCGGCTCCGCCGGTGAGCATGATGCGCATAGAGTTCCTCTCCAAAAAAAATAGCCCAAAAAGTTCAGGAAGGGGGTTTGGGGGGCAACCCCTTTCAAGGGGGTCCCCCAACTCTTCCAACTAATATACGCCGCCGCGGACGGCGGCGCCAGTTCCGGCTATTTTTTCTGGCCGTTGGCGAAGTAGTCGAGCAGGCGCTTGGGCAGCTGGGGGATCTCCTTGGGCTGGCTGCCGGAGCGCATGGACTCGGCTCCCAGGACGCCGGTGGCAACGGAGTTCCTGGCCGCCACCGGGGAGGTGTTGGTCTGCCCGCCCTCGCGGACGAAACGGATGAACTCGGCCACGATCCGCGGGTCGCCGCCGCCATGGCTGCCGCTGACCGGCTTGAGGTGATAGACCACGTCAGGCTCGTGCCGGGAACCGCGTTGCGTCCAGACGTTGACGTCGCACTTGCCGTAATCGCCGATGTTCTCCACGCGGCCCGCGTCGCCGATGAAGGTGTAGTTGCGCTCGGCGTCGGGGGTGTAGTGGCATTGCAGGTAGCTGCACTGCACGCCGTTGTCGAGGTTCATGAGGATCATGTTGTGGTCCTCGACGTCGACGACCGGGGAGATGCCCTTCTGGGTGAGGGGCGGCCAGTTGTCGTCGCTCCAGCTGGCGACGCCGCGTTCCTTGGGGTCGCGGCGGTTCTCGCAGCGGTTGTAGACCGAGAGCTTGCCCATGCCCACGACCTGTTTGGTGTAGCCGCCGGCCAGCCAATGGATGACATCGATGTCGTGGGCGCCCTTCTGGAGCAGCAAACTAGTGGCGTTGCGCTGCTCGGAGTGCCAGTCTTTGAAGTAGGCGTCACCGCCGTAGGAGACGAAGTGCCGGCACCAGGCGGCCTGGATGGTCCCGATGGCGCCGGAGTCGATGATCTCCTTCATCTTGAGGACGGCGGGGAAGTGGCGCATGTTGTGGCCGAGGTAGAGCTTGGAGCCGGTCTCGTAGGCGGTCTGGAGGACGCGGTCGCACCCCTCGATGGTGATGGTCATGGGTTTCTCGAGGTAGACGGCCTTGCCGGCCTTGAGGGCGGCGAGGGCGTGTTCCTCGTGGAGGAAGTCGGGGGTGGTGATGAAGACCGCGTCGATATCCTCACGGGCGAGCAGCTCCCTGTAGTCGCTGGTCACGAAGGCGTCGGGCCCGGCGACCTCCTTGAACTTCTCCAAGGCCTCGGGCCTGACGTCGGACCCGGCGACCAGCCGCGAGCCTTCCCCGGGCTTGTGGGCGTTGTGCGACAGGCCGCCACGGCCGCCGGCGCCGATGACGCCGATTCTCAGATCTTGCATGATCTCTTCACTCCTTATGGTTTGTTTATCGTGAACCCGGCGACAAACCGGGTTTATAACCTGTCACTTGGCCGCCAGCGTGAATTGTAGCATTTTGTCCAACTGTTCCTCGATCGACTCGACCAGCTTGAACTGGGTGCGGCAACGGTCGCGGTTGTGGTTGGCGCGGTGCGTCTTGAAGTAGGTATCGCCCTCGAGGTGGTCGGTCAGGAAACGCAAGCCGATCTCGAAGGTGATGAGCTTGCCGCTGAAGGGCAAGTGTTCGAGCTCCGCTTTGGTCAGGAACTTGCCGGCCGTCGCCAGGTAACCGTTGACCAACTGCTCGAACATGGGGAACTGCATGCGCACCTTGGAGAGGTCGGTCTCGTCCTCCTTGGCGGGGCTGGTGCTGGTGCGGACGAGGTCGCCAAAGTCGTAGAGGGCCAGCCCGGGCATCACGGTGTCGAGGTCGATGACGCAGATGCCCTCGCCGGTGAGGTCGTCGATGAGCACGTTGTTGAGCTTGGTGTCGTTGTGGGTGATGCGCTCGGGGATCTCGCCTTTGGCGCAGAGGTCGAGCAACACGCTGGCGTCCTTTTGGCGGGCCAGGGCGAAGTCGATCTCGGCCTTGACGGAGGCGGCGCGGTTGTGGGCGTCGGCCTCCAGCGCCTTGACGAATTTCTCGAAGCGGCTGGGGGTGTTGTGGAAGTCGGGGATGGTCTCGTGGAGGCGGCCGCCGGGCAGGTCGACCAGCTCGCTCTGGAACTGCCCGAACGCCTTCGCCGCCTGATAGGCCTGCTCGGGCTTCTCGATCACGTCGTAGGTGTGGGCGTTCTCCACGAAGATGTAGACCCGCCAGTAATTGCCGTCCTCGTCCTGGAGATAAGGTTTGGAGTCCCGGGCCCGGATCACCCGGAGGGCCCGGCGGGTCTCGTCGGGGCAGACCGCCAGGTTGCGCTGCTGGTGCTCGGTGACCCGCAGGATGTTCTCCATGACCTGCGTCGGTTTTTTGAAGACGTTATGGTTGATGCGCTGGAAGATGTAGCGGATGTTGGCGCCGCCCTGGGTGAAGCTCACCGCGTAGGTGTCATTGATGTGGCCCGAGCCGTAGGGGTCGGCGAACAGGAAGTCGCCGGGGATATCGAAGCGCTTGGCCAACACTTTCATCCGGTCCTTGAACATGGTGGGCTCCTTCAAAAAAGTTTCTCGGGGTAGACGCCTTGGTCGACCAGCTTCCTGACGCCGGCGGTCACGAGAGGCTTGTCCTCCTTGTAGGTGATGCCGAACCAGGGCGCGGTGGTCTTCAGGACTTTCACCTTGGCGCCGCCGTCCTGGATGAGTTTGTCGACCACGGAGGGCAAGAAGAACTCGGCCTTGGGGTTGTCGATGTTGACCCGCAGGAACTCCTTGAACTGCGCCTCCAGGTGGGGGAAGAGCTCGGGGGTGAAGCCCCACATGTTCATCGAGGCGGTCTCGTCGGCGGTGAGCGGCGTGGAGAAACCGTCGGCGTCGACACTGCGCGCGGCGTTCCCGGCCTTCTCGATCTTGGTGGTCTCGACGATCTTGCGCAGGTAGCCGTCGCCGTCGGCCTCGCAGAGGCCCCGCGACACGGTGCCGTGCTCGGACAAGGTGTTACGCAGCAGGTAACCAGCCATGCAGAACTCCGGCGGGCGTTTGCTGACGTTGGCGCGCAGGAAGTCGGCGATGAGCTGAAAACTGCCCTGGCCATAGAAGTCGTCGGCGTTGAGGGCCGCGAAGGGCTCCTTGACCACGTCCTTGGCCGCCAACACGGCGTGCCCGGTACCCCAGGGCTTCTGGCGGCCCGCGGGCAGCTTGAAGGGCTCCGGCAACTGCGAGAGCTCCTGGTGGACGTACTCAACTGGCACGTGCTGGGCGAAACGATCGCCCACGCACTCGCGGAAGTTCGCCTCGATCTCCTTGCGGATGATGAAGACCACCTTGCCGAAACCGGCGCGCAGGGCGTCGTGGATCGAGTAGTCGATGATGATCTCCCCGGACGGCCCGACCGGGTCGATCTGCTTGAGCCCGCCGTAGCGGCTCCCCATCCCGGCGGCCAGGATCAAAAGCGTTGGTTTCACTCTGCTATCTTCCTTCGTTTGTGGGTTCCACTTCAAGCGGACTCCCGTACAATAAGCTCGGTGTCGAGACATTCCAAGCCCGCGGGGCCATTCCCGGCGACGCGGTCGAGAAGCCGATGGACGGCGCGCGCGCCGATTTCGTGCTCATGCAGCGAGATGGTGGTCAACGCGGGGGAGAAGTAACGGGCCGCAGCGATGTCGTCGCAGCCGATCACCGCCAGCTCCCGCGGTATCTGGACGCCGCTCTCCAACGCCGCCTTGACGAAGCCGATGGCGATGGTGTCGTTGGCGCAAAGGACGCAGTCCACCTCAAGTTGCGGCGACGCCAGACGTCCGAAAGCCAGGTGGCCGTCGCGGAAGGAGTAGCCGCCGGGGTCGACCACCAGAGCTTCGGCCAGGGGACCGAGCCCCGCGGCGAAGGCTTTGCGCTTGCGCTGGTCGATAGCCCCGCCGACATAGGCCGGACGACGCCTGCCAGTGTTGAGGAAATAGCGTCCCGCCTGGGCGGCGCCCTTTTCGGTGGCGAAGGCCACTGTATGCTCCTCGAAGCCCGACATGTGGCCAAGCACCACGAAGGGCGTCCCGGCCTCGGTCGCGGCCTTGGCCAGCTCCTTGGAGAGCTTGGCCCCGGCGACCACCACCATCCCGGCGAGGCCGCCGTTGAGGGCGTGGTTTTTCAAAGCCTCGCGCTCGTCCTCGCCGAAGCTGTCGGAGAACGGATGGACGCGCAGGAGCTTCCCGGCGGCGGCGGCGGTCTCGGACACGCCCAGGGCGATCTCGGTCATGAAGTAGTCGGGCTCGCGCTCGCCGAGCGAGGGGTAGAACAGCCCGATGGTGTCGGAGACGCGGGTGCTCAAGCCACGGGCCAGGGGATTGGCGCGGTAGCCCAGCTCCCGCGCCTTGCGCCGCAGCAGCTCCCGCGTCGCCGGGCTGATCCGCCCGCGCTCGCTGAAAGCCCGCGACACCGTCGCCGTCGACACCCCCATGGCGTCCGCGAACTGCTTGATGTTCATCCCTGTCCTCGTTTTTATTCTGCGTAACCGTTTACGCCATATAATAGCGCCGTCTCCCGCGATGTCAAGGGCTCCAGCGCGGAAACGCCGCGTAAGCGGTTGCTCCCAGCAGGTTTTCAATCAAAAATTCTTGACAACCGACGCCCGGCGAAGCTACATTACAAGGAAACAAGGGGAAGCTATATGAGTGAAGCAAGCGAAGCTCTGTTGCCCGCCGACTACGCCGTTTGGCTGTCCGGACTGAAGCGGAGGATTGCCGGGGCGCGGCAAAAGGCGTTGCTCGCCGCCAACGCGGAGCAGATCCAGCTTTACCATGAGCTCGGGCGGGAGATTCTGGAGCGCCAAGGCAGGCAGGGCTGGGGCGGCAAGGTGATCGACCGGCTTTCCGCCGATCTCCGGGCGGCCTTCCCGGACATGAAGGGCTTGTCCACGCGCAACCTGAAATACATGAGTTTTTTTGCAAAGACTTGCCCTGCGCTGCAAATTGGGCAGCAGTCTGCTGCCCAATTGCCTTGGTTCCATATTGTCATCCTGCTCACGAAGGTTTCCGAGCCTGGAATCAGGGAGTGGTACGCCCGCGAGGCGGTTCGGCAAGCTTGGCCCCGCAACACCTTGGAGGCGCAGATAAAGACGCAGCTCCACTTGCGTCAGGGCGCCGCCATCACCAATTTCGACCGCAGCCTGCCGCCGCCGCAGGCCAGCTTGGCGCAAGAAATGTTGAAAGACCCCTACCACTTCGATTTCCTCGGCCTTGGGGAAGAGGCTCGGGAACTCGACATCGAACAGGCTTTGATCCGTCACATCACGCGTTTTTTGTTGGAGCTGGGGGCCGGGTTCGCCTTCGTGGGACGCCAGTTCCGGTTGGAGGTGGAGGGCGACGAGTTCTTCATCGACCTGTTGTTCTATCATGTCCGGCTGAAATGCTATGTGGTGGTGGAGCTCAAGGCGTCGGCCTTCAAGCCGGAACACGCCGGGCAGCTCAATTTCTACTTGGCCGCCGTGGATGCCCAGATCAAGGCGCCCGACGACAAGCCGACCATCGGGCTGCTGCTGTGCAAGACCAAGAACCGGCTGGTGGCGGAGTATTCCCTGTCAGGGATTGACAAGCCCATGGGCGTGGCGGAATACCAGTTGCTGCGCGCTTTGCCGGAACCCCTGGACACTTGCCTGCCTTCGATCGCGGAACTGGAGGAGGGGCTCTCCATGGGGCTCGATCAGGAGGGTGCCCGCCATGGGGCTTGACGGTGTCGAGATGGTGATGGCGGTGGAGGATTATTTTGGCGTGGAGTTGGAGAACGAGCAATGCGCCAACGCCACGACGCCGCGGCAACTGGGGGACTTGATCTTCTCCAAGCTCCAGGCGACGGACGAGACGTATTGTCAAAGCCAGCGCGCGTTTTATCTTCTACGCCGGGCTTTCGTCAAGCAGTTCGGGCTGCGCCGGGACGAGCTGCGCCCAGACATGCCGTTCCGGCACCTGATCCCAAAAGGACGGGAAAAGGAGTGTTGGCAACGGCTCCGCGACGAGCTGTCCGCTCGGGCATGGCCGCAGTTGGTCCGTCCTGCGTGGATGGTCATGGCGTTCTTGGTCCTGTGCCTCGCAATCTGCGCGGTTTGGGTGGGTTTGGTGGTTCATTATGTAGCCAACACCACTCATTGGATGTTGAGCGTGGGCGCAATCTTCTTGGCGGCACCTCTCGTTGTCATCGGTTGTTTTGTTCTCTTTTTCCGAGCCGGTGGACTCGTCGAATCATGTACCGCCGGCTACGCCACCCACATCCCGGCCCGGCTCAAGCTGCTCCGTGACTTGGTTCCATATGCCATCAACGCGGAGAACATGGCCTGGACCCGGGCCCAAGTCTCCGAGCAGGTGAAGCGGATCGTCATGGAACAGCTCGGGGTCTCGGAGTCGCGGTACACGGAAGATTCCAGGTTCTACGAGGACCTCGGGATGGACTGACCGCGGAAACTTTGTTGCTTCCTCAGTTTTTTTGCCGCGATTTTCCTGAAATCCGCTGTTCATAAATCGCGTTGCCACGGTATATTCCTCAAACTCCGAACTCCGAACTCCGAACTCCGAACTAAACATGAGATGCTATGCGATAGAAGGCGGGACGCCGCTCAAGGGCGAGCTCCAGGTGAAGGGCAACAAAAACGCCGTGCTGCCCATGATCGCCGCCGCGCTGCTCACCGACGAGCCGGTGCTGCTGCGCAACGTCCCGGACATCGTGGACGTGGACGTGATGCTGCGGGCGGCGCGCTCGCTAGGCGTGGAGACGCGGCGCGAGGCCGACGCCGTCACACTCACCGCCGCCAACGTCAAGAGCGTCGAGCTCGACCGCGAGCTCTGCTCCAGCGTCAGGACCAGTTTGCTCTTCACCGGCCCCCTCCTCGCCCGGACCGGCAAGGCCACCATCTGGCCGCCCGGCGGCGACGTCATCGGCCGCCGCCGCCTCGACGCCCATTTCTACGGATTGAAAGGGCTCGGGGCGAAACTGCTCTCCGAGACCCACCCCTACGTCTTCGAGATGCCCGAGGCCGTCGGCCGCGACCTCTTCTTCGACGAGGCCAGCGTCACCGCCACCGAACACATCCTCATGACCGCCACCCTCGCCAAAGGCCGGACCATCCTGCGCAACGCCGCCGCCGAGCCCCACGTCGTCGACCTTGGCAACTTGCTGCTAAAAATGGGGGCGCAAATCTCCGGCTTGGGCACCAACACCATCACCATCGACGGCGTGGAGAAGCTCTCCGGCGCCGATCACCAAGTGGTCTCCGACCACATCGAGGCCGCCAGCTTCCTGGCGATGGTCGCCGCCACCCATGGCGAGGCGACCATCCACGGCACCACCCCGGGGCAGTTCTGGATGGCCCGCCGCGTCTTCGAGCGCCTGGGCGTCGAGTTCGAGCTCCATTCCGACCATATCTTCCTGCCCGGCGGGCAATCCCTGGCCGTCAAGCCCGACTTCGGCAACGCCATCCCGGTAGTCGCCGACGGCCCCTGGCCCCAGTTCCCCTCCGACATGATGAGTTGCAGCATCGTGCTGGCCACCCAATGCGCCGGCGCCGTGCTGTTCTTCGAGAAGATGTTCGAGAGCCGGCTCTATTTCGTCGACCGACTGGTGGGCATGGGGGCGAACGCCATCGTCTGCGACCCGCACCGGGTGCTGATCTCCGGTCCGAGCCAGCTCCGCGGCACCGAACTTTCCAGTCCCGACATCCGTTCCGGCATGGCATTGGTGATCGCCGCCCTCTGCGCCAAGGGGAAGAGTTTGATCCACAACGCCAACATCATCGACCGCGGCTACACCGACATCGTCTCGCGTATCGAGGCGCTAGGCGGCCGCATCTCGGAGCGCAATGGGTGACGCGGAGCGTCCAATATTAACAGTCCAGGTCGGTTGTTCGTAGAAACATTCAGTTATACTGGAATGCTGATCCCCTGTCGAGCTGCCTCTTTAATCAACTCGCACAGTGTCATCACCCTAATTCCGTTGCGGGCGCATTTCCGGTAGGTCGAAGCTGGGGTTGAAAGACCACGGCATGCCACCTAAATTTTGTTTACCACAACAAAAACAAAGGGAGGGCATGCCATGATCTTCAATACTGTAATGCG
>Ga0209467_1002845_pt1 | contig 11869 bp, 10 predicted proteins | sample Higcelwee11metaG_FD_187175 | JGI IMG/M metagenome (GOLD analysis project Ga0209467, IMG submission 187175) | Freshwater pond sediment microbial communities from the University of Edinburgh, under environmental carbon perturbations - High... | ecosystem: Environmental > Aquatic > Freshwater >...
ATCCGCCCGCGCCTGGGCGACTCCGTGGAGCTGGCCCTGCGCCAGGGCAAGGGCAATCTCATTGTCAACGAGCACGGCAAAAAGGGCAAGGAGGCCGACCGCTTCTTCAGCACCTCCAGCACCTGCGCCACGTGCGGCATCTCCATGCCCGCGCTCACCCCGCAGCTTTTCTCGTTCAACAGTCCCCAGGGCGCCTGCCCGGAATGCTCCGGCCTGGGCAGCGTGGACTCCTTCGAGTTCGACCTGCTGGTGCCGAACAAGGGCCTTTCGCTCTCCGGCGGCGGGCTTTTGCCCTGGCGCAACCCGCGGCTTTTCGCCCGGCACGAGGCCGACCTGAAACGCCTGGGCAAGCGCCACGGCTTCACCCTCGACACCCCGCTGGCGGAATTCAGCGCCAAGGCCCGCGTGGCCCTGGTCGACGGCGACGAGGCGTGCGACTGGCCCGGCGTGGCCCCGCTGCTCGAACAGGGCTTCGCCATGGGCCCGGTCTGGCGCGACGAGCTTTCCCGCTACCGCCAGAGCCGCCCCTGCCCAGCCTGCCAGGGCGCCCGGCTCAAGCCCGAGGCCCTGGCCGTGCGCGTGCCGCCCACGCCGGACGGCCTGAACATCCACCAGTTTTGTTCGCTCTCCATCACCCGCGAGCTGGACTGGCTGAGCGCCCAGGATTTTTCCGGCGCGCATGCGCTCATCGCCGGGCCGCTTTTAAAGGAGCTGCACCACCGCCTGGGCTTCATGAAGGGCGTGGGGCTCGATTACATCAGCCTGGCGCGCAACATGGGCACCCTTTCCGGCGGCGAGGCCCAGCGCATCCGCTTGGCGAGCCAGCTCGGCTCCGGCTTGGTGGGCGTCACCTACGTGCTCGACGAACCCTCCATCGGCCTGCACCCGCGCGACAACGAGCGCCTGCTCAAGACGCTGCGCAGCCTGCAGGCCCGCGGCAACACCGTGCTGGTGGTGGAGCACGACGAACCCACCATCATGAGCGCGGACCATGTCATCGAGCTTGGCCCCGGCAGCGGCGAACTCGGCGGCGAGATCGTGTTTGAGGGCAGCGTGGACCGCCTGATGAACGAGAGCCAGTCGCTCACCGCCAAGTACCTGCGCGGCGACCTGCGCTCCTGGCGGCCGGACGAGCGCCGCCAGCCCATGCCCATCAACGGCCGCACGCACCTGGGCATACGCGGCGCGCGCGCCAACAATCTGAAGGGCCTTGACCTCGACATCCCGCTGGGCGTGCTGGTGTGTTTCACCGGCGTTTCCGGCTCCGGCAAGAGCTCCCTTGTGGTCGATACCCTCTATAAGCACCTCGCCCTTTCCCAGGGCATCAAGGTGGACCAGCCGGGCCCGGTGGAGTCCTTTGTGGGCGCGGAAGCCATCGAGAAGATCATCGCCATTGACCAGACGCCCATCGGCCGCACCCCGCGCTCCAACCCGGCCACCTACACCAAGGCCTTTGACGAGATTCGCACCATCTTCGCCAACTCCAAGGATGCGAAGATGCGCGGCTACCAGCCCGGCCGCTTCAGCTTCAACGTCAAGGGCGGCCGCTGCGAGGCCTGCCAGGGCGACGGCCAGATCCGCGTGGAGATGCATTTTTTGCCCGACGTGTTCGTGACCTGCGACGTGTGCAAGGGCATGCGCTACAGCGCTCAGACCCTTGAGGTGCGCCACAAGGGCAAGAATATCGCCGAGGTGTTGGACATGACCGTGGCCGAGGCGCGGGAGTTTTTCGGCGCGCACACAGCCCTGGCCCGGCGGCTTGAAGTGCTGGAGCAGGTGGGGCTTTCCTATCTGCGCCTGGGTCAGCCCGCCACCACCCTTTCCGGCGGCGAGGCCCAGCGCATCAAGATCTCGCGCGAGCTGGGCAAGCGCAACCTGCCCGGCGCGCTGTACATCCTCGACGAGCCCACCACCGGCCTGCACATGCACGAGGTGGGCAAGCTCATCCGCGTGCTGCACCGCCTGGTGGACAAGGGCGCCAGCGTCATCGTCATTGAGCACAACGCCGACGTGGTTCTCGCCTCGGACTACGTGTTCGACCTGGGCCCCGGCGGCGGCGAGAACGGCGGGCAGATCGTGGCCCAGGGCACCCCGGAAGAGATCATGGCCAACCCGGAGTCCGTCACCGGCAGGTTCCTGGGCGACGAGGCCAAGTAGAACGCGGGGGCGGGTCGAGGCAATTGCCAGGAGAGGTTTTCCCGGAGGGAAAGCCTTCCCCCCCGGAATCCTTCAGTGCAGAGGCGTAGAACGGTTTTATTGCGCCTTGTCGCGCACGCCGTGCGGCTAAGCCTGCTCCGCTAACAGGGAATGCAGGGCCGCCGCCGCATCACCCGCAAGCTGGATGCAGCCCTCCCAGTGCTCCTGCGGCCCCAGCGCGGTGAGAATGTCCTGGCAGCGGGTGGCCCCGGCGAGCGCCCGGAAGCGCAGGCGGAACTCCGCAGCCAGATCGGCCACGAAAGCATAGTCCTTGCCGGGCGTATCGCGTCCATAGAGACAGCCAAGGGCCAGCACCCCGCCCGCCAGCGCTCCGCACATCTCCTCCTTGCTGCGGCCAAGGCCGCCGGCAAAAGCCGTGGCGGCCCGTCCAGTCCGCGCCGTGGTGAGCTCCGCCGCCGGCTCCTCCCGCAGTTCCCGCGTCTCCAGGATCGTGGCGCAGACTGCCTCCGCGCAGTTCATGCCGTGCCGCATCTTCTCCATCGTCATCGTCCGTACGCGTTCGCTGTCCATGTTCGGCTCCTCGTTGTTGTCTGTTGTGTTTTGACATGCTGTGAGCATCGGCATATTTGATTATTGCTGGCTGAACATCGCGTCCAACGATTGTTTTCGATGGGGTGCATCGTCAGAGCCGAATTGGAGGGCGCATGGAATTGCGGGACATGAAAACCTTTGCCGAGGTGGCGCGGCTCCTCAGTTTTCAACGGGCTGGCGTGGCGCTGAACGCGGCGCAGTCCACTGTTTCCGCGCGCATTGCAGCCTTGGAGGAGGAGCTTGGGGTGCGGCTGTTCGAGCGCACGGGGCACCGCGTGTCCTTGACGGACGTGGGCGCGGGGCTGCTCGACTATGTGCGCAAGATTCTGGACCTGGAGGAGGAGGCCCGCGCCTGGGCCACCAGCGAGTCCGAGGCGCGGGGATCGCTTAGCATCCGGACTCCCGAGTACCTGTGCGCTTTCCGCATGGGCGGGGTCATCCGGCGTTTCCGTGAGCGTTTCCCGCTGGTGTCGCTTGATTTTACCGCCTGCAGCTACGAGGGGCTGGCGAAAAATCTGCGCCAGGGCGTGACGGACCTCGCCTTTTTGCTCGCGGATTCCATTCGTGCGGCTGATCTGGTGTCGGAGGCGCTGGGCGTGGAACGGCTGGTGCTGGTCTCCGGTCCGGAGCATCGGCTTGCCGGAGCTGCGCAGGTGGGCGCCGAGGATTTGCGCGGGGAGGCGCTCGTGCTCTCCAAAGAGGACTGCGCCTACCGCCGCATCCTGGAGAATATTCTCGATGCGGGCGGCATAAGGGCCGGGGCCAAGGTGGAGTTCTCCAGCGCGGCGGCCCTGTGCGGCTGCATTTCCAATGGGGTGGGCGTGAGCCTGCTGCCGGAGCTGGCCGTGCGCGAACACTTGGCGGCGGGCCGCATCAAGGTTTTGCCGTGGGCCGAAGGCGAGCTGGAAACGGCGGTGCTCATGATCCGGCACAAGGACAAGTGGCTTTCGCCGCCGCTGGCCGCATTCATGGACATGGCGCGGCGGGAATTTCTGGGCGGGTCCCCTCGCTGATTTTCGGACTTCCGCGTTCTTCGCAGCACATATCCGCCGCAGCCAGAATTCCCCGCGTTCTTATTCCCGCTGCTTTCCCCTTCCCCAAACAAAAGCCCCGGCCGAGCATCTGCTCGAACGGGGCTTTTGTTTGGTCTGAGGGGGATCTGAGGGCAACATGCCCCCCGACGGGGCAAGGGGCGGAGCCCCTGCCTGCTTCCCGCCTTTTCTTATTCAGCTTTGCCGCAGCACTTCTTGTATTTTTTGCCGCTGCCGCAGGGGCAGGGCTCGTTGCGGCCGGTTTTGGGCCCGCGCACAATGGGGTCGTGGCTGCGCATGCGGCCCTCGGTGTAGTGCCACACGCCGTCCAGACGTTTGAAATCAGCCAGTTCGCGGTGGTCCTGGCGGCCGCCCTGGTATTCATAGCTGGCGGTGAAGTCCACCTGGCCGGTCTGATCGTTTTCTCCGCCGTCCTTCACCCCGTGGACGGTGAGGCCGAGCCACTTGGAGTTTTGGCTCCAGGCCTTGGCCTGCTCAGGGTCGAAGTCGTGGCGCTCGTCCGGAGCGAGGGAGTCGGTCAGGAATTTGATGTCGCCGACGACATAGGCGCTATAGCGGGCGCGCATGAGCGCCTCGGCCGTGGGCGCGGGCTTGGTTCCGCTGATGATGGGCTGGCAGCATTCCTCAAAGGGAAGCTCGCTGCCGCAATGGCACTGGGTCATAAGGCACCTCTCGGTGATAGTTTCTGTGGCGGCGCACACTACGGCCTAAACACGCGCCGGTCAACACGGCGCGGCGGGGCGCTCGCCGTCCGGTTTCGATGCCGCTGTCTTGCCGCGCGTTGACATCCGGCTGATCTGGCAGGATACTTCGCAGATGCAAAAAGCTTAGCCGCAGGAGTGCCTTATGCGTCCGACCCAAAACGTTCTCGCGGCCTCGTGCCTGGCCGCACTGGTGTGCGCGCCGTCCATCTGCCCGGCCATTTCCCTGGCTCAGGCGCTTACGCCTTGGGGCAGCGTTTACGAGATCGCCCGCGATGAGCGCAGCGTGTCCGAAATCGCCTCGGACAAGAAGATCACCACGAGCATAAAGGCCGCACTGATGCAGAGGGACGGCAAGTTGGGCCTGGCGGTCAAGACGTATTGCTTTCTTGGCCGGGTGACGCTTCTGGGGCAGCTTTCGGACGAGGGCTTCAAGTCCTTTGCCGTTTTCACGGCGAAGCAGACAAGCGGCGTGAAGGGCGTGAAGACCTATTGGGAAGCGCCGGGCAAGGAAGGCACGACCACTGCGGACCTGGCGATTGCGGCCAAGATCCGCACCGGGCTGGTTTCGGACAAGAGCATAAGCTCCACGCAGGTTGAGTGCGAGGTGTTCGGCGGGCATGTGTATCTGCTGGGCATGGTGCGCAGCCAGAAGGACGCGGCCAAGGCCATGGTTCATGCCAAGGGCGTGCAGGGCGTGACCTCGGTCACCTCGCTGCTCATTCCTCCGCGGAAAAAGTAGCGGGCGCGAGCTCCCGGTGACGATGGCAGCTCGCCAGGTGATCGTTCACCATGCCGGTGGACTGCATGTACGCGTACATGATGGTCGTGCCGACGAATTTCATGCCGCGCGCCAGCAGATCTTTGGAAAGGGCGTCGCTTGCGGGCGTGCGCACGGGCACCTGCGACAGGGCGCTCCAGGCGTTTTGCACGGGCGAACCGTCCACAAAGCGCCACAGGTAGGCGTCGAAGCTGCCGAAGGCGCTTGCGATCTCCAGGAAGGCCCTGGCGTTGCCGATGGCCGCGGCAATTTTCTGCCGGTTGCGGATGATGCGCGCATCGGCCCGGAGGCGCTCCTGGTCCGCTTCGCCCAGCCGGGCGACCGCGAGCGGGTCGAGCACGGCCGCACCAGCGCCGCAGAAGGCCTCGCGGTAGCCCTGGCGCTTGTGCAGCACCATGCGCCAGTTGAGCCCGGCCTGCGCGCCCTCAAGCACAAGCAGCTCGAACAGGGCGTTTTCGCCGTGCAAGGGAATGCCCCATTCCTCGTCGTGGTAGCGGATGTAGACGGGGTCGGGCTGGGCGCTGCCCATGAGGCACCAGGGGCAGCGGACGGGCTCGGCGGCATGCGGGGAGGCGGGCATGGAGGCTCCTTTGAGTGGGCGGCTTGCGGTGTTGCGGTAATGCGCGGCATTATACCAGCTTCACGTTTCGGCTACAACCACCGGTCTGCACGGCCGGTCAGAGCGCCGGGCGGAACGCTTTGGAAGGCGGAAATTTTGTTTACAGACGTCTTTGATTAAGGTAAGCAGCATGCTCTTCAGGGTGCGACCCTTGTGGTTGCACCCGGCCCTTGAACGGCGTCACGGCCTTTGGACCCGGTCCATTTTGGACCGACCGTGGCCGCTGCGGGACCCGGATGCCTCGGAATCGGGACGCTGCGGCTGGCGGCCAAAGGCCATAAAAAGCGCAAATACATTTGTCCGAGGGAGTGTCGTTGGAGGCAACGATGGAAAAAACCAAGAAAGTCGCAGATCAGGAAATGGACCTCAATTTTGAGGATGCCCTTGAGAACTACCTCAAGGACGATTTCGGTGACCTTGATGAAGGCACCATTGTTCCCGGCACCGTTGTCAAGATTGGCAAGGATCATGTGCTGGTTGACGTGAACTTCAAGTCCGAAGGCCAGATCGCCGTTTCGGAATTCCTCGATGCCGAGGGCAACATCACCGTGGCCGTGGGCGACAAGGTCGATGTCTTCGTGTCCAACAAGGACGAGAACGAAGGCACCATCCATCTTTCCCGCGACAAGGCCAAGCGGATGCAGCTGTTCGATCGCCTGGAAGATTCCCAGGAGAACAACGGCACCGTCACCGGACGCATCGTCCGCCGCATCAAGGGCGGCTACACTGTCGATCTCGGCGGCGTGGAGGCCTTCCTGCCCGGTTCCCATGTGGACCTTCGCCCCGTGCCCGACATGGACGCGCTGGTGGGCCAGGACTTCGAATTCAAAATTCTCAAGATCAACCGCCGCCGCAGCAACGTCATCGTCAGCCGCCGTGTTCTGCTTGAAGAGCAGCGCAGTGAGCAGCGCGGAGCGCTTTTGGAGACCCTGGCCGAGGGCCAGGTGGTCAAGGGCAAGGTCAAGAACATCACCGAATACGGCGTGTTCATCGACCTTGGCGGCCTCGATGGTCTTCTGCATATCACCGACATGAGCTGGAAGCGCATCCGCCACCCGAAAGAAATGGTGCAGCTGGGCGACGAGCTCGATCTCAAGGTCCTGCACTTCGACCGCGAGGGCCAGAAGGTCTCCCTCGGCCTGAAGCAGCTGGTCGCCGATCCCTGGGAGAACATTGCGGGCAAGTACCCGCAGGGTTCCCGTTTCCAGGGCAAGGTCACCAACCTGGCCGACTACGGCGCATTTGTGGAGCTGGAAGCCGGCGTTGAAGGCCTGGTGCACATCTCCGAGATGAGCTGGACCCGCAAGCTGCGTCATCCTTCGCAGATGGTGCGCGCCGGAGACGAAGTCGAAGTCATCGTGCTCGGCGTCGATCCCGACAAGAAGCGCATCAGCCTGGGCATGAAGCAGATCAAGCCGAATCCCTGGGACGTGGTGGCCGAGAAGTATCCGGAAGGCACCATCCTTGAGGGCGCCATCAAGAACATCACCGAGTTCGGCGTGTTCATCGGCATCGAGGAAGGCATCGATGGCCTGATCCACGTGTCCGACATCAGCTGGACCAAGAAGATCCGTCACCCGAGCGAAGTCTTCAAGATCGGCGATATCGTTCAGGCCAAGGTCCTGACCGTCGACAAGGAGAACGAGAAGTTCACCCTGGGCATCAAGCAGCTGTCCGAGGATCCGTGGCTGAAGGTGCCGGGCAAGTACCCCGTGGGCACCATCATCACCGGCCTGGTGACCAACATCACCGACTTCGGCCTGTTCGTCGAGGTTGAGGAAGGCATCGAAGGCCTCGTGCACGTGTCCGAGATCAGCCGCAAGAAGATCAAGAGCCCCAGCGAGCTGTTCAAGGAAGGCGTGAGCATCGAAGCCAAGGTCATCCACGTGAGCGCCGACGAGCGCCGCCTGGGCTTGTCCATCAAGCAGATCAAGGAAGAAGAAGACCGCAAGAAGCCCAAGGAGTTCCGCACCTCTGGTCCGGAAACCGGCAGCAACCTCGGCGACCTTCTCCGTGCCAAGATCGAGGATGCCGCCAGTGGCGAGGAATCCGGAAACTAAGACCAAGTTTTCCGCAGAGCACCCGCTGCTCTTCGGAATCGTGCTGATCATATTGGCCGTGGCCCTCTTTACGGGGGCCATGGCCTTTTTCCGCGGGCTTGGCAGCAAAAGCCGCCCGCTCTCAGGCGACAAGATCGGCCTGTGCAAGATCGAGGGCATGATAACCGACGCCCGCGAGGTGGTGGACTTCCTGCGCGAGCTGCGCCAGGACGACTCCGTCAAGGGCGTGCTGCTGCGCATCGATTCGCCCGGCGGCTCGGTCGCGCCCTCGCAGGAGCTGTACCAGGCGGTGCAGGCCCTGGCCAAGGTCAAGCCCGTTGTGGTGAGCATGGGCACGGCGGCGGCCTCCGGCGGCTATTACGCCGCGGCTCCGGCCACGCTTATCGTGGCCAATTCCGGCACCATCACCGGCAGCATCGGCGTGCGCGCCGAGTATGTGAATTTGCAGGGCCTGCTTGGCAAGCTGGGCCTCAAGACCGACCTCATGGCCAGCGGCAAGATGAAGGCCGCAGGCTCGCCCACCCAGCCCCTGACGCCGGAACAGCGCAGCTATCTCATGGCGCTCATCATGGACCTGCACCAGCAGTTCGTCAGCGACGTCGCCATTGCGCGCGGCTTGCCCGAACCCGTAGTGGCCAAGCTGGCCGATGGCCGCGCCTACACCGGCCGCCAGGCCCTGGAGCTCAAGCTTGTGGACAAGCTGGGCGGACAGGAGCTGGCCATGGACACCTTGCGCGGCATGGTCAAAGTCGGCAAGGACGCTCCGATTCTCGAAGGTCCTGAGAAGAAGCTGCCGCTGCTGCCGCGTCTCCTGGGCGCCAGCCTTTCCGGCATGGCGCAGGGCCTGGTCAACGCTTTGGGCGAAGAGACGGCGGGCGCCGCCAGCGGCGGCCAGGGCGGACTCTCCGTGCAGTACCGGCAGTAGCCCGGTCCGGGCACGGCCATGCGCGGCTCCAACTCCCCCCAACATTTTCCTGATGAAGCGCGGTTCTTCCGCTCTCCGGCTCTGCCCGGCGCGGAGCTTCTGACCGCCCGGTTCTTCCGGCACGCTTACGCGCCCCATTGGCACGAGGGCTATGTCGTCGCAGTCATCACCGCCGGAGCGGAAGGCTACCGCTACCGGGGCGAGCGCCATGTGGCCGGACCGCTGACCCTGGCCTGCATCAACCCCGGCGAGATCCATACCGGCGAACGCGCGGCCGATGAAGGATGGGCCTACCGAGTGTTCTACCCGTCGGCCGAGATGCTGCGGGAACTGGCGCAGAGCCTGCGCGGTGATGCTTTTCCCGCAAACGGCCTGCCGCGCCTGCCGCACAGCGTGGTCAAGGACGATGTCCTGGTCCAGGCCCTGCTGCGCGCCCACGTGCTGCTGGAATCCGGACAGGATTTGCTTGAAGCCCAGACCGCGGCCCTTTCGGCTCTTTCCTCCCTTTTGCTGCGCCACGGGCAGGAGCCGCTGCCTGTCCCGCTTTCAGCGCCGGGCAGCGCCGCTGCCCGTGTGGAGGCCATGCGCGAGCGTCTTGCGGCGGATATCGCCGAGCCGTTGACCCTGGACACCCTTGCCGCGTCCGTGGCGCTTTCCCCCTTCCACGCCGCGCGGCTTTTCACCCGGGAAACGGGGCTGCCGCCACATGCCTGGCGCAACCAGCTGCGCGTGAACCGCTCGCTGGACCTGCTGCGCCAGGGCGAGAGCGTGGCCGAAACCGCTTTGGCCTGCGGCTTTGCGGACCAGAGCCATTACACCCGCCACTTCCGCCGCGCCTTTGGCGTCGCGCCGGGCCACTGGCGCGGATAGCGCAAGATCGTACAAGCCGCGCCGGGCCGCTGGCCGTATCCCCTCCCGATGAACACACAGACAGAACCGCCGGCCGGGCGGCTTCCCTTCACACTTTCCGGCACGGTCGCGGGATTCCGAGCCTGCGTTCCCGTGGCCCTGGGCGTCGCCGTGTACGGCGTGCTGTTCGGGCTTTTGGCGCGGCAAAAGGGCATGAGCTGGGTCGAGGCCCAGAGCATGAGCCTGTTCGTGTTTGCCGGGGCCAGCCAGCTCATCGCACTTGATTTGTGGGGGCCGGACCTGCCCGTGGTCTCCCTCATCGTGACGACGTTCATCGTGAACCTCAGGCACGTGCTCATGGGTGCGGCCCTTTCCCCGCAACTGCTGCGCCTTTCGGCCGGCCGGGCCTTCGGCTCGCTGTTCTTCATGACGGACGAATCCTGGGCCATGACCCTGGCCCGCTATGCCGACGACAAGCGCCGGGGGCTGGCCTCCGATGGCGCGTTTCTCATCGGCGCGGGGCTCGCCGTGTATGTGTTCTGGAATGTGTCTACGGCGCTTGGGCATGTGTTGGTGCGCGGGCTTGATGACCCGGGCCGCTATGGCCTGGACTTCGCGTTCACGGCGGTGTTCACGGCGCTTTTGGTGGGCCTGCGCCCCAGACGGGCCGATGTGCTGCCGCTTATTGCCGCCACCTGCGCCGCGCTTTTGACCGCGCGCTTTTGTCCGGGCAAGTGGTACATCTTGGCTGGCGCGCTGGCTGGCGGGCTTGTGGCTGCATGGGGGCCGGGCTCGGCTTCCGGGCTGGCCGCCGCCGCGCAAGAGCCGGAGGCCAAGCCATGAGCCCGCTGGCCACTTCTCTTCTGACCATCCTCGGCATGGCCGTGGCGACCTACGCCAGCCGCGCCGCCGGGCTCATGCTCATGAGCCGCATGACGCCGGGACCGCGCATGCAACGCTTCATGCGCGCCATACCGGGAGCCATTCTGGCCTCCATTGTCGCGCCTTCCGCCTTGACCGCCGGACCTGCTGAGGCTGCGGCCACCGTGGTGACGGCGCTGACGGCCTGGCGCTACCGCAACCTGCCTCTGGCCATGGTTGTCGGCGTAGGCGCGGTTCTCGGTCTGCGGCAGCTGATGGGCTAGGATTGCGCCCGGCGGGCCAGGACTCTGGCCAGGGCGTCGGAAATATCGCTGGGCTCCAGCGGCTTGGAGATGGCTTCGTCCATGCCCGCAGTCAGGAAGACGCGCTGCTCCTCCTCCTGGGCATAGGCAGTGAGCGCGATGATCGGAATGCCGGGATCGAAGCGTGAACCGTCGTGGGCGCGTATCTGGCGCGTGGCCTCCACTCCGTCCATCACCGGCATCTGAATGTCCATGAGCACGGCGTCGAAGGCCGCATCCTCCTCGTTCAGGGCCTCCAGGGCCTCCTGGCCGTCCCGGGCCGTCACGACCGTGTGCCCCTGGCGGGTGAGAAAACTCTTGGCGGCCATTTGGCTGATGAGGTTGTCCTCTGCCAGGAGCAAGCGAAGCGGGGGCAAGGGGATTGCCCCTTCCGCGGCGGCCGGCTTGGGTGTTTCTGTTTCTCGTTGCGGCGGCGCATCAAGCACAAGGGCCACATCGAAGCGCGTGCCCTGCCCAGGCTGGCTTGCGAGGGTCACGCCGCCATCCATGAGCGCAACCAGCTTGCGGACAATGGCCAAGCCAAGGCCCGTGCCCTGGAAGCGTTTGGTGAACACCGCCTCCGCCTGGGTGAAAGGCTCGAAGACCATGGCCTGCAGGTCCTCCGGGATGCCGACGCCGCTATCCTCCACAGAGAGCAGCAGCACCGGGCGCTTGCCCGCGCGCACCAATGCGCTGAGCGCAACGCTGACGGTTCCTGCATCCGTAAACTTCACCGCGTTGCCCACAAGATTGAAAATGATCTGGCGCACCTTGCCCGCATCGCCCAAAAGAGTTTTTGGCAGGTCCTCGTCCGTGCGCACTTGGAGCCGGAGCCCCTTTGCCCGGGCCTGCTCCTCGAAGACCGCCACGCTGGAGCGCGTCAATTGGCCGGGATCGAAGATCTCGGAGGATATTTCCAGGGTGCCGGACTCGATCTTGGAGAAGTCCAGTATGTCGTTGATGACTGAAAG
>Ga0209467_1002846_pt1 | contig 11867 bp, 9 predicted proteins | sample Higcelwee11metaG_FD_187175 | JGI IMG/M metagenome (GOLD analysis project Ga0209467, IMG submission 187175) | Freshwater pond sediment microbial communities from the University of Edinburgh, under environmental carbon perturbations - High... | ecosystem: Environmental > Aquatic > Freshwater > Pond...
CCTGCAAAGTCTTTTGCAGTATGCCGTGATGGCAGATAACGGGATTATCCTTTGTAAAAACGGTTCGTTCCTGGTGGGCTATGAAATAACAACCCGGGATACGGCCAGTTCAACCGATACAGACCTTCAAAGCTTTTCAAGTTCTATATCAGCATCTTTAAAAAACTTAGGCGATGGGTTCACCCTGCACTTTGACTGCATCCGGAGCCCGGAAGATTATTATCCGGATAAAAATGAAAATCATTTCCCTGACAGGATCACCAGAGCCATTGATGATGAAAGAAGAACATATTTTAAAAAGGGCAGGCATTTTCGCACAACCCATTATCTGTTTATCACCTGGAAGCCGGATATATCAGCGCAGAAAATGGATTCCTTTTTATATACGGAAGAAAAGGAGGAACGCCAGAGAAAAAACGGTGATGATGCCGGTGTTAAGGCGTTAAAAACCTTTCAAAACAACCTGGTCGAAATCGAGGACAGGCTTTCGTTGTCTTTTAGGCTCCGGCAACTCAAGGATATACTCCTCCAAAATGGCATATATTCAGAAGTTCTGGAAATTATCAACTTTATTATCACAGGGGAACGCCACAAAATAAAACTGCCGGAAATCCCTATGTATCTTGATTATCTTTTATCCTCCCAGGATGTCACCGGCGGCATAGTCCCGAAAATCGCGGATAAATATATCAGTGTCGTTGCCATTGACGGCTTCCCGGCAGAATCTTACCCGATGATGCTGTCCGGGTTAGACAGTTTATCCATACCCTACCGGTTTAACACCCGTTATATCTGTATGGATCAATGGACAGCCTTGCAGCAGATAGAAAATTACAGGAAAAGCTGGTCCCAAAAAATCATTGGTTTCTTTGACAAGCTTTTCAATAACGCCAAAGCAAAACCAAACAAAGATGCGGCCCTGATGGCCGTGGATGCGGAGGAAGCCTATTTAATTAATCAATCCGGATTTGTGGGATTCGGTTATTTTTCCGGCAATATCATTCTGCTGAATGAAGATAAAGAGTTGTTGCAGACGCAAACCAGGGATATCCGGAAAGTGGTTTTATCCCAGGGCTTCTCTGCCCGGGTGGAAACCCTCAATGCCCTGGAAGGCTGGCTTGGAACCCACCCGGCCAACAGTTATTCCAACCTGCGCCGCATTATTTTACACAGCCTGAATCTTGCCGACATTTTACCCTTGTCAACAATATATGCGGGATCTGCGACAGCACCCTGTCTTTTTTATCCGCCGGGATCACCGCCGCTGATGTATGCCGCCACAGACGGATCAACCCCTTTCAGGCTGAACCTGCATGTCAACGATTTAGGCCACACCCTGATTTTTGGCCCTACCGGTGCGGGTAAATCCGTTTTGCTGGCCATGATCGCAGCACAATTCCGGCGGTATAAGGGTGCGTCTATTTTTGCATTTGATAAGGGATTGTCTATGTTTCCCATGGTCTCTGCAGCAGGCGGCACCCATTATCACATTGCCGGCGATGACAGCCAGCTGGCTTTTTGCCCTTTAAAATATATTGATACAGATGCTGAACAAGCCTGGGCGGAAGATTGGATAACCACCCTGGCCACCCTGCAAAAAGTTAATATCAAGCCTGAACACCGGACAGCTATACATGACGCTGTTACACAAATCAGGAACTCCCCGGATCAGCACCGCACATTAAGCAACCTGTATCATTATATCCAGCACCAGGAACTCAAAGAGGCGATCCAGCATTATACAAACCAGGGGGCCATGGGCAAACTCCTTGATGCCCCTGCCGATTCCATGACCCTGGAAAAGTACACAGTGTTTGAAATCGAAGATTTGATGAACCTTGGCGAAGCAAACTTAATCCCGGTGCTTTTGTATATTTTTCACCGTATAGAGAAAGCATTTAAAGGGCAGCCAAGCATGCTGATCCTGGATGAAGCCTGGATCATGCTGGGGCATCCTGTTTTTCAGCAAAAAATACGGGAATGGTTAAAAGTGCTTAGAAAGGCGAATTGTGCCGTTGTACTTGCCACACAAAGCCTTTCTGATGCAAGGAATTCAGGCATTTTAGATGTGTTGTCGGAAAGCTGCCCAACCAAGATATTTTTACCAAACCAGGATGCAGAGAAAGAGACTCAAAAAGGACTCTATCAGGGCCTGGGCCTCAATTCCACCCAGGTTAAAATCATCGCACAGGCCCGGCCCAAACGTGAATATTACGTGACCTCTTCACAGGGTTGCCGCCTGATCAATTTATCTTTATCCCCCCTGGCCCTGTCATTTGCCGGAGTATCAGGCAAAGAAGACATTGCCGCAATCAAGAATTTAATAAATGAGTACGGCCCTGAATGGCCGACACAATGGCTGCATGCCAGAAGTATAAAATCCCTAAAATTTAAGGAGCCTTAAAATGAAAAACAAAATCCAAACCACAATCGCTTTATTGTCCGTTATTGCCTTTGTCAATGTGTCTCTGGCCGGGATACCCGTTACTTGTGTGAATTGTTCAACGAATTTCACCCAGGCCCTGGAATATATAAAAGATATTGAACAGTTGGCAGAAGCAGTCAAACAATACGAACAACTCGTTCAACAAACAGAAAACGCCATCACCAATACCATGAACCTGCCCAGCAACCTGCTTCCCAACCTTCAATCTCAAATCAGGGTAGCGGTTGCCAATGTGAACCGTCTGAACTCTTACAAGGCTGATATGGATGCTCTTTATACTATTTTTACGGATACCTGGCCTGAGCTTGAAGATATTAAAGTTGATGGGGTGTTGATGAAAGATAGGATAGCGGCAAAGCAAAACCAGTTTAAAAAGGCGGCAGAAAAAATGGACAATGTTTTGCAGTCAAATTTTCAACTCTCCGGCCAGCAATTGCAAGACCTGCAGGATTCGGGTGATTTTGACAGTTATTTAGATGACCTTTTATCAACCAAAGAAGGCAGGCAGCAAGCTATTGAAGCCGGCAATCAGATCAACGCCCTCACAGTCCATGAAATGAGACAAACAAGGGCGTTGCTGGCTAATTATGTGCAGGCTCAAGCAGCCGAAGTAGCGCAAAGACAAAACGAAGAAAAACAACTTGAAGCGGAAGAAGAACGGGAACTGGCGACAGGGATTCAACGTAGTGGCGTTGTTTTGCCAGCACCATAAATTATGGCTCTGGTAAGGTCGCGTGATCACGCATTACCCCAACGGTGTCTTTGTATTCTTGTTTGGTTGGTTGAGGATTATCGAATACCCCAATGTAGAGACTAACACTGATACTAATGACGATAGTTATGGAGACGGCCAAAATGATCATTTTTTTAGACATGAAAAAACCTCCTATGAAACTTTTTTATTCTTTACTTTCCATATCAATATTATTGCTTCTTTTCAATGAGAATGCGGCAGCATCAACCGTTGATCAAGGTATTCTTGAAAAAATAATAACCAAATATCACGATGTCGGCACGACCTGGGGCGAAAATATAAAAAGCCATGCCTTTTGGTTGTTAAAAGTTATGCTTGTGATTCAATTGACTTGGATGGCTTTAAAATTAGGCCTTAAACAATCTACTTTACAGGATGTCATAGAAGATCTTGTGATAGCTGTGTTTTTTGGATCTGTTTTTTTCTGCCTGATAGTTTATGGCCAAGATTGGGCGGACAAACTTATTGAAGGTATGGCAGGCCTAAGTGTTGATGTTGCCGGGAGCGGTGGAACTCCGGTTGAAGTTTTTACCAATTCCTTAACAATAGCCGACAATATGTCAGATCCTATATCTTTGTTTGGTGGATTAAAAGCCCCCTTAATTGGACTTTGTATTATTGCCACTCTCCTTTGCTCCGCTTTAATTTATGGTATGTATATCCTAATTCTCTGTGAGGCTTGGATTATTCTCAATTTAGGGATTTTACTTTTTGGCTTTGGCGGACTTAAAACGACTAGGGGGTTTGCCACCAGTTTCCTTAAGTATTCTCTTGGAGTTGGGCTTAAGCTATTCACTATTAAATGTCTTATCTATATTTTGGCATCCTTCATTGCTGACATGGTTAGTTATTCTTTTAGCGATATTACCGAAGTTTTGGTTATAACAGCTTCATTCATAATTCTTGCCTTTTTGGTCAAAACTTTACCTGACGCTATGTCTCGGATGGTCACCTTGCACAGCGGCAGCAGTGCCGGAGCCATGACCGGAGCCATGGCGGCAGGCGCAGGTATGGCTGCGGGTGCGGCCTCCATGGGCGTCGGCGCCGCTGCCGGCGCTGCCAGCGGGGGCATGGCCGGGGCATTCAGCGGAGCCAGGGGCGGCGCATTGAGTGCCCTGGAAAAAATAGCCGAAGCAGTAAAACCCAAAGAGGAGTCAAAAGAATAATGATTAATGCCACAGAACACCAGGAACAGATTTTACAACCAGCGGAAGAAAACCATTACCTGGCAGGCCGTAAAGCCTGGTCAGAAATGTATGGATCGTTCATCAGGGAAAGAAACCTCTGGCGGATGTCAACCCTGCTTGTTTCGATTGTTGCGGTCCTGCTTTGCACGGCAAATATCATACAGCTCAGGCAGCAAAAAGTGATCCCGTACATGGTTGAGGTTGACCGGGCCGGGCGGATCAGCGGCGGACAGATGGCCAGAAAGCTTGAGACCAGCCAGGAGATGATTCAATACAGCCTGGGCCAGTTTATCACGGCCTGGCGGACAGTCACGGCGGATATCGCCTTGCAGGAAAAATATATAAAGCAATCAAGTTTCATGTCCATTGGTGCTGCAAAAAGAATCCTGGCCAAATGGTATGCAGACAACAATCCATACATCTCCAGCGAAGAAAAACTGGTGGAGGTGCGGATAATGGCCTTGCCTCTTTATGTCAGCGGAGAAACCTGGTTGGTCGAATGGAGAGAAATAGAGCGGACACATAAAGGGGTTGAACTCTCCCGGACCACTTTTCAGGCCAACCTTATCATCAAGCGCAAACTTCCTGAAACACAACAGGAAATCATCAATAACGCCAGCGGCATATATGTGTCGGAAATCAGTCACAGCAAAAAAATACAATAGGAGATTAAACCATGAAAAAACTTCTAATAATCGCAATGGCAGTATCCTTTGCAGGCCTGGCAACATGCCGTGCTGCGGATTTCGTAAGCCCTGTATCAGCCCAATTGGACAGCAAAGAAAAGAAATCTTTAGCCCTGCAGTCAAGATGGCAAAAAAACACCATGGACCCGATCACCGCCGGAAACGGCATGACCTGTTTTGTTTACGGCCATTCAACGCCAACCATCATTGTTACTCCGTATAAAGTGGCTGACCTGGAACTGCAGCCCGGAGAGGTGATTAATTCCATGGTCCTGGGCGATAACGCACGATGGTTCGCAGAAATCGTTTTCTCCGGCAGCGGCGATATCAGCATCAGCCACGTTGTTTTTAAAGCCCTGGATTCCGGGCTCACCACCACCGCCGTAATCACCACTGACAGGCGGGTTTATCATATCAATTTAAAATCCGACCGCAGCAAACACATGCTATACACAGGATTTATTTATCCCGAAGATCATATCGCAACCACCCGGGCGGCCCGGGAAAAAGAGATCAAAGAAAAAGAGAAAAGAACCACCCCTGAAGGTTTTGACATGGCCAGGCTGAACTTTGATTATGAAATATCCGGGGATGCCGGCTGGAAGCCCTTACAGATTTTTGACAACGGCATAAAAACATATATCAAGCTGCCCAAAATGCAGGAAATGCCCATGTTCATGGTTAAAACCACTGCGGGTAAGGGCCTTGTAAACTACCGGGTAAAAGACAACTGCTTCATTGTGGACCGGATCTTTGACGAAGCCTATTTAATCCTGGGTGTGGGCAAGGATAAGGAAGAATTAACCCTGAGCAGGCTGGAGGCGAAATAATGAAAAAGCTGACCAGACTGATCCTTCTTTTTTTTATGGCGTTAAACCTTTTTTCCTGCACCCACCTTTCCCCTAAAGGATCATGGGTATTGACCGGTTCTGAACCGCCGTTACAGCTTTGTGATGAAATCATCAGCCGCCTGACCCTGCAATATCCGCCGGCAAAAACCACGATAAGGCTTCTTAAAAGCGGCAATACAACCTTTGACCAGCTGATTGAAAAACAGGCCCGACGGGCCGGTTATACCATCAGCCAGACCCAAACCGCTGTCAGGATAAGCTATGTCATTGACGTGTTATCAGAACCCCCCGGCACCGGATACTTTCATCTTAAAAGCAGTGACGGATTCGGTTTCAGCCGGATGTTCCGCCTGCCCGGCTATGACCTGGCAGACACATATACCCAAATTGAGGTTAAAAAATGAGCGCACCGCGAGGGCTGCAAAGGCCGGGCGTAATGACAACCGTATTGAGCAGAAAGCCTATCTTAGTGCTGTTTCTGTTCATTGCCATCATTGTATTGCTGCTGCTTTTTTCAATCTTTGATCAAGGCAAAAGAAATAAGAAAAACAGCGGCCAGGACCAGGAGACCCTGCTGATAGAACCCCGGCAGTCATCCGTATCAACCGACGAAGAAGGGCTTAACCTGCCCCAAGCCCCGAAGGAACGTAAGGGCCTTGCCTCTGAAACCGATATGAACACCCCGGGCAAAAAGAGGGATCAAAAGGCGCTTGAACCTATTGAGGTTGTACGCGCTAACGCCCCTCCCCAGGACCCTGTAAAAGCGGCCCTGGATAAGCAGCGGCAAAAAGAGCTTGTCACTGTACTGCAGTACCGGTTTGAAAAACAACGCCAGGCGTTGGAGTCCAACCCGGTTGCTTACAAAAAAAATGCCTCAATGGATATCAGCGCCTCTGCCGGTGTTTCTGACCAAACCAGCCAGCAATACGGATCTTCAGCAAGATTGTCAGCCTTAAACAGTGAACTTGCAAACGCCAAAGCAAGTCTTGGCCTTGGAGACGCCGGTTTACACTCCACAGCATTGGTAACAACGAAAACCGGTTTATCTGCAAATCAAACCGGAAGCAATGATGATTCAATGTGGGATAACGGTTATTCCATGGATCAGGATACCAATGCCTTATCCATTAAAACCGGGTCCATTATCCCGGTGCTGCTGATCACCGGGATTGATTCCACCCTGCCCGGCTATATCAGCGGCCAGGTGAGTCAAAATGTATGGGATACCGCAACCGGCTATAACCTGCTCATCCCCCAGGGCACCAAAGTCTTTGGTCAATATCAGAACAACATCATCATGGGCCAGGAAAGGGTGTTTGTCGTCTGGCAGCGGTTAATATTCCCGGATGGCCGGGCCATGACCTTGAAGGATATGCCCGGCGGGGACCAGCTGGGTTACGCCGGCCTTAAAGACAAGGTGAATAATCACTATTTCAGGATTTACGGCCATGCCCTGCTCATGAGCCTTGTCACCGGCGGTACCGCTTATGCCATGAACACCCTGGACAGCGATAACAGCGACGAAACAACAACGCTTAATGAGTCCATGGGAACGGCCTTTGCCGATCAGATGGGACGAACAACCATGGGACTGCTTGAAAAACACATGAACATGTCCCCCACGTTAACCATCCGGCCCGGTTATCGCCTGAACATCATAGCAGTTAAAGATTTAGAGTTCAGCGAACCGTATGAAGGCAAATTATGAAAGTTGATAAAAAATCCTGGCAAGAGGGCTATGAGGCAGGGCTCCGGCAGCAGGAAGCCGAACCGGAAAACACAGAGGTCTTAAGCTGGCATGCCGGGTTTCTTCAAGGGCAGACAGATGCTGAAAAAATAAAAATCCACAAAGAACAAAGTAATCTGAAAGGAGAAAGAAACCATGAGACTTTTCATAGCAGAAAAACCATCCCTTGGCCGGGCCATTGCCGCAGGCCTGGGGGAAGCCGAAAAAAGAAACGGTTACATAGAATGCGGTTCGGATATCGTGACCTGGTGCTTTGGCCATCTGTTGGAAATGGATCAGCCCGAAGCATATGATGAAAAATATAAAGCCTGGAAAAAAGAAGACCTGCCCATTTTACCAAACGCCTTTAATGCCTCGGTCAGAAAAGATGCTGCCGCACAAATGAAAATCATAGGCAAGCTTCTCCAGGATGCTGAATGCGTAGTTAACGCAGGGGATCCGGACAGAGAAGGACAGCTGCTTGTTGACGAGGTGCTGGAATACCACGATTATGCCGGTTTTTGCCAACGTATCTGGCTTGCGGCCCTGGATGACAAATCAGTCAAAAAAGCCCTGTCGTCCATGACAGACAACAATAATTATACCGGCCTGCGTGATGCGGCCCGGGCCAGATCCCAGGCAGACTGGCTGGTGGGCATGAACTGCACCCGGGCCATGACCCTCAAGGGCCGTGATGCCGGCAACCAGGGAGTTTTATCCCTTGGCCGGGTCCAGACCCCGACCCTTGCCCTGGTGGTCAACCGGGACCTGGTTATTGAAAACTTCAAACCCCACCCGTATTTCACCCTTCATGTTGAAATCCTTCATGAAGCAGGTACGTTTACCGGCACGTTTCAGCCGCTTGACACACAAAAAGGGCTGGATGACCAGGGCCGCTTAATCAACCCTGATGAAGCCTTTCGGATCAAAAAAGAGGTAAGCGGCCAGGCCGGAAAGATTATAGAGGCTGTTACAGAAAAGAAAAAAAAGAATCCGCCGTTACCCCATTGCCTCTCCTCTTTACAAAAAGCTGCATCGGCAAAGCTCGGCATGGGAGCAAAACAAGTGCTTGATGTGGCCCAGGCCCTTTATGAAAAAAAGCTGACCACCTATCCGCGTTCTGACTGCCGGTATCTGCCGGAAGAACAATTTGATGAAGCCGGAAGCGTACTTGCTGCTTTGGCAAATCTGCCCGGTCTTGAACAGCTTGCTGAAAATACAGACAGCTCCATCAAAAGTGCGGCATACGATACGAAAAAAGTAACTGCCCACCATGCCATTATTCCCACAGGTGAAACGCCTTCGAACCTGTCCGATGATGAATCTGCCCTGTACCGCATGATTGCCCAAAGCTTTTGCATCCAGTTTTATGCGGCCATGGAGTTTGAAGCGCAGAAAATTCTGACCGGCATAAATAATACGGTCTGGAAATCAACGGGCAGAACGATATTGAATCCAGGCTGGACCGCTTTCATCAGGGAACAAGAGGATGAAGACGCCGAAGACCAGGTTTTGCCCGGGGTACACCAGAACGACGGTATAACCGCAGCCCAGGTTGATATCAAATCCCAAAAAACAAAACCGCCTGCAAGGTTTACCGAAGGCACCCTGATTGAGGCCATGGCAAATATTCACCGGTTCATTGAAGATGCCGAAGCCAAAAAGACATTAAAAGAAAATGAAGGCATCGGAACAGAAGCGACCCGGGCCGGGATCATTGAAACATTAAAAGCCCGGCACCTGCTTGAACTGCAGAAAAAGAACATCATTTCCACTGATCTTGGCCGGCAGCTGGTCAAAATGGCCCCTGAAGTACTCACCGACCCTGTGACAACGGCAAAATGGGAATCCAGATTATCAGCCATTGTTGACGGTAAAGAAAGCCTGTCCGGGTTCATGACAGATCAAAGCATCCAGGTTCCCGAACTTGTCAAAGCAATATTTGCCCTTCAATTAGCCCCTTTGCCGGGAACCCATCTTTGCCCGGAATGCGGCCGGCCTTTACGCAGGCAAAAAAGCCAAAAAGGCTCGTGGTACTGGGGATGTTTCAACCAGGATGGGCATGCAACGCCCGTATTCCTCAATGATAAAAACGGCAAGCCGGATTTAACGCCAAAGAAGAAAATAGAATTGTCAGAACACAAGTGCCGGGCCTGCGGCAAACCCCTTGTTAAACGGGAATCAGAGAAAAAAGCCAAAGGAGGGAAAAAGAATTATTGGTGGGGATGCTCCGGCTTCCCTGAATGCAAAGAACGTTATTTTGACGATAACGGCAAACCCCGGTTCAATAACAAAGGAGAATAAAAATGGATTTTGAGTATTTTGCAATGAAACGCAACATGACGGTTGATGAATACATCGCCTTGCTGAAAAGGCAGCTTGACCGTCTTGATTTTGATTCTGACGATATCCCGGGCGATGTTGCCGAATATGCCGGAGAATCCTTGGGCTTTATCAAAATTTCTGCCGAAGAATTGGCCAGAATGCAAAAATCTCAGTTGGAGAGTGAGGGGGGTGAATTATGAGCAGATATCAGGATCAGCTCAATGAGTTTTCTAAAAGGGTTTTAGAGGCCATTGAAAAAGGCGATGCGCCCTGGCAGAAACCATGGAAAGAAGGCCAACTGTTAGAACTGCCTAAAAACTTAACCACGGACCAGAATTATAAAGGTGTCAACCTGATTAACCTGGCAATGAGCGGTTTCAATGACCCCAGGTGGATGACGTTCAACCAGGCTAAAGAGATGAATTGTTTTGTCAAAAAAGGGCAAAAAGCCGCCACCGGATTTTTTTATTCGCCTGCCAGATTGGAAAAAGAGCTTGATGATAAAGGAAAGCCTGTCCTGGATGAAACCGGTCAGGAAAAAATGACCAAGGTAAACAAGCCTGTTTTCAAAACCTTTTCTGTTTTTAATGCCACCCAGGTTGAAGGCATAGAACCGTACATGCATCCGGAGCCTGCCTGGAGACCGGAAGATAAAGCAGAAAAGATAATTGCATCTGCAAATGTGGAAATCACCGGAAGTCAGCTTGATAAGGCGTTTTATAATTTTTTAACCCATACCATTGAAACCCCTGACAAGTCACAGTTTGATGATACGTCAAAATACTATTCCACCATATTCCATGAATTGTCCCATGCCACGGCCCATAAATCCATGATGGACAGAAATGTTGACTATGCGGATAAGGATTCCAGGGCCAAGGAGGAATTAAGGGCGGAAATATCAAGCTGGCTGGTGTGTTCCCAAACCGGTATTGGCTATTCTGCCGAATCCAAAGAGAGCAATAAAGCGTATGTTTCATCCTGGCTCAAGGCAATCAAGCCGGAAGACCGGGTAAAAGAGCTTGGGTTTGCAATGAAGGATGCGGAAAAAATTGCTGAATACCTGATGGGTCTTGATCTGGACCGGAAATTATCACCAGCCGCCTCGTCATATGAAATCAAGGCCCATACAGTCGAAAATGGCAAAGAAATTGACAACACACCTGATTTTGTAAAGGAGAAGAATTTCAAAAGCCTGGATGAGGCCAAATCCACAGCGTTTGCGTATCACCTGGCCGTTATAAGTATCGATAGGGCAAACAACGAACTGTTTAATGACCTGCCTGAAAATACAGTTTTTACAGTTCGGGATGCAAAGGGCCTGCAGGTGTACAGCACACCATCTGAAGTCGAAACAGGCGAGGAACTGGAAACCGGGTGCGGCCCAAGCCCCCGGGAGCCTGACCCTTCAAGTGAATCTGAGCGCAAGGGGGAAAAAGAGCCTGAAAAATTATATATCAATGTGCCGTTTAAAGAAAAAGATGAAGCCAAAGCCCTGGGTGCAAAATGGGACAAACAGGAAAAATCCTGGTTTATTGAGCCGGGAACCGACCAGGTCCCTTTTAAAAAATGGCTCGAACCTGCCCGGGAGAACCGCCTTGATATGAATGACGTATTTGCTCAATTCCGGGATCAGGCTTCCAGGCTCGGCCTGAAAATTGACAGCCCCCAGGCGGACGGCAAGCTGCACCGTGTAGCGGTTGAAGGAGATAAGGACCAAGGATTTAATAATTTCCGAATATGATCTCATGCATCTCCTCTACTGTCTTAGTAGTTATGCAAAAAAACAGCACTTCAAATTTTTGGAATGTTTAAAAAATATACAGATAGTGGTTGTGGACAGACTATAAATTCAGTATTCATATTCGATTATGACGATACAAACTTACTCT
>Ga0209467_1002849_pt1 | contig 11862 bp, 12 predicted proteins | sample Higcelwee11metaG_FD_187175 | JGI IMG/M metagenome (GOLD analysis project Ga0209467, IMG submission 187175) | Freshwater pond sediment microbial communities from the University of Edinburgh, under environmental carbon perturbations - High... | ecosystem: Environmental > Aquatic > Freshwater >...
TCACAGCATGCTGGGTAATATTATCTATCTGGGGCTTCCGCTGATAGCTACGCAGTTTGGCAGGGAAGGACTGCTCTATGCCAGTCTTTTTGTACTTGTTTCAAACATTCTTATGTGGACTGTTGGGGTGGCAATTGTTGCGCCGGGAAGCAGTTTCAGTCCGGGACAGATTTTGGCAAAGCTATTTAATATCAATACTATAGCTATACTGTCAGGTTTTGCATTGTTTCTTCTCTCAGTCAAGCTGCCACCGATCATAATCGATTCAGTAGGGGCTCTGGGCAGTACCACCACCTATCTTTCAATGATATATATCGGGGCGATGCTTTATTATGCCGATGGTAAAAAGATGCTTAAAAACCGGAATGTATACCTGTTATCTTTTAACAGGCTCCTGCTTGTTCCGTTCTTGCTCATCGGGATATTTGCCCTGTTGAACTATTTCTTTCCGGATCTCCTCCGGAGGGAGGTTCTGAATGTTGTGGTGATGCAGGCAGCCATGCCCTGCATGGTAAATGTGGTTATAATGGTGAACATACTCGGGAAGGATGATGATATTGCAACGGCGAACGTCTTTGTATCTACTATATTGAGCATCATCACCCTGCCTCTGACTCTGTTGAGCCTCGGGCTGATTCAGTGAATACAGGAGAAAAGTTGTCAGGGTTAACAGCTGCCCTGGTGGCACCTGTTTTAAACTCTTACATTTTATTGATCTTTCAATCGTCCGGTTATTGTTTCCAAAGAAGTTTTCAGTTTGTCAATGGCGCCAGATAAGGCCTGTTCATGGGTATTTGCATGGTTGGTAACTGCGATTGGTTGCATACCTGCAAGCCTGGCTTCCACCATGCAGCGCTTATCGTTCAGCCCGTCTTTATTGCCATCTTCATCCGAAAAATGAACTTCCACCCTTGTTATCTGTTGACTGTACCTTCTTAATTCTTCTGATAATAATGCTGTTGACGATTCTACAAGACCATCACTCGCAGTTACATTTTTATCTGTATTAAATTGTATTTGCATGTTTCTCTCCCCATTAATTAATAACGAAATATTGCTGCCAGCCCTGTTTCAGAAGGCATCTTACCGGCTGGAAGAACCATGACCTGTCCGCCCATCCTCATTACCAATTCACCCATATCGTCGAGCAGGTCATCAACTGCCGGATTTATCATATCTTTTTTCTGCGTATTACCCGTTACAAGGTTTGTAATCCTGACAGGAATTATCCGGTCGGCTTCAACAATAAGCGTATCAACCCGTCCCTCAACTGCCGCCACGGCAACTTCCTTGTAATCATCACTCCCTTTGCCATTTGCCCGTGCCTGTTCAAACATGGCAACCATGCTGTCAAGCTTCAGGTTATATTCAGGTTCCATTATTTCCCAGGCCATAGTTGCCAGTTTTTCCGCTGAAACTGATGACGGGTTAATTGCAATTCCACTGGCCAGCAATAATGGATTTTTATTCACCTTTTGAAACAGGCTCTGGTGTTCGGTCAGAGCGGCAAGAACAAGTGGCCAGCCTGAAGGTTTGGAATAATGTTCGTAAATCGTATTCGCCACAACACGGAAATACCGTTCACTGTCTTTTTCAGTTTCATCTTTCCTGCCGCCATGACCATGGTGCATGGGCGAACTTTCTCCTCCGGAACCACCATAGGATGCAACAGTCGTATGCTTGTCCGTCAAATCATCACCAAGCGCTTCAGTTATGGTTTTTGGAGTATCAGCCGTGAGGTCAACTTCAGTTAGTGAGTGACGGTTGCCTTCAAAAAGACGTATATCATGAAGTGATAAACCCAGGACATGGAAATGGTCAAGAGACTGCAAATATTGCCGTAGCGGCTTGGTATGGAAACTGTCGGCCACTAATGCCAGTTCCTCAAACGATTTTTGTGCACCGACAACTTTAAACAAACCGGGTGCACTAAAAACGGCCAGACCGTCAGAGGTGTGACTCCAGGTATTATTATCCTCCGCAAGAGTTTCGAAAGGCTCAAGATGTGTTTGGACCTCTCCGGATGAATATTTTTGCAGCAATGATTCTTTCAATTGCCGGACAAGATTTTTAAAAAGGATTATATCCTGAAGATTTTCGGGATGCTTTCGATGCGTTGGCATATATATGGAGAGACAAGGTGCCTGATCCGCTGCCAGAAGCTCCTGAACCAATTCTTTTGTAAGTAATTCCATTGTCTTTATTTACTAGTATTCAATGTTTTTGCAGCAGTTTCATATCTCCTTGTTACCTCTTCCCAGTTCACAACATTCCAGAAGGCATCTATATAATCTGGTCGTTTATTCTGATATTTCAAATAGTAAGCATGTTCCCATACATCCATTACAAGCAGGGGGATTCCCTTTTTCTCAGCTATATCCATAAGTGGATTATCCTGATTTGGCGATGAGCTTATAAATAGCTGTCCGTCATCACTGACTGACAGCCATGCCCATCCACTGCCAAACCTTGTTTTGCCTGCTTCTGAAAATTGTTTTTTGAACTCATCAAAGGAGGTAAATGATTTAGTAATGGCATCTGCCAGTTTGCCTGTTGGCAGACCGCCTCCGGGAGCTTTCATGCCTTCCCAATAGAATGTATGATTGTAATATCCGCCACCATTATTTCTGACTGCAGCCGGATATTTGCTGATATTTTTGAAAATTTCTACAATATCCATTGACTCCATCTCTGTCCCTTCTATGGCCTTAATGAAATTGTCATAATATGCCTTGTGATGTTTGCCATAATGGATTTCCAGTGTCTGCTTGTCGATTGAAGGTTCAAGAGCATCATATGCATAGGGCAATGGCTGTAATTCGAATTTTTTTGTCTGGTACATGGTACTTGGCTTATTAGATGGATTTTTTGTTTGATGAATTTGTTTTTGACCTTTTAGTGTATCTTGAGTTTGCGCAGTTGAGACACATTGCAAACCAAGAAGCCCGAAAATCATTGTTGCAACAATTGCTTTAAGTTTATTCATTTTATGACCTCCTGATTATATTGTACATCAAATTGATTCACGGGAAGTTGATTCTATATTTAGTGAGGGTATAAAATTAAGCACATGCTTGCAGGCAGTTCTTACATATCTATAGAATAGATTTACATAATTCACGCCTTTTCAATGACGCTGCATATTTTATTCAGAGTCTGCTGTTGTATTAAAAATAGACATGTCTCACTTAATAAAGCTTCGAATAACTCATAGGGAGTATTTGGGATTTTTCGGTAGATGTGTGAATGATGTAACTCTTTTATGAAGTTGTGCAACACTTTTAGAGTCAGAGGTTACGACATTTGCAGAGTGAAAATTCATTCACAATGTAATATCAAAAAATATGAAAAGGACAATTTTTATTCTATCTGCAGCTTTAACCGTTATGGCAGGTACCGTTTTTACAGGCTGCCAGTCAACTGCGCAAAAGCAAGATGCTGCCCAGGATAAAGTGCAGGAGGCAAGACAAGATCTGAATGAAGCGAAGATTGATGCAAATGCAATAGGTCAGGAATTGGCAACCGCAGAAGAGTGGGCCGCATTCAAAAGTGATTCTGAAATTAAAATCAAGGCTAATGAGGTTAGGATTAATGAACTTAACGTTAAGCTGAAAAAACCAGGTGAACTATTTGATGAGGCTTACTCAAAAAAGATCGCTAATCTGGAACTTCAGAACACGGAAATGAGGACAAGGTTAACGGCATATGAAAAGAGCCAGACCAATTGGGAAACATTTAAGCGTGAATTTAACCATGACATGGATGAGCTTGGAAAAGCATTGAAGGACTTAACGGTTGACAACACCAAGTAACCGATATAATCATATTGAATAAGGCGGGTTTCTAACCCGCTTTTTTAATGTTCTTAAAAAAGACAGTGATGAAACGCAGTGTTAATAGTTTAATTGGTTACGCAATAGGTGCTACCAATGGAGAATTGGGAAAAGTAAAGGAGTTTTTCTTCGACGACAAAACCTGGACTATCCGTTATCTGGTTGTTGAAACAGGTAATTGGCTCTCTGGTCGCAGGGTGCTTATCTCGCCCGAGGCAGTATTAACGCCAGACTGGGAAAATGAAATCTTTCCGGTTAACCTTACTGAGGAACAAGTTAAGAATAGTCCGGAAATAGACACTGAAAAGCCAGTCTCGCGCCAGCAGGAACTGAAATTGTACGAGCATTATCCCTGGACAAATTACTGGGGTGATGATTCTTTTGGATTAGCGATGCCTGCTCCAATATTTCAATTAATTGAGAGAGACGAAGAAAATACTGAGGACAAAGAATCAGATAACGACCCGCATTTACGCAGTACTAAAAATGTAACGGGCTATGGTGTTCATGCTACTGATGGTGAAATAGGGGATGTAGAAGACTTTGTAATTGACGACAGAAACTGGAAGCTTGATTTTGTAATCATTGATACCGGCAAATGGTTTCCGGGGAAAAAGGTGATCATATCACCAAAATGGATAAAGGGAATAAAATGGGATACATCCACTGTAAATGTAAATCTTTCCGTAGAAAATGTCAAAAACAGTCCTGAGTACGACCCTATCAAGCCAATAAGCGAGGCCGATGAATCAACACTTTTTAATTATTATGATGGAATAATCTCCAACCGGTAGTGTTAGTTGTGTTGTGTAAATGAGTTGGAACTAATCTGGATCAACTTACCGGTCAAATTATTATCTGATTTCTAACCCCGGATTGCCGGAGTCCGGGGACTGTTATTCCATCTGGCGCGCGGACAGCATCATCGTGTGACAGGTCGAGTGTGCGCCATGCCTTATCATCGAAATCATTCAATCTGGCTGATGCGATTTTATTGACTTTGGAGGCTGGGGCAAGTCTTCTGTTTCTGACAATCCGGTTGCTGATAAAATAGAAATGAAAAAATATTATCTTTATTTTATTAAGCGGTCCACCTTATGGAGGTTAAGACAAATCTACAATCAAATCAATAACAGGTAAAACAACCATTATGGGAAAAATTGCAAAATCTTTTCTACTCAACTCTAAGGGAATGTTGACTTTTTTATTTCTACTACTGGGCTTGAGTGCCGGCTTTGCTCAATCAGCTTCAAGCATATCAGGATGGTATCTAACCGACTATTCATTCAAAGACGGGACGCTGCAGAAGGAATCCGTACTGGCAGGAACCACATCGAAAATGAAGGATGTGATTAGTTACAAAGGAGATAAGGGGAATATTGAAATTACCCAAAACAGATACGATGTTAAAACAGGCAAGTTACTTGCCGGAGTGACATACAGGGTTATGTGGACAGACCCTCCGGCGGTTCTGAATCCTGATGAGAAGAGCTCCCTGGATTTTGAATTAACCACAATCTCCTCATTAACCTGGAAAGCCGGTCAACAGAGTATGCATCTGAACCAGGGCTTGAATGGTAATTATTTTATCACTCCTGACGGGACAAAATATATCACTAAGGATATTAAGACAAGGCTCACCACAGAGAAAGTGATCGACAAGGGAACAAAGGGAGCAAAAAGAGTTCTGCAAATGAATTTTGGCAATGGATTCTCGGCAACCTATACTTATGAGTGGAGAGAGGGCATCGCTCAAGAGAAGCCTATCGTTAGTGAGAATCAAAATGGCACAGGCTGGCATTTTACCGACTATTCATTCAAAGACGGGACGCTGCAGAAGGAATCCGTACTGGCAGGAACCACATCGAAAATGAAGGATGTGATTAGTTACAAAGGAGATAAAGGGAATATTGAAATTACCCATAACAGATACGATGTCAAGTCAGGCAAGTTACTTGCCGGAGTGACATACAGGGTTATGTGGTCAGACCCTCCGGCGGTTCTGAATCCTGATGAGAGGAGCTCCCTGGATTTTGAATTAAGCACAATCTCCTCATTAACCTGGAAAGCCGGTCAACAAAGTATGCATCTGAACCAGGGTTTGAATGGTAATTATTTTATCACTCCTGACGGGACAAAATATATCACTAAGGATATTAAGACAAGGCTGACCACAGAAAAAGTGATTGACAAGGGAACCAGGGGAGCGAAGAGAGTCCTGCAAATGAATTTTGGCAATGGATTCTCCGCAACCTATAATTATGAGTGGAGAGATTTATAATCTTTAAAATATCTCGATCGCAAAAATGGAGGTTGTCTCAAAAGGGGCAGCCTCTCTTTTTGTAGTACCGTCCCCTCTCCACCCCCTGTTGGTGGATTCGCAGGGCGTGGCAGATCTTCCCGATACCCTTTCATTACATTCAAGCTATCGGGACTACTCGCTGTGCTCGCAGCTTCTCGACCTGACGGGACAAATGAAAATGCCGGCTACGAAACCGGCATTGTGGTTGTCCCGTCAGGTCTCGAACCTGAACTCTTCTGATCCAGAATCAGACGTGTTGCCAATTACACCACGGGACAGTTATATGAGGGTGCAAATATATAAAAATTTCAATTATTCAGGTAGGAGAGGCATTTTATAGAGCTGGCCACTTAATAAAAAAAAAGTGCACCCGTATTGACCGGTGCACAATTAATCCTTTTAAATAGTGCCTGTACTAAGGCAATGTATAGAAGATGGTGAGCTTCGGCCTCATTAGTGCATCCTGGTAATCGCTTGAGGCAAACCGGAACCCCTGCAACCATTCCCTTGGCCAGAGTCTCAGGAACAAACCGTATCCCGGAATATCAGGCGCATCCAATAACGGGTCCTGAACATAGAGCTTCGTTACATCAACCGTTATCATGTTGGTATTAAGATTAAAAGGCGAAATGAAGACCTGGTTGGTTTCAGTCGTTATCGGCTGTTCATTCCATGTCACCTTATCCTCCTCCCAGGGCTCAGTTATCTTCTGCAGCACACCTCCACACCACTGGATGTCTGCTCCGCCGGCAGGATAGAAAATAGTACTGTCCCAGACAAGTGGCAGGTCGTACCAAAGGTTGAGAATCACTTTCTTTATGGTTGCCGACTTTGGCAATGAATTCCTGTCAAAAGTGATAAGACTCTCATTGGAACGCATTACAGTCAGCACAGGCTCTGAAATAAAGGTAGCCTCAAAATACCTGTGATCACCAAAGTTCTTCCCGGGATCAAGATTCGAGATCATGGCATCCTTTCCATCATCCGGACCTGGTTGCAGCACTAATACTTTCCACTGGCCACTGTCATGAGGAATCTTAAGCTTGAGGGGGCTAGTCTGAGTGGTCGCCTTCAGTTCACGTGCGGTGAATTCAAACTTCTGAGGCAGGTAACCCTCTTTCTCAAGGAGGAAGGTGTAGTATTGGTATCCTCCTCTTATGACCAGATGGTTTACAGATGCCTCGAGCCTGAAGCGATAATGCCAGTCGTTGCCGGCAAAGACTGTAAGTTCGGCGGTGACTGGCGGTTGAAACGGAGCCATGCTCAGTGGATTGTCAATAATGCAGACAGTGTAGAAATCAAGAGGTTTGATAATCTGCCCCCAGAAACTGATGTAGCCAAAGTCGCCCGGTGTATGACTTCCCACCGCCAGCAGCTCAGGAGAGACCAGCGTGGAAGCGCCGGCCCGGATACTGAACTCCAGCGGCAGCGGATCATTGACAAGATAGGCCAGCGGTGAGCCTTCAACAGGGGTTGCGGCTATAACCTCACCCGAGGGGTCAATCAACATAAATTCTGTAAGGCGGTAGTCTCCTTCATTCATTTCGAGCTCCTCACTTATGTAACCCGGCCCGAAGAGATAAACGGGGACCAGATGATCAGTAAGGACAGCAGATCCGTCAGAGTCTTCTACAGATACCAGCAGATGGTACGAAACCAGATCGGTGTCAGCCCAAGCTGATTTTAACTGGTTGGATTCTTCAATCGATGCGATTGAAAATTTGGCGGTTCCCTTGCTTGTGTCGGAGTTTTTTTCACAGGAAGAAAATGCAAACACAACAAGCAGGATCAAGGTAAATGATCTGAAAGTAGTTCTCATGCTTCTTCGGTTTAGGTGAAAAAAAGCAAAGCAATTACATACTACTGGCACAAATAGTGTGCCATTAAAAGTCTAAAGGTCTAAAGGTCAGAGGTCCGAAGGTCTGTTATCAGTCCGCAGTCCGCAATTTTCAAGGCTTGTTTTGCTTCGCCCATGTGTCCTTCAACCCCACGGTGCGGTTGAAAACAAGCTTCCCGGGCCGGCTGTCGTAATCGACACAGAAGTAACCAATCCTCTGGAACTGCACCCTGGTGAGCGGCCCGGCCACGGCCAGCGACGGCTCAACCTTACAGCCGGTGAGCACGGTAAGTGAGCCGGGATTAAGAAACTCCCTGGCATCAGTATCCTTGTGACCGGAAGGATCTTCATCATTGAAGAGCCTGTCGTACAGGCGTACTTCGGCATCAAGCGCATGGGCAGCCGACACCCAGTGGAGGGTGCCCTTGACCTTGCGGTCCGATTCCCCTCCGCCACTGCGCGTAGCCGGATCAATTGTGCACTGCACCTCTACAATCTCAGCTGCGTCATTCTTTGTCAGTCCGGTACATTTGATAATATAGGCTCCCTTGAGTCGCACCTCCTGGCCCGGGGCAAGACGGAAGAACTTGTGGGGTGGGTTCTCCATAAAATCATCCTGTTCAATGAAAATCTCCCTGCTGAATGGAACAAGGCGCGTTCCCTGTGTCTCATCCTCTGGATTATTGATTATCTCCATGTTCTCGGTAGCACCTTCAGGATAGTTGGTTATGATGACCTTAAGCGGATTCAGCACACCAAAGACTCGCGGTGCCCGCTTATTCAGGTCTTCCCTGATTGCATATTCGAGGAGGGAGACATCATTTATTGCTTCGACCTTGGTATATCCAATGAGATCAACAAAACGTCTGATCGACTCCGGCGTATACCCTCTGCGCCTCAGTCCGCACAACGTTGGCATGCGGGGGTCATCCCAGCCCTTCACCACTCCGTCCTTTACAAGCTCAAGAAGCTTGCGCTTGCTCATGACCGTGTAGGTGAGATTAAGGCGATTGAACTCTATCTGCCGGGGACGGTAGTCATCACTCTTAAGCTGATCGATGAACCAGTCGTACAGTGGCCTGTGAACCTCGAACTCAAGGGTACAGAGCGAGTGGGTAATACCCTCGAAATAATCACTCTGCCCGTGTGCGAAGTCGTACATGGGATATACCTTCCACTTTGTTCCGGTGCGGTGATGCGGGGTATACAGTACACGGTAGATGATTGGATCACGCATGTGCATATTGGGGGAGGCCATGTCAATACGGGCCCTGAGCACGCGACTGCCCTCTTCAAACTCTCCCTGATTCATGCGAAAGAAGAGATCAAGGTTCTCCTCTACGGTACGTTCGCGAAAAGGAGAGGCTGTACCGGGCAGTGTGGTTGTGCCCTTCTGTTCCGATATTGTCTCGGCACTCTGGTCATCAACATAAGCGAGGCCCCGCCTGATAAGCGACACCGCAAAGTCCCACAGCCTGGTGAAATAGTCTGAGGCATAGTACTCCCGGTCCTCCCAGGTGAACCCCAGCCACTGTATGTCCTCCTTGATGGAGTCAACATATTCTACATCCTCTTTGGTGGGGTTTGTGTCATCGAAGCGGAGATTGCACTTACCGCCGTACTTTTCCGCCATCCCAAAGTCGAGACAGATAGCCTTGGCATGTCCTATATGGAGGTAGCCGTTGGGCTCCGGCGGAAAACGGGTATGCACACGGCCGCCGTTCTTACCCTCGCTCAGGTCCTTCTCTATGGCTTGTTCAATAAAATGCTGTGATTCAGGTTTTGCTATCTCTTCGGCTTCTTTCATCGGTTGCTAAAATGAGATTACAAAAATAGGAGATAAAAGGGGACGCAGTGCATGGAGAGGTCAATTTAATGAATAGTCAGAGGGTCAATCCGGCAGTGTGGGCTACTGACTTATGAAGAGGTTGACACCCAACCCGGCAGATCCTGGTTCCTGGTTTATGAAGAAGCTGACGCCTGATAAGGCAGTCTTTGTTAACCTGAGGGACCAAGGACATAATGTCCGTTATCTAAGCCTTCAGCCTCCTGCCGGATCCAGAGGAGGAGCACTCCTACCTGGTCAGTTCCACACTCACTCTGCCTATCCTGCCGCCCATCACAGGATTTAATTTGGAAACCTTTACCGTGGCCTTGTTAATACCGGTAAGCTCTTTAAAGAGGGCATCAAGAATACGGGCGGCAATATGCTCCAGGAGTTTTGAGGTTGTCTCCATCTCCCTCTTCACTACAAGGTATGCGGCCTGGTAATTAAGGGTGTCACGCAGCTCGTCACTCCTCCCGGCCCTGTCGGTGTCAGTCTCAATTGACACATCAACCATGAAGTGATTACCCACTATCTGCTCCTCGCGGTAATGGCCGTGAAAAGCATAAAATTCCATATCCTCAATCCTGATCAATCCCATAGCACTTCTAGTTATGTTTATATAAAACAGATAATCAATGAAATACGAAATATTTTTATGACATGAAGAAAATATTTACAAAATAATTAGGTTTATATTGTAAACCGGTTTATATTTGCAGTATGATTTTAACTACACATAATGTAAAATTAGTAAAAGCCATGGAAAACGAAGAAAAATTAATGACAGGGGAGGAGAGTCTCAGGGTCATTAGTGAAATGATTAACAAGACAAGGGTCAGCATCACCCAGAGCAGTTTTCACCTGCTTTTTTGGGGATGGCTGATATTTGCATGCAGCCTCTCGGAGTTTCTGCTCTGGAAGCTGACAGACTGGACTAATGCCTGGTATGTCTGGCTATTTGTTATCCCGGGGGTATTTGTCTCAATGTTTTACGGATTTGTCAAGGGAAAGAGGGAGAAGGTATTCACCTACGGAACGGCCATTCAAGTCTGGACCTGGATAGCGTTTCTCGTCTCCTCGGTAGTATTTTTTATTGTCTACCCGATGGAAGACGGGAGCATAAGCAAATATATGCTGCTTCTGGCCGCAATGCCTCTGTTAATCTCCGGGGCAGTACTCAGGTTCAGCCCCCTGATGTGGGGAGCCGTCACCTTCTGGGTCCTGGCACTTGTAGCTCATTTCACAGGGCCGACAGTATCCGGACTGGCGATGCCGGTGGCTATGATCGCAGGTTATCTGATTCCCGGTTATTTACTCAGAAAAAGGGGCAGCCATGACACCGTTCAGGGAGCTTGATCCGCTGCTGCATTCGCAGCTCAGACTGGCCATCATGTCAATCCTCATCAGTGTCGACAGGGCAGAGTTTACCTATCTCCGTGAGAAGACCGAAGCGACAGCGGGCAATCTCAGTGTACAGATAGGTAAACTCAAGGACGCAGGATACATCTCCGTAAGCAAGAGCTTCGGTGAGAGTTATCCGCAGACAATGTGCAGCATCACCGAGCTTGGAAGGAAGAAGTTTGCGGAGTACGTTGTGGCGCTACAGGATTATTTGAAGGTCTGAAGGTCTTCATTATTAAGGATTTGCGATTTGCGATTTGCGATTTTGGGATTCTGACTTAATCGACAATCGACAATCGACAATCGACAATTCCTCTACTGCCTGCTGGTGAATCCCAACCCGCTGCCCTGGCCAATTGTCCAGTACGGGGGAGCGTAGTCAGGCCCTCCTTTTACCGGGCACCGTACAGCATCAAACGAAGGGTCGAGGTCTATAAAGTCAAATCCTCCCACACCTGCAGTAAAATGAACCGCACATGCCAGGCCCAGGTTTGTTTCAACCATACAGCCAATCATTAGTTTGAGATTGGCACTGCGTGCGATCGCAGCAATATCCAACGACTCTATAATACACGACTTCATCAGCTTGATATTGATGACATCAGCGCAACCCGTGCGCACAACCTCTATGGCATCGGCAGCCGTGAATACCGATTCATCG
>Ga0209467_1002850_pt1 | contig 11858 bp, 7 predicted proteins | sample Higcelwee11metaG_FD_187175 | JGI IMG/M metagenome (GOLD analysis project Ga0209467, IMG submission 187175) | Freshwater pond sediment microbial communities from the University of Edinburgh, under environmental carbon perturbations - High... | ecosystem: Environmental > Aquatic > Freshwater > Pond...
CATGGGACTGGGGGCCGGAGACCTGATGTCATGGCCCGATTCAGCCATGTTCACTACCGCAGAGATAATTCACAACCTGAGGTACCTGAAACAGACATCCTCATTCCGGACGAAATATGACTATGATAACCTTCTGTATATCGTTGCCGGTGAAGTGATTGCACGTGTTTCAGAGATGAGATGGGAGGATTTCGTGGAATCACGGATCATGAAGCCGCTGGGGATGGAAGGATCAGCTGCTTCAATTAAAGGAATAAAAGACCGGACGAACATCATCGATGCACATGTACCCGTTGGCGGGAAACTGCAGGTTGTTGCAAAGCAGGAAGGGAAGATACACAACTCTGTGGGTGGCGTCTACAGCAATATTAACGATCTGAGCAAATGGGTCATGCTGCAGATGAATCATGGCAGGTACGGCCAGGCTCTTGAAAAGCAGATATTTTCCGAAAAGGTGCACCGGGAGATGTGGACCCCTCAGACCGTAAGGACAGTAAGCGGGGACTCTCCTTACAGGACCAGCTTCGCCACCTACGGTCTTGGATGGCATCTCACTGACATCAACGGTCACCTGCTGGTATATCACACCGGCAGTCACTCTGGCATTGAAACCAGGGTGACCATGCTGCCAGAGCTCAAACTTGGAATCATTATTCTGACCAACCAGCAAGAATCAGCAGCCCACCTGGCTGTCACCAACGCCATCATTGACGGTTACCTGGGGATCACCGGGAACGACTGGGTCGGGAAACTTAAGGAGAAGATGCTTAAAGAGAAGGCGGACGCAAAAGAGATAACTGACCGGGTGTGGGCAACGGTTGAAGCCAGGAGAAAGCAGGTTTCCGCAGAGATTAGCACGGAAGAGTTCACAGGGACCTACACAGATGCCTGGTTCGGTGATATAGTGATCTCTGAAGAGAACGGGAGACTCAGGTTCAGGGCTGTTAAGTCCCCGAAGCTGAGGGGTGAGATGTTTCACTATACCGCCAACACCTTCATAGTAAAATGGGATGACAGAAGCATGGACGCCGATGCATGGGCGGTCTTCGCCCTTGACAGGGAGGGAAAGCCGTCGGCAATAACCATGGAGGCCATCTCGCCTCTAACCGACTTCAGCTATGACTTTCATGATCTCTGTCTGAAAAGGAGCGATACAGAAAAGTAACTATCATATGTTTCCCGCCAGGCCATGAAAGAAACGGAGCATGACACACGACTGAACCCGTTGCCGTTGAGAAAGCTTGCCGGGAACAGCGGATATGACATCTATCCGTCGTTCAGTTTACAGGCGGGATTGATCGGTGAGGGATACAGGTCCCTGGCAGAAAGGCTCCTGAATCACCGGATTCTTGTAATTGACGGATACAACGGGGTCTTCTGGGATCGTCTCCGGGATGAGATTTGTGCCGTCGCGTCTGAAAAGGGCTATACTGTGCAATGGATTGATACGGGTCAGTTCCTCAAGCCCGAAAGGGTAATCAGGGAGATGACGTCTGACAGTGCAGGCGGCGAAGACCCGCTTTTCGGCAAACGATGCGAACTAGAACTGGCAGAGTTCTTCGATCTGCCAGGTTTGAAAAGAACTGCCCCGGACAACAGTTGTGACATATGTGTTATAGCCGGTCCGGGCGCTGCACTTGCGGGATGGCATGGCCTGAGCATTTATGTGGATATCCCAAAGAACGAACTTCAGTACAGGGCAAGGTACGGAAGGATAACCAATCTCGGAATCAGACACTCCTCCTATCCCAAGGAGATGTATAAGCGCAGTTATTTCATTGACTGGCCTGTGCTTAACAGGCACAAGGCAGCCATAATCGGATCTGCGGACCTCTTCGTTGATGCGCAGCGTGCTGACGAACCTGTATGGATTGAAGGGAGAGATCTCAGGTTGGCACTCAACAAAATGAGTATCAGCTTTTTCCGTGTCAGACCATGGTTTGAGTCCGGCCCGTGGGGCGGTACCTGGATTAATGAAAACATTCAGGGGCTCAACAAAAATGTGCCCAACTACGCCTGGTCATTCGAACTAATCACCCCGGAAAACGGTCTTCTGCTCGAGAGCTCTTCCCTCCTGTTGGAAGTCTCTTTCGATTGCCTGATGTACACTGCAGCCGGGTCTGTCCTGGGTGACTGTCACCACCGTTTCGGCAACGAATTTCCAATCAGGTTCGACTTTCTCGATACTATTGACGGCGGAAACCTGTCCGTTCAATGTCACCCGGGACCCGAATACACCAGGGAACACTTCGGGGAGAGTTTCACACAGGAGGAGTCATACTATATCCTTGACACAAAAGACAATGCGTTTGTTTACCTTGGGTTTACAGACAGCATTGATCCGCGAAAACTGCGGGATAAGCTGGAGGAAAGCTTTGAAAAGCAGGTTCCGTTCGAGGCTGACCGCTACATAATGAGACATCCTTCAGCAAGGCATGATCTTTTCCTGATCCCATACGGCACAGTGCATGGTTCAGGAAGGAACAACCTGGTTCTCGAGATAAGCACCACACCCTACATCTTTACTTTCAAGATGTACGACTGGCTGCGGCTGGACCTTTCCGGCCAGCCGCGTGACCTGAACATCGGAAGGGCGATGGAGAACCTCCGGTTTGAGAGAAATGGTTCATATGTCACTGAAAACCTGATAGCCAAACCGGTATTGCTGGAGGAAGGCAGTGGCTGGCAGAAGTGGCACCTTCCTACGCATGAGACACACCTCTACGATGTGCACAGGTATATAATCAGGTCCTCAGCTGATATACGAACTGAGAATAAATGCCTTGTTATGAACCTTGTTGAGGGGGAAAAAGTACTTGTCGAGACAAGGGATGGCTCCGGCCGGGAGATCTGTTTTGCGGAAACCTTCGTGATCCCGGCAGCGGCTGAGGGTGTCAGGATCACTAACCTTTCAGCCGGCGAGGCTGTTCTTGTAAAAGCATTTATCAAATAGGACAGGATTATGAAAAAACTCCTTTTGCTCACGGCGCTTCTGCTGGCTGCGGTAACACTGCCGACGTCCGGCCAGTCATTATTTACGGATGATGATCACATGGTCAACGGCTTCTCGCGAAAGACAGCAGGGCTTGATTTTGAATATCACTCCTTTATTCCCGGTTTGCGCAGCAGCATTCTGGTCAGGGCGACTAACGGGAAGGATTTCATGGAATGGGAGACTGCTCCTGTCCCCTCCGGTATATCAGCTAAACAGGCGACATTTGTCTGGATCGCCGCCCTGGGATCCAGTCCAGGCACAGCGCGCATGGACCTGTCCGTCAACGGCAAACAGGCTTTTTCCTTCTTCACTGACGGGAAGGAAGCATGGGACCTTGAAGGTAGAGAGGGGTCGTCCCTTGCATTCAGGTCAGTGATGACAGACCAGCATGGCGACCGTCACGGCTACATGATACTCCGCATTCCTGCAGAACAGGTGCAGGCGGGCAGGCCACTGTTGCTCAGGGTCACAGGAAGCGCATCAGACCTGAGTTCGTGGTACATGACCTACAGGAAGCCTGTTGAGACAGGTGTGACCCTTAATGCTTTCCCTGCGATCCTGAAAAATTCGGGTCGGCCCATGCAACTGGTTGAGGCAGGTATCTATTATTTCGGAGATAGAAAGGAAGCACTCATTTATGCTGACGGCAGGCTGGCAGAAAAGGTGATGCTTGACTTCGGGCATAATGCGGTAGAAATCGGACTGCCGGCAGTTACAAAAAAATCCAGGGTAAAAATAAAAGTGGTTGCTGGTGACTATAATGAAACCACCACCATAACTCTGGAACCGGTTCGCAAGTGGAGAGTCAGCTTCATACAGCATGCTCATACGGATATCGGCTATACCCGTTCACAGCCGGAGATACTTGCAGAACACCTGAGGTACATAGATTATGCACTTGATTACTGTGACGCAACTGACAGCTACCCGCCGGATGCGCAGTTTCGCTGGACCTGCGAGGCATCGTGGCCGGTTGATGAGTATCTGAAGTGCAGGCCGGAAGAACAGACTGAAAGGCTTCTGAAGAGAATAAAGGAAGGGAGGATTGAGGTTACAGGCATGTATTTCAATTTTGACGAGATTCCTGACGAGCAGATACTGGCAGCCTCATTGCAGGCGGTCGGACGGATCAGGGAACACGGCATCCCTGTGAGTGTGGCTATGCAGAATGATGTCAACGGCATCGGATGGTGCCTCAATGATTTTTACAGCGGCCTGGGTGTCAGGTACCTCAACATGGGTACTCACGGTCATCGTGCCTTAATCTGTTTTGACAGGCCCACGATGTTCTGGTGGGAATCGCCGTCAGGCAACCGTATGCTGACATTCAGGGCAGAGCACTATATGACCGGCAATACAGTAATGGAGGTACAAACGGGTGATTTTGACAAATTCAGGAATAACCTGCTTAATTATCTGACCGGTCTTGCCTCCAGGGGATATCCTTATGACGAGATGGCAATACAGCATTCGGGGTACCTGACTGACAATTCTCCGCCGTCGACAATCATGAGCGACATGATCCTGAAATGGAATGAACTCTTTGAGTGGCCAAAGCTGACAACCTCAACAGCACTGGCGTTTTTCAGTGAGATGGAGACCGGCCACGGCAGCGAATTTCCGGTTATCAGAGGTGCCTGGCCAGACTGGTGGACTGACGGTTTCGGAGCGTCAGCCCGCGAGGTGTCGGCGACGCGTACCGCGGCAGCCTCTCTGATGGCAGGGATGGCAGGATTGTCAATGGCTTCTGTCGCAGGCATTGATCTCCCTGACGAAACGGCGACAGACATAGGTTTGGCAAATGAAGCGCTGCTCTTCTATACGGAACACACAACAGGCTACTCCGAGAGTGTGAGGGAACCTTTCAGCCAGCCAACCATGGAACAGAGGGCACTCAAGGAATCATATGCCTGGGAAGCAGTGAGGCGGACTGCATCGCTTCAGGAATCTGCAATGGGGATGCTGCAGAGCCTCTTCAACAATGAGCCCGATCCGTCACTACTTGTATTTAACACCCTGAACTGGACCAGGTCCGGGATCGCCACAGTATATATTGACCACCAGATTGTCCCAAGGGGCAAGACTGCTGCCGTTTATGACGGCAGCGGAAAACGCCTTGCAACTCAGCCTCTCTCCCACCGCTCCGACGGCACCTATTGGGCTGTGTGGGTTGAAGGAATACCTCCGTTCGGCTTCAAAAAGCTGCTCGTAAGGCAGGAAGATTATGAAATACCGGCACCCCCCGGAAATCCGGAAACGATGGAGAATAAATGGTACAGGATAAAGACAGACCTGATTAAGGGAACTATAAAATCGATTTACGACAAAGAACTTGGGGTTGAACTGATTGACGGCAAGGCTGACTATGGCCTTGGGGAATTCATACTGGAGCAGTTGGGTAACCGGTTCCAGATGGAAAACAGGATGCTGAATGATTTCACACGTAAATCTCTCGACACCGTCTGGTTTGATTCAGCTTCAGAAGGCGAAATATGGAACACTTTAAAGTTCTTCGGGGAATCCGAAACAGCAATCGGTCCGCGCGGATTTACATTTGAAGTAAGGCTCCACAACACGGATAAAAGAATAGAACTGTCTTTTTCTATCGTCAAAAGGAGCATCACTGACCCAGAAAGCTTTTACATCGCGTTCCCGTTCGGTATTCCGGACGGAAGGCATTATACAGAGGTTGCCGGAGGTGTTATTGAGACCGGCGTTGACCAGATCAAAGGGTCATCAAATGACTGGTATACCGTACAGAATTTCACCTCTGTGAGAAATGCTGAGATGCAAATTGTTCTTGGCTGCAATGAAATGCCGCTGATGCAGTTCGGAGCAATAAACACCGGCAGGTATGTGGCCGGGGCATTGCCGCAGTCAACTCATCTCTTCTCCTGGCCGATGAACAACTATTGGGTGACCAACTTCAACGCTGATCAGCGCGGAGGTCATTCATGGAATTACTATCTGACATCCTCCGGAGACAAATCAGACCGTTTTGCATCCCGTTTCGGATGGGGTGCACGGGTTCCGCTGCTGACAAGAATTCTTCCGGGTAACGGGCCGGGAGACAGCAAGAGGGAGGGATCTTTCGTTGAAGGCTGGCCTTCAGGGGTGATCCTTGTAAGCGCCATCCCCGGCAGCGATGGCAATTCTGTCATCCTTCACATCAGGGAAACCGACGGGAAGGAAACTGCTCTCAGCCTCGTCAGCGGTTTTACCGGAAAGCCGCTTGGATTAACTGAGGTTGATGTCACAGGAAAGCCGGTAGCAGAAGGGTCTGGAGCAATCATGCCCCTTGAATCAAGGTTTTACAGGCTGGAGCTGCCCGTTAAGGTAAAATGAGGAATTTCGGGCTCCTTCCAAACGATTAAACCGGTATCTTCGCTCCTTATCGGGATTGATTAAACTTATCCGTTCAGTTTTATGAGCTTTATTTATCTAAGTACGTTTCTGTCAGCAATTATTGGCTTGATAATTATTGCATGGATCCGCAGTTTCGACATATACGAAAAGGAGACCTTCCTGGCAATGTTATGGGCTTTCCTGGCCGGTGGCATCACCTCAGTGCTTGTTGCACTGGGCAGTTACGAATTCCTGAGACTTTTCGGGCTGGATGATGCCGTAATAAGCACCACCCTTGGATCTTTCCTGATTATCGGCCCGGTGGAAGAATTTGCGAAGCTGCTGGGGCTGATAGTAGTTTATGGATTCATAAGAAAGCAGTTCAATGAGCTCACTGACGGTGTCATTTATATGGCTTGCGTAGCACTTGGTTTTTCGATAATTGAAAACTATTTCTACGCCAATACCGGGGAAAACAGCCAGTACCTGCTTGTCTACCGGGCTTTCATCAGCACACCGGCGCACATCTCATTCAGTGTGATAATCGGGTACGCATGGTACAGGTACAAGAGGGAGAACAAACCTTTCAGCACTGTTATTCTCGCACTTGTCGTCGCAAGCGTGCTCCACGGAGTATTTGATGCCCTTGCATTCAGTCCCTGGTTCAACTTCCTCCTGCTTTTCTATCTGTACATGATCATCAGGCAGACACTCAGGGTAGTTCAGTACACAAATGTAATCTCACCGTTCCGGCCTGGCTTTGAAGCTCTCTTCGAAAACTCTGCCGGCGAAACCGCGGAGGGCATTGAATGTCCAAACTGCGGGTCGGTAGCCCCGAAGGAACTTTTCCGCAACAAATACTTCACCGCCTGCCGCTGTGACGGCTGCGGTTATCACATAGCTTCCCGGGGAGATATACGAAAGATTTTCAGACTCTTTGCCCCTGAATACAAAAGACTGGGGAAGAAGCTGACGCCTGCCAGGTTCAGTGACGGGCGCACCCTGATGAGTGTTTACGGATCAGCTTTCTTTGGAGGCAATGGCAGCAGGGGTTTTTTCAGGGTCAGCGAACTGGCAGAGAGGCTGCAGGTCATCAACGACGAACTGATGACAAGGTTCAGAAAACAGTCGTTTGTGTCAGCAAACCTTCTCAGGCGCCTGTTTGAATGAACAACAGCAGAATGAAGAGATTTAATCAGGATTCCGGCATGCAAACACTTTTTTACAATGCAATATTTTTCACCGGCACGGAGCTGGTTGATAACAAGGTTCTTATAACGGAGGGTGATCGCATTGCCGGATTTGCCGACAGGGATACTGCGCCGGCCGGTGCACTTCGGATAGACTGCGGCGGCCAGTTGGTGATTCCAGGGCTCATAGACCTTCAGATTGCCGGAGGCGGAGGGTATCTCTTTTCATCAAATCCCACCCCTGAAGCCCTGGCCACAATCGCAGACTCAATAGTTGCAACAGGTACCACAGGATTTCTGTTGGCCTTGCCAACCAACGCCCGCAGCGTGTACAGTGCTGCCTTCCGTACCGTAAGGCATTCAGTCCATCCTGCCCTGCTTGGCCTTCACATGGAAGGTCCCTTCATCTCGCACGCAAGACGCGGGGCGCATGCAGCGGATCTGATACAAAAGCCGACGCCGGAAAATGTGTCTGCAATGCTTGAGGAGGCCGTAGGCACCATCCGGATGATGACAGTAGCTCCCGAGACATGCTCGCCAGAGGTGATTAAAATGCTGAGGGATAACGGCATCACTGTGGCGGCAGGCCACAGCAACGCCAGCTTCATGGAGGCTTCTCACGGATTTGAGATGGGCATTGAGACAACAACCCACCTTTTCAATGCGATGTCTCCCCTGCATCACCGTGATCCGGGACTGCCCGGGGCGGCTTTCATCTCTGAAAGCGCATGCGCCAGCATCATTGCTGACGGAATTCATGTTGACTACAGAATGATAGCCATAGCCAAGAAGGTAATGAAGGAGAGACTCTTCCTCGTCTCGGATGCGGTGGAGGAGAACGACCGCGGGGCATATATGCACGTGAAGCAGAAAGACCGTTTCACCTTGCCTGACGGGACACTGTCCGGCTCAAGGCTGACAATGCTGGATGCGGTCAGAAACTGCATCATCCATGCCGGCATGGATAAGTTTGAAGCCATCAGGATGGCAACACTATACCCTGCACGGCTGATCAGGGCAGCTGACAGGGGAGTCATCACACCCGGCTCCAGGGCCGATCTGCTGATTATTGACAGTGAAATGAGATTGAAGGGAATATGCTTTAACGGACAGACTGAACTAAAGGATTGATATCATGGCATTGCTTGGAATTGACCTTGGAGGAACGAAGGTTGCCTTCGCACTCTTCGACCGGAGCGGCAGCATGCGGGGAAGGGAGACTCAAACCCTTGATAACCGCAGGGGAGCGGAAGTAGGGAAGCTGATAACGGTCACTGCCGCACTGAAAATTGCCTCGGCAGATGCAGAAGGTGATCCGGTTGAAGCCATTGGCATTTCAGTCCCGGGAATCAGCAGACGTGAAAAAGGCACTGTATGGGCGCCAAATATTCCGGGTTGGGATGACTATCCCCTCCTTCGGGAGACACAGACCATAGCAGAGGAGATACCGGTTGTTATAGAGAGTGACAGGTCGTGTTACATCTCCGGAGAGATATGGCAGGGTAATGCACGGGGATGCAGGGATGCGATCTATCTTGCTGTTGGCACAGGCATAGGTGCAGGCATAATAGTCAACGGCGAAGTGCTTCGCGGGGCACATGACATCGCCGGTGCAATAGGCTGGATGGCGCTGTCAAGGCCTTATAAGAGCAAATATACAATATGCGGAAACTTTGAGTATTTCGCATCCGGCGAGGGGATTGCACGGCAGGCGTCGGAGTACCTGAAGAGGCATGACAAATACCAGGGTGAGTTGAGAAAAGGGCCGGGTGAGAAGGTCACCACACAGGATGTCTTCACTGCCCATGGTATGGGGGATATCGCTGCCGTATCCATAATTGACAATGCCGTCGAATACTGGGGAATGGCTTGTGCAAATCTCGTCAGCCTGTTCAATCCCGAGAAGATCATCTTTGGCGGCGGAGTCTTCGGACCTGCCGTGGAGCTCATTCCCTCCATCAGGCAGGAGGCGGAGAAGTGGGCTCAGCCGATAAGCATCAGGCAGGTGAGTTTTGAACCATCGGCCCTGGCCGGTGACGCCGGTGTATACGGTGCCGGATTCCTTGCCATGAAACACCTCAGCAAACCAACAGACTGACATGAAAGGTACCTACAACAGAAAACTTGTATTCTGGTCGGCATGCCTGGGCATGCTGCTCTTCGGAATCGGGCTCATAATGCTTGGCTCCATTTTGCCTGACCTCAGGATAAAACATTCACTCGATGCCCTGGAGGCAGGGAAGCTCTTTTCAATCCTGCCGATAGGTGTCATCGCAGGTTCGCTCCTGTTCGGACCGGTATGTGACAGATACGGTTACAGAACGCTTCTGGCCGTTTCGGCGCTGCTCATGTTCACTGGTTTTGAGGGGCTTGCCTTTACACACACCGCATGGATACTGACAGCATCAGTGTTCCTTTTTGGTCTTGGGGGAGGTGCCATCAACGGCGCCACCAACGCCGTGGTGGCAGATATAAGCACCTCCGGCAAAGGGGCGGACCTGAGCATGCTGGGAGTCTTTTTCGGACTCGGAGCACTTGGGATGCCGCTTCTTTTAAGTCTTCTGAAAAAGAGCGTGGAGTTTGAGGCTATTGTGGCTGCGACCGGCATACTGGCCCTGGCCGCCGGGGTGCTCTTTACCGTTGTCAGGTTCCCGGCCGCAAAACAGGCGGAGGGGATATCGATGAAACAGGTTGGCGGACTATTCCGGGATGTCACCTTGCTGCTCATAGCCTTTTTCCTCTTCTTTCAGAGTGCATTTGAGGGTCTGATAAACAACTGGACCACCACCTATCTCATGGAAGAGGTGGCAGCGCCGCAGCAGGCAGCCCTGATGGGTCTGTCAGCATACATAGCCGGAATGACAGCGATGCGGTTGCTGATTGGCAGTGTGCTCAGACAGATGCCGGAGCGAAGACTTCTTCATGTTTCCTTTGCAATCACCCTTATGGCTCTGCTCCTCTTCAGCCTCAGCAAGTCGGTTGCTCCGGCTGCAACGGGGCTCTTTCTCCTTGGAGCAGGCCTTGCGGCAGGATTTCCTACCATGCTTGGTCTAGTAGGCAACAGGTATCCGAACCTTTCAGGTACGGCGTTCAGCTTCGTCTTTGTAATAGCCCTGCTGGGCAACATGCTGATAAACTACATGATGGGCCTCATTGCGGATAATTGGGGTATAAAAAACCTCTCCCTTTTCACATTCGCTGAGTTGCTGATTCTTGTATTAATAGCAACGGCTATATTTGAAAGACTGAAAATCAACAAATGAACCAACAATAAAAACTGTAGAATATGCTTGCACTTGAATGGCTGAACAATGCCAGGGATGTAATGAACCGCATCGAAGGCACACAGATTGAGAACATACGCAGGGCCGCCGAGGTCATGGCTGACACGATTGAATGCGGGCGGTGGGTTCACACCTTCGGATGCGGGCATGCCACCCTGCCTATCGAGGAGATGTATCCGAGAATAGGCGGTTTTGTTGGCTTCCACCCGATGATCGAGATTCCTCTCAGTTTCTTCACTCATATCACCGGCGAAATGGGAGTTCACCAGTTTGTCTTCCTCGAAAGGGTTGAGGGGTACGGTGTTGAGATCATGAAGGGATATACATTTGACCAGCGAGACACCATGTGGCTCTTCTCCCACTCCGGAATCAACAACGTAAACATAGATATTGCACTCGAGTCAAAGAAGAGGGGAATGAAGGTTGTTGTCTTCGGATCGGCTGCAGCCGCCAAAGGAAAGAAGACCAGGCATTCTTCGGGGAAGACAATCTTTGACATTGCCGACATCGTTGTTGATACCTGTGCGCCGCTGGAGGATGCCTCGGTGAAGCTGAAGAATCACTATGACAAGATAGGACCTGTTTCTACAATGGCGTTCGTGACCTGTGTCTGGATGACAGTCACCACCGTTGCGGAGATCCTGGCTGAGAGAGGTGTGAAGCTTTACATCCACCCGAGTCACAATGTGCCGGGAGACAACACAGCCAGGGAGAGACTTGACGAAGCACTGGCTGAGTACAAAAGCAGGATTGCGGGGGTATGAAACCGTTTAGACTGACATTGTGAACTCACTCAGAAGAAGCATAGCATTCATTGAAGGCAGCGGTGCAGACCGTATCCCCTTCCATCCGATTCTGATGCGCTTTGCAGCGCTTCATGCAGGTGTCATGTACCGTGACTTCTGTCTCGATCCTGCACAGAAGTGCATGGCGAATATCAGGTGTGCTGCAGATTTCGGGTCTGACTGGGTCAATACAATGTCAGACCCATGGGCCGAGGCAGAGGCCTTCGGAACTCTTCTCTCCTACCCTGAAGATGAGCTT
>Ga0209467_1002851_pt1 | contig 11842 bp, 11 predicted proteins | sample Higcelwee11metaG_FD_187175 | JGI IMG/M metagenome (GOLD analysis project Ga0209467, IMG submission 187175) | Freshwater pond sediment microbial communities from the University of Edinburgh, under environmental carbon perturbations - High... | ecosystem: Environmental > Aquatic > Freshwater >...
ATTCCCAGGGTCTATTCAACCACTGTCAGCAACAGTGACGTGAACACCAACTTCCTGAATATTGATCTGGTGTACACATGGCGCTTTGCACCGGGCAGTGAGTTCTCACTTGTATGGAAGAATGCAATCTTCTCAGAGGGAGACATTATAATCAGAGACGGCCTAGATAATTTTGAAGATCTGCTGTCTCAGCCACAGACAAACAGCATCTCATTGAAAATTTTATACTACCTTGACTATCAGAATTTCAGGAAGTTATTTTTACCTAAATAACTGTTATACAAAATGATACAGAGGATACAGACTTTATTTCTGCTGGCTGTTGCAGTCCTTTCCGGACTTATGCTTACGGGCGATATATTATGGATGGATAACGGGGCCGGGACGGTGTTCAATATCAGTTTCGCGGGTCTTGGAGAGAACGGGGCAGGGGTGATCCAGCGGCTCTGGCCCCTGACGGCCATAATGGCATTGGTACCAATACTGGCACTGGTGGCTATTTTCCTATACAAAAAGAGGTCGTTGCAGATGCGGGTCACGATGTTTGTGTTGTTGCTATCGCTGGGCACCCTGATATTGGGAGCGTTCTACGTCCTGATGTTTGACCGTAAGATTGATGTAGCGGTAATATGGAAGGTCAAAGCGGTTTTTCCACTCGTTGCAGCCATCCTGGCATGGCTGGCTCACCGTGCCATATTGAAGGACGACCTCAAGGTCAGGTCATATGACCGCCTCAGATAATCTCCAGGCGTTCCTGGTCAGTGATTTTCTCGCAGTAGTGGCATTTCAGGGCTACCGGTCTCTTTGAGACAACCCTGAAACGTGTTGTCACCTTCTCGAAGTTTGTGATGCACTTGGGGTTCATGCACTTGGCTATGGCAGTGATTGTGTCTGGTACTGACACTACACGCTTCTCAACAACCTCGTAGTCTTTGATGATATTAAGCTTTGCATTAGGCGCCACAAGGGCAATCCGGTTGATATCATCATCTTCGAAAAACTTGCCGGCAATCTTGATTATAGCTTTTTTGCCGTCGGTCTTGCTTTCGAGATTGGTTCCAAAGGTGATCTGGTTTCTGATTCTGTCAAGTCCGAGTATCTTGATTACTTTAAATAGCGTGCTGGCAGGGATATGGTCAATTACTGTCCCTGATTCAATGGCACTTACAAGCAGCTGTTTCGGGTCACTCATGTTTTTCATCGCCTCTTATTTTAATCCCAGTAAAGTGCATATGATAGCCTGTCTTGTGAATACACCGTTAAGTGCCTGTTCGAAATAATAGGCTTTGTCATTGGCGTCAACATCGGTATTGATCTCATTCACGCGAGGCAGGGGATGAAGGATCTTCATTCCCGGTTTGGTCTCCGAAAGCATGTGGTCATGCAGTACGTAAGCGTTCTTAACCTTTTCGTACTCCATCGGGTCAGAGAACCGTTCACGCTGCACCCGTGTCATATATATGATATCGGCCATATTTATAACCTCATTCAGATCGGCAGTCTCGTAATATTCCAGCCCGAGGTTATTCAGGTACATCTTGTACTCGTCAGGCATCATCAGTTCCTCAGGTGCCACGAAGTTGAACGATGTCTTCCATCTTGACATGGCCATCAGCAGCGAGTGCACCGTCCGCCCGTACTTGAGGTCGCCCACCATGCAGATATTCAGTTTGTCAAGCGTCCCCTGGGTCTTGAGGATTGAATACATATCCAGAAGTGTCTGTGTGGGGTGCTGGTTGGCGCCGTCGCCGGCGTTGATCACGGGCACCGTTGATATCTCGCTTGCGTACCTGGCGCTCCCTTCAATAGGGTGCCTCATGACGATCAGATCAACATAGTTGTTTACAGTCCTGATTGTGTCATTAAGTGTCTCACCCTTGGTGACGCTTGAACTGGAGGAATCGGTAAAACCGATCACCTTGCCGCCAAGCTTGTTGACGGCACTCTCAAAACTGAGGCGTGTACGGGTGGAAGGCTCAAAAAAGAGCGTTGCCACAACCTTGCCGTGAAGGATATCACTGATGGGATCCTTTTCAAATTCCCCGGCAAGCTTGAGTATCTTCAGGATCTCCTCTGTGGAGAGATCATCAATTGAAACTAAGCTTCTGGTTTTCATTAAGTTGCGTTTTTAATAGCTTCTGTTTGACAAAGTTATTACAACTGTCCATGGATTATTGCCGATGTTCAAAAGTATTTAAAAAATAACTCTGTCAGGCTGTAGTGATCCATTTCATGATAAGGCCTGTTATCTTGCCCAGGCGCCCTGTCAGGTGCTCTGCCAGTGATGATCTGAAAGAGATCACAAGACTTACCTCATCACCGCTGTAGCTGTGTGCCGATTGACCGCACCCCTCTTCCTTCAATACCTTCATTACGTCATTCATTGAGGCATACGGGAATGAGATCTGCCAGCTGTCTGTCAGGTGCCGTTCCACGACGGAGCTGTTGGCAAGAGCATCAGCAGTTGCCGTACGGTATGCGTTGATAAGTCCGCTCACTCCGAGAAGCGTGCCGCCGAAATACCTTATGACAACCACCAGTATGTTGGTCAGTTCACGTGAATTTATCTGCGCCAGTATAGGCCTTCCGGCAGTGCCTGACGGTTCGCCGTCATCATTTATTCTCCATGTCTGCCTGTCCGGGTTCAGTACCCATGCATAGCAGTGATGCCTGGCATCATGATACTCCTTGCGGAGCTCTTCAAGCCTTCTTTTTATCTCCTCCTGCGAGGTTACAGGCACAGCTATTGCAATGAACCTGCTGCCACGATCTTTGAACAGCCCTTTAGCTTCACTGTCAATTGTTTGATATGTGTCTGAAAATATCATTTCGTAAAACGAAGCCCTAATGAATTAAAAATTAATAAGTCCCTTCGCACCTTTAAAGATAGTTATCACGCCCATGATGATCAGTACGACATAAACGATCGCCGAAAAGGTCTTCTGGCTGATCCGTGAAACCAGTCTGTCGCCTGTATAAAGTCCTGCCAGAAGAGCCGGGACAGAGCAGAGAGCAAGTAGCAATATCTCCGTCCTTACGAGTCCGATTATCAGGTAAAATATCAGTGCATATGTAACTGCGAAAAGGATGAAGATGGATATGATGGCATTGAATTTCTCCCTGGGTGTCTTTAAAGAAGAGAGGATAATTGCCACCGGTGGTCCTGTTATACCCGTGGCCCCGGCCAGTACCCCCCCGAAAAGTCCGCTCAGCGTCATGGCGCTCCTGTCTGACCTGATGTGAAGATTCAGTCCGCGGACCAGCGCAGTGACGATCAGTATTATCAGTACTCCCCAGCCCAGTTGTATGTAAGCCGGATTAACGAACCTCAGGATAAGTGTGCCTGCAGCCACCCCAATGCCTGTCCAGAGAGCCATAGCACCAAGCGGCTGGTCTCTGATTACCGCTTTTGAGTGGCGGTAGTAAATGATTGAAAAGATCATGTTGATCATGGCAATGAAAACAGCTGTATCAGTGACAGGCATGATAAACTGGATCAGCGGTACTGCCACTAGGGCCAGACCGAAACCGGTGAATCCCCTGATCACGGAGGCCACGAAGATTATAAGTGACAGAGCGATGATATTGCCTGCAGTCACCATTCTACTCCTCGTATAATGCAAGCTGGCGGAACTCGGACCGGAACAGGGATATGGATGCGTCCCAGCGCTCTGTCTCATCACTCAGCGAAAGACCCTTAACGAGTACCTCCCGCATACGGCTGTCGCCTGACAGAATATCGAAAGGCATGAGCCGGTATTCATACTCATAGGGTGGCGGATTGAATGTCAGCGATCCTTCAGGTGACGTCCTGATTATTGCATCAATAAGATGCATGGCTGTAACTACAGGTCTGAATGATTCGGCATCAGTGACGTGTATCTGGATACCCCTGCAGTACTGTCCCGCAAATTTATGGAAGGTGGGTATGAAGTCATGCATCCGGAAGCTGCAGCCTTCCAGTTTCCTGTCCTTCAGCTCGCTGAGCAGTTTATGGCCGTTAATGAAAGGAGCCCCGGTCAGCTCAAAGGGGATTACTGTTCCTCTGCCCTCAGACAGGTTAAGGGCCTCGGCAAGAACGGTGCCCGGGTATACAAGCGCAGTAAGGGGTGAGGGCATATTTGGAGAGGGCAGAACCCACGGGAGTCCCGTCTCCTGGTAGAGCGAGTTGCGTCTCCATCCCTCAGCTCTCACTACATGGAGGTCGCACGTTGGGGTATATTTCTCCCTGACCCAGAGGGCCATCTCACCGATTGTCATGCGGTGGCACAGAGGTATGCATGCCCCGCCAACAAATGTAAAATACTCCTCCTTCAGCACTGGTCCGTCAGCCTGTACCCTGCCAATGGGATTGGGCCTGTCAAGGATCCAGACCGGTATGCCTGCCTCGGCACAGGCCTCCATGCATAGCTTTACTGTCCAAATATATGTATAGAGTCTTGCCCCTGCATCCTGCAGGTCAACTACAAGGGCTTCCAGGCCGGCAAGCATCTGCTGCGTCGGCTTCCGGTGTTCACCGTAAAGGCTGTGCACAGGAATACCAAGAAGCGGGTCTGTGGTGCTTTCCCACTCAATCATGTTATCCTGTGTCTGCCCGGAAATGCCGTGCTGCGGTCCGAAAAGAGCAGCCAGCCTGCAACCGCTGTCACTACCAAAGACCTCGGTTATGAACCTGAAATCCGAAGTAATGCTCGAGGAATGGCACAGCAGGCCAATACTTTTACCGCGAAGCTGTGCAGGCATTCGCAATGATACAACATCAAGACCCGAAAGTACTTTCATAGTAAAGCAAAAATAAGGAAAAGTGCCGGGGAGACAAGGGGGCAGGTAATACAAAGCCATGGAATATTTCAATATATTTGCAACCATCGGTCTGTAGCCGTTGTTATAACTGGAAAAAGCAATTATATGAGAATCTTGGGTATATTCATCCTAATTCATTTAATATCAACAGGTCATCTGATGGCTCAGGATAGAGTTACTGGTTTTTTACCATCGTCTGATCCTGACAGAATTATCCTCAGCATCAATGATAACCCGGCCACCTCAATGGCGGTGACCTGGAGAACAGACACCACGGTGAATGAATCGGTTGCACATCTGGGTCCAAACATTCCGACCATTTTTCTGGCTGATTCATCAGCAACCTTCACAGGCTCATTTACCGATGTGAAGGGTGACGGGGTTGTAGGGAGGTTTCACTCGGTCAGCTTCACGGGACTGACACCCGGGAATACCTATGCCTACCGCGTAGGGTCAGATGCCGGTGCAAGCGAATGGTTCACCTTCACCACGGCATCTGCAGCTCCACAGCCCTTCTCGTTCCTCTATTTCGGAGATTCCCAGGGTCGAAATTCGTTATATTCAAGAGTAATCAGGCAAGCCCATAGATCAGCGTCCGATGCCAGGTTGATGATTTTTTCCGGCGACCTGGTTGACGGAGGATCCGGTTCGACACTGCAAGATGATGAGTGGGGTGAATGGCACGAAGCCGGTGCTTTTATCCTTTCAGAGATACCTGTCCTTGCGACGCCCGGCAATCATGAGTATTATGATCCTGCTGATAGAACCAAAAGAGACCTGAACAAATACTGGCGGGCAGGCTTTACACTGCCTGAAAACGGTCCTGAGGGACTCGGAGAGACATCATATACCATTGATTACCAGGGTGTAAGATTCATATTTTTGAATTCAGACGCAATGATGAGAGATGAAGGTATAGCACGCAAACAAACCCTATGGTTGGAAGGACTACTCGGAAACAATCCCTGTAATTGGACCGTCATGATGTTTCATCACCCGGTTTTCTCAACATCTGCCAGGAGGGATAATAAGGTAATCAGGGAATCATTCAAACCGCTCATTGACAAATATGGCGTTGACCTGGTGCTGACAGGACATGACCATACATATGCAAGGGGAATGATCATGCCTGACGGCGAAGAGAAAAATTACAAAAATGCAGGGACAGTGTATGTGGTCTCCGTCAGCGGGGCCAAGCAGTATAAACAGGATGCCGAACAATGGTGGGAGGTGGGAATGACAAACACTCAGACCTGGCAGGTAATATCAGTTTCCGGAAATGAACTGACTTTTAAGGCATTTGATGCATCAGGCGACCTTGCTGATCAGTTTATCCTGCAGAAGGGTAAAAACAACCGCAAGCGGATGCTTACACCTGCCATTACAGTAAAATAAAAAAAAGTAACTTACATGAAATATATACTCAACACAGTCATATTTGCCTTCCTGGCCCTGATAGTAACCTCATGTACGGATCAGAAGGGGCTTGATATTTATGTGACAACAGACCTCCACGGTATGCTGCTGCCTTTTGACAATACAGAGGGCACCGCCACAGACCGCTCGCTGGCCAACCTGGCCTCCATAACCGGGGCTGAGGGGAATGACAATATAATTCTTCTTGATAACGGTGATATCCTTCAGGGTGATCCGCTGGCCTACTATTACAATTTTGTTGACACAACCAGGACGCATGCCATAGCCGATATACTCAACCACCTGGGTTATGATGCCGCAACAGCAGGTAACCATGACATTGAGGCAGGACATCCCGTCTATGACAGGGTCCGGCGCGATTACAATTTCCCTCTGCTGGCTGCCAATGCGGTGGATATCAGTACCGGGGAACCATATTTTGAACCATACACAGTTATCAGAAAACAAGGAATGAAGGTAATTGTCTTCGGACTGATTACTCCCTCTGTTCCCCGGTGGCTGCCTGAATCTTTGTATCGCGGAATCAGGTTTGAAAACATGGTGGAGACAGCCAGGAAATGGATGCCTGTGATGCTCAATGAGGAGCCTGACCTGGTTATAGGGCTTTTCCATTCCGGAATGGGTGATGAGGATGAAACGGGCGACGATGAGAACAGTACACTGGCTGTGGCTGTCAATGTCCCCGGGTTTGATGTGATATTCTGTGGCCATGACCATCGGCAGGACATGAAGGAGGTAAGCAACAGCGCAGGAGACAAGGTATTGCTGCTTGATGGCGGCAGCAGGGCCGAGACCCTGATGCACGTCTCCGTCACACCGTCGCAGCAGGGTGGCGGTAAGGGAAAACACGTTCTTGCAGGCAGGCTGATACCGATGAACACCCTCCCTGAGTCGGCTGCTTTTATCGAAAGATATAAAGGCGTCTCTGACACGCTCAGGGAATACACATCGGAAATAATAGGGCGCTCCGACGCCACCGCCACGACCCGCGATGCATTTTTCGGGCCGTCGGCGTTCGTTGACCTGATACACCGGATGCAGCTTGATATAAGCGGGGCCCAGGTCTCCCTGGCGGCACCTCTGTCATTTGACCAGAGCATCAATGAAGGGGATTTAAGGATAAGGGATATGTACCGTCTCTACCGGTTTGAGAATTTTCTATATACCGTGACCATGACGGGAGGTGAGCTTGACAGGCACCTGGAGCATTCGGCCGGCCTATGGTTCGAGACGATGGACAACAAAAAGGACTATATGCTCAGGTACCGGTTAGATGACAGCAGGAAGCCGGTGATTGTAAACGGCACGGCGAGGCTGCGCAATCCCTCGTACAACTTCGAGTCAGCCATGGGCATACGCTATACTGTTGATGTCAGCAAACCCCAGGGTGCCAGGGTCAACATCACTGCACTGAGTGACGGAACGCCCTTCAGTCACAGTGCAACATATAAGGTGGCAGTTAACTCATACCGGGCCAACGGTGGCGGCGGACACTTCCCTGCTGCCGGCATAACAGGAAAGGAACTCGACCGCAGAATCTTAAATGCCACTGAGAGAGACCTCAGGCACTATATGACGGAATGGATCCGCGAAAAAGGAACAATCAGCCCGGCACCGCTTTCTGAGTGGAGTATTATACCCACAGACTGGGCAGCAGCGGCAGAGAGACGCGAGGCAGTATTACTGTTTGGCGACAATTGATTTTCAGGACGACATGAAGACTTTTTTAAGACTGGCGGTTATTTCAACAATAATCATTACACTGACCTCAGCCGGCAGTGTCAGGCAGAAGCCTCGCAACCTTATTATTTTTATCGGCGACGGTATGGGTCTTTCGCATGTCTACGCCGCCATGACTGCCTCAGGCAATAAGATGACCTTCCCGGCTTTTCCGGTGACAGGATTCAGTATAACCCATTCGGCAAACAGTTATTCAACCGATTCTGCCGCAGGAGGTACAGCTATCGCCACAGGTGAAAAGACAAACAACAGGATGATATCAGTGAGGCCTGACAGCACAGTACTTGTAACCCTCCTTGAACACGCCCGCGCCTCAGGCAAATCGACGGGCATTGTCTGCACCAGTTCTCTCACTGATGCCACTCCTGCAGCCTTCACTGCCCACGTTCCGCTGCGCTATGAATACCGTGCAATTGCAGCCTGGTATGCCAGTGGAGCGGCAGAGGTCTTCATCGGCGGCGGAAGGAAATATTTCGAGGCGGAGGTTGATTCTGCCGGCAGCTTCAAACGGTCGGAGGATGTTGTTTCACAGCTTTCATCTGCAGGATATGATGTCACCTTTGACCTTGAATCGTTCGAAGCGTCAAAGGCATCCCGGATTGCAGGACTGGTGTCGGCAGATGACATGCCCAGGTTGTTTGAGGGAAGGGATCCTCAGTACCTGGCACGTGCAACACGCAAAGCGATTGAGGTGCTTTCCAAAAACCGCAAGGGATTTGTTCTTATGGTTGAGGGATCGGAGATCGATGACGCAGGCCATTCAAACGACACAAAAATGGTTTATTATGAGATACATGATATGGACAGGGCGGTAGCTGTTGCCTATGACTTTGCACGGAGCAACGGAAACACCCTGATTGTTGTGACTGCAGACCATGAGACCGGCGGGATGAGCATCACCGGGGGTGACATGGCAAAACATGAGGTAACCGGCGCATTCAGTATCAAAGGCCACTCAGGCGTGATGGTGCCCGTCTTTGCTTACGGTCCGGGAGCAATATCCTTTACCGGTGTACAGGATAATACTGAATTGTTTCATGATTTTTACAGGCTCCTCTCTTTAGGCAAAGAATAGCATGAAAAACAGTCCCGGAAATAATGACGGTCATATGCTCCCCATCGTTGAGGAGTTTTACTCGATCCAGGGAGAGGGATGCAATACGGGAAAAGCAGCCTACTTCATCCGTATCGGTGGATGCGACATCTGCTGCAGCTGGTGCGATACAAGATATTCGTGGAATGCCGATCTGCACCCCCTGGTTGACATAGGTGCAATGGCTGACCGTGTCACCGCTGCCGGGGCAGACTCTGTTGTGGTAACAGGAGGTGAACCGCTGATGTGGGACCTTGATCCCCTGAGTGACCTTCTGCACTCGAAAGGTATAAAAACTTATCTCGAAACCTCCGGGGCTTACCCCCTGAGCGGCAGATGGGACTGGATAACTCTCTCGCCCAAGAAGGGATCTCCTCCTGTGCCGGAGATCTGGGCCCTGGCTGATGAACTGAAGGTTGTGGTGCATGATGGCACTGATTTTGATGCAGCGGAGATATACAGCACCATGGTGAGCCCTGGCTGCAGGCTTCTTCTGCAGCCTGAATGGAGCCGTTATGGTGAGATGATATCAGGAATAACCGAATATGTCAAAAGGAACACCAGGTGGATGGTCTCCCTTCAGGCCCATAAATTCATGCACATACCCTGAATGAGCATCAGAACGCTGATAACTCTCCTGATTCTGGTGATTATGAGCCAGTGCACCCTTACCGGCCAGGGTTACCATACCAGGTCAAACAGGGCGCTTAAGTATTATGACCAGGGGAAGAGGGATTACGATCTCCTCTATTATGACCGCGCAGAAACCGGCCTCCTGATGGCGGTGAAAGAGGATGAAGGGTTCTATGAGGCCCATCTGCTGCTTGGTCAGCTCTACTCTGACACGGGTGACTGGGAGAAGGCGGTGACTCATTACCGTAAGGCAGTGTCACTTGACTCACTATTCTTTGTACACGCGCTATATGGTCTTGGCAGGGCAGAACTGCGTACCGGCAGGTATGCCGAAGCAAAATCGCACCTTGAAGCCTATCTCAGTCAGCCGAAGATAAACGCCAGGCTGCGGACGGAAGCTGAGAAGATGCTTGCCAGCTGCCGGTTCGCACTCTCTTTTCCGGGTGCTCTCTTCGGAACCGAACCGGTCAGTGTCGGCGACTCAGTAAACACCGGGCTTGATGAGTACTGGCCCTCAGTGACAGGTGACGGGCAGCAACTCATCTTCACCCGTGAGGTGAAAAGAGCAGCAGGTTACGGCCGTGACAGGCAGGAGGACTTCTACATCAGCCGCTGGGTGAGTGAAGGCTACTGGGGAACGGCCCGCAATGCCGGGGCTCCTCTGAATACAGCCGGCAACGAGGGTGCCCAGTCTATCGCCTCCGACGGGCGGTCAATGTACTTCACTGCATGTGACCGCAACGACGGATACGGACGATGCGATATCTACTACTCTGTCCATGACGGCATCAGATGGTCACCGGGAGTAAATGCCGGTGCACCGGTGAACACCACCTACTGGGAATCGCAGCCATCAATCAGTCCCAACGGCAGAATGCTTTTCTTTGTCAGTAACAGACCGGGCGGAATGGGAGGGATGGATATATGGTATTCTGTCCGCGGAAGCGATGGCAAATGGGGCAAACCTGTCAACCCGGGCAAGACTGTAAACACCGCCGGAGACGAATTCTCCCCCTTCATATATTTTAACAGCAGAACACTCTATTTCTCATCAAACGGACGAGAGTCGTTCGGCGGTCATGACATCTACACAAGCACAATGAACCGCGACTCGACCTGGACAGCCCCTGAGAACATGGGGCCGTCAGTCAATACGCCTGCGGACGAGACGGGACTGGTGATTGAATCATCGGGGAAAAGAGCGTTCTTCTCTTCCTCCCGGGACAAGAGCAAGGGGAAAGACATTTATTACATCGATCTGCCCACCGAGGTTCAGCCTGAACCGGTATCATACTTCAGGGGCACCGTCATTGACAAGGCAACCGGGGCACCGATTACTGCCAGATATGAACTGACCGACCTTACCAACCGCACAGGGGTGGTAGCCTCAGTGACTGACAGCAGGGGCGGATTCTTTGTCTGTCTGCCACGGGGGTACAGCTACGGATTGAATGTGACGGCCGACGGCTATATGATATTCTCCGAGAATTTCGACTTCGAGGAGGGATATACATCTGCAGAACCCTACCGGAAAACAATTGCCATGAACAGGGTGAGGAAAGGAGAGTTCATGCGAATGTACAATGTCTTCTATGACACTGACTCATGGGACCTGCTTGAGGCATCTATGCCGGAGCTTGAAAAACTGCATGAGTTCCTGAAGATCAATAACACGGTGGTGGTTGAGATTGGTGGGCACACCGATTCCGACGGCACCGATGAGCATAACCAGGTGCTTTCAGAAAAACGTGCCGGGTCAGTCAGGCAGTATCTTATCACAAGGGGCATAAGCGCTGATCGCCTCTTCGTACATGGATACGGAGAGACTTCTCCCATGGCTGACAATATCACCCCGGCCGGCAAAAGACTTAACCGCCGGACCGAGATCACAATACTGTCGGAGGGGACTGTGAAAGAGACAGAATTAAGAATTAAGAATTAAGAGATAAGAATTAAGAATTGATAATCAGTTACTTGGACCAAGACTAAAGACTGAAGACTGAAGACTGGAGACTGGAGACTGAAGACTGAAGACTGAAGACTGGAGACTGGAGACTGGAGACTGGAGACTGGAGACTGAAGACTGAAGACTGCGGACTGTGGACTGAAGAAGGGATATTTTCCTTTTCATTTCTT
>Ga0209467_1002852_pt1 | contig 11841 bp, 8 predicted proteins | sample Higcelwee11metaG_FD_187175 | JGI IMG/M metagenome (GOLD analysis project Ga0209467, IMG submission 187175) | Freshwater pond sediment microbial communities from the University of Edinburgh, under environmental carbon perturbations - High... | ecosystem: Environmental > Aquatic > Freshwater > Pond...
GACCGTCTCAGGTTCCGATATCCTGGCCCAGTTCAATTTGCTCGAGCGCTCCGGTGCGCTCGGGGATCTGGAAGCGTTGAGGAAGGAAAACCGCGAGCTCGATCAGTTGATAACGGATGCCTCGGCACTCGTCGCGCTGTCGTCGGTTCCACGGATGCTGGACTATGTCATAGAGAAGCTGCTTGAACACTTCGTGCCGGAATTCCTCGGCTTCATCATCGAGCCGCCGCGGGGAACACGGCTCAGCCAGTTCTGCTACAGGAATCTTCGATTGACTGATGAGGTTGTTGCGCTGGAGAGCTATCATCGTCTCAAGGCGCACTTCCTGGAAAGACCATACTCGGCTCGTTACGAAGTAATTGCCCAGGAGCTTGGCTACGATCATGCGCTTGATCGATTCAACCCCGAGGTGATCTTTCCGATGCGCGGCATAGGCGGCCTGTATGGCATTGTTGTTCTTGGTCACAAGGTCGTTGGCGACGATTACAGCGATTTTGAGACGATGTATGTCGACAGGCTGACCAGGTTCCTGTCGGTTGGCCTGCAGAATGGCCTGCATCATCTCAGTTCAATAACAGATTCGAAGACAGGCCTTTACAATCACGAATACTTCGTCCGGCGGCTCGAGGAAGAATTGGCTCGCGAGTCGCGCCAGGGCAACCGAGCCTGCGTGATGATGCTCGATGTGGACCACTTCAAGCGCTTCAACGACACCTATGGTCATCTGCTCGGAGACAGTGCACTCGAATCGCTCGCCGCGACCCTGAAGGCGGCGATGCGCGCCTCCGATGCCGTGGCGCGTTTCGGCGGAGAAGAATTTTGTGTGCTTGCTGTTGATTGCGATGAATACCGGGCCATGGACATAGCGGAGCGTATACGGCATGGCGTCGAATCGATGGAGATCCAGAATGGCACCGATCGACTGCACATAACGGTCAGCATCGGCATCAGGATGCTCGAGCCGGGCGGTGGCGCGGAAGCGAACGTCGTGCTCGATGAGGCGGACAAGGCTCTCTATGCATCCAAGGCCACCGGCAGGAATCGTTGCACCATGTTCAGACCCGGCCTCCTCGGCAGAGCCTCGTTGCTGAGGGTCATATCGTCGGGCACCGACGCCGGTCACTGAAATTCTGCATGTACCCGCTTGAAGCCATCAACACGATCGCACCGGGCCATCGAAGCATCTCGATAGTCGGTGGCGGTGGCAAGACCAGCCTTCTCTTTGCCCTTGCCTCGGATGCGCGGGCCGTAGGAGTTGCTGTGCTCGCGATGACGACAACGCACATCTACGACCCGCGCGACGAGCATCGCCCGTTCGATGTTTTTCTGATGGACCCATCATGGGCCACAGATGCTTCGCGTTTGCCATCCGCCCGGTCCGTGCGCACCACAGCGGGTATATCCGGCGGTTTTGTTACCGTTGTCGGCTCAGGGATCGAAGCCGGTAAACTCGTTGCCGTGCATCCAGCCGTTATCGATGCGTGCCCTGCAGATTGGGGCCTGGTACTTGTGGAGGCCGATGGAGCGCGACACCTGCCAATCAAGGCTCCTGCAGAACATGAGCCCGTCATTCCAGCAGGTTCCGAGCTGGTTTGTGCCGTCATAGGCATGGATTGCCTCGGCGCTCCGCTCGATGCCGTATATGCATTCAGACCCGAGCTCATAGCGCGCGCCACAGGTCTGGCGCTCGGTCATCGCATCGACGCAGTGATGATTGCCGCCCTCAGTGCCGCACCTCAGGGATGCTTCAAGGGGACTCCGGCTGGAGCCATTCGCATGCTGATGTTGAACAAGGCCGACCTGGTTTCCGCCGAGGCGGCTGGCCTGGTTGCCAAGGCTGTGCTGGAAACCGGTGCTGTCGATGCTGTTGCCATCGCAAATCTTGAAACTGAATCGGCCGATCGGCGAATCCGCGAAATTTTTGTCCGCGGTGCTCGCGACGCAACAATGTATCTGGTATAGTGGCAATCCGCAGCGGGTCATGCCGTACCACTGCGGAACCGAAAGGGCACATACATGGAACTTTTCAAGAAGGCTGCGGAACTCGCAGAGCACAATATTCCGTTCGCCATGGCGACCATCATCGAGTCTTCTGGTTCGACTCCGCGTGGTACTGCCAAGATGATCGTTCTGGCTGACGGCACCAGCATCGGCACCGTCGGTGGCGGCATCGTCGAGGCGCGGGTCATAGCAGAAGCACGACAGGCGATAGATTTCGGAAGGCCGACGGTGCTGGAATACGCACTGGACCATGGCCCCGGCGCGACCAGCCTGCCGATGGAATGCGGCGGCGCTATGAAGGTCCTCGTCGAGGTGTTCGGAGCAAGGCCACGTGTGCTGATCGTCGGCGGCGGCCATGTCGGGCTCGAAATTGCCAGGGCTGCCCACGGCATCGGGTACCGTATCGCTATCGTCGATGACCGCACTGACTTTGTGAACGGCGAACGGTTTCCGATGGCGCACGAACTGTATGTTGATGCGGACATGAACACCGCGCTGACCTCGGCACCGGTAGACAACAATACCTGCGTCATCATCGCGACGCATGCGAGCGACGAGCGGGCACTGCGGCATTACATTATGACCGATTGCAGGTACCTTGGTTTTCTGGGTTCGCGGCGCAAGGTCAGGACATTGCTCGACATGCTCCGCTCGGAAGGTGTGGCTGAAGAAGTCCTTGGGCGCGTGCGCGCACCGATCGGCCTGGACCTGGGTGCCGAAACGCCACAGGAGATAGCCATATCGGTGGTTGCCGAAATGATGGCGGTGGTGGCCGGACGCGATGCCGCGCCGCTGTCGGGGCGTGACGGAGACCTGGTCGTGGTGCGCGGCGCCGGAGACCTGGCCACGGGCACGATCATCAGGCTCAAGGCCGCCGGATTTCGCGTCATCGCGCTTGAGGTCGAACAGCCGACATCGATCAGACGGACGGTCTCGCTGTCGGAGGCAGTCTACGACGGCGAGGCGCGCGTCGAAGGGGTCGTGGCCCGCAGGGTTCCAGGCATTGCGGAGGCGAAGACCGCGCTGGCCGACGGAATTGTGCCGGTGCTCGTCGATCCGGACTGCAGAACTGTCGCAGCGCTGTCACCATACGCGCTTGTCGACGCGATCATAGCCAAGCGCAATACCGGCACGCGCCGCGGCATGGCACCGGCCGTGATAGCGCTGGGGCCCGGCTTCGAGGCCGGCGGCGATGTCGATGCCGTCGTTGAAACACAGCGGGGACACGATCTGGCCCGCGTGATTTTGTCCGGCTCTGCCGCGCCTGATAGCGGCACTCCTGGCGAAATTGGCGGGCGCAGTGCGGAGCGTGTGCTCAAGTCGCCGATAGCTGGTATCGTCGAGGCGGTGGCTGCCATCGGTGATCTGGTCAAGGTCGGTGATCCCGTCATCGCGGTGCGCGGCCAGGAAGGGCGCGTCGAGATACGAACGAGCATCGATGGCGTCGTGCGGGGCTCAATCAGGGCGGGTATGGCCGTGCCTGCCGGCATGAAGGTTGCCGATGTCGATCCCCGCGCCATACCGGAGCATTGCCTGACAGTCTCCGACAAGTCGCGTGCGATAGCCGGTGGCGTGCTCGAGGCCATTCTGGTACTCAAGGGCAGAGTCAAGCGGGGGGCCTGATCGATGCCGGCTTCCCGGTCTACCAGCTTGCATGGTATGGCGGCCTTGTTGGCCGCAGCCCTGCTGTTCGCCACCACGACGACCCTGGTGCGCCTCGCTTCAAATTCGTTTTCCGGATACTTCATATCGATGGTGCGGTTCGCAGTCGGAGCCGTGCTGAGCATAGCCTGGCTGGTGGCATCCAGGCGCGGTATCCGCATCATCAGCAAGAGGGACTGGTTCCTGCGCGGCCTGTATGGGGCGATATCGATGACGCTTTCCTACATGGCAATATCGCGGACCAGCGGTGGCCGCGCAACGATGCTTTCCAATACGTATCCGATATTCGTGGCCCTGTTTGGCCGCTTGTTCTTTGGACAGCGGTTGCTGCCCACGGCGATCCCGGCGCTTGTGCTGTGTACCGCTGGCAGCGTCATCATTCTGAACGATGGCAGCGGGTACGCTCTGGCCGGGGATGCGATGGCCCTGTTGTCGGCGGTATTTGCCGGTCTTGCCATCAATCATCTGAAGCGGGCGCGTGTCACCGATGACCCGGTTTCGTTGTACCTGTCACCGTGCCTCTTCGGCTTGCCTGTCGTCATTTCACTCACCCTTGGGACTGGCGGCATGCCGGTAGCCCCACACGGGGCAGCCATCGCTATGGCGGTCGGCCTTGGTGTCATTGTATTTGGCGCGCAGATCCTGATGACGTGGGGCTACAAATACGTCAATGCCGCGAGTGGTTCGCGCATATTCTATCTGGAGATAATCTTCGCGGTGATACTGGGCGCGCTGATAGGCGAGCGCCTGAAACCGGCCTTCTTCGTCGGAGCTGGCGTCATCATGGCAGCTCTGTCTCTGGACTGGTTCGTGGTTCTGCGCAGAGCCAAAGACGGATATGGCACCGGCACTCAGTGATTGTTGTGCTCCATGTATGTAATGGCACGATGCCTGATTAGCGTATCAATTGACCTGTCGGACGGCACACGGTTGGCGGGGATGAATCCGCCGGCCATGTGGACATGGCCGCCGCCAAAGCCCAGGTCGCCAGCAATAGCTCGGGCCAGTTCGTCACCGTGGATATCATCGACCTTGCAGCGGACAGAGATCTTGACACCATCGGTTCTGACCGAATAGGCGATGGACGCATCGATTTCATCGAGCGACAGCACAATGTCATTGGCTGCTCCAACCAGTGAATCATCGGCGTTGGCAAGACGCAGGAATGCCAGCCGGCCATAGATCTCGACCGTCCTGAACGCGTCGGCATATGTTGCCATATCACGGAGCGTCAGCTGGCTGCTGCGCAAGCGCCGGAAGATTTCGGGTTCGGCGAAGGCATGGAGCCGGTAGAACATCAGCGCATCCAGGTCGGTAACCCCTCGGGTCATGCTGTCGGTATCGATGAATATGCCATACAGCAGCCCGGTTGCGACAAGCCGTGGCGGAATTTCCTGGTTCTCAAAAAAATAGTCGGCGATTATCGCGGAGCATGAACCGACTTCCGGCCTGATATCAAGGAACCTGTAGGAAGCGTCAGCCCGGACCGCGTGGTGATCGATCGCGGCAACTTCGACACAGTGCAAGTCTGCCATGTTGGTGTTGCCGCTCTGGCCATCGATGACGACGACCCAGTCTTCCGATTCGATCGAAGAGGCTTCTGCCGCCATCGACAGTTCGATGCCGAGCAACGCTACCATCCGCCGCGCATCGATTTTTTCATATTCACGTCCATAGATGATGCGCGCCTTGAGCCCGTGTCTTGACAGCAGATAGTGCAAGCCAAATGCCGAGGCGATTGCATCCGGGTCGGGTGCGTCGTGAGGCTGGATGAATATCTCGCCAGGAGCGGTCTGGAGTAGTGCAACCAGCGTCTGCAGTTTTGTACCCATGCTATGGATGCTACTGTCACCTGCCGAGCTCCGCAAGCCCCGTCATCTTTGGTGCGCCCGGCCCGCTTGCCCATCGATCGCGGGCATCGCTATAATCCCCGGACAGATGATCGCATCGAATGATGGAGGAACGGCATGAATCGCGCTTTGGAGACCCTGAAGGAACGTGGCTTTGTCCAGCAGTGCACCGATATCGATGGGCTTTCTGCCCTGATGGACCAAGGGCCGGTGACGTTCTACGTGGGCTGCGACCCGACCGGCCCTTCGTTGCACATTGGCCACATGGTTCCTTTCTTTGCGTTGCGGCACCTTCGCGACGCGGGTCATGTCGGCATAGCGCTCCTCGGTGGTGGCACGGCCAGGATTGGCGACCCATCGGGCAAGAGCGAGATGCGCAAGATGATATCGTATGAGGCCATCGATGCAAATGCCGAGCTGTTCCGCAAGCAGCTCGACCGATTCGTCGGATTCGACGGCAAGACCAGTTTCTCTGCCAACAACAAGGATTGGCTGGCCAACCTCAACTATATCGAATTCCTCCGGGACATAGGCAGGCACTTCTCCGTCAACCGCATGCTGACATTCGAGGCATACAAGGCCCGCATGGAAACCGGACTGTCATTCATCGAGTTCAATTACCAGCTATTGCAGAGCTACGACTTCCTGCAACTGTACAAGCGCCATGGATGCCGGCTGCAGATTGGCGGAGACGACCAGTGGGGCAATATCGTCGCCGGCATGGAACTGATCCGCCGTGTCGAGGGTGCCGAGGCCTTTGGCCTGACGTTCCCGCTTGTGATGACCAGTGACGGCAAGAAGATGGGCAAGACCGAGAAGGGCGCGTTGTTCCTCGATCCGACGATGACGAGCCCCTATGAGTTCTTCCAGTACTGGCGCAACGTATCCGATGCCGACGTGCTCAAGTTCCTGCTGATGTTTACATTCCTGCCCGCCGAGCAGTGCCGCGCTCTGGCGGACCCGTCGGCCAACATAAACACCGCCAAGGAACGGCTTGCCTGGGAGGTGACAGCCATCATCCACGGCGCGGAAGAAGCCGACAAGGCGCTGTCTGGTGCCAAGGCGGCGTTCGGCGGAGGCGGTGACAAGACAGCCATGCCGACCGCAAGCCTGTCACGGGCACGCTTCGAGGCGGGGTATCCCGTGCTCGACCTTTTTGTCGATGCCGGACTGGCTCCCAGCAAGAGCGAGGCCAGGCGGCTGGTGCAACAGGGTGGTGCCGTCGTCGGCGATGCCAACTGGTCTGACGAGAAGGCTGCCGTCGGCGCAGACAGACTCGATGCGGATGGCGAGCTGGTCATACGAGCCGGCAAGAAGCGCTTCGTCAGGGTCGTCGCCTGCTGAGGCAGTCGTCGCCTGCTGATCAAAGCGTCTCGTTGGCCGTCCGGGATATAATCTCGTTCTGGTGCTTTTCGTCCAGATCAACAAAATAGTCCGAGTAGCCGGCAACCCTGACCAGGAGGTTGCGGTAATCCTCGGGCTTTTTTTTCGCCGCTTCCAGTGTCGCGGCATCGACCACATTGAACTGGACATGGTGCCCGCCCTGCTTGAAGTAGCCCCGGATCAGTGCCCCGAGTTTGCGCGGCCCCGATTCGCCGGCCAGAGCCGCCGGAGTGAATCGCTGATTGAGGAGGGTGCCGCCGGTCCTGGCCTGGTCCAGCCCGCCAAGGCTGTTCATTACGGCGGTGGGCCCATGCGTGTCCGAACCCTGCGATGGGCTCGTGCCGTCGGACAACGGAGCCCCGGCAATACGGCCATCCGGCGTTGCTGCGGTCTTTGTGCCAAAATAGACGTGGCATGTTGTAGACAGGAAGTTGGCCCGGTATGGCGCTCCTCGCCGTGAAATCCGTGGGGCATTCTCACCCTCGATTACGCTGATGAATGTATCGAATACCCGTTTGGCCAGGGAGTCGGCGGTGACATCGTCGTTGCCGAACAACGGTGTCTTGTTGCGTGCCAGGGCTTTGAGGAGATCGTGCCCGCGCCAGTTGTCGGACAGTGCGCCGCGCAATTCGGCCAGTGTTGTTGTGCTGGTGCCGCTGCCAAATGCCTGGGTCGCAATCACCGAAAGCGAATCGGTGACAGTGCCAAGTCCGACGCACTGGATATAGTCGGTGTTGTAGCGGGCGCCGCCGCGGTAGTAGTCGAGCCCGCGCGCAACGCAATCGTCGATGTACAGCGACAGGAATGGAGCCGGTGTCATTGCGCCGTACAGCTCGTCCAGGTAGCCATCGATGGTTGCTTTCCAGTCGACGGCATAAGAGAGTTGCGACTTCCATGCGGCGAACACATCTTCAAACGATGCGAACGAATCGGCCTGGCCCGTGGACGGGCCGACGCGCGCTCCTGTCAGCATGTCAATGCCATCGTTGAGCGCGAGTTCAAGCAGTTTTGGGCCATTGAGGTAGCCGTGCAGTATGTATGCTTCCTTGCCGAAGCAGCCGGTCTCGATGCAACCGCTGGTGCCGCCTTCGCGCGCATCCTTCAGTTTCTTGCCTGCGGACACCTGTGCGAGCGTCACCTCGTCAGCATTGAAGAATGAAGGATAACCCATGCCGTTGCGCGCCACGGCGCTCGCGGCCTCAAGGACACGGTCCGGCGTGCACGAGGCGACCTGCAGGTTCGCCTGGGGCTGCAGCAAGCGCAATTCATCGAGCACTTCGAGAATGATCAGGGTTGTTTCGCTGGAACCATCACGTCCATCCGCCGTCAAACCGCCAAGATTGATATTGGTAAAGTCGTTGTATGTGCCCGACTCGGCCGCGGTTACGCCGACCTTAGGCGGGGCCGGGGTATTGTTCACCTGTATCCAGAACATGGCCATCAGTTCCTTGGCCTTGTCCCTGGTCAGGCGGCCCTCGAGAATGTCGCGTTCATAGAACGGCGCCAGATGCTGATCAAGGTGGCCAGGGCTCATGGCGTCCCATCCATTCAGCTCGGTGATTGTGCCCAGGTGGACGAACCAGTACGCCTGCAACGCTTCCTGAAAGGTGCGGGGGGCTTCGGCTGGGACGCGCCTGCATGTTTCGGCAATCAGCATCAGTTCACTGACGCGATTGGGGTTGGTCTCATGTGCGGCCATCGATTCCGCCAGCTCGGCATGTCGCCTGGCAAAGGTAATGGCTGCCTCGCACGCAATGAGCATGGCGTCGAGTTCGTGTTCCTTTTCTTCGCGTCGTGGATCACTGAAATCGAGGCTCTTCCTGGCGAGTGCTATGTCGGCCTGGATGGTGCGCAAACCTGTGCGGTAGAGTTTGCCGTCGAGGGCGGTGTGGCCTGCGGCTCGCTGCTCCATGAACTCCGTAAAGACGCCTGCCTGGTACAATGCCATCCATTCGGCAGGCATCGCTGCGAAGGCTCTATCACGTATAGACCTGCCACGCCAGTAGGGTATGACCGTCGTACGGTATGCCTCTATCGTTGCATCGTCCACTTCATAACTGGTCATCGGACGGGACCGGAGTATATGCAGATCCTCGATGCTGTGGCATGTCAGCTCCGGATACGTCGGCGTTATCTTTGGGCCGCTCGCACGGGCACCGACGATGCACTCATCGTCGCCGATATAGATGGCCTTGCGTTCGCATAGAGCCAGAAAGGCCTTGGCACGCATGATCGGCGCTGGCGTCGATGCGGCCTCATGCTGGTATACATCGGTAACGATCAGTGCGCGTTCGGCGCTGACTCGTGGCTTGGCCTCGAAGCTCTGCTTTCTGAGCCTGGCTACTCTGGTGGTCATGACAAGCCTCCTATCGTGGTATCGATGTCATAGGAACGAAAAAGCGCGGCGGCGCGTTCAAGTTGTTCAGAGCCGGGAATTTTGACGCCGTCACAGAGATACGCCTGTCCGCGCCGTTGGTATTTTGCGCGGGCCGCGTCATGATAGGGCAGGATTCGCATGGGGTAGGGGCGCGATCTGCCTGCCGGCTTAAGCATCGCGACGAAGCGGGCTGTCGCAATCATATTGTCGTCGGAATCAGTGTAGCCTGGGATATAGGGCACGCTGACCATGACGGATGCCCCGACATCTGCCAGTGCTCGAATATTGGCATGTATCATTGTGTTGGAGACACCGCATATTTCCTTATGTTGATCGTTCGATATGTATTTTATATCATACAAGAAGAGGTTCGTGTGTGCTGCTATTCTGAGCAACGAATCGGTCGGAGCGTACCCTGAGGTGTCAATAACGCTCCTGAACCCGCGTTCACGGAGGGCAGCAGTGGCAGCCTCGACGAAACGTGGCTGGGCGAGCGGCTCGCCGCCGGTAAAGGTGATGCCTCCTTCGGATGCATCGAAAAACAGCTCATCTGACGTGGCGATGCGAATGATGTCATCGACGGTGATTGGCTTGCCTATCAATTCCCTGGCGCCCGTAGGGCAGACTGCGGCACAGGCACCGCAGCTGGTGCAGGCCACGGTCGTATCGTTCACGGCGCCTGTGTGGCAGGTATCGCCGCAGTTGCCACATGCAATGCAGCGCTCGGGGCGGAGCTGTAATTCCGGAGCGAATGACATGCCTTCAGGATTGTGGCACCAGGGGCATGATAGCGGGCAACCTTTCAGAAAGATGCTCGTTCGAATGCCCGGGCCATCATGGATGGCATGGCGGCGGATATCGAAGGCAATGCCAACTGGCTGGCTCAATGGCTGGCCCCGAGCGCAGCCTCCCGCGCAAAGTAGTATGCCATGATGTAGTGTTCCTGAACTGCAAATGACCAGTGCACGTCACGCAGGTGACTGGCCGCCTCCTGCCATGATCCGGCCCTCATCAGCTGTATGAGTCGTGCATGTTCGACAATGCTGGCACGTTCCCACTCGGTCAGGTAGCCTTCGCGCCGTGGAAAATCATACAGACGTTCCTTGAGTATGCGCGCCATTCGCCTGAGTTCGCCATTGGCGCTCCGACCCAGATAGACATCATGAAAGGCAAGATTGGCCTCGTAATAGGCGTCAAAATTGCTCAGCGCGAGCGCGTCTGCCATTCGGGTATTGAGCGCCGCCATGCGGTCAGTGTCCACTTCGGCAAAGGTAGTGGCAGCCTCGAGGACAGCGGCGGCCTCGAGCGCGCCGAGTATCTGGTATGAATTCCTTATCGTTGCCACGTCGAGTGGGTTGACGACGACTCCGCGCCGGGGATGAATCGTGACGAAGCCCTCGGCCTCGAGCCGCAACAGGGCATCACGCAGGGGTGTCCGAGAGAGGCCGAGATCGTCGCCTATGGCCCTCTGGTCAAGAAAGGCACCGGGCTTGAGCCTGCCATCATTGAGCAATTGCTTGAGATAGGCATACACCTGTTCCCGGAGCGGCAAGACTTTCTCTTTGCCTTGATACGGGTCGACAGAGGCGATGCCATGGCTTATGCTGTGTTCGAACATGTTCACGCAATAGATATTCTACTGATATATCAGTGTTGTCAAGATGCATATGGATCATGTCAGGATGGTGCCGGGAGGTTCGATCATGCGCGTTCTATTTATTGGCGGTACCGGTAATATATCATTAGAGTGCACGGAGGCCGCAATCCGGCAGGGAATGGACGTCAGCGTCATCACCCGTGGCAGGCATAAGGTACCACAAGGAGCTGCTTCGATCATCGGTGATGTGACCGACAGAGCGATGCTTGCTCCCCTGGTCGGATCCGGCGATTTTGACGTGGTCGTCGACTTCCTGTGCTATGAACCGGCAACGGCAGCTGCATCGGTTTCGGCATGCAAGGGAAAGATTGGGCAGTATGTCTTTCTGTCCAGCGCCTCGGTCTACCAAAAGCCACCGCGGAGCCATGTTGTCAGCGAATCGACTCCGCTGGGAAATCCATTCTGGGGATATGCGCGCCAGAAGATTGCCTGTGAGAACACATTCCTTGAAGCATCGCGGAATGATGGGTTTCCTGTGACCATCGTCAGACCGTCGCATACCTATGGCCATACCTGGATTCCGACAGCCTTCGTATCGGGTGATTTTACGGTCGCCGCCCGCATGCTCGCTGGCAGGCCTTTTGTCGTGCCCGGTGACGGCCAGGCTCTGTGGACCATTACGCATGCGCGCGATTTCGCTGTCGGAATCGTCGGCCTTCTTGGCAGACCTGGGACCCTTGGCGAGGTGTTCAATATGACTGGTGACGAGGCACTGACCTGGGACGAGATCCATCATATCGTCGCATCGGCCCTGGGCGTCGAGCCACACATCGTCCATGTTCCTTCCGATTTCATAGCGGCGGTGGATCCCGCGATGGGCGAGCGTCTGCTGGGCGACAAGTCATACACGTCGCTGTTCGATTGCTCGAAGGTCAGACGGATAGTGCCCGAATTCCGCACAACGATACCCT
>Ga0209467_1002853_pt1 | contig 11840 bp, 11 predicted proteins | sample Higcelwee11metaG_FD_187175 | JGI IMG/M metagenome (GOLD analysis project Ga0209467, IMG submission 187175) | Freshwater pond sediment microbial communities from the University of Edinburgh, under environmental carbon perturbations - High... | ecosystem: Environmental > Aquatic > Freshwater >...
GGAGGCCGCGCATGAAGACCAGCGACGTACTCATCATAGGCGCCGGCTCCATCGGCGTGCCGCTCGCGATGTACTGCGCCGAGCGCGGACTGTCTACCGTCGTTGTCGAGAAGAACGCATCGTGGGGACGTGGCCAGAACCGCGCCGCGATCGGCGGCATACGCGCCACCCACTCGGACCCGGCCAAGATCAGGATATGCCAGGAGTCTATCCGCATCATGTCCGGGTTCGAGGCTGAGCGCGGCATCAATGTGGAGTGGAAATCAGGCGGCTACCTCTTCGTGGCCTATGACGAGGCCCGTGAGCGCGCCTTCCGTGATCTTCTGGTCATACAGAAGAAGGCCGGTCTGGACATCGACTGGATAAGCCCTGAGCGGGTCGCCGAGCTGTGCCCGGGAGTCAAGACCGAGGGGTTGCGCGGCGGCACCTACAGCCCCGGCGATGGCTACGCCTCACCGCTGATTGCGAACACCGCGTTCCATCGCCTCGCACGAGCGGCCGGGGCCGAATTCCGCTTTGACGAGACGGTAAGCGCGATGAAGACGGCCGGCGGCCGCGTCGTCTCGGTGCGCACGGATAAGGATGAATATGCAGCGGGCACGGTTATCAACGCCGCCGGCGCCTATGCGTCCGACATCGGCGGCCTCGTCGACATCGAGCTGCCCGTACATCCGGATTGCCATGAAGGCGGCGTCACCGAGCCGACCGTTCGGTTCATGGAGCCGATGCTTGTCGACATCCGCCCCGATGAGGAATCGGGCAACTACTACTTCTACCAGACCACGACCGGCCAGATCGTCTTCTGCATCACACCAAAACCGCAGATATGGGGCAAGGACACCGATTCCACCTCGAGCTTCCTGCCGCTGGTGTCACGCAGGATGCTCGAGCTGTATCCCAGGTTGAAGAACCTCAAGGTCAGGCGTACCTGGCGTGGCATGTACCCGATGACGCCGGACGGCCTGCCCATCGTCGGCTATCCGCGCGAATACTCGAACCTGCTGTTGGCTGTTGGCATGTGCGGCCAGGGCTTCATGATTGGCCCCGGACTTGGCAAGATGCTGGCGTCGGCCATAGTTGACGGCCCCGAAGCCTACGCGGACGTATTCGACGAGCTGTCGCTGTACCGCAAATTCGAGGGCATGGAGCTGCTCAAGTAGTTTCAGGCCGGCCATACCAGGCAGACGATCAGAGCGACCAGTACGCCCCAGATGCCACCGCCAATCACCTCGGCGGTGGTGTGCGCCCTGAACTGCGGCGGGCGCTCTGGCCAGTCGAGCCCGGCCCGCTCGAGCAGCGTCCCGGTTGCCTGCATCGTCAGCTCGATTACACGCCGCTGCTTCAGGATGTCGTATATCAGGATGGCGGCCATCACGGCGGCGACCGCGAACGGCCCGCTGTCAAAACCCTGGGTAAATCCTACGGCGCTGGTGACGCCAGCGATGAAGGCAGTATGCGCCGACGGGAATCCGCCATACTGGCTGAGCCTCGCGAATTCAGGCGACCTACCGCCAAATACTGGCCTGAGCGCCTTGAAGGCCTGAGCCGAGAACTGGGCGGCAATCGCAGAGACCGCAGCAGGACTTGCCAGGAATTTCCAGAATGCATACTCGATTCGCATATATCACCTCGTGCTGTCGACCGTGGCCGGTTGTGATGTGCCATTGTGCGTCGGGCGGCGGCGGCTGGTCAAGTTTGATCATCGGGGCCAGGTCGGGCTATAGTGTCCGGCATGGAAGCGCGAAGTGGCGAGCCTCTGTCCGGTGAGGCGTTGATAAAGGAAGTCTCCAGGCTGATACGGCTGGCGCGCTCGCATTGGGATGCCCACGAGAATGGCGCCTGCCGGCTCGAGCGCGACCGGGCACTCGCGCTCTATGCGACGCTTTCGGCAGCGGAAAAGAAGCGCATACCGCAGGTGCTGCTCGTCTGGCTGCGCTACCGCAGCGAGAAGTACTTCGGCCCCGACCGTACGCCGCCACGGAAGCGCCACCCCTGACGCGGTACTAGACCAGATAGCGGGCGAGCTGTGCCTCGAACGTGCCCTGGGCCTGCATGATCAGCTCGCACAGCTCGCGGGCGGCGCCCCGGCCCGACTCGCGGGTTGTCTGATAGTGGGCATGCTGCTTGACCAGTGGCGGCGCCGACGGAACGGTGACGGCCAGCCCGCAGCGCCGCATGGGCGGCAGGTCGACAACATCATCGCCCATGAAGGCGCACTGCTCAGGCGACAGGCCCGTACTGGCCAGCAATGCAAGGAACGCAGGCAACTTGTCCTCGGCGCCCTGGTAGACCTGGGTAATGCCCAAGCTCTCCGCCCGCTTCGCGACGACGCCGGAGGTGCGCCCGGTGATGAAAGCCATGGCCACACCGCTGGCCTTGAGCATCTTCATGCCCAGCCCGTCGTGCGAATTGAACGCCTTGTATTCCATGCCGTCGTCGCCCAGGAACAGGCGTCCATCGGTCAGCACGCCGTCAACATCGAATATGACCATCCGTATCTTACGCGCCCGTTCGATAATCTCACTCATCAGCATCGATGCTCAGCCTTTCATTGCGCCCATGGTCAGGCCCTTCACGACATACTTCTGGAAAATCATCGTCAGAATGATGGCAGGCATCATGATCGCGACTGCAACTGCCATGACGGCACCCCAGTCCACCTCGGCATAGGACACGAAATTGTATACGGCAATCGGCAGCGTCTTGGTCTTCTGCATGCTGAGCACCTGGGAGAACATGAAGTTGTTCCAGGAGAATATGAACGACAGTGTCGTGGCTGTGACGATGCCAGGCCCCGAAATGGGCAGGATTATCGACATGAAGGCCCGCTGCATCGTGGCGCCGTCGACCATCGCCGATTCTTCAAGTTCGCGCGGTATAGCCTCGAAGTAGCTTGACATGATCCACACGACGACGGGCAGTGTGATGAGCAGGTGTGACAGTATCAGCGCGACATAGCTGTCCATCAGGTGCAGCCGCGAGAATATGATGTACCACGGCAACAAGAACGATATTCCAGGCATCAGGCGTGCTATCAATATGAATATCGCCAGGCGCTTCTGCTTGAAGCGCGCTATGGAGTACGCGCCAGGCAGCCCGAGCACCAGGGCGCCGACGACCGCCGACACGCCGACGATGGTCGAGTTCAGAAAATATTGCAGGAAATTCTGTTCGCCAAAGACCCGCTGGTAATTGGCAAGCGTCGGCTTCCAGATGAATTTTGGCGGCCAGGCGATGATGTCCACCTGGGTCTTGAATGATGATCCGAGCATCCAGAAGAATGGAAACAGCAGGATCAGTGCTATGGCCAGCACGCCTATATAGAAGAACAACTGGGCTATCGGGTTTCGTCTCATCGTCTCATCCCTCCGATCGTGCGCGCATCTTCATGATGCCCAGGCTCGAGGCCAGAACGATGATGAAGAGGGACACGAGCATCACCGACGCCTGCCCCATCTTGAAGTACTCAAAACTATACTTGAAGCCCAGGATGTTCAGCGTCTCCGAGGCATAGCCTGGCCCTCCGCTAGTCATCGCGAATATGATATCGAAGGTCTTGAGGGCGTCGATCAGCCTGAGGATCATTGCGGTCAGTATCGTCGGGGCCAGCATCGGCAACGTGATGAACGCCAGAATCTGCGGACCGGTGGCTCCATCGACCCTGGCCGACTCGAACGGATCGGCTGGCAACGAGGCAAGGCCTGCCAGGCATATCAGCGTTATCATCGGCGTCCATTGCCACACGTCGACCAGCACGAGCGACGGCAGCACCGTCGCGGCGTTGGATACCCATTCGCTCTTGGGCAGACCAATCGTGCTCAGCACCCAGTTTGCCAGGCCGATCGTCGGATCGAAGAAGAGGTTGAACACGATGCCGACAGCGACGGGGGTCGCGACCAGAGGCAGCAGCAAGAAAAGCTTGACAAAGCCCTTGCCCAGAAACTCGCGGTTCAGTACCAGCGCTATGGCCAGGCCAAGTATGGTCTCCAGCGCCATCGCCATCCCGGTGAACGCGAAGGTCCTGCCGATCGCCGCGATGAAGCGCGGCTCGGAGAACACGCGGACATAGCTTCGCAGTCCGACGAAGCTGATAGGCATGCCCGATGTCAGGTTCCAGTTGGTAAAACTCAGGAACAAGGTGTACAGGACTGGAAACAACATCATCACCACGACAAACGTGACTGCCGGGAGTGGAAATATCACTCTCAGATGTCGCTCCATGAACCCGGTCTTGACCATGCGAAAACCCCTTCCACCACCGTGTAACGAACAACCACAGGAGGCGACGGCCCCCTGTGGTTGTGCAAGGATCAGATCCTGGAAATCGAAGCCTTATTCGACGCCGTACTCGCCGGTGTCCTCGAGCAGCTCGTTGACCTTGGCGGCCATCTTGTCGGCGGTTGACTGCAGCGTAGGCGATGTGCCCTTGGAATTGATCGACTCGACGATCAGCTCGCCAATGCGGTCACGCGCTTCGCCGACTGCACTCATGTACGGCCTGTCGTAGGGGAAGCCGTTCTTGGCGGCAAAGGCGCGGGTCGTCACGAGGTCGGGATTGACCTGTGCCAATACGTCCTTGTCGACCCACGGCGAATTCCGCGCCATCGTAATGTTGGCGATCAACGCTCGCTTGGCCATCTCGGGGCTGGTCGCCCATGCCAGGAACTGGCTGGCGAGATCGGCGTTCTTGGTCTTGTTCGATATGGCCATGCCCCATGACACGACGATAAACGGATGGCTGCCCTTGGGGCCGGCCGGGACATTCGCTATACCGACGCTCTCCTTTGGAACCTGTGACTTGGTCGGATCGATGATGTTGCCATAGAAAACGGAGGCGTCGGTCCACATCGCCACCTTGCCGGCCTGGAACAGCGGCATGATGTTGTCCCATGACATCGCGGTGACGCCGGCGGGACCATAGGTGCCGATCAGGCGGCCATAGTACTTGACGCCTTCAAGCGCTTCCTTGGTGTTGAACGCGGCCTTGCCCTTGTTCAGGTACAAACCACCATAATTGTATACATAGCTGGAGAGCTGCGTTACGGCGGCGTTGCCCTTGCCGCGTGAGGCGATACCGGCGACATCGGGAGTGTTGAGCTTCTTGGCGGCCGCCTCAAGCTCGGCGAGCGTCGTCGGCACCTTGATGCCGGCCTTCTTGAGCAGGTCGATGCGATAGTACAACACCTGCCACTCGGTGACGATCGGCACCGTATAGGTCTTGCTGCCGAAGCTTACGACAGACAGGGCATTCTTCGGGAAATCGGAGAAATCGTAGCTGGTGAGCGGCTTGTACCAGCCGTTCTTGTAGAACATCTTGGCTTCCTGCAGCGGTCGTGTCATGAAGACGTCGACGGTCGAGGAACCGGTGGCAAACTCGGTCGCAAGCTTGGTGGAGAGCTGGCTCTCCTGGTACTGCTCGAGATTGACCTTGATGCCGGTCTTCTGCTCGAACTCCGGAATGGCGGCCTTGAGCAGGTCACCATAGGGATGGTTGGCAAGCAGCACGCGAATTTCCTTGGTCTGAGCGCTGGCGCCCATGACCATCAGGCCCGCGAGAATCGCGAAGATGAATTTCTTCATTGGATGCTCCTTCAAGACATCAAAGGATGTGTCGGGCACCACACTCGTGTGGGCATGCGTCCGAACTGTAGTGGAGTATTATCCGGTTTGGTCTGTCAGTCAATAGAAAAAAGAAATTATCTTTCTTGAATAAATATTTCTTTCATCGTATACTCGCTCCAGGAAGTGGATAGTATGCATGAAACAACGTGCCTGAACGCCATACGAGCCGGACTCGAGTCGTACTCCTCCAAGGAGCGCCACGTCGCTTCGTTCATACTGGAGCATCCCGGCGACGCGGTGAACCCGAGCATCGAGGAGCTGGCAGAAAAGATCGGCGTATCGGAATCCACCCTGTTCCGCTTCGTTCGCAAGCTCGGCTACGGTGGCTACCAGCAATTCAGGATCGCGCTGGCCACCGAGACGCTGGCGCCTCGGGACACCTGGTACGAGTCGCCAGAGGCGGGAGTCGACGAGAAATCGGCCATTGCCGTGGTGTTCAGGACGAGCATCAAGGCGCTCGAGGCCACGCTCGCTGCACTCGAGCCTGCACTGCTGGAAGGTGTCGCCTCGAAGATGGCAGCGGCCTCCCGCATATTGCTCCTCGGTCTGGGAGGTTCGAACTGCGTGGCGCAGGATGCATGGCACAAGTTTGTCAGGACGGGCATCACGTGCGAGGCACCCGTCGACTTTCATATGCAGCTGATGGCCGCCTCGCAGGCACTGCCTGATTCTGTCGTGATGCTGTTCTCCCACACAGGCTCCAATACCGATGCGCTGGCTCTCGCCGAAGAGGCTCGACAGACGGGTGCCACCCTGGTCGTCGTTACCAGCCAGCCAAAGAGCCCGCTGGCCCGCAAGGCCACGACGGTGATCATTTCGAGGACCCCCCAGGTACGCTATGTATCGGAAGCCTGGTCGGCCCGCATAGCCCAGCTGGCCCTGGTCGACAGCCTCTATGTATTGGTGATGGAGCGGCTCGGCGACGCCGGAGCCAGGAACCTCGACAACATGAGAAAAGCCATAGCCAAACGCCGACTCTAAAGAGCGGCGATCATCATGAAGTCGGGCACAGCGCGACTTCCTAGAAGAGGAGCGTATAGCATGCCAGACCTGCATATCCCGACAACCCAGGGCAATCGCCGCGACTTCCTGGCCCTTGGCGCACTGGTCACGCGGCTTGATCCGGGCATACTGCCCTTCTCGGTGGCCGACACCTACACGCTGCATGTGTCGGGTGGCGAGTACAACGTAGCGGCCAACCTTGCACGCTGCTTTGGCCTTCGCACGACTATCGCCAGCGCGATGGTCGATCACCCGATCGGGCAGAAGATAGAGCGCGAGGTACGGGCGGCCGGTGTCGAAGGCATCTATGTCCGGTACCAGCACGACGGCGTCCGCGGCCCGAACATGGCTACCGTCTGGAGCGACCGCGGCATGGGCCCCAGGCCTCCTGTTGTCTTCTATAACAGGGCAAACGAGGCGGCGGCCCTCCTTGCGCCAGGCAGCTTTGACTGGAAGAGCCTGTTCGCGGAAGGCGTGCGCTGGTTCCACTCCGGAGGCATCTTCTCAGCACTGTCACCGACGACACCGGAGCTGGTCATAGAAGCGATGCGTGCCGCCAAAGCCGCCGGCGCTGTCGTGTCGTTCGACCTGAACTATCGCGCCAAGCTCTGGAAGGTCGCCGGACAGGCCAAGGCACCGGAGATACTGTCTCGCATCGTCGAGAACGTCGACGTGCTTGTCGGCAACGAAGAGGACCTTCAGCTCGGCCTCGGGCTGACGGGCCCGGCGGTCGGCGGAGCATCGAAGCTCGACCCCGCGGCATTCCTTGGTACGATACACGAGGTGACCAGACGCTTCCCGAACATCGCCGCGATAGCGACGACGCTTCGCGAGGTACACTCGACGGCGCGGCATTCCTGGAGCGCCGTGCTGTGGATGAACGGCAAATCCTGGGTCGCTCCGACGATGGAACTGGACGTGTACGACCGCATCGGCGGCGGCGATGGCTTTGCGGCAGGGCTTTTCTACGGGTTGCTCTCCGGCCGAAGTCCCGAGGAATCGCTCAGGCTGGGCTGGGCACATGGCGCCCTGGTCACGACGTACCCCGGCGACACGAGCCTCGCGACGCTTGCCGAAGTCGAGGCCCTGGCCAAGGGCGGCAGCGCCCGGGTCCAGCGATAAGTGAAAGGCGGAATTGATGAAAGCTGACATAGGCCTGATCGGACTGGCGGTTATGGGCCAGAACCTCGTACTGAATATCAATGACCGTGGCTACTCGGTAGCGGTCCACAACCGTTCTCCGGGGCCGATCAGGTCCTTTCTGGCCGGATCCGCTTCCGACCGCGAGCCCGCACCGGGCAAGCCAGGCATTGTCGGCGCCGAGGACATGGCGAGTTTTGTCGCACTGCTGCAGAAGCCGCGGAAAATAATCCTCTTGATCAAAGCTGGCGCAGCGGTCGACGAAACCATAGCCCATCTCGTGCCGTTGCTCGATGCCGGTGACCTGATCATCGATGGCGGCAACTCCTTCTGGACCGACACGCAGCGCCGTGCCTCCGAACTGGCCGCCAAGGGGCTGCTGTTCATAGGCACCGGCGTTTCCGGAGGCGAAGAAGGCGCCCGCCACGGCCCATCCCTCATGCCTGGCGGCGATCGGGCGGCCTGGCCCTTGGTCAGGGACATATTTGAAGCGATTGCCGCGAAGTCTCCGAAGGGCACGCCATGCTGCGCCTGGATGGGGCCGGGCGGCGCCGGGCACTTCGTCAAGATGGTGCACAATGGCATCGAATACGGCGACATGGAGCTCATAGCGGAGACATACCAGCTGATGCACGAGGTACTGGGGCTGGACTATCCGGAGATGGCGGCCACCTTCACCGCGTGGAACCGCACCGACCTGGACAGCTACCTGATAGAGATAAGCGCCCAGATCCTGGGCACCAAGGACGACGACGGCGGCCCGATTCTGGAAAAGATACTCGATGCCGCAGGCCAGAAGGGCACGGGCAAGTGGGCCAGCCAGGGAGCGCTCGACTCGGGCATTCCGCTCACGCTGATTACCGAGGCGGTGTACGCCCGCGCGCTATCGGCCCTTGTCGACGAGCGGCACGCGGCGGCCTCGGTGCTGACCGGGCCTGGCACGGCCGAACGCGCCGCGCTGCTTGCAGGCAGGACTCGCGCCGAGCTGATAGAAGATCTGCGCAAGGCACTGCTGGCGGCCAAGATAATATCGTACACGCAGGGCTTCATGCTGCTCAGGCAGGCCAGCGCCGAGCACGACTGGGCGCTTGATTTTGGCTCGATAGCGATGACCTGGCAGGGTGGTTGCATCATTCGCTCGACCTTCCTCGTGCAGATCCAGGAGGCCTTTGCCAGGAACCCTGCCCTCCCGTCGCTGCTGACTGACCGATACTTCAAGGGCATTCTCGATGAATGCCAGGCGGCGCTGCGCAGGGTCATGGTGCTCGCCGTATCGTCGGGGATTCCCGTGCCGGCGATATCGGCGGCGCTCGCGTTCTACGACGGCTACCGCTGCGCCCGCCTGCCTGCAAACATGCTGCAGGCCCAGCGAGACTTCTTTGGCGCGCACACCTACGAGCGCACCGACAAGCCGCGCGGCCAGTTCTTCCACACCGACTGGATAGGCTCGGGCGGCAAGGCCATATCGGGCGTCTACAATGCATGATCATCGCGCGATCGTTCGGAGGTTCCCATGAAAGCTTTGGTCCTGGAAGCATACAAGAAGCTGACGTACATGGATGTGCCGAAACCGGCGCTGCGAGACGGTCATGACGTGCTGGTGCGGGTTCGAGCCGTCGCGATTTGCGGTTCCGATGTGCATGGCTGGGATGGCTCCACAGGCAGGCGGCGCCCGCCGGTGATCATGGGCCATGAAGCCGCGGGCGAAATAGCCGAGGTCGGCGCCTCGGTTAGCGCCTACCATGTGGGCGACCGCGTTACCTTTGATTCCACCGAATGGTGCGGCACCTGCTGGTACTGCAAGCGCGGCGAGGTAAACCTCTGCGAAGACCGCCGCGTGCTCGGCGTGTCGACGCCCGAATGGCGACGCGACGGTTCGTTTGCCGAGTACATCGTCGTGCCCGAGCGCATCCTGTTCAAGATGCCCGCCGGCATGGACTTTGTGCAGGGCTCGCTGGCCGAGCCCAGTGCGGTGGCGGCCCACGCGGTAGCGATAACGCCGCTGGGCGTCGGTGAAACGGTCGCCGTGGTCGGCGCCGGGCTCATAGGCCTCTTGCTGATCGCCATACTGCGCGCCTCCGGTGCCGGCACGATCATCGCGCTCGACACCCAGGAAGACAAGCGCTCATTTGCCCTGAAGTTCGGCGCCGACCTGGCGCTGGACCCGGCTGACCCGATGACAATCGATACGATCCGCAGCCGCACTGCAGGCCGCGGCGTCGACCGCGCCTTCGAGGCCGTCGGCGCCACCACGCCGATACGCACCGCGATAGCGGCGACGCGCAAGGGCGGGTCGGTTACGCTGATAGGCAACGTGAGCCCGACGGTCGAGCTGCCCCTGCAGGAAATTGTCACGAGGCAGATATCGCTCCTGGGTTCGTGCGCGGTCGCCGGGGAATACGCCCGCGTCATCGAGCTGATGGCGGCGGGCAAGCTCGACGCGCGCCGCCTCGTGAGCGCCGTCGCGCCACTGGCCGACGGGCATGCCTGGTTCGAGCGCTTGTACGCCCGCGAGCCGGGGCTCCTCAAAGTGGTGCTGGAGCCATGAGCGAGAAGATCGTCCGTTATGGCATTATCACATATGGCAAGGTAGCCAGGCTGCAGGCCAAGGCGCTGGCGCATGTGCCACGGGCCCGACTCGTCGGTGTTCAAGGCCGCGATCAGGCCAAGGCGCGAGCCTTCGCCGCCGACTTTGGCATCGAGGCATTTGATTCGATAGAGGCGATGGCTCGTGGCGGCGTCGAGGCCGTAATCATCTCATCACCGCATCCGCTGCACCGCGAGCATACCGTCGCGGCTCTCGAGGCGGGCATGCACGTGCTGGTCGAGAAGCCGATGGCGCTGTCGACGGCGGACTGCGACGCGATGCTGGCGGCCGCCGCCGCCTCGAAGCGAAGGCTCGGCGTGATCAGCCAGCGCCGATGGTTCCCGGCCGTGCGCCGAGTCCGCGACGCCATCGACGCAGGCAAGATAGGCAAGCCGATTCTGGCCGACGTCGTGATGTTTGGCTGGCGTGACGAGGCGTACTACCGCAGCGATCCGTGGCGCGGATCATGGGCGGCCGAGGGCGGCGGCGTGCTGGTCAACCAGGCGCCGCACCAGCTCGATCTGATGCTGTGGATGATGGGGCCGGTCGACGAGGTGCAGGCATACTGGGCCAACCTGAACCATCCATACATCGAGGTGGAAGACACCGCCGTCGCGAGCATACGCTTCAAATCAGGCGCACTCGGCTCGATCATCGTATCGAACTCGCAGAAGCCAGGCATCTATGCCAAGGTGCATATACATGGATCGAACGGAGCCACCGCCGGCGTGCAGACCGATGGCGGCATGATGTTCATAGCTGGCATGGCTGGTATTGTCGAGCCGGCGCTGAACGACATCTGGACCATCCCTGGAGAGGAACAGCTGCCCGCTGCCTGGGAGGCCGAGGACAGGGCCTTCTTTGCCACGACCGATCCTGCGGAGCACTTTCATGCGCTGCAGCTGCATGACTTCGCCGAGGCGATACTGGACAACCGGGAACCGCTGGTAACGGCCCATGATGGCCGCGCCACCGTCGCCCTCATCGAGGCTATATACGAATCCGGGCGGACCGGCATGGCCGTCAGGCCGCGCTGATCCTGCGCGGGATGAAGAACAGCCGGTAGCAGAGCGTCGACAGCGCGTAGAGCGATGCGGTCAGGACGAACGATGTGGCAAAGCCGTTGCGGTATATCAGGTCGCCTGATATGCGCGCGGCTATCGTCCAGCTGCCTGTCCATGACAGCATCTTGATCGCGTTCATCAGGCTCTGGCGGTCCGGCGGCACCAGTTCAAGAGAGAAGTTGTCCTGAATCGGCGTCGACATGTTCATCAGCACCTGCCGCGCCAGGTACGCGAGTATGGCGAGCGGCAGCGCATGCACCCAGGCAAGCACCAGGATCAGCGGCACCGACAGCATCTGTGTCCAGAACACCGCTCTCGGCTTGCCCATCCTCTTGGCTATCGCTGGCCCGGCCGCCATGCCGGCAAATGTCGCTATCTGACCGGCGGCCACCGCCGCACCTATTGCCGTGTCGCTGAGCCCGAAG
>Ga0209467_1002857_pt1 | contig 11831 bp, 9 predicted proteins | sample Higcelwee11metaG_FD_187175 | JGI IMG/M metagenome (GOLD analysis project Ga0209467, IMG submission 187175) | Freshwater pond sediment microbial communities from the University of Edinburgh, under environmental carbon perturbations - High... | ecosystem: Environmental > Aquatic > Freshwater > Pond...
CAATCAAGGAAAAAAACGGTATCGTGATTGTACAGGATCCCGCAGATGCGAAATTCGACAGTATGCCCCGGAACGCCATCGAGCTTGTGCTGGTGGATATTATAGCTGCAGCGCGGGAGCTTCCGATCAGACTCCTGGATTTTCTTAAGCACATACCTGCCATAAGAGCAGACCTGACAACGGAAATAAGAGATAAAAGTTCCCTTGAAAAAATAGTTATACTCCTGCGGACCTATACCGGAAACGACTTCTCATTATATAAAAAAAACACTCTGTATCGCCGTATTGAACGACGCATGAGCGTACATAAGATTGAAAAAATAGTAACATATGTGCACTTTCTTCAGGGAAATCCCAAGGAGGTGGAAATTCTTTTCAAGGAGTTGCTCATAGGAGTGACAAGCTTCTTCCGCGATTCCGCGGTATGGGACAGGCTAAAAGACATCCTTTCACCGGGGACTCTCTCCGGGATTCCGCCGGGCACTCTTTTGAGAGCATGGGTGCCAGGCTGTTCTACGGGAGAAGAGGCATATTCACTGGCGATTGTATTCCGGGAGGCGCTTGAAAAGCTGAGCCAGCATGGTGGCGCCTCATTACAGATTTTTGCCACTGATATTGATCCGGATGCGATTGATTTTGCCCGGAAAGGGCTCTATCCTGCAAATATTGCTGCCGATGTTTCGCCCGACCGGCTGAGTCGATATTTTCTTTCAACCGAGGAAGGATACCGGATCAAAACCGAAATCAGGGAAATGGTTGTGTTTGCACAGCATAATGTAATCCTGCATCCTCCTTTTACAAGGATTGATATTCTGGCCTGCCGGAACCTTCTGATTTATATGGACCCCGAACTGCAGAAGAAACTCATAGGGTTGTTTTATTACAGCATCAATCCTGACGGAATAATGATCCTGGGCAGTTCCGAGACCCTTGGTAACCAGAACCATCTTTTTACCCCGGTTGAAGGTAAACTGAGAATTTACAAACGCACACAATCCGGCCATCTGCCTGAATACTTTGATTTCCCATCCTCATTCTCACGCTCAAAATCAACAGTGCCCAGGGACCTGTTTACCGACAACAAAGCGCTTAATTTTCAGGCACTGGCCGACCGGCTGCTGCTTGATTACTATTCTCCTGCCGGCGTGCTTGTGAATGAGTACGGTGATGTGATCTACATCCACGGACATACGGGGAAATATCTTGAACCGGCTACCGGTAAGGCGAACATGAACATATTTGCCATGCTGCGCGAGGGGCTGAGAGACGAATTGCATCATGCCTTCCGGAGGGCTGTTACAAATAAGGAGACTGTTCTTATGCACAACCTCCGTGTCGTCAGCAATGGCCTGTCCCAGGTGGTTAATATTGACATTAAGTGGATAGATAAGCCGGAGCTACTGTACGGCACCTTATTGATAATCTTTGCCGAGGTGAAGGAGATTCCTTCCATGGAGCCTGCTTCAAAAACCAAGGGACACTCCAAAGACTCGACAAGGGAAAAAGAGATGCAGGCCGAGCTGATGCGGATGCGTGAGGTGATGCAGAATTCACTCGAGGAGGTTCAGACATCACAGGAGGAGCTGCGGTCAACCAATGAGGAACTCCAATCCACAAATGAAGAGCTGCAGTCAACCAATGAAGAACTTACAACTTCGAAGGAGGAGATGCAGAGCCTTAATGAGGAGCTACAGACAGTGAACGCGGAATTGCAGGCCAAAGTAGATGATTACTCCAGGGTCAACAATGACATGAAGAACCTGCTTAACAGCACCGAAATAGCCACGCTGTTTCTTGACAAGGAATTAAACATCAGACGCTTTACCCTTCAGGCTACAAAGATCTTCAAACTCATAAAGAGTGACATCGGCAGGCCTTTTACCGACCAGACTTCAGACCTCAGTTATCCCGAACTGGCTGACGATGCCCGGGAGGTGTTAAGGACCCTCGTATTTATCCAGAAAGAGGTGCCGGCCCTGGACGGTCGCTGGTTCCTGGTGCGCATCATGCCATACCGCACTTTTGATGACAGGATTGACGGCCTTGTAATTACCTTTATCAATATATCCGAGCATAAAAGAACCGAACAGAAATTACTCGATAGTGACAGGAAAAACAGAATACTGTTAAGCGCCACCTCCGAAGTCAAGATAGTCCTGGCAAATGACAGTACCGTGATAGACCTCAGCCCTGAAGCCGAATCCTTTTTCGGGAAGAGTCGCGAGGAGTGTTTAGACCAGGATTTTGTCCGGATGTTTGTTCCTGAAAAATACCACAAGAGCGTTGAAAGGGATATTAAAGCATTGCTCACCAAGGGTTTGAACGGCAGACTAAAGATCAGGGTTCTGGCCGCAAGAGGGGAGATGCAGATTGTGGACTTTTTTGTAAACTTATCGCTCAATAAAATGAAACAGGCAGAAGGATTGATTTTATCAAGAAATATGCAACAGACCCATGAATAAGAAGGAGCCGAATCTCACAGAAAGCCAGTTACTACGGCTAAAGGCAGAAGAGAAATTAAAGAAAAAGCGGAAGAAGATACCTTTGGAGATTCCGGAATCTGACGCGAAAAAACTTCTCCATGAACTTCAGGTCCATCAGATAGAGCTTGAGATGCAGAATGAGGAACTGAAGCAGGCAAATGCGACTGCTGAAGAGGCCCTCAGGCGTTATACTATGCTGTACGATTTTGCACCTATGGGCTACTTCATCCTGGATGGAGACGGCACTATTTCGGACCTTAACTTCACCGGTGCCGAGATACTGGGAGAAAAACGTTTTAGCCTTGTAAACAGCAACTTTAAAGTCTTCCTGTCCGAGAAATCCAAAACCGTTTTCAATTCATTCTTCGAAAGAGTATATGCCAGCAATTCCAGGGAGAACTGTGAGCTTGCTCTCGGTTACAATGGCAAGACCCTCTGTAGTATCTATGTAGAAGGAGTTGTAACAGGCGATGAGAGGCAATGCCTCCTCTCTGTAATCGATATCTCGGGTTACAAAAAGTAGTTATAATCATAACCTGATCTGCGGCATTGCAGGTTGGATGTATCCTGTTCCGGCACCCCGCCGGGTGGCGATGGATTTATTACCTTTTTTTCCAGGCTTATTCTAATTTCCAACGCGTCTGTTTTCAACTCATTTCCCGTGTGTGAATTATATAATTCTTTGCCGGAATTGTGTAATGGATCTGTTGCTGAATAAATGAAACTTTGACTGGTATAAAATCAATTGGCAAAATTGCAGATTGACTATCACTAATCAAGTAAATATATATAGCAATATGAAAGCAAGAATCTTTACAATTTCACTCTTCGTTATGATAGCATTATGGTTCACATCCTGCTCAAACAAGGCCTTTTTTCTTCAATCATCATTTCTGCCGGCAGCCGAGGGGTATGTAGAAGTAACCAGGGATAAGAGCGAGAACTATAAAATTAAGATAGACATAAAGAATTTTGCAGGGGCAGAAAGACTCGATCCGTCAAATCTTACATATGTGGTTTGGATGGTTACAGCCAGGGATGCGGCAGTAAATATTGGACGGATAAGTACCAATAATAATCTTAACGCATCATTTGAGACGGTAAGTTCCTTCAGGCCGGTTAAGATATTTATCACAGCCGAGGAACAGGAGAATGCGCGTTATCCGGGTTCAATGGTGATCCTGACAACAGACAGGTTTTAGTCAGGAACAGGCACGGGTTCAATAACCGATAAGTCTCCAAATTACATCTGAATGATCAGGTTAAAGGAAATGAAAGCAAAAGAACACATCAGGGCAGGCTCATTTGACTGGGCAGTTGTCAGGGAGGCCCTGAGACGGTCAATGCCACCAGTGGCAAAACCCTCAGGGAAACCTGGTAAACCGTCTACAAGCCGGGACCTTGATATATCGGTTCTGCTCAATGAAGTATTTGGAGGTGAAATCTTAAGAACACATAAGGGAAGAGGCTGGCATTTTTATAACCGCATTAATGATGAATGCGTTGATCTTGATGTTCAGGAAGGTGATGACTACGCCTTTGGAAAATCCTCCGACACATCGGAAGATACAACAGGTATTTATGAACAAAATGATTATACAACGTTCTTCCTCAGGTTTGTAACTGCACTCGAAGAGGCCGTCGGCCTTGGAAAGTACAGACCCGCATAAAACTATATTTGTGTCCAAAGGTCACATATCGGACCTTTATACTTCATCTGACTCTGTTACTGCTGCACAATACCCCATTCGCTCGTTATATCTTCCATGCGACAGGCAATTAATTATTATATTTGCCGGTCTGAATGCGTCTGTGACGCAGGGTTAATGAGTGTTTATCATGGGGAGAAACAGATCGATTAATATTACTGAAATTGTACTGGGAGCAGCCCTTATCATCTCTGTCCTTTATGGCATCAGCCTGAGGTATATATCCGGTCCCGGAGCCTTCAAAGAGTTTGTCAGGGAAGACGGGTTTGTGGAGTATGCCACGGTTTTTTTCCTGTTTGCCGGAAGTATCGTATGCCTAAGCAGGGGCATTCATTATTGCAGGATCAAAAACTATCTCCCTTTGATTACCTGGTGGCTGCTTGCCTTTCTCCTTTTCTTTGCCGCCGGCGATGAGATCAGCTGGGGTCAGCGTATATTCGGGATTGAGAGCGGTGAGTTTTTTCTCAGGCATAACAAACAGGCGGAGACCAACATCCATAACCTTATTGTTGCAGGCAAGAGTGTCAACCTGATAATCTTCTCGAGGCTCGTTTTAATAGTCCTGATCATCTATTTTGTGCTCGGCAGGGTCATGGTTAAGAGAGTGAAATTTATTCGCAGCCTGGCATTGAGATTCGCCGTTCCGCTGCCCACGAATCGCCACATTATCCTGATGTTCATTGGTTCGGTTTTAATTGCAACCATCAACCTCGCCAAGGGGAGTGAGCTCAATGAGCTCTCATTTGCCGTGATCTTTTTCATGATCTTCTTAAATCCTGTTATGGCGGGTATGAATGACCCCCGGGACTCTGCCATCCAGGCCGGCTGAAACACCAGATATGTCGGCAGTTTCGCATCACCTCTGAGCCGGGTAAAAGCCAGGTCCTCAGCTAACATTGAAACTTCCGGCCTCCCTGGGTATAGAGGCCTGACAAAACCCATATTTTGTTCTTCAGCAGCTTTCGTTACTTTTTGATCTTTTGCAATCGATTATTTACGAAATTGCACCTGACGGCGGACCTGAGATACCGCAATCACCCTAAAGAGAACCGTTATGAAAAGAACCTTTCTGTCAATCAGTCTTCTAAGCCTGTTTATCATGTCAAATGCACAGTCGTTCAACACATTCCCCGTCACTACCCAGAAGCCCCCGCTGCATGGCAGGCACTGGATGGCTATAACGGGAAAGCCGCTGGCAGCCACTGCCGGGGCCATGATCTTTGACCGCGGCGGCAACGCTGTAGATGCCGCCTGCGCCATGCTGGCAGCCACATGCACCATGTGGGACGTGCTCAGCTGGGGTGGGGAGACCCAGGCACTGATATATAACCCCAAAACCGGCAAGGTCATTGCCATCAACGCGCTGGGAGTGGCACCGACAGGCGCTACTGCGGAGTTCTATAAGTCGAAGGGCTATAAATACCCGCCCGAGTACGGGCCCCTGGCAGCAGTTACACCAGGTACGCCGGGCGGACTGATGACAATGCTTGCCGAATACGGCACCATGAGCCTGAAGGAGGTACTTGCTCCTGCCATGCAGATGGCAGAGGGCTATCCCATTGAAGCCCAGACAGCAAACTCCATAGAGAGAAATAAAAAGCGCATCAGCGAGTGGCCTTACTCGGCAAAAGTCTTCCTCCCTCATGCCGGAGAGGAACGCGAGGCTCCGTCAGCAGGCGAGCTTTTTGTTCAGAAGGACCTCCTGGAAACGCTGACGAAACTGGTTGATGCAGAACAACTGGCCCTTAAAAAGAAGAAATCGAGAAAAGAGGCGATATACGCTGCCTATGAACGCTTTTATAAAGGCGATATCGGAGCAGAGTTCTCCAGAGGTTGCATTGAACAGGGCGGACTAATCACCAAAGAGGATCTTGCCGGGTGGCAGGTGAAGGTTGAAGAGCCGATGATGACCGAATACAGGGGCATAGAGGTCTATAAACTTCAACAGTGGACCCAGGGGCCGGTGATGCTCCAGGCTCTTAACATACTTGAGAACTTTGATCTCAGGGAGATGGGTTACAATTCCGTCAGATATATCCATACCCTTTACCAGGCAATGAACCTGGCATTTGCAGACCGTGACTTTTACTATGGCGATCCGGCCTTTCCACCGGAGGAACCCATGAAGGGCCTTCTCTCGAAGGAGTATGCGAAAGAGCGCAGCAAGCTAATTGACCCTGACAGCAATGATCCCGATATCCGTCCCGGCGATCCATATCCGTTTGAGGAGAAGAGCAATCCGTTTACGACCCTGCTTAATTCATGGCAGGCCGGTGCCCGGAATATCTATCCGTCAGATGACCCGGGCCAGTATGAACGTTTCCTTGGCACCTTCATCTCGGGCACAACCTCCATTGAAGCTGCTGACGCTGAGGGATGGGTTGTCTCCGTCACTCCCAGCGGCGGATGGGTGCCTGCATGCATAGCCGGCAATACCGGCATTGGCATGAGCCAGCGCATGCAGAGCTTCGTCCTTGATGAGAGTGAGAACCCGTTCAATGTAGTTGAGCCGGGCAAGCGGCCTCGCGTCACACTGACACCCTCACTGGCGATGAAGGACGGCAAGCCTTTCCTTGCCTTTGCCAAGCAGGGAGGCGACGAGCAGGATCAGCTCCTGCTGCAGTTCTTCCTTAACGTGGCCGAATTCGGCATGACAGTTCAGGAGGCATGCGAAGCACCCTCGTTCAAGACGCTGCAGATGTATTCAAGCTTCGGGGATCATGAGAAGGTTGCCGGCGGACTTGTTCTGAACAGCAGCATACCGGCATGGGTAAGGAAGGACCTTGCGGCCATGGGCTACCGGCTGTCATTCCAGGAGCGGACTTCCGGTCCGGTGAACGCCATCGGTTTCGACCAGGTGCACGGCACCTTCTGGGGCGGATCAAGCAACTTCGGGGAAGACTACGGGATAGGATGGTAGGCAACATGTCTGAAGTCTGAAGGTCTGAAGTCAAAAGGTCCTGCAGTCGTGCGGTTCTGCGGTCTAAGTTTTTGATAATCAATTCTTAATTCTTAATTCTTAACTCTTAATTCCTCACTACTGCCTACTGCCTGCTCTCTATTGCCTGATTTACCAACATGATTGCTATCTTTGTGCCTTCGGACTAATTTTCAGATGGCTAAGAACGAAAAAAGGAAGGGGCAATGGCGCGATAAGTTCCGGTTTGCCATTTTCAATGATACAACCTACGAGGAACTGTGGCGCATCCGACTCACCAAATCGAACGCACTGCTGGCAGCAGCGATGCTTTTCCTGCTGATCATTGGTATCAACTCTTCCATGATTGCCTTCACCAACCTCCGCGAATTCATACCAGGTTACCCTGATGTAGCCATGCGGCGAAACATTATCATGAACGCAATCATGCTTGACTCGCTTGAACGCGAACTGGCCATCAGGGACAAGTATTTCCAGGATCTGAATGATGTGATCTCGGGACGGCAGCCTATAGGCCAGGTGGCCCGGCGTGACAGCACCCGCGATTACAGTAACATAGTCTTCAGGAGATCTGCCGAAGACTCGGTGTTGAGAACCAGGGTTGACCAGGAGGAAAAATATACTCTCGCATCGGGGTCAACCGGCACAGCACCTGGCGCCAGCCTTGCCAGCATCCATTTCTTTCCGCCGGTTAAAGGCATTGTGTCTGGTAATTATGACCACCGCACACGACATTACGCCACTGATATCGTTACCCAGCCCAAGGCAGTGGTGTCATCTACCCTGGACGGTACGGTGATACTCACGGGATGGACCATGGAGACCGGTTTTGTGATGGCAATACAGCACAGCAACAACCTCATCTCCGTTTACAAGCACAACGCCACACTCCTCAAGGAGATGGGTGACAGGGTCTGGGCGGGAGAGGCAATCTCAATCGTTGGCGACTCAGGCGAGCTTTACACTTCGGGTCCGCATCTCCATTTTGAATTGTGGCATAACGGTGAGGCCCTCGACCCGGGACAATATATCTTCTTCTGACATCATAACCGCAGATGCACAAGCGACTCGCAATTCTCGGTTCAACAGGATCGATAGGCACTCAGACCCTCGGAATAGTAGCCCGCTATCCTGACCTCTTCACTGTTGTCACTCTCGCTGCAGGCAACAATGCAGAGCTGCTCATTGAGCAGGCAAGGATTTACAGGCCTGCCAGGGTTGTCATTGGCAATGAGGCTTTTTACAGCGTTGTCAGGGATGGCCTTTCCGGTCTGGGAATAGAGGTGCTTACCGGCAGAGAGGCATTTGAGGAGGTTGCATCAGATGACAGTGTTGATACGGTTGTGGCAGCCATGGTAGGCTTTGCCGGCCTGCGTCCCACCGCTGCTGCAGTAAAGGCAGGCAGGGAGGTGGCCCTTGCAAACAAGGAGACTCTTGTAGTGGCAGGGGAGATGATTACCGCTAATGCCGCAGCAACAGGAAGCAGACTGCTCCCCGTTGATTCCGAGCACTCGGCAATAATGCAGTGTCTCAATGGTGAACCTCAAAGTTCGGTTGAAAGGATCATCCTCACCGCCTCCGGAGGCCCCTTCCGAAATACGCCCGCCGACAGGCTGGCAAAGGTCACCCCGCTGGAGGCGCTCCGTCATCCCAACTGGAGCATGGGGAGCAAAATCACAATCGACTCAGCCACTCTCATGAACAAGGGGCTCGAGGTGATCGAGGCGCACTGGCTCTTCGGCACCCCTGCCGACAGGATAGACGTCCTCGTTCATCCGCAGTCAATCATCCATTCCATGGTACAGTTCACTGATGGTTCCATCAAGGCCCAGCTTGGTGTGCCTGACATGAGACTGCCCATAATCTACGCCCTGACGTATCCCGAAAGGGTCATCACTGAACTGCCGCGTCCGTCGCTTGCGGAGATCGGTACCCTGACCTTTGAGGAGCCCGATGAGAACCGTTTCCGGTGCCTGCCACTGGCACGCACTGCCCTGAAGAGCGGAGGCAACATGCCATGCGCCCTGAACGCAGCCAACGAGGTGGCCGTGGCAGCATTCCTACAGGAAAAAATAGGATTCAATGACATTGCCGCAACCGTGGAGCACGTCCTGGGAAACACTCTGTTCAACAGTGAAGCATCAATGGATGCCTATGAGGAAACAGACACGAGGAGCAGGAGCCTCGCCAATGAGCACATAAGTAAAACGAATAGAAAATGACTGTTCTTATCAAGATATTACAGCTGCTGCTGTCGCTTTCAATCCTGGTCATAGTTCATGAATTTGGCCACTTTCTCTTTGCCCGCCTCTTCAAGACGAGGGTGGAGAAATTCTATCTCTTCTTCGACTGGCCATGGGCCATCTTCAAGCGCAAATTCGGCGACACAGAATATGGTATTGGCATGATCCCCCTTGGAGGTTATGTGAAGATCTCCGGCATGATAGACGAGTCTATGGACAAGGAGCAGATGAAACAGCCGCCGCAGCCCTATGAGTTCAGATCGAAGCCGTCATGGCAGCGACTCATGATAATGCTTGGAGGAGTCTTTTTTAACTTCATCTTTGCACTGATCATATATGTAGGGGTGCTCAGCGTATGGGGCGAGACCTACCTGGCAGCCTCGAACGTCAAATACGGAATCCTGACTGACTCAACAGGTTATGCAATGGGCCTCCGCAACGGGGATAAGATTCTCTCCGTTGACGAGGAGCCGGTTGACAACTTTTATGCTATCGTCCCTGACATTCTCCTCAATGAGCGTAAGGTGATAACCGTTAACCGCGACGGAGCTATTGTTGACATACCCATAGAACGCGAGTACATACCGATACTGCTCAAAAATCCCGATATAATAGATGCAAGGATTCCTTTCGGTCCGTTTGTCATATCAGAGGTTGCGGGCGAGTCTCCTGCCGCGGCCGCCGGGCTTGCCGTAGGTGACGAGATCATTGCCCTTGACGGCAATCCATTCATGTGGTATGACGAGTTCCAGGCTTACCTCGCCGCACATAGGGCAAATCCCGTCATGGTATCAATCCGGCGTGGAGAGGAGATGCAGGATATAACCGTAACAACAACTGAAGCGGGTATCCTCGGTGTGTTCCGTGAAGCGGGAAATGTGCTCGAGCTGAGTACAAAGCATTACAGCTTTTTCGAAGCCATACCTGCAGGTATTGCAAAGGGATGGAACACTACCTCAGACTATCTCAAGCAGTTCAAACTGATATTTGCAAAAGACACCAAGGCCTATGAATCACTCGGCGGGTTTATCACTATCGGAAGCATCTTTCCCGATAAATGGAACTGGCAGTCGTTCTGGAGCCTGACGGCATTCCTGTCACTTATCCTGGCTGTGATGAACATCCTTCCAATTCCGGCGCTTGACGGCGGACACGTGATGTTCCTCATATTTGAGGTTGTCACCGGGAGGAAACCGAGCGACAAATTCCTCGAGTATGCCCAGATTGCAGGAATGATAATCCTCTTTGCATTGCTGATCTTCGCAAACGGAAATGACATTCTCAAACTTATCAGAAAATGATAATATATCGGTGACAGCCATCGGTTACGAAAGAATTTGTACATTTGCATAAACAAATACTCTGAGAAATGGGAAAGATCGGACCTCTTGAAATTATCCTGATACTGGTGGTAGTGGTATTAATGTTTGGCGGTCGTAAGATACCCGAACTGATGAAAGGTATAGGTCAGGGGCTGAAGGAGTTTAAGAAAGCCAAGGACACTGACGGTGCTGATGTCAAGAAGGACGTCGGAGAAAATATCTAGATATAGAATATCATTGGTATGAGCCTGCATGTGAGTGCAGGCTTTTTATTTCAAAACAGGGCATTATGAGCACCCGTTCACTTTTTGTTATTTTGATAATGAGCGTAATAGCCTCATGTGGCGACTCGTCACTGACTCGGACTCTTCCCAATGTCACAGGCAGTACGGGAGAGGTTCTTGTAGTTATGGATAAGGTCTTGTGGGACGGCAGCGCCGGTGATGCCGTAAGGGAGCAGGTAAGCCCGGTACTCATTGGACTGCCGCAGCCCGAGCCGGCATTCACAATCCTGCCGGCCAACCCGGCAGGATTCCGTGATATATTTGTCGCCCACCGTAACATCATTATGGTAAAGACTGAGAGCGGGAAGGCAGAGGCCGAGGTGGTTTATACAAGGAACAAATGGGCCGAGACACAGCTTGTGGTGACTGTCACCGGTCCGGATTCGGTGTCGCTGGCAAACTGCATCCGGGAGAACGGCGAGACAATAAGACAGAACATCAATGACGCCGAGAGGGAGCGCCTGACATCATGGCTGACTGAATCAGCCGGCAAGGAGAGGAGCGCCCTCATCTCCGGCGACAAGAGCTGGGAGCTGATCATGCCCTCGGGTTACGAGCCCGATTTTAACCGTGAAGGAATCATGATGGTCTCAGCCGAGACTCCCTCAACCACACAGTCGGTGATCGTCTCCGTCACCGAACGGATGACCTCGCGCATAGGATGCATTGAGCTTGCCAACCTCACGGAGAAGGTCACCTCGGCAGAGGTTAAAGGCCCTGACGGAGGTTCATTCATGGTCATCGAGAAACAGGTTCCTGTCAGCTGTCGTTCATTCAGGCGGCAGGGAACCGATTACATTGAGATGAGGGGATTGTGGACTCTTGAGGGAGGTTTCATGGGAGGCCCGTTCA
>Ga0209467_1002858_pt1 | contig 11830 bp, 10 predicted proteins | sample Higcelwee11metaG_FD_187175 | JGI IMG/M metagenome (GOLD analysis project Ga0209467, IMG submission 187175) | Freshwater pond sediment microbial communities from the University of Edinburgh, under environmental carbon perturbations - High... | ecosystem: Environmental > Aquatic > Freshwater >...
TGCAGCATGAGATAGTCGCGGTTCAGGTCAAACCAGTAGTGGTTGGTGCGTCCTCCGGGCCATGCTTCATTGAACTCACGGCCTGAAGGATCAGTGCTGAGGGTCATCCCGCGGTGCATGTTGACCCATGATGAGTGACGCTGCAGTCCGTCCGGATTGAGCGAAGGGTCAATAAGGATTACGCATTTGTCAAGTATTTCATCTATCTGTGTGCCGCGACCGGCGACGAGGTAATATGCAGTCAGCAACGATGCGTTTTGTGCGCTGGATTCGTTGCCGTGGACGCCGTAACCAAGCTTGATGATCAGTGGCATGTCAGCTGTCGTGATGCCCTTTGAAACGGAAGGGTCAGAAAGCTTCAGGTGTTCCAGCCTTATCTCCTCAAGCCGTGACATGTTCTTTTCTGAGGTGATGATGAGATGACCCAGGGGCCTCCCTTCCCAGCTCCTGCCGTACTCCTCCCATGCGGCCTTTCCTGAAGCAGCATCAAGCTGCATCATGTACCCAACGAGCTTGTCGTGGGTAACATGCCATTCTCCCACCTCATGGCCAATGGAGCCGGGCACCGGGATACTGCTGTCAAATGACATGCCGGCAGGCATGTAATATTCCAGTGTCGGGCGGCTCTGGCTGAAACTTATCAGTGATGCCAACAGGATCACTGATGAAAAGAAAGGTTTTTTCATCATGTAAGGTTTGAGAATGTGCAGCAATTTCGGAAAAATTGAGATCAGTTGTTATGATGCAGATTTGTTCTGCAACATATTCAGTTTTTGGATATTCTTCTGCGGAAGTGGGGAGTGTCGCCCCAGACACCCAGTCCGAGAGTAGTTCCCGGGAGAAGATCAAGATTCAGACCGCTGATGTTCAGCTTGTTTATTTCATTGAACCCGGGTTTGCCTTCATAGATCCTGTAGCCTGGCCTGTACCTGTCCGGTGTGAGGTTGGGCATCACTACATTTGCCCCGCTTGATATTGCCTTCTCCCTTCCGGCAGGGTCAATGGCCTGCATGGCGGTGGAGGCGACGATGTTGATATCCTTCATGATGATCCTCATAATGGCAATCATCCGGAGAGTAAGGTTGAACCGCTCCCTGAGAAAGAGGTTGTCAGTGCCTCCTGCCCCCAGAGGAGTGTCTGAGTGTTCGATGAACGGTCCCATGCCACACATGTCAATATTAAAATCACGCATGAATATAACATCATCGGCCAGGTGTGTCATCGTCTGGTAAGGAAGGCCCACCATTACCCCGGTACCAGTCTGGTATCCTGTCTCCTGTATAATCTTCAGGCACTCGAGTCTCCGGTGGTACCTGTGCAAATCGTCATCAGGGTGCACCCTGCGGTAGAGAGCCTCGCTGGCGGCCTCTATGCGCAGAAGGTACCGGTGAGCTCCCGCATCAAACCATCGCTGGTAGGTCTCCCTGCTTTGCTCACCAAGGGATAGGGTGATGCCCAGTTGTCCGCCGGTAAGCTTTCTGATGGTGCGGATGAGCTCCTCCATATTATCAACATAGGAATTGGATGGATTCTCTCCCGACTGTATGGCTATGGAGCCGAACTTGAGCCTGAACGCGGTCATGGCCGCTTCAATTACCTCCTCGTTTGTAAGCGTATATCTTTCGACTTTCTGATTTTCACGCCTGATACCGCAGTAGAGGCAGTTCTTGCCACATATGTTCGAGTATTCAATAAGTCCACGGAGGTAGATGCTGTTGCCTACGTATCTTTCCCTGACGGCAACAGCCCTGCGATAGAGAAGAGGAGCCTCCTCTTCACTGCACTGGAGCATGGCAAGGATATCAGACCGGTCATGATCTTTTTTGTCGAGTATTGCCGCTATTCCTCTGGACATGTTTTCTGTTATCCTTGTAACAATAACACGCACTCCCATGGATGGTTCACATCCCTGACGATTTTATTTTCAGAATCCTCTTCCGAACATCTGCCAGAGGGTTCTCTTCATCTCCTGCCAGCGAGTCATTGCAGCGAAGGCAAAGGAGTTGGAATACTCTGTGACAGCCTTTCTGGCTTCGTCATTTTTTCCTTCCTTAACAAGAGCTTTAACTCTCTCTTCCAGTGCCGGCATCTCGCTCAGAGCCTTCTGTTCCATCTCTGCCACGGCCGGTTCGATGAGCCTGCGGCCCCTCTCCCAGTTCACAGTCGATAGCCTGTTGGCTTCGCGGAATGACCAGATGGCTGCATCCTCGCGGTAGCGGTGCTGACCGCAGATACGGAAGCTTTCAGGCAGTGACATTGTGCCTGAGAAGATGGGAATACGCGGGCTCTGACCCGGGTTATCAAAGGAGAACCAGGCCACGGCTCCAACCTCTTCAGGAAGCCAATCGCGGCATTGTATGACATGCGAATAGGAGCAGCCCGTGATGGCTATTGTACGCTGCCTCTCGATTGTGCCCGGCTTAAGTTCGTTGATCAGTGTACGCAGGTCAGCGTTCATCCAGTTGTTGACCGCAGGCGATTTCACCGTGTCGGTTATCTCCTTGCCGTTTTCATCCTTGCGGGTGACACTGACCATCAGGTTCTGCGTCATGTCGTACGGGGATCCCTCATAGGTCTCACGGAAGAGAGCCATCACGTCGCTTACAGACAGTTTGTTGTCGGGTTTTACGGAGAAGGGAAGCTCTTCCATCTCCATTGTAAGGGCCAGTCCCGGTGCCAGTTTGTCAAGCACATAGAACTCCCTGATTGCGTAGGGCTTGCCAGTGCCGATTACCTTGTAGAATTTGAACGGTTCCTTGCCGTCCCAGTAGCCGAGTTCCTTTGCTTTCTTGCGAAGGTCCTTTGAGGTCATGAAGTGATCAGCGTCATTGAACTTCACATCAGATATCCTTGGTATGTTGGCGGCGATGCCCACATGGTCATCGGGGATCCTCTGGGCTACCCACAGGGCCGACGGTTTACCCGCTCCGGAGCCGGCTATCTCAAGCTGCCAGACCTCGCGTGGGTCAGCGATGGTGATGCATTCAGCCATGTCGCCGTAACCGTACTGCTCAGCAAGCGATCCGATGAGCTCTATCGCCTGCCGTGCCGTTGTGCAGCGCTGGAGGGCAATTTTCTCAAGCTCCTCGATAAGAAACAGGCCGTCGGTGTTGATGAGTTCCTGGCGACCGTAGATGGTGGTTTCGCCTATGGCCAGTTGCTTCTCGTTGAGGCACGGATAGGCGGTGCTCAGGAAGGCGTAGGTTGATTTCACCTCCGGGATTTCTCCTTTGCGGGTCACGTTGGTCATATCCCAGGCGGCTTCGGTGTGCATGGTGCCCCAGTATACATGGTGGACCGTATCTCTTTCAAACTTCATGGCCGGAACCACCTCGAGCCAGGTGCGGTACCTGCCGTCACATGTATGCGATGTCATGACCGAACCGTCGGTGGAGGCCAGCCTGCCTACCATGATGCTGGTGCAGTTCTCGGCGTACCCCGGGCCGTCGGGATCAATATCCTTTGCTATCTGTCCGCCGGCAAGCAGCGGGAATATTGCCAGGAGGAGAATAAATCCGGTTCTGACAGCTGTATTGCTTCTGTTGCTTTTCATACATAAGTGATTTGGTAACAAAAATAGTCTGACTGATTGAATAAGGTTGCCCAAATATAATATTATGCAGCATATTATCAGTCTTCAGTCTTCAGTCTTCAGCCGGCAGTCAATTCAGGCATCAGGCAGTAGGCAGTAGGGAGAATTAAGAATTAAGAATTAAGAATTAAGAATTAGGAATTAAGAAATAAGAATTAGGAATTGATAGTCAAGGTTTTAGACCGCATGACCGCATGACCGCATGACTCCAGGACCTTTGGACATCAGACCTTCAGACGTTAGACTTTACGAACTTTCGGCTTTCGACTTTTGACCGTTTTCTCCTGACATCCTGCATGTTCTGAAACAGTCTCAATCATTTGTTATATTTCAAAATGTTTCTATCTTTCGTGAACAACTCAACCATGGTTCATGATCAGTGATAAGTTATTGAATCCCAGGAGTATTGCTGTTATTGGCGGCTCTGATGACATCACCAAGGCAGGGGGTAAGGTCCTGAAAAACCTGCTGGCCTGCAGTTTCAGTGGTGACATATACGTTGTCAATCCAAAAGCATCTGTAGTACAGGGAATTACGGCTTTTCACAATGTGTCTCAACTCCCGGAGACGGACATGGCCATACTGGCTGTGGCATCGAAATACTGTCCGGCAATAGTGCATACGCTTGCGTATGAAAAGAAGACAGGAGGGTTCATAATTCTCTCAGCCGGGTTCAGCGAGGAGGATGAAGAGGGCGCTGCTCTTGAGAGGGAGATAGTGGAGACAATCAATAAGACAGGCGGGTCGCTCATTGGTCCGAACTGTATCGGATATCTGAACAACCAGTATCACGGTGTATTCACTGAGCCCATCCCACGGTTGTCGGCAAGGGGCATCGATTTTATATCAGGTTCGGGTGCCACGGCTGTATTCATTCTTGAGGCAGCTATCACAAGCGGTCTTCCCTTCTCGAGTGTATGGTCCGTGGGCAACAGTGCCCAGATAGGGGTGGAGGACGTTCTTGAACATCTCGATCTTACGTATGATCCGGAAACCAGTTCGGAAATAAAGCTGATGTATATCGAGAATATTTCTGACCCGGCCCGGTTCCTGAGGCACTCTGCATCACTGATACGCAAGGGATGCCGGATCGCCGCAATCAAGGCAGGGACCTCGGAGGCGGGCTCCCGCGCTGCATCGTCTCACACAGGGGCAATGGCATCGCCGGACACTGCTGTTGAGGCGCTGATGCGCAAGGCCGGCATCGTCAGGTGCTTCAACCGTACCGAACTGGCATATGTGGCTGCTCTCTTTACATACAAAAATCTTAACGGGAAAAGAATAGCTATAGTAACCCATGCCGGTGGACCGGCAGTAATGCTGACCGATGCCATGAGTGAGGGAGGGATGGAGATACCACGACTTTCCGGAGAGGCCGCTGACCGTCTTCTTGAGAAACTCTTCCCGGGATCATCGGTGGCAAATCCCATTGATTTTCTTGCCACAGGCACTGCTGAGCAACTGGGATTTATCATTGATGCGTGTGAGAACGATTTTGACGAGATCGATGCCATGGCTGTCATCTTCGGCAGTCCGGGGCTCTTCCCAGTAGATGATGTCTACAGCCTTCTGCATGACAAGATTCGCAGCTGCAGCAAGCCGGTGTTTCCCATAATGCCTTCAGTCATTAATGTCAGAAGGGAGATTGCCGAATTCATTGCTCACGAGAATGCAATATTCACTGACGAAGTGCTGTTCGGCCGGGCATTGTGCAGGGTGCAGGCAACACCCGGACCTTCAGATACGGATTCTACTTCAGTCAGGGCTGACCGGACCGCGATAAGGGCAGTGATGGACGATGCCGGCGAGGGATATCTCTCTCCTGAGAAAGTTACCCGGCTGCTTAATGCAGCTGGGATAGCAACAGTACCCGAGAGTGTGGCATTGACTGCTGACGCCGCTGTCATGGCCGCAGAAGATATGGGTTACCCTTTGGTGATGAAGGTGGTCGGACCGGTGCATAAATCTGATATAGGAGGTGTGACACTCAATATCACCTCCTCTGAAGAGGTATTGATGGAATTCACCCGGATGATCACCATGCAGGGTGTCACCGCCGTGCTGGTGCAGAAGATGATCAGCGGCAGGGAGCTCTTCTGTGGCGCCACACGAGAGGGCAGATTCGGTTATCTCGTCATGGCAGGAATGGGAGGCATCTTCATCGAGGTATTCAGGGATATTGCCACAGCCCTGGTGCCGGTGTCGGAGCAGGAAGCAGCATCAATGATCAGGTCGCTGAAGTCATATAAGATAATCAAAGGGATCCGCGGTGCAGCCGGCGTGAATGAAGAGGCATTCGTCAGGGTGATTACCTCCATCTCTGAATTGCTGACCATCGCGCCGGAGATCAGTGAGATGGACATCAATCCTCTTTTGGGCACACCGGAAGGAATTGTGGCTGTGGATGCACGGATAAGAGTCGGCAGTGACAAAATTAAGAATTAAGAATTAAGAATTAAGAATTAAGAATTGACAATCAGCCATTTATACAATGTACTGTGGACTGACCTTCAGTCGCCAGTCATATCGACAATCGACAATCGACAATCGCAAATCGTAAATTCCAATGAAGCGTTCTGATATTCTGTTTATTGCTGTTTTTGTCGGATTGTTCCTTCCATTTATCTTGTCCGAAAGACTGTATGAATTTTTTCTCTGGTTCAGCACCGGGTGGGCATTCACGGCCAGCTTCATCAAGTTTGCAATACTTGCAACCATGGGTGAGATGCTCGGCAGCAGGATCCGCACCGGAATTTATCTGCCTGAAGCCTTTGCGCTGATCTACCGCGCTGTCGTTTGGGGATTCCTCGGGATGACCGTCAAGGCTGCCTTCATGATCTTCGGCGGAGGTGTTCCCCTGATAGCCTCGCATTTTGGCATGGAGAACCCGGCTGCAGTCATGGCCGGCCCCGTGACAGGCGCCAGGGTGCTGCTTGCATTTGCCATCAGCACTTTCCTGAATATCTTCTATGCCCCTGTGCTGATGGTGACCCACAGGGTGAGCGATCTCCATATTATTGCGGCCTCTGGTGACAGGCGCAAGCTGCTTAAGGTGCCTGATGTAACCAGGCTTCTGGCTTCGATCGACTGGAACAGTATGTGGGGTATAGTACTGAAAAAGAGCATACCACTATTCTGGATACCGGCACAAACAATCAACTTCCTCCTCCCGGAGGAGTTCAGGATCCTCGTTGCTGCACTCTACAGTACCATACTTGGAGTCATTCTGGCGTTGGCTGCGGGAACCAGTAAAAGGCAGTAGGCAGTAGGGGGTAGGCAATAGGGGAATTTTCGATTTCAGATTTTCGATTGTCGATTTAATCGCAAATCGCAAATCGCAAATCGCAAATCCTTCCGACCTTCAGACTTTTGACTTTAAGGACTTTCGACTTTCGACTATTTAATATGACAAATAACAGCAATCGTTCTCTTATAAATTTCTATCTTGGTGCCTCAGATGAGGGCACTAAATGAAAAATTTATGAAAAATACCCCCATAAATCATCAAACCGTAAGCAGGGCAATCACTTCGAGCGGCATCACCGACCTTGGTTATGCTAGCATCCGCGAGATAGTCAAGCTGGTCAATGTCCTGATAAAGGAGACCGGCGTTGAGTTCATAAGGATGGAGATGGGTGTGCCCGGTCTCCCGTCGGCAGAGGTTGGGATAAAGGCTGAGATCGAAGCCCTCCGGAAGGGGGTTGCCTCTGTCTATCCTGACATCGAAGGATTGCCGGAGATGAAGGTTGAAGCAGCCCGTTTTGTGAAGAACTTCCTCGACGTGGAGGTGCAGCCCGACTGCTGTGTGCCTACAGGCGGAGCTATGATGGGAGGGATGGCAAGCTTCATGGTGGCTAACAGAAACGACAGAACCAAGGAGGGTACCCTCTTCATTGACCCGGGATTCCCGGTACAGAAGACACAGACAAGGATTCTCGGACAGGACTACAGATCATTCGACGTATATAATTATCGTGGTGAGAAGATGGGACCCAAACTGGAGTCAATACTTCAGTGCGGCAAGGTCTCAACAATACTCTATTCCAATCCCAATAACCCGTCATGGATCTGCCTCACTGAGGATGAGCTCCGGACTATCGGAACACTCGCACGTAAATATGATGCTATAATTATTGAGGACCTGGCATACTTCGGCATGGATTTCAGAGAGAATTATTCGGTTCCGGGAATGCCCCCGTTCCAGCCAACAGTGGCAAAATACTGCGATGACTATATCCTGCTCATCTCAAGCTCCAAGATCTTCAGCTATGCCGGCCAGAGAATAGGGCTGCTGGTTATGTCAGACCATCTTTATAACCGCCGTTATCCTGATCTTCTCCGCTATTATTCAACCGATATATTCGGCAGGGCGATGATCTTCGGCGCCCTGTATGCTCTCTCTTCCGGTGTTACCCACTCGGCACAATACGGATTTACTGCAATTCTCAAGGCTGTGAACGATGGTTTGTATAATTTTGTCGACAATACAAGAGTCTACGGAGAGAAAGCGGCAAGGATGAAGGAGATGTTCCTTACCAACGGCTTCAAAATAGTCTATGACATGGACATCGACAGGCCGGTGGCAGACGGATTCTATTTTACGATATCATACCCCGGGATGAGTGGCGGAGAACTCCTGAAGGAACTGCTGGCTTACGGCATTGGAGCCATAACGCTCAATATCACGGGCAGTGAAAGACATGAAGGACTCAGAGCCTGTGTCTCACAGATCAGAAAAAAACAGCTTCCCCTGCTTGAGGAGAGACTGAAACTTTTCAGGGATAACAATCCCGTAAAGGAGTAAATTATATATTTAATACGGAATTAATAAAGAAGAGATGGCTAAGATAAAAGGTGCAGTGGTTATAGACCAAGAGCGGTGCAAAGGGTGCGAGGTGTGCGTGGTCACATGTCCTACCCAGACCCTTGCTCTTGCAGTGGAAGTGAATGCCAAAGGGTATCACTACTCATATGCTGCCAACCCTGACGCATGCATTGGATGCGCAAACTGCGCAGTAGTATGCCCTGACGGGGTAATTACCGTTTACAAGGTAAAGGTGGGATAACAAGAAATGGAAAAGAATAACTTAATGGAAAAGGAACTGAGACTGATGAAAGGCAACGAAGCTATCGCCGAGGCGGCGATACGCGCGGGTGCCGACGGTTATTTCGGGTATCCCATCACTCCGCAGAGCGAGATACTTGAATATCTTATGGAGGCCAATCCCTATGAAACGACAGGGATGGTAGTGCTGCAGGCTGAGAGTGAAGTAGCTGCCATAAACATGGTTTACGGAGGTGCTGCCTGCGGCAAGAAGGTGATGACCTCATCATCATCACCGGGCATAAGCCTCAAGCAGGAGGGCATCACTTATATTGCCGGCGCCGAACTGCCTTGTCTCATCGTCAACGTCGTTCGTGGCGGACCTGGTCTTGGTACAATTCAGCCTGCGCAGAGCGACTACTTCCAGGCGACCAAGGGCGGAGGACACGGCGACTATCACCTGATAGTGCTGGCTCCGGCATCGGTGCAGGAGATGGCAGACTTCGTGGAGCTGAGCTTTGACCTCGCATTCAAATACAGGAACCCTGTCATGATACTCTCCGACGGAGCAATAGGACAGATGATGGAGAAAGTGTATCTCAAACCGCAGAAAAAGAGGTCGGAAGAGATCCTGCCCTGGGCTACCACGGGCAAACCTGCAACCAGGGAACGCAATATAATAACCTCCCTCGACCTTGATCCCGAACGGCAGGAGAAGTTTAACCATAAACTGATTGCCAAATACCGCGAGATACAGGAGAAAGAGGTGTTATTCGAGGAGTTCATGACTGATGATGCCGAGTACCTGTTTGTTGCCTACGGCACCAGCGCAAGGCTCTGTCAGAAAGCACTCCAGATGGCAAGACAGGAAGGTATCAAGGTAGGGCTGCTCAGACCGATAACCCTTTTCCCATACCCGAAAAAGCGACTGAATGAGCTGGCTGACAGGGTCAAAGGCATGCTTGCCGTTGAGATGAGCGCCGGTCAGATGGTGGAAGATGTAATGCTCTCGGTGAACGGTAAGACCAGGGTAGCCCACTATGGCAGAATGGGCGGCATGATACCAACACCCGAAGAGGTGCTGGACAACCTCAAATCATTTATTAAAGGATAAGAGCGATGGCAGAGATAAATACTAATGATATCGTAAGGCCTGAAAACCTTGCATATATAAAATCAAAGATCCTCACCGATAACGTAATGCACTACTGTCCGGGCTGCGGTCACTCAACAGCCCACCGCGTTCTGGCAGAGGTGATAGAGGAGGAGGACCTGCAGACCAGGACAGTGGGAATAACCCCTGTGGGATGCTCGGTACTGATGTACAATTATCTTGACGTCGACTTCCAGGAGGCAGCTCACGGGAGGGCCCCGGCACTGGCAACGGCTGTCAAGCGCCTGATGCCCGAGAAATTCGTCTTTACCTACCAGGGCGACGGCGACCTTGCGGCCATTGGTACGGCAGAGACAATCCATACATGCAACAGGGGAGAGAACATCCTCATGCTCTTTATCAATAACGGCATTTACGGTATGACAGGCGGACAGATGGCGCCGACAACCCTTGAAGGTATGAAGTCGTCAACATCACCCTACGGCCGCGAAGTAGCAACAATGGGTTCTCCCATAAAGATGGCCGACATCGTGGCGCTGCTGCCCGGGACCTGCTATGTGACACGCCAGAGCGTCAACACCGCAGGCGGGGTGAGAAAATTGAAGAGGGCTCTTAAGAAAGCCGTACAGTACCAGAACGAGAAGAGAGGCACCTGTTTTATTGAGGTGGTCTCAAACTGCCCCTCGGGATGGAAGATGACCCCGGTGGAATCAAACAAGTGGATGGAGGAGAATATGTTCCCGTTCTATCCGCTGGGTGATATCAAGGTGCCGGCCGAGTGAATAACTGCCGGCGGCGACGAAGCCCGGCGCATCATTGCAGGTATGGCACAAATTCTTTTTAATTAACGGATCAGATCATGACAGAAGAAATAATCATAGCAGGTTTTGGAGGACAGGGTGTTCTATCGATGGGTAAGATCATGGCCTATTCAGGCATGATGCAGGATATGGAGGTGAGCTGGATGCCTTCATACGGTCCCGAGATGAGAGGCGGCACTGCCAACGTCAACGTGATTCTAAGCGATGAGCGGATAAGCTCACCCATACTCAGGAGCTTTGACACGGCAATCATCCTCAATCAGCAGAGCATGGACAAGTTCGAGCATACAGTCAAGCCAGGAGGCACCCTCATCTATGACGGCAACGGCATAACAAGGCATCCTGAAAGGAAGGACATAACAGTCTACCGTATCGATGCGGCTGAAGAAGCTTCAAAACTGAAGATGCAGAAGGTATTCAACATGTTTGTCATGGGGGGATTCATGAAGGTGAAACCTATCCTGAAAACCGAATACGTTATCAAAGGACTGAAGAAATCGCTCCCCGACAGGTACCATCACCTGATTCCCATGAACGAGCAAGCCATTAAGCGGGGGATGGAGATAATTCACCAGGTGAATTAATTGTCGATTGTCGATTGTCGATTGTCGATTTTTTTAATCGCAAATCGCAAATCGGCAATCGCAAATCACTCGTAGAAGTGCATTTCCCTGATGTACCGCCAGGTGGGTGCCGGTACGAACCATGAGACATCCTTTCCCTCTTTGATTGCGGTGCGTATAAAGGTTCCGGATATCTCCATCACCGGTGCATCGATCTCCGTTACCGTTGCCATTGAAAGAACCTCCTCCAGCCTCTTGCCGCTCCTGTTACCGGGGTAGAGGCGGGGATAGACGATTATCGGAAATTGCTTCACCAATACTTCCACATTCTTCCACTTGTGCAGCGTGGTAAGGTTGTCTTCGCCCATGATGAGCGTGAACCTTCGAGCAGGGTGTTTCTCGGTCAGCCAGGCCAGCGTGTCAATAGTATATGAGGGTTGCGGCAGGGTGAACTCAACGTCTGATACCCTGAAACGGGAATCGTCACCGATGGCAAGCTCAGTCATATACAGTCTGTCGCGGTCCTTTAAGAGAGTCTCCTTGGCTTTCAGCGGGTTGTGCGGACTGACAACAAACCAGATCTCCTTCAGGGAAGAGTACTCGGCCAGGTAGTTGGCTATAGCCATATGGCCTATGTGTACCGGGTTGAAAGAACCAAAGAACAATCCAGTCTCCATCACCTCTGTTCAATGAATT
>Ga0209467_1002860_pt1 | contig 11826 bp, 8 predicted proteins | sample Higcelwee11metaG_FD_187175 | JGI IMG/M metagenome (GOLD analysis project Ga0209467, IMG submission 187175) | Freshwater pond sediment microbial communities from the University of Edinburgh, under environmental carbon perturbations - High... | ecosystem: Environmental > Aquatic > Freshwater > Pond...
GGGCAGTGTCAGTACTGCATTCAGCGAAACCAGCACACCCATCATGAAGAAGAGGTTGACTGTCATGGCTATGTCAGCTACGGTGCCTGCCGAACGGCTGTAGTAGAATATCATATACAGGAGCACTATTATAAAGGCAATGATGAATGATTTCATCCCGCTGTCAATAGCCTCTTTACCAAGTGACGGGCCTACAACAGTGTCCTGAATGATGCGTGCCGGAGCAGGCATCTTCCCTGACTTGAGGATATTGGCAAGGTCTTCAGCCTCCTCGAGGGTGAAGTCGCCGGTTATCTCTGTGTTACCGCCGGAGATCTCATTCTGGACGCGCGGGTATGATCTCACGTAGTCATCAAGGACAACAGCAACGCAGCGACCAATGTTGTCACGCGTCATACGCTGCCAGATCTTTGCACCTTCACCGTTCATTGAGAAGTCGACCTTGATATCCGAGCCGGTGACACCTGTTGAGGGGCGGGCTCCGGTGACAACATCGCCGGTAAGAGGCGCACGGCCGTCACGTGTGGTGATCTTTATGGCATGCAGTTCATAGAGCGTGCCTGTCTCATCATATTTATAGGGGTTTTGGCTCCAGTAGAACTTCAGCTCCCTGGGGAAGAGTGCCTTCACCTGGTTCATGGCAAGGTAATCATTAACCCTGGAGGTGTCTTTCCCGGCTGTAAAACCGATCAGACTGCCTGGCACCGGCTGTCCGTCCTGGCCGACATTAGGCCTCAGGACCCCGAACAGCGGATTCTGGCGAGTGAACTCCTCAAGTGTTGATGCCTCGGAGGCAGCGGCGGTGTCACTGCTGACAATGTCAAGCAAAGACCTGTCGCCGGTGGCAGTGGTATCCTGTGCAGCTACCGTATCAGTGACAACCGCAACGGTCTCTGACACCTGAATCGACTTCAGGAAATCATTGGCCTGCATCAGGTATCCTATTACCTCGGGATTCTCATAAGTCTCCCAGAACTCCAGGTTAGCTGTTCCCTGCAGAAGATCGCGTACCCTCTGCGGGTCCTTTACTCCCGGTAATTCAACAAGGATACGTCCGCGTGGCTGCAGATGCGAAATGTTCGGCTGAACCACTCCGAAACGGTCAATTCTGTTCCTCAGAACGCCAAAGGCGTTGTCAATGGCTGAGTTGGTTTCATCCTCAAGCACCTTCTGAACATCAGCGTTGGTGGAGTTGAAGTTGATCCGGTCTTTCAGCTCAACGGTTCCAAAGACTGCAGCCAGCCTCGCATTCGGGTCTGTCTCCTCGAATGACCTGACGAACAAAGTAATAAAGTCTTCGTTGCTTCCTGCAAGCTGTTTCTGCTTTGTAAGCGCCAGGGCCTCATTGAATGTCTTATCTGTGCTGTAGTTGGAAAGAGCCCTGACAATATCCTCAACTGAGATCTCAAGCACTACGTTCATCCCGCCCTTAAGGTCAAGACCCAGGTTGAGCTCCTTCGACTGCACCTCCTTGTAGGTATTGCCAAGGAATCCCCACTTATCCTTAGGTAACGAAGCGACTGAGTCAACGTATGCCACCTCCCTGTTCAGGTCACCTGCCGCGTATTCCCTTGCTTCTTTCTTTACCTTGTACGATGCCACGGTGAAAGAGAGCTGGTAAACGCAGACAAGGGTAAGGGCAATCGCCAGAGCTGAAATTAATCCTTTGTTCTGCATCTGTATCCTCTTTTAAAATTAATGGTTGTGTATGATTAGGTTAAATAATACGAGGCGCAAATATATAACTTTATTTTCTTAAAGCATATTATAAAAAAGCAAAACTGCCGGCACAAACCGGCAGTCTCAGACTGTGTTGCCGAAGATTATTCAACCAGCTTCTCGTAATCTGTTTCCAGCGGTTTGCGGTTGACAAAATCATAGAGCGTCAGCGCCCTCATGTTATAATAATAGGTCCAGTAGTTGTTCAGTGCCTGGATATAACTCCTTTTGTTCTGATCTTTCTTTGTATCCGCATTGTTCAGGTCCAGCACATCTATCTTACCAATAAGGAACCTCTGTTTGGTCACCTCGAACATCTTGGCGGCCACTGTATCTGACTTGGCTGCTATCCTGACCTGGTCATCCTGCAGGTTGAACTGCTGCACGTCAAGCAGGAGGCTCTGCTCAAAGTCGACCCGCGATTGCTCCACCTGGACACGTGTCAGTTCCTCGCTTGACTGAGCCATCTTATAGCGGCCGCGGCCCTGTCCCCAATCAAGTATCGGCAATGAAAATCCCACCCTGATAGTCTGCTGCTGGTTTGGCTGGTCATAGGCCATTTCCAGCAGCGGGTCCTGGTCCCGCAGACCGTATGACGCCGTGAGGTTGGCATTCAGGCCTTTTTCTGCCCTGGCCTGCGCCACCGAGCTCTGGGCTTCCACCAGCTGTCTTTCAAGGGCGATAAGGTCAGGGTTGTTTGCCTCTGCAAGCTTCAGCACCTCACCTACCTCTACCTCAACCTCGGGGATCTCACTGGGAATAAGGAGCTCAAGCCTCACAGTCTGGTTGAATCCGAGGAATGAACGGAGCTTCAGCTCCCTGTCGCGCAGGTTCATCTCTGACTCATTAATAGCTGTGCCGGCGTTGAGAAATGATAGTTCCATCTGCAACAACTCATCCTCAGCAATAGTACCGAGATTATACCGTCCGAGGGCTATCCGGTACAAAGTGTCTGCATTTTGCATATTGGTCTCGGCAATCTCCCTGTTTATCTGAGCAAGCGCCAGGCTGAAAAAGTTCTGGACTGCCATCATATGAACGTTCTCTACTTCCTGTAGATAGTTCTTGCGGGCCTCCTCGTACTTGAGAGGCTCTATCTTCTTCTGCCACCTCAGTTCGTTGTACCTGAAGAGAGGCTGGGTGAGCCTTATGTTAAGGGGAGAGGTGATATATCTTTCACCGTCAGTCTCATAGTTCTTTTCGTAAGTCAGGTCGGAGAAGAGTGAGATTGAACCGCCGGTCAGGCCTATGTTCTGAGCAAGTGAGAGGTTGCCTGTTGTCTGCAGAACGTTTGTGGAAGCGTATTCCCACTGCTGCGCCACTGAGTTCCAGACTCTGCTGTATGCAGTGCTGTAGTCGGGCAGGTTACCTGTCAGAGTCAGTGCAGGCCGGTATTCGGCAATAAAGGTACGGTACTGCCAGTAACTGGCACGAAAACGGTGCTTGGCAATAAGAGCATTGGGCGACTGTTCTGCGGCAAGACTGACCACCTCATCCAGGGTGAGGCGTTTAATCTCCTGCGACTTGAGTGGCAGGGTAAAGAGTGATGCCAGCAATACAATTACAGCCAGAATTTTTATTCTTTTCATATCTGATAATTATTCATAGCGAAGTGACTCGATGGGATCTCTTTCAGAGGCCCTCTTGGCAGGCGAATAGCCGAAAATGACCCCTACGGCTGCCGACACACCAAATGCTACAACCACGGAGAAGAGTGACACAATGGTTGTAATGCCCGCGATCTTTTGTATGGCCACGGCAAGGATTATTCCCAGGAAGACACCGATAAAACCGCCGGTGACACTAATCAGAACAGCTTCTGAAAGGAACTGCACGACGATATCCATCTTCTTGGCGCCAATAGCCATCCTGGTTCCTATCTCCTTGATTCTCTCCATGACAGAGGCGAACATGATGTTCATGATGCCAATACCGCCCACTATCAGCGAGATGCTGGCGATGGCCCCGAGCACAATATTGAATATATCCTTGGTTCTTTGCTGCTGCTTAAGCAGCAACTCCGGCACGGTGATTTCAAAGTCCTTGACCCCCGAATGTCTCCTCAGCATCATCCTGCTGAGCACCTCGGTTGTGGGTGTGAGCTGTTCGGTCTCCTCAACCTGTACAACAATCTTGTCAAGCTGGTTGTAGTTGGTCTCGCTTGTAGTTGCGCTGGAGCTGCTTACAACCACCCTTGACATATGTCCTCCGCCGAAAATCTGCATCGATGTAGCCTCCGAGGCCAGTTTGGTGTTGATCAGTGCCCTGTTCTGATAGCGCATCAGCATCGTCTTGATGGGTATGTAAACATTATCATTATACACATTGACCCCCTGATCCTCGAACCCTGTCAGCGTGACGTTGGTCTTCTCAAGAACTCCTATGACCTTAAGCCATACATTATCGACCTTAAGGTACTGGCCCACAGGGTCAACCTGGCTGAAGAACTTTGCCCTGATATTGCCGCCGATGATGCAAACCTGAATACCGTATTCCTCCTGGTAGTCATTGAAGAATACCCCCTGAGAGATAGGAAGGTTATAAAGTTCGAAGTAGTCGTTGGATACACCTACAAGCTTTGCCGTGTATCTCATACCGCTCAGCACAATTGATGAGTTGAATGATATCTCAGGACTGATCCGCTTGACCGCCGGGATGGCACTCCGTATGGCTTCAACGTCAAGGAGTGTAAGACCTCTCGAGAATTTATTCAGCTGCTTCTCGCCCTCATCTCCACCGGATTCCTTTTCCTGTACAATGGGGCTGATGAGGATGTTGTTTACCCCCACCATCTTGATCTGATCAAGTATCTCCTTCTGTGCGCCCTTACCTATTGCAAGCATGCTGATTACCGCAGCCACCCCGAAGATTATTCCGAGGGCTGTGAGAATGGACTTCAGCTTGTTTGCCAGGATAGACTCAACAGCGATGCGTATATCGTGGCCGTATCTCTTGAACATATCTTTCTTTCGTTAATTGCCTCAGTGAACCTCGTCTGATACTACTGCTGACGTATGACCGCCTGCTGCTGCCTGGCGGCTGTATCCGTCCTGCTGCCGGCCGGCCGGCCCTGTCCCTGTCCCTGACCGCCGGAGCTCCTCATCTGGCGCATAGACTCGCGCTGCTCAGGTGTGAGGTTCTGCATATACTCCCTCCTCTGCTCAGGTGTCATGTTGGAAGGCATCATCCCGGCACGCGGGTTAATGTTCTGCTGTTGCTTCTGCTCATCTTCCTTCTGCTTCTTGCGCTCCTTTATCTGGGCAATCAGATCTTCGCCGTGAAGCTTGAACTTATCACCTTCTTCCGGTATGGAAAGATAAAGCCGGTCGCCGCTGGCAAGACCCTGTTCAACTATTACATCATTTTCATTTGACTCACCAAGAACAACCACCTGGCGCCAACCGTTCCTTGTGTATACAAACGGCACGCTGTCGGCTGTGGCAAAGACAGTCTCAAGAGGGATAAAAATTACATCCTTGAAGGTTTGGGTTATTATCTGGTTGCCGGTTGTCATCGATGGCCTGAGGATAGGATCTGACCCGTCAACCTTGGTAATTACCTCGAATACCTTGGCATCAGTGTTGGGAAGCTGCTCCCCGATATTGGCCACGCTTAATACTACTCCGGTATATGTTTTCTCCGGGAAAGCATCAACAGAGAGCCTCACCTCCTGGCCTGCCCTTACCTTGCTTACGTCAATCTCATTCACATAGGTCTTTGAGATCATTGAAGAAAGGTCAGGAAGGGTGGCAACTACCGGATCCCAGGGGCTGATCTCTGAGCCGACCTTGCGCTTTGCGCCATTCCATTCCCTCTTGTATATAACCATGCCGTCTGACGGGGCTTTGATGATAAAGTTCTGAATTATGTCCTGCATCTCACTGACCTTCCTCTGCTGCTTGGCCAGCTGGAGCTCAGTATCCCTGATGTCAGCCCTGGCCTGACGCACCTTAAGATCGTAGTTGCTGAGCGATTGGTCATATGATCGCTGGGTCTTGTCAAGCGTGATCTTTGCCTGCCTTATAGTTGTGGGAGGTTCATATTTTGACTGCTCGAGAGTTATCTCCGCTTCTTCCATGTTGAACTTGAGGTTGAGCAGATCATCTCTCAGGTTGGCAAGGGTTATAGTTGTGTCAAGCTGTTTCTTGAGGAGATCGGTCTCGATTGATTCCAGCCTGTCAAGCTCATCCTTCAGTGTGTTATCCACGCTTGAGCGGTCAAGGGTGGCTACGTAATCTCCTGCCTTAACCTCTGTTCCCTCGGGAATAAGATCCTGGATCTTGATTCCTCCGAACCTCATATTACGGCTGGCAAGGCCCTCCGGACCCTTGATATCAGTGGATACTTCGGCCTGAAGCTCGCCCGTGGTGGTGACAACAACTTCAAAATCACCCTTCCTGACCTCAGTAAAAATGGTACCCTGATCTTTCTTACCTGACAGTTTGCTGATCACGATCATGGCAATAATAGCCACTGCAACAATGATCGCGGTAATAATAATAGTCCTTTTCATGTGCGGAAAAATCTGTTTATTAGAGTTAAGCGGTGAAATTATTACAAATTTAGGCTCCTTATGCTGATTTTAAGGAAACATTAACTTTCATTAACTTAACGATATCATTATGAACAAAAACCGTTCAACAAATAGCCTATACCCTCCCTGGAGTAAATATTTTACAGATTTTTAACAATGACTGTAACGTCGGCTGCCAGTTTTTCAGCCAGGGTTTTATCTCTTTCTTCTGCGTAGATGCGCATGATGGGTTCGGTATTCGACTTGCGTATCTGCACCCATCCGGCAGGTAATTCAAGCTTAATGCCATCACGCGTATCAAGGACTGCAGCAGGGTACTCCTGCCTTAGGGCAATGCTCAGTTTTGACATGTCAACGTCGCCGGCAAGGTCAATCTTCGTCTTTGCGATAAAATAATCGGGGTACTGGCGGCGCAGGGCACTGCATGCCACTCCCTTCCGTGCAAGATGTGTAAGGAAAAGGGCTATCCCGGCAAGTGCGTCACGGCCGTAATGGAGTGCAGGATATATGACACCGCCATTCCCCTCGCCTCCGATAACTGCGCCTGTGCGTTTCATCTCGGCAACCACGTTGACCTCTCCCACGGGTGCCGAACTGTAGGCGCAACCGTGCCCCTCGGTAATATCCCTCAAGGCCCTGGTTGATGACATGTTTGAAACCGTGGAGCCCTTCTGGTGACTCAGAACGTAATCGGACACCGACACAAGAGTATACTCCTCGCCAAACATCGAACCGTCTTCACAAATTATTGCCAGCCTGTCAACATCCGGATCAACAACAAAGCCCAGGTCAGCACCGTGCTCCTTCACTACCCGTGAGATGTCTCCGAGATGCTCCGGCAGCGGTTCCGGGTTATGTGGAAACAGGCCTGTGGGTTCACAATAGAGCTCTATTACTTTTTTCACCCCCAGGGACCTTAGCAGGGCAGGTATGACGATGCCGCCCACCGAGTTGACCGCGTCTACCGCTACGGTGAAGCCTGCAGCCCGGATGGCTGCGGTGTCTACCAATGGCATATCAATAACCGACTGTATATGCCGCTTCGTCCAGCCCTGATCAGCAGTCTCCTTTCCGAGCTTATCATAAGTTACATAATCAAAATCAACCGCTTCAGCAAGTGCAAGCACTTCCCTCCCGTCGGTGTCACTCAGGAACTCCCCGGCCTCATTTAGCAGCTTGAGGGCGTTCCACTGGGCAGGGTTATGACTGGCGGTAAAAATTATCCCGCCACCGGCCTTCAGCCCCGTCACAGCCATCTCAACAGTGGGTGTAGTGACCAGTCCTGCATCAACGACATCTATCCCGACACTGCGCAGCGAAGCGTTGACAAGAGAGGCCACCATCTCCCCCGATACGCGGGCATCCCTGCCGGTGACGACCTTTAGTGGTCCTTTACCACGCCTTCCAAGCCATGTTCCGTATGCGGAAGCAAACTTAACAATGTCAATCGGGGTCAGTGATTCACCAACCTTGCCGCCAATGGTTCCCCTTATGCCGGAGATGGATTTTATAAGTGCCATATCATGTAATTTCTTTGCTTCTGCAAAGGTGCGAAAAAGATCGGGGAGAAAACCGGTAAATAGTTGTAAATTTGCACCCTGAAAACAATGACCATGGAAAAAATGCCGGCTAAGCCGCCCAGAAAGAGACCAGAAAAACCGGATGCCGGAAAGGCTGCAGGAAGACCGAAAAGAACCTTTAGTCCGGCCGAAGGGAAGGATGTGGGAGAAAGGAAGAGAACCTTTAAGCCAGCAGACGGTAAGGATGCTGGAGAAAGGAAGAGAACCTTTAAGCCAGCCGACGGTAAGGATGCTGGAGAAAGGAAGAGAACCTTTAAGCCGACTGCCGGGAAACCTGCAGGAGTAAGAAAGAGAAACGTCAAGGCGGCTGCCGCAAAGGCTCCCGAAGAATTGATAAGGCTTAACAAATACATTTCAAACAGTGGCGTATGCGCCCGTCGCGAAGCCGATGAGCTGATCAGGACCGGACATATCTCAGTCAACGGCAAGAAGGTTACAGATATGGGCGTAAAGGTAAAACCCTCTGATACTGTTGAATACAACGGGAAAGCGCTGACACCCGGCAAAAGGGTATATATACTCCTCAACAAACCCAAGGGGTATGTGACTACAGTAAAGGATCCGCATGCCGATGCAACAGTGCTTGACCTGGTCAAGGATGCAACAACAGAGAGGATCTATCCGGTCGGAAGGCTTGACAAGTCAACCACAGGGGTCCTTCTGCTCACAAACGACGGCGACCTGGCAGGTAAACTTACACATCCGAGTTTCGGCGCCAGAAAAGTGTATCACGTCTTCACCGACAAGGAAGTCACCAGGCATGACATGGAGCTGATCGTCAGCGGAGTGACCCTCGAGGAGGGAGTGGTGGGTGCGGATGCAATCTCCTATCCTGAACCCGATGACCATACACAGGTAGGCCTCGAGATCCACTCTGGACAGAACAGGGTTGTAAGACGAATGTTCGAGAAGCTGGGCTACCGGGTGCGTAAGCTTGACCGTGTAAGCTTTGCCGGCCTGACAAAGAAGAACCTTCAGCGCGGACACTGGAGAAACCTGACGGATAAAGAGGTCAGCATGCTCAAGAGAGGCATTTACAAATAGAACCTCAACACCATGGAGCACAGGTCAGGATTTGTCAATATTTTAGGTAACCCCAACGTAGGTAAATCGACGCTGATGAATATTCTTGTCGGCGCCAAGCTATCGGTCACCACGGCGAAGGCCCAGACCACCCGCCACAGGATCATGGGCATCCTCACGGGAGAGGGGTACCAGATAGTCTATTCTGACACCCCGGGCATCCTGAATCCCAAATACAAGCTCCAGGCAGCAATGATGAAATCGGTAGAGTCTGCTCTTGATGATGCCGACCTGATCATTTACGTGACTGACACAGTTGAGTCTGTTTCCAAGAACGAGGAGCATCTGGCGCGGATCATCGCTTCCCCCGTCCAGAAGATCATAGTGATAAACAAAATAGACCTCTCGAACCAGGAGGACCTGGAAAAGATGGTCGAAACATGGAGTACAATTGCACCCGGTATTCCTGTGCTCCCTGTTTCTGCAATCAAAAAATTCAACACTGACCTGCTGCTCAGGGAGATCATCACAAGGCTCCCGGCAGGACCTCCATATTTTCCTGAAGACCAACTCACAGACCGTTATGACCGGTTCTTCGTGACTGAGATAATCAGGGGAAAAATTTTCGAGACTTACCAGAAGGAGATCCCCTACTCGGTGGAGGTGGAGATAGAGAGTTACACCGAGGAGCCCTCCATCAACAGGATAGCGGCTGTGATTTATGTGGCGCGAGACAGCCAGAAGGGAATAATAATCGGCCATAAGGGGTCAATGCTGAAAAGGGTGGGAACGGGCGCACGGAAAGAAATGGAGGAATTTCTCGGGAAAAAGGTTTTCCTCGAACTTTATGTCAGGGTAGCACATGAGTGGCGGGATAATCCGCGCATGTTAAAGAAGTTTGGCTACCTGTAGTTTTAAACTGATTATGAGCAAGATAGTAGCAATAGTAGGCAGGCCTAACGTAGGCAAATCAACTCTCTTCAACCGAATGACGGAGAGCCGTGCTGCAATAGTTAATGAGGTGAGCGGGGTTACACGTGACAGGCATTACGGGAGGGTGATATGGAACGGAGTCGACTTCTCCGTTATTGATACCGGTGGTTTCGTCGAGAATTCGGAAGATGTGTTCGAGAGCGAGATCAACCGTCAGGTGAAACTGGCCATCAGTGAGGCTGACGTTCTCCTCTTCATGGTAGATGTTGAGGAGGGCATACACGAGCTCGACAAATCCGTTGCAGAGATGCTCAGAAAGGTTCCGAAGAAGGTCATCACCGTGGTCAATAAAGTAGATAACCACAAGCGTCTGCTTGATGCCTCGGAGTTCTATGGCCTGGGTCTGGGAGATTACTTTCCCATCAGCTCCAACAACGGAAGCGGCACAGGCGAACTCCTCGACGAGATTGTGCGGCACCTCCCGGATACAATCGAGGAGCCCGATAAGGAGATTCCAAGGGTAGCAGTGGTGGGCCGTCCAAACGTCGGCAAGTCGTCACTGGCAAACACCCTGCTCGACGAGGAGCGAAACATTGTCACCCCGGTTGCTGGCACCACCCGCGACTCCATCCACAGCCTTTACAATAAATTCAATACGGAATTCCTGCTGATTGATACTGCCGGGCTGCGCAAAAAGGCAAAGGTTGATGAGGATATTGAATTCTACTCCATACTCAGGTCAATAAGAGCTATTGAAGAGAGCGACCTCTGCCTACTGCTTATTGATGCAACCCGAGGTATTGAATCACAGGATCTTAGCATCCTCAGCATCATCCAGAAAAACAATAAGGGTTTCATCATCCTGGTCAACAAGTGGGACCTGGTTGAAAAGGAGCAGGACAGTACCAAAAAAATTGAACAGGAGATCAGGTCACGCACAGAACCCTTCACCGACTACCCGATACTGTTCATCTCAGCTATCACCAAACAGAGGGTTCACAAGGTTCTGGAACTGATAATGCAGGTATATGAAAACAGGAAGAGAAAGATTCCCACATCCAAACTGAACGATGTGATGCTCAAATACTTCACTGAAACACCTCCGCCATCAATCAAAGGCAAGCACGTTAAAGTCAAATACGCTACACAGATACCGGCGGCTTACCCCACATTTGCATTTTTCTGTAACTACCCCCAGTATATCAAAGAGTCGTATAAACGGTTCGTTGAAAACAGGCTCAGGGAAAATTTCGAGTTCACCGGTGCTCCGGTTAAGATCTTTTTCAGAAAAAAATAGATAAATTTGGTGTGATTTTTGATGGAATAAGCTCTCAGAGAGGAATGAAAAGATCAGCTGTCATATTAATCATCTCCGCTGTCGTCCTGATCGGATCGTGCAAGCCCATCGAGAGTCTTCCCGATGAGCCGGCGATTGAATTCAGGGCCTTCACTCTCTTTGATACGATCGATATCCTTGGAAACCCTGCAAAAGCCGGCAGGCTCAACTTCTATTTCGAAGACGGTGACGGCGACCTGGGCCTCGATGCCCCCGGTATACCCGGCTATGACCCGTCAAGCAACCTTTTCTTCAGGCTGTACCGCAAAAACGGGAACAGCTTTGAACTGGCCGGACCAACCGATCCGCTCTATCCTTCAGAATATCGGATACCTTTTCTTGAACCCGGTGGTCAGAACAAGATACTCAGGGGAACTATCGACGTGACGCTTATATACTTCCTGTACAATACTACGGACACTCTCTATTACGACTTCTGGATAAGGGACCGTGGGGGTCATGACAGCAACACTGCCACAACCTGTATAATCATCCTCGGGGAAAACGGTACCTGCAGGCCTGAATAATCAGACCCTCAGTCCCGTAAAGATAATCAGACCCTCAGCCCCATAAAGAGGACATCATCAACCTGCTCATTATCGCCTTTCCACTCAGCAAAGAAATCTTTGATCTGCTGGTTCTGCTGCTCCATGGAAAGGGGCACGATCTCATCAATGAGTGTACGCAGGCGACTGATCTTC
>Ga0209467_1002861_pt1 | contig 11821 bp, 10 predicted proteins | sample Higcelwee11metaG_FD_187175 | JGI IMG/M metagenome (GOLD analysis project Ga0209467, IMG submission 187175) | Freshwater pond sediment microbial communities from the University of Edinburgh, under environmental carbon perturbations - High... | ecosystem: Environmental > Aquatic > Freshwater >...
TGGCCGGGCGGATGCCGGCGTTGAACAGCGCGGGCTCCAGGTACACCTGGCCGTCGGTGATGGAGATGACGTTGGTCGGGATGTACGCGGACACGTCGCCGGCCTGGGTCTCGATGATCGGCAGGGCGGTGAGCGAGCCGGCGCCCAGGGCGTCGTTCACCTTGCAGGCGCGCTCAAGCAGGCGCGAGTGCAGGTAGAACACGTCGCCGGGGAAGGCTTCGCGGCCCGGCGGGCGGCGGAGCAGGAGCGACATCTGGCGGTAGGCCACGGCCTGCTTGGACAGGTCGTCGTAGATGATCAGCGCGTGCTGACCCTTGTCGCGGTAGTACTCGGCCATGGTGCAGCCGGAGTACGCGCTGATGAACTGCAGCGGCGCGGGCTCGGAAGCCGTGGCCGAGATGATGGTGGTGTACTCCATGCCGCCGTAGCGACGCAGGGTGTCGGCCACGAGCGCGACGGTGGCCTTCTTCTGGCCGATGGCCACGTAGAAGCACTTCACGTCGCCGCCCTTCTGGGCCAGGATGGCGTCGATGCAGACCGCGGTCTTGCCGACCTGGCGGTCGCCGATGATCAGTTCGCGCTGGCCGCGGCCCACCGGGGTCATGGCGTCGATGGCCTTGAGCCCGGTCATCATGGGCTGGTGGACCGACTTTCTGGCGACGATGCCGGGGGCCTTGAGCTCCACCGGGCGGGACTCCTTGGAGGCGATGGGCCCCAGGCCGTCGATGGGCTGGCCCAGGGGGTCGATGACGCGGCCCATGACCGCGTCGCCCACCGGCACGGAGAAGATCTTGCCCGTGCGCTTTACAGGGTCGCCCTCTTTGATCTCGGTGCATTCGCCGAGCAGGGCCACGCCGACGTTGTCCTCTTCGAGGTTGAGCACCATGCCCATGAGGCCGCCGGGGAACTCCAGGAGTTCCATGGCCATGGCGTTCTTCACGCCATGCACGCGGGCGATGCCGTCACCGACGTAGAGCACGGTGCCGGTCTCGCTCATTTCCACGCGGGACTCGTAATTCTGGATTTGTCCCTCAATGATCTTGCTGATTTCTTCCGCTTTGATCTGCATGGCCCTACTCACCCCTCTTGATGGTTTCTTTCAAAATGTTCAGCTGAGCGCGCAGGCTGGCGTCGAGCACGGAGTCCCCGATCTGGAGCACCACGCCGCCGAGGATGTCGGCGTCGGTGCCGAAGTCGAGGACCAGCTTCTTGCCGGTCTGCTTCTCAAGCCGTTCTTTCAATTCCACCTTGCGGGAATCGGAGATCGCCACCGCGGTGACGAGCTTGCCGCTGATGATGCCGCTCTGCTCGTCGAGCATGGCCTTGAAATCCGCGGCGATATCCGGGACGGAGACAAGGCGGTTCTTGTCCGCCAGCAGGTAGGCGAAGTTCAGCATGGCGCCGGTGAGCCCAAGCTGGTCCGCGATCTGCTTCAGGACGGCCTTTTTCTCCTCCACGCTGAAGACCGGGTTCTTGAAGAACCGCATGGCCTCCGGCGCACCCGCCAGTGCCCCTGCCAGCTCGGCGATCTGTTTGCCGTAGGCGTCAAGCTCGCTCTGGCCCTGCTTGGTGCCTACCGCGAACAGCGCCTTGGCGTACCTGCGCGCGACGATGTTCCCGCTCAATTGAGCACCACCTTTGTTAAGTATTCATCCACGAGGCGCTCATGGTCCTTGTCGGTGAGCTTCTCGCGCACGATTTTCGTAGCCTCGGCGATGACCTGGTCCGCGATTTCGGCGCGCACGCGGTCGAAGGCGGCGCGGGCCTCGTTCTCGGCGCTGGTGGCGGCCTGGGCCTTCATGGCCGCCGCGTCCTTCTCGGCCTTCTCGATGATGGCGGCGCGGATGGCCTCGCCCTGGGTCTTGGCCTCGGCCAGGATGGCGGCCTTCTCCTGCTCCAGGTTGCGGATGCCGGCCTCCACGTCCTTCAGCTTCTTGTCGGCCTCGGACTTGCGCAGTTCGAGATCCTCGAGATCCTTCTTGATCTGAGCGCGACGGCCGCCGAAGAAGGCGGCGATCTTGGCCCCGCCGAACTTGTAGATCAGGAAGATGAAGATGACGAAATTGACGATGCGGAAGGCGTAGTTCTTCAGCATCTCCGCATCGACGCCGTGGTGCTCCCCGCCCTCGGCGAATGCCAGGGTGGCGAATGCCAGGACGCCGATCAGGGACAGCGCTGTGCTTCTCGCGAGTTTCAAAATGATTCCCCTCCTTCTTCCTGTCGGCTTAGGCCTGGCCAAGGATCTTGGCCGTGGCCTTCTGTGCGAACTTCGCCACGTCAGCGGCCAGAGTCTGCTTGGCGCTGGCCACCTGGCCGGCGATCTCGGCCTGGGTGGCCTGCATGGCGGCGGCCACGTCCTTGCCCGCGGCGGCCATGATCTGCTGCTCCTCGGCAGCGCCCGCGGCGCGCAGCTCCTTGCGCAGCTCCAGCCCCTGCTGGCGCGCGGCGTCGATGGCCGACTGGTAGCTCTTGAGCTTCTCCTCGGCGCTTGAGGTGAAGTCCTCGATGATCCCCACCTGGTCGGCCATGAGCTTTCCGCGTTCCGCGATCTTGTCGCGAATGGGGCGGATAAGCAGGATATTCAGGCCGATGAGGGTGATCAGAAAATTGACCAACTGGATCAGAAACGTCTTGTCGATATCAATCATGTGGGCCCCCGGCGCGTTGGAGAAGAGATTGTGAATTTTGGTCCAAAGTCACCGGGTTCCTACACGATCCAAAGACCCCTGTCAAAGCCTTTTTTAATTTTCGTCGGCTTCTTGCCCAGCCGGAAGGCCTTGCGCCGCAACAATTTCCGACAGGCGCGCCGAAAATGCCCCGCCTGGACGGAGCTTGTGAAATCCGTGCCATTTGAGGCGGGAAAGAGGCCCGCCCGCGCCCACTGCGCGGGGATTTCCTAGGTCTGCTTGAACAGGAAGCGGCGCATGGAAATGTTCAGCACCAGCCCGACGAGCCCGAAGTTCACCAGGGTGGCGCTGCCGCCGTAGCTCACGAAGGGCAGGGGCACGCCCACCACCGGCATGAGCCCCATGACCATGCCCATGTTGATGAGGATCTGCCAGAAGAAGTAGAAGAACACCCCGGCGGCCAGGTAGCTGCCGAAGGGATCCTTGGCGTCGCGCGCCACCACCGCGATCTGGTACAGGAAGCTGCAGAACAGCGCGAGCAGCACCATCATGCCGAAGAAGCCCCACTCCTCCCCGAACACCGCCACGGCGAAGTCGGTGTGCTTTTCCGGCAGAAAGCGCAGCTGGCTCTGGGTGCCGGCCAGAAAGCCCTTGCCGAAGAGGCGGCCCGAGCCCACGGCGATCTCCGACTGCAGGATGTGGTAGCCCGAGCCCAGAGGATCCGTGGCCGGATCCAGGAAGGCCAGGATGCGCCGCTTCTGGTAGTCTTTCAGCACGAACCACATGAGCGGCGTCAAGAGCGGCACGAGCACGCACAGCGTGCGGAACAGCCAGGGCCGCACGCCGCGGTAGAGCACCAGACCGGCCAGGAGCAGCAGCACGAGCATGCCCGTGCCCAGGTCCGGCTGCTTGACCACCATGAGCGCGGGCACCAGCCCCAGGCCCAGCACGAAGGACAGCTCCTTGAGCCCCAGGCGCTCCGTCTCGCCCGAGAGCAGCCGCGCGCCCAAGAGCAGCACCGCGAACTTGGCCAGTTCGCTGGGCTGGAAGCTGAACAGGCCGAAGTCCAGCCAGCGCCGCGCGCCGTAGATGGTCTTGCCCACGAAGGGCACGGACAAAAGCAGAAGCAGGGTCACGCCGTACAGCGGCCAGGCCACCGTGTGCAGCCGGCGGTAGTCGAAGGTCATGAACGCGGCCATGCCCATGAGGCCCATGAGGCCCCAGAGCAGCTGCTTCTGGTAGAAGTTCTCCACCTGCATGCCCTCGCCCAGGCGCACGCCGCTGGCGGAGTAGAGGTTGAGCACGCCGATGGCGAACAGCCCGCCGATGACCCACAGAAGCGGCCAGTTCACGTGGTAGAACATGCGCCGGTCGATGGGGCTCATTGCGCGCCCTCCGCGTTGTCCGGGGGCGCCGGGGCCTCCACGGCCGCGGGCTCGGGGAACTGCGTGTCCACGGCGTTGAGCCGCGCGGCCGGGCTGGCCGGGCCCTCGACGCCGGCGGTGTCCTTGGGCGGCAGCTCCTTCTTGCCCAGAAACAGCGCGTCGATCATGGTCTTGACCACCGGTCCGGCGCCGGAGGCGCCGTGCAGGCCGTGCTCCACCAGAACCACCACCACGAAGCGCCGGTCGCCGCGCTCGGCGAAGCCGGCCATCCAGGCATGGTCGCGGTACTTGTAGGGCACGGAGTCGCCCATGCGCCTGAGCTCGTCGGTGAGGCGCACCACCTGGGCGCTGCCGGTCTTGGCCCCGACCACCACCCCGGAGGTGAGCGCGCGGCGGCAGGTGCCGCGCGGGTCTTCCACCGTGGCGATCATGTTGCGCTTGATGAGGGCGGCGCTCTCCGGGGTCAGGGCGAGCTGGGCCTGGACCTCCGGGGCCGTGCCGCGGATGAGCTGGGGCTTCAAGACCTTGCCGCCGTTGATGAGCGCGGCGATGAAGCGCGCCACCTGCAGCGGGGTCACGCCGGTGTAGCCCTGGCCGATGCCCAGGTTCAGATCCTCGCCCTTGGTCCAGCGCACGCCGAAGCGCTTGAGTTTCCACTCGCGGCTGGGGATGAGCCCGGGCTTCTCGTGGGGCAGGTCGATGCCCGTGGGCGAGCCGAAGCCGCCGGCCTTGGCGTAGGCGCTGACGCGGTCCACGCCGAGCTTGGCCCCGAGCTTGTAGAAGTACACGTCGCAGGACTCCACCAGGGCGCGCTGGAGGTTCACCGTGCCGTGGCCGCCCTTTTTCCAGCAGCGGAACACGTGGTTGCCCAGCGCCACCTCGCCGGTGCAGGTCACGGTCTCCCTGGGGTCGATGGCGCCCTCGGCCAGGCCGGCGGCGGCCATGACCAGCTTGAACACCGAGCCCGGCGGATACACGCCCTGGGTGGCCCGGTTCTGCAGCGGGTGCATGGGGTTGTCGCGCAATTCCGCCCACTGCGCGGCCGAGAGCCCCGCGGTGAAGGCGTTGGAGTCGTACGAGGGCTCGCTGACCATGGCGTGGACCTCGCCGGTGTCCGGGTCCATGACCACCACCGCGCCGGCCTTGCCCTCCAGGGCCTTGTGGCCCAGCTGCTGCAGCGAGAGGTCGATGGACAGGAAGATCTCCTCGCCGGCCTTGGGCTCGCGCTGGAGCTCCTCGGAGAGCCTGCGGCCGGTGACGTCCACCTCGATGAGGCGGCGGCCCTTGGCCCCGCGCAATCTCGCGTCCAGGCGGTTCTCCAGGCCCTGCTTGCCCACGAAGTCGCCCAGCGACAGCGAGGGGTCGGCCTGCATCTCGGTCTCGCTGGCCTCGCCCACGAAGCCCAGGATGTGCGCCAGTAGCTGGCCGTAGTTGTACTTGCGCCTGGTGCGCGAGATGATCTCCAGTCCGGGCCAGCGCACGCTGGAGCCCTCGACCTTGGCGATGAGCTCGAAGTCCAGGTCCGGCGCCAGCGTCAGCGGCTCGAAGCTTTTGACCTTGGGCTTGTTGCGCGCATACACGTCCTTGAGCCGCTCCACCGGGATGCCCGACCACTCCGAGACCTTGGCCAGGGTGGCGGGCACGTCGTCGCAGTCCTCGCGCACGAGCCCGAGCACGAAGGCCGGCTCGTTGACCGCCAGCAGCTCGCCGTTTCTGTCGCGCAGAAAGCCGCGCGGCGCGAAGAGGTACTCGGTGCGCAGCTGGTTGTTGCGGCTTTTTTCCGTGAACACCGGGCCGAGGTGGATCTGCAGGTACCACAGGCGCACGGCGAACAGGCAGAACAGCCCCAGCACCAGGCACTGCAAGAGCCCCGCGCCCAGGCGCGGCGCGGACTGCTCGGAGCTGCTAAGCAGGTTCTTCATGGCGCTTCAGCCGCTCCGGGAAGAGGTTGTCCGCCAGGTACCAGAGCACGGGGTAGGTGAGGGCCTGCAGCAGGCATTCGGCGAACACCCGCCTGAACGGGAAGGCGCGCATCTCCAGCACGGCCATGAGGTAGAGCAGCAGGAGGTGCGCCAGGCCGAGCGCCAGGCCCAGCAGGGCCTGGAACTGGAAGCTGCCGGGATCCAGCAGCCAGCGGCCCAGGGTGAGCAGCACAAAGAGCGTGACGTACCAGAGGATGGCGTAGCCGAAGGCCAGCCCGCCCGCGCCCTCCTGGATGGCCGTCCAGACCAGGGCCAGGACGATGGTGGCGCCGGGCTTCTGCCAGCGCAGGGAGACCGCCATGCCCGGCGCGAAGAAGTCCACCCCGGGCACGAGGCTCTGGCCCCAGATGCCCAGGAACGTGAAGGCCATCCACCAGAGGAGCGCGAGCATGGCCCTAGTCCCAGAGCTCGCGGGCGTCTTCGGCCCGGGTCGCGCGCTTGAGCAGGAGCACCTCCTCCAGGCGGGGGATGTCCACCAGGGGTTCGGCCTGCACGTCCATGAACAGGGTGCCTTCCTCGCGCTTCACGGCCGTGACGCGGGCCACGGGCAGGCCCTTGGGGAACACGCCGTCCATGCCGGAGGTGACGAGGATCTCGCCGGGCTCGATGGTGGACTTGAGCCCCACGTACTTGACCACGAGCGGATCGCCCGCGCCCATGCCGTAGACCACGCCCGCGGCGCGGTTGTCGCGGCCGACCACGGCGATGCGGCTGGAGGGGTCGCTCAAAAGCAGCACCGTGGCCACCGAGAACCCGGCCTTGTAGATGCGGCCCACCACGCCGTCGGTGCAGAGCACGGGGGTGTCCTCGCCGGCTCCGGAGAGCTTGCCCCGGTCCACGAGGATGGTCTCCAGGATGGCCGTGGGGCCGACGCGGTGGGCCACCACGCGCGCGCCCTCGCGCTTCCAGTCCTGGGGCTCGGGAAAGCCGAGGAGCTTCTCCACGCGGGAGGTGGCCTCGGCGCGCTCGCGCAGGGTCATGTTCTCCAGGCGCAGCGCCTTGATCTCCTCCTCCAGGGCCTCGTTCTGCTGCTTGAGGCCCACCAGGGAGACATAGCGCTCCACGAAATCCCCGAACTTCGCCCCGAACCACTTGCCGGGCCTCAGCGCCATCCCGACGCTGTCCAGCCCGGAATAGGTGCTCAGGCGGGTGAGCGTGCCGGAGCGCAGGTTCCAGGTGTAGAGGCTCAGGTAGACGAAGAGCCCGGCGACGAGGAAAAGGGCGACTTTCTTCGGGTTCACATCAGTCCGTGGTCACTTCCCTGTAGAGGTCGATGCACTCCAGCGCCTTGCCCGAGCCGAGCACCACGGCGGTGAGCGGGTCGTCCACCACGGTGATGGGCAGCTGGGTCTCGTGCTGCAGAAGCTTGTCCAGGCCCTTCAAAAGCGCGCCGCCGCCGGTGAGCACGATGCCCCGGTCCACGATGTCCGCCGCGAGCTCGGGCGGGGTCTGCTCAAGGGCGATGCGCACGCCCTGCACGATGCCCTCCACCTGCTCGCTGATGGCCCCGCGGACTTCCTCCGCGGTGATGACGCGGTTCTGCGGGATGCCGGTGACCAGGTCGCGGCCGCGCACCTCCATCTCGCCCGCGCCCTCGACCGGGTACGCGCTGCCGATGGTCATCTTGATCTCCTCGGCCGTGCTTTCGCCGATGAGCATATTGTACTTGCGCTTGACGTGCTGCATGATCGCCTCGTCCATCTTGTCGCCGCCGATGCGCACGCTCTTGGCGTAGACGATGCCCGACAGCGAGATGACCGCGATCTCGGTGGTGCCGCCGCCGATGTCCACCACCATGTTGGCCGTGGCCTCGGTGATGGGCAGGTTGGCGCCGATGGCCGCGGCCATGGGCTCCTCGATGAGGTAGACCTCGCGCGCGCCGGCGCTCTGGGCGCTTTCCTTCACCGCGCGCTTCTCCACCTGGGTGATGCCCGTGGGCACGCAGATCATGATCCGCGGCCGCACCAGCCGGCGCGAGTTGTTGACCTTGGAGATGAAGTGCCGGAGCATGGCCTCGGTGACCTCGAAGTCGGCGATGACGCCGTCCTTCATGGGCCGGATGGCCACGATGTTGCCCGGCGTGCGGCCGAGCATCTTCTTGGCCTCCGCGCCGACGGCCAGCACCACCTTGCCGCCGCGGCTGTCGCGTTTCACGGCGACCACGGACGGCTCGGAGAGCATGACGCCAGCGCCCTTGACGTAGACAAGGGTGTTGGCCGTGCCCAGGTCGATGGCCAGGTCCGTGGAGAAGTATTCAAAGAATTTGTCGAGCAATTTGACCATAGGTCCCCCGGTTCTTGATATATTCCCTCGCCGCCAGTAGGCTGGGCGCAAAGCATCGTGCTGTTCGCGACAGCCGCAAAACGCTACCTCGTACCAAAACTCAAACCGGCAGGCAATACATGGCTCCCCACGCAACGCGGAAAGCGGAAAATATGGCTGCGCCGCGCTGGCGCTCGGCCGGGGTCTTCTTCCGCGCCCGGCTGGGCGGCCCCGCGCGCAAGATCCCCCTGGACGCCGGCTTTTCCTGCCCCAACCGCGACGGCACGCTCTCAAGCTCCGGCTGCTCCTTCTGCAACCCGGCGGGCTCGGGCACCGGGCTGTCCGCCCGGGGCCTCTCCCTGTCCGCGCAGTGGGAGCGCCTGGCCGGTCGCGCGTTGGCCAGGCATCCCGGCGCGAAGCTGCTCGCCTACCTGCAGTCCTACACTAACACATATGCGCCGTGTGCAACGCTGCGCGCGATGTTTTCGGAAATTATCGCCCTGCCGGGCGTCTCCGGCCTGTGCCTGGGCACCCGGCCGGACTGCCTGGACCTGGGCGCGGGCGAGGATCGCCTGGATATCCTGGCCGGAGTGCTGGACGCGCTGCCCTTCGTGCAGCTGGACCTGGGCCTGCAATCGGCCGACGACGCGGTGCTGGCCCGGGCCAATCGCGGCCACGGCGCGGCCTGTTTCGCGGCCGCGACGCGGGCTGCCGCGGCGCGGGGGCTTTCGGTGTGCGCGCACCTGGTGCACGGCCTGCCCGGCGCGCGCCCGGACGACCTCTCGCGCTCCGTGGACTTCGTGAACGCGTTGCCCGTGGCGTCGGTCAAGCTCCACAACCTGCTGGTGTGCCGGGGAACGGCCCTGGAGCGGCTGTGGCGCGAGGGCGGGCTTGAGCCGGCCGGGCGCGAGGCGTATGTTGAGGCGCTCCTGGCCGCGCTGGCGCGCCTTCGGCCGGACATCTGCGTGCAGCGGCTCTGCGCCGACCCGGCCCCGGGCGAGCTGCTCGCGCCGGACTGGGCCGCGGACAAGGCGGCCACCCTGGCCGCGCTGCGCGCGCGCCTGGACGAACTCGGGCTGTGGCAGGGCAAGGACGGCTTCCGCCCGACGGCCCTGCCGGACTTCACCATCTACTGAATAAGGAGGAGCGCCATGCCGCCCGCACGCAAGACCACGGCCGTTCAGGACGGGGAGCGCATCGAGACCGTGGCCGCGGCCCCGCTGGAGCTGACGCTCTGCTGGCGCGGCGGCCGGGTGGCGGGCCTGCGCCTGCGCAGGGCCGAGGCCGACGCCCTGCCCAGGGGAGCGAGCCCGGAGGCCCGCGCCGTGCAGGCGGCCCTGAAGCGCCTGGCGGCCGGCAAGCCGGCGGAATTTCCGGACCTGCCCCTGGACTGGGATGCGCTGCCGGGGTTCACGCGGCGCGTGCTGGAGGCGCTTTTCGCCAGGGTGGGCCACGGGGCCACGGTGACGTACGGGGATCTGGCGCGGCTGGCCGGGGAGCCGGGCAAGGCCCGCGCCGTGGGCCAGGTCATGGCCAGGAATCCCTGGCCGCTCTTCGTGCCCTGCCACCGCGTGCTCGGCTCCACGGGCGGGCTCACGGGCTACACCAACCCGCACGGCCTGGGGCTCAAGGCGCTGCTGCTGCGCCTGGAGGGGGCGCTGCCCGGAACGGACTAGGGCGCCGAGTAGTCCGTGTGCGTGGTGACGATGTCGGCCTGGGCCACGGTGGTTCCCGCCGTGAAGTGCGCCACCTCGACGGCCGAATTCATGGCGCCCGTGCCGTCGGCGTCATAGTAGAGCGTTCTGTCGGCGCTGTCGTAGGTCAACGTGGGGTTGCCCGTGCTGCCGGAGTGGCTGCCGCCCGACACGGCGCTGAAGGCCCAGGCGCCCCCCAGTCCGGAGAAGTCCCCGGTGTCGAGGAAGGACAGCTTGTCCGTGCCGCTGGCGAAGTCCTCAATGGTCGGGACCGTGGACGGGACCGAGGCGAAGTGGAACACGTCCTCGCCCCCGCCGCCGGTGTAGGAGCTCGAGCCGTCGCCCGCGGCGATGGTGTCGTCGCCCGCGCCGCCGCTGATGGTGCTGCCGGTGGCGCTGCCGAAGATCAGGTCGTCGTGGCCTGAGCCGATGGCGCTCGTGACGCTGGAGACGTCGTCGAGGGTGGAGTAGCCGCTGCCGCCGTCCCAGTCCTCGTAGGCGCGCCAGGGGTCGCCGCCGCGCATGTCGAGGCACACGGGGCTGGTCGCCTGCTCCCAGCTCGCGACATTGTCGCCGTCGCCGCCCTCCAGCGTGTCCGCGCCCGCGCCGCCCTCCAGCGTGTCGTCGCCGTCGCCGCCCTCCAGGCTGTCGTCGCCCGCGCCGCCGATGATCGTGTCGCCGCCGTCGCCGCCCTGCGCGTGCGCGTCCGAGGTCCAGAGATGCAGGTCGATGGAGTCGTCGCCCTGGCCGCCGAGAATCTCCTCGATGCCGGTGAAGGTCTGGGTGGCGTTGTCCGGGCCGATCCAGTGCAGGCTGCCCGCGCCGTCGGAGGTTCCGGTGACGGTCAGCGGGTGGTCGGGGTCGAAGGCGCCGAAGTCGAGGGTGTCGTGGCCGCCGCCGCCGTGGATCACGTCCGCGCCGAGGCTGCCGATGATGGTGTCGTCGCCGTCGCCGGCGTTGATGGTGTTGGCCGCGCTGTCGCCGTGGATGTTGTCGTTGAACATGCCGCCGGTGATGTCGCCCACGTCGGAGGCGATGGCGTGCACCTGCGCGGGGTCGTCCTGGCTGGTGCCCGCGTTGGCGTGGTTCGCCTGGGACTCGTAGTAGGCCGCGTCGCGCGGGGCGGCCTCGCCGGAGGTCGGATCCAGGTCCACGAACATGTTCATGCTTGCGGCCGAGAGGTCCAGAAGCGCGGCCGTCTGGGAGCTTTCCTGCTGTGCGGGCGTCGTTGTGGGCGGCGGCTGGGTCGGCCCGGTCACGACCAGGGTGCTTGTGTCCGCTGGCGGGGAAGACGTGAGCCCGGTGAGCGTGCCGGCGCCGGTGCTGGCGTTGTATCCGTAGAGCGTGCCGCCGAGGCCGCCGCCGAGGCCGCCGCCGAGGCCGCCCAATCCGCCGCCGAGGCCGCCGAGGCCGCCGCCGCCGAGGCCGCTGCCGCCAAACAGGCCGCTGCCGCCGAACAGGCCGCCGCCGCCGAGGCCGCTTCCGCCGAACAGGCCGCTGCCGCCTCCGAACAGGCCGCCGCTTCCGCCTAATGTGGCTACGCCAGCCAGGCCGCCAAGGCCACCAGCGATGGTGGGCACGCTCGGAATGGGGCCGGGCGCGCCCGAGACGCCGCCGACCAGGGTCGCGGGGCCGGAGGTCGTAAGGCCGGGGTCGTCGCCGCCCGCCACGCCCGTGCTTGTGATCGTGGACGGGGGGGGCGCGCCGCCGCCGGAGATGGTCGCGCCGCCACCGACGATGAGCGTGCCGCCGCCGCCGGGGATGGTCGCGCCGCCGCCATACAGGCCGCCGCCGCTTGAGCCGCCGGGGATGGTCGCGCCGCTTGAGCCGCCGGGGATGGTCGCGCCGCCGCCGCCCGCGCCGCCGCCGCC
>Ga0209467_1002862_pt1 | contig 11821 bp, 8 predicted proteins | sample Higcelwee11metaG_FD_187175 | JGI IMG/M metagenome (GOLD analysis project Ga0209467, IMG submission 187175) | Freshwater pond sediment microbial communities from the University of Edinburgh, under environmental carbon perturbations - High... | ecosystem: Environmental > Aquatic > Freshwater > Pond...
TAGTTGTTAAATTTCAAAGTTACAAATGAAAAAGAAAAGACATAAGACGACACAAAAGCCCAGAGCCAGCTATCATTACGCAACGACAGGCGTTGTGACTTCATTTGAGCTGAACGTTGACCCATCTACTGGTGATTTAACATTTCCAGAAGCTGAATCCGGATCTCTTCGCACCAGTGCTGAATACAAACGTGAATCTGGTAAAGATAAAATTACCACATTAGTCCCAGTAAAAAAACAAAATATTTTTCATGATGTAACAAGATCAGTTATTTCAAATTATGATCACCTTGTTGCTATTGATACAAACTCAAAGATTATTTCTGGAATTCGCTTTGCCGTTACGACAATATACCATATCAAACAATGTATACAAAACTATAAGTTAGAAATCCCGATTGACCATCTTCGAACATATTTAATTAAAGCCCCAAAGGACACAGTAAATCCTGAGACAATTGGGTGGAATTTATTTTTTAATAATTTATACAATGCTGATTATTTTCATAGAACCAATAGGAGGCTTGGTGTCATTGTTGATAGTGAGCTTGGCCAGCACCCTGCATTCAATGGAAGGGAAATCCCATATTACCTACAATCATACTTACCGACAAACGCAATATTAATTTACGCTTCAGCAGATACTAGTGCTGATACGCTACCCAATGCCATGGTAAGGTTATGCGATCAAATGTCAGCAAGAGTACTAAGCTATATTGAAACCAATAGGCTCACGCTACCGCCTGTCTGCAATGGAGATGTCAATTTTGAAGGCTATTGGTTCATTGATCCTAAGTTGCCATGCCCTGCGTCCGAAATTAAAAAGTTTAATTTCAAGTAACGACAGGTTATTACCCAACGCAAAAAGCCCGCTACGGAACTTCCGCAGCGGGCTTTGTCGTCAAACGGGGACGAAGAAGTTTTAGGCAGCCATCTTGTTGATGGCGGTCTGCAGGCGCGCGATGCAGCGGCCGGCCTTCTTCCAGTGGATGACCTTGTTGGAAGCGGCCCGGTCCAGCACGGAGCTGGCGACGGTGAGGGCCGCAGTGGCCTTTTCCGCGCTCTTCTCGGCCATGGCCTGACGCACGGCTTTCACCGCGTTCTTGATGCGGGTCTTGACGGCCTTGTTACGGGCCTGGCGCTTCAGGCTCTGACGGTGTCTCTTAAGGGCGGAAGTATGGTTGGCCAAGGCTCTTTCTCCTGATTCTTTTTGGTGTTCAATCCCGACGGTGAGTCGAGACAGGGTGCTTAATCACAAGGGCAACCGCTTGTCAAGCGGTTTTCCATCACAGCTAAACCTGAAGCGCGCTGAAGTCGGCCAAGCGGCCCAAGCGCTCCACCAGGGCGAACAGCATGTTCAAGCGGTTCTGGCGCAGGCCGGGATCCTCGGCCATGACCATGACGCCGTCAAAAAAGGCGTCCACAGAGGGCCGAAGCTCGCCCAGCATGGCGAAGAGCCCGGCAAAGTCGTCAGCCGCCCAGAGCTCCTCGAAGCGTCCGGCGCTTTCGCGCAGGGCAGCCGCCAACACGCGCTCCTCGTCCGTCTCCATAAGGGCGTCGTTGATAGTCACGGTCAGCGCCGCGTCCGCCTCGGCCCCTTGCTTGCGGATGATGTTGGCCGCGCGCTTGAAGGTCAGCACAGCCTGCTCAAAGTCCGGCTGGTGGCTGAAGGTGGTCAGGGCGTCGAAACGCGCCTTCAAGGTGCGGATGTCGTTGAAGCCTGCGCCGATGGCGGCGTCGGCCACGCGGCTGTCGGCTCCCTCGCCGCTGGCGAAGAGCGCGCGCAAACGCTGGCCGAAGAAGTCCAGCATCTTGGCCCGCGCCTCGGCAGGGACCAGCTTCCACTTGACGCCCGCATCCACCTCCGCATGGCCCTCGGCCTTTTCATAGCCTTCCTGCGCCCAGGCCAGCACCTCGTCGAGCTTGAGCCGCAGCCCGTGCTCCATGATGATGCGGCTGATGCCAAGGGCGGCGCGGCGCAGCGCGTAGGGATCGGCCGCGCCGGTGGGGATCATGCCCAGGCCGAAGCAACCGGCCATGGTGTCGGCCTTGTCCGCAATGGCCAGCAATGCACCGGAAACCGTGGCGGGCACCGGGGAATCCGGTCCGGCTGGCAGGTACTGCTCGGCAATGGCCTGGGCCACAAGCTCGCTTTCGCCCTTCTGGCGGGCGTAAATGCCGCCCATGACGCCCTGCAGGCTGTCGAACTCATAGACCATCTCGCTCATGAGATCGGCCTTGGCCAAGCGCCCGGCACGGGCCATGTCGGCCACGGAGAGGTCGCAGGCCTCGGCCAGCTTGGCGCACAGGGCCTCCAGGCGGCGGGACTTGTCGCCCATGCTGCCCAAGGGGCCAAGGAACACCACGCTATCGAGCTTCGTGAGCCAGGCGGCGGAATCCGTCTTGAGATCCGCCTCCCAGAAAAACCGGGCGTCCTCAAGACGGGCCTTGAGCACGCGCTCCCAGCCCTTTTTGACCACGGCCATGCTCGTGGGCTCTATGTTCAAGGTGGTGAGGAAATACGGCAGCAGGCTGCCGTCCGCTCCTTTGACGCCGAAGCTCTTCTGGTGGCTCTGCATGCTGGTCAGAAGCACCTGGGCAGGCAACTGCAGGTACTGGCGCGCAAACTCGCCCAGGATGGGCCGGGGATATTCCACGAGGTTCGCCACCTCAAGAAGCAGGCCATCGTCCCAAACGACGCTGCCGCCAAGCTCCGCGGCCAGGCGGTTGCCCTCGGCGCGCACAAGCTCCAGGCGCTCGCGCGCGTCCAGCACAACATTGGCCTTGTCGCGGATGGTATCGAAATAATCGCCGGCGGCGTCCACGGTCCAGGGCCCAGGGCCGAGCACGCGGTGGCCGAGGGTTACGCGGCCTGAGGTCAGCCCAGCGATTTCAATGGGCACCACGTCGGCGTCGAGCAAGGCCAGAACCCAGCGCAGCGGACGGCCGAAGAGAAACTCCAGGTTGCCCCACTTCATGCGCTTGGGGAAGGAAAGCGACTTGAGGGCGTTCAGGCAAAGCTCCGGCAAAAGGTCCAGGGTCTTGCCGCCGCCGACCTTCCTGCGCGCGGCGAGATATTCGCCCTTGGGCGTCTGCTGCACAAAGAGATCCGCCTCGGTCACGCCCTGGGTCTTGGCGAAGCCTTCGCCAGCCTTGCTCAGCTTGCCGTCGGCGTAGGCGATACGGACCGGAGGGCCGGAAACGACCTCTTCCTCCAGACGCTGGGTGAGCCCCAGGCCGGACACGTGGGCCACAAGACGGCGCGGGGTGGCATAAGCCTTGACCCCGGAATGGTCGATGCGCGCCTCAGTCAGCAGGCGCTCGAACAACGTCTCAAGCTCCGTCCCAAGCCCGGGCACAAAGCGCGCGGGCATCTCCTCGGTGCCAATCTCCAGAATGAATTCAGACATATGTCGGCTCTCAGCTATTTAGCGGTTTGAAGCATGGGGTAGCCCATCTGTTCGCGCTGGGCGGCGTACAGGGCGGCGATGGCCGAGGCCAGGACACGCACCCGGCCGATGTAGGCCGTGCGCTCGGTGATGGAAATGGCGCCGCGCGCGTCCAAAAGATTGAACGTATGCGAGCATTTGAGGCAGTAGTCATAGGCGGGCCAGGGAACCTCGGCCGCAATCAGCTTCTTGCACTCTGCTTCGAACTTATTGAACATGTCCAGCAACATGGCGGCATCGGACAACTCGAAGTTGTACTTGGACTGCTCCACCTCGTTCTGGTGGTACACATTGCCGTAGGTCACCTTGTCGTTCCACTGCAGGTCGTAAACGGATTCCTTCTCCTGCAGGTACATGGAGATGCGCTCAAGCCCGTAGGTGATCTCGACGCTGGTGGGGTACAGATCGATGCCGCCCACCTGCTGAAAATAGGTGAACTGCGTCACTTCCATGCCGTTGAGCCACACTTCCCAGCCAAGGCCCCAGGCGCCAAGGGTGGGCGATTCCCAGTCGTCCTCCACAAAGCGGATGTCGTGGGCGGCGGGGTCAACGCCAAGGGCGCGCAGACTGTCCAGGTACAGGTCCTGCACATTGTCCGGCGAGGGCTTCAGGATGACCTGGAACTGGTAGTAGTGCTGCAGGCGGTTGGGATTCTCGCCGTAGCGGCCGTCGGTGGGCCGACGCGAAGGCTCCACATAGCACACGTTCCATGGCTCCGGCCCGATGACGCGGAAGAACGTGGACGGATTGAAGGTGCCAGCGCCGCACTCGATGTCAAAAGGCTGCACCATGACGCAGCCCCGGTCGGTCCAGTAGCGCTGCAGGGTTTGGATCACGTCTTGAAAGTTCATATCGTCTCCAGAGGCCTAGATTTTTCTGTATGTTCCGTTTTCCCAACGCAGGCCCAAATGCCAGGCCACAAAGCGGTCCACAACGCGGCCGAGCTCCCGGCGCATGTCCGGCTCCAGGGTCAGCTTGGGCCAATCAGCCGGGCGGCTTTTGCCGATCCACTCCAGCACCCGCACAGAGCCCAGGCACAGAGGTTCCGCCTGCACGTCGTCGCAGAGCCCGCACACCAACCCGCCCCGCTCCACCGAAAAAGACAGCTTGCGGCCCGCTGTCATTGCGTCCTGTTCCGAGTCCGGTCCCGTGCAGCCGTGGTCAAAGCCCGCATGCTCCCGGACTGGACGTCCGCAACGCACGCAGAGCTCCAAATCCGGCGAAAGGCCCTGCTCAAAGGTCAGCTTGGCCTTGAACAAGAGCGGCAGCATTTCGGCGCCGACCGCGCCGGATTCAAGCGTGGCCAAAGTTTCAAGCAGCAGATCGAACACCGGGCGCGCGCCGCTGGCGTCCACCTGCACCGCCTCCACAAACTTGAGGCAGTGCGCCACCAGCCCGAGCTTGCGCGGGCTTGAGCGCAAACCGGGGAAGGCGTGCAAAAGCGCACCCTCCTGAAGCACATTGTAGGATCCGCGTCTGCTGGTTCCCACCCGGAAGGAGGCCAGGACCAGCTGGTCCAGGCAGCCGCTGAAGCGCTTTCGGCTGCGGCTCCCCCCAAAGGCAAAGGCCGTGATGACACCACGGCCAGCGCAGAAAAGTTTGAGCCAGATGTCGTTTTCCCGAAACCGGCCCACCCGGAGCACCAGGGCCTTTTCGGTGAACTCCATGCGCCCTCCACCCGCTAGCGGGCTCCAATCTCCAAGGTGGCCGTGGCGCCGCGCTCGCCCTCAAAGGGGTACGGCGCGCCGTTGACCTTGAAGCTCACGCCGCCGGCATTGCCAAGGCGGACCTTGGCCTTGCTCATGAATTCGATGCGGCGGGTCTCCCCATTCTTCAGGATGAAGCTCTTGCGCTGGGCGCCCTCGCTTACCTCGACCCAGCAAGCCTCATTCGGCTTGGCGGTGATGACGAGCTGCTGCATGCCAGGGGTGTGCATTTCCACACCCGGCGCGTTCGCGGCAGGCGCCGCAACGGGCTGGGCGGCGGACTGCGCCTTGCGCGAAACCTCAACGGGAGAGGCGCTGACGGCCGGCGTTGCGCTCTGCGGCGGCAGCGGCTTTGCTGCGGGAGCGCTCTGTCCTGAAGGCGCGGGAGCCGCGGCTGCCGAGGACTCGGGAGCCGCCTCAGGCGCGGAACCCGGCAGTGAGGCGTTGGCCTCGTCGGGCAAGGTGGCGTTCAAATCGCTGGTGGCGTTGGTTGCATTGGTGGCGTTGTCCGCTGGAACGGGCGCAGCGGCGGGAGGGGTCTGATCAACCTCCGCCTGTATGCGCTGGTATTGCACATACAGCGCGGCCATTATGCCAAAGAACAACAGGAGCAAAACCCAGGGCCACACGCGGCGGCGAGGCCTGGGCGTCAAATCGGGGGACTTGGGATAGCGGATCTGGCTGGCGAAAGCGCCTGGCTGTTCTTGAGGCGCGGGTTCCTGAGCGGCGGGCTCCTGCACCGCCTGCGGCGCGGCTTCAATCTGGCTCGAAGCGGGTTCGGCATCAGCGGCCACGGGAGCGGAAACTGTTGGCGCGGGGGCCTCGCCGGACGCGACAGATTCAGGGGCGGATGCGCCTTCCTCAACGGCAGGTGCAGGCTCTGGTTGGGCAACGGGCTGAACTGCTACTGGCGCGGCAGCCGGCGCCACCGGAGCGAGCTGCGTCAAATAACCGGAATCGCCATCAGACTGCTGTTCGACAACAGCCACCAGCGGCTCGGGTTGCAAACCGACAAGCTGAGCGTAATTGCGGACATAGCCTTTCAGGTACACCGGATGCGGCAGCAACTTGGTCTCGCCGTCTTCCAGGGCGTTCAGGTTGCGGCGGCTGATCTTCGTGGCTTCCATGACATCGCGCACGGAAAGCCCACGCTTCTCCCGTTCGCTCTTTAGAAGGCAGCCCAGCTCAAGCAGATTCATGTATATGCCCCATATCGGTTCAGAAAGACCTAGAAATTCTTATATTCGATGACAGCTTTCTCACGCAATTTCTGCATGTATTCCTGAAACACCTTTTCAAACTTGGCTTCATGCAGAGATTGAAAAATCTGTTCGCGTACGGCGTCGAGCGGCAATTCCTCGCCTTCCTTCAAACTCACCACTTCAAGCAGGCCGGCAAATTCCTGAACGTGCACCGGCTCGCTGATCTGGCCGGGCTTGAGACCCGCCAAAGCCTTGTTCCACTCCGGGGCGAGATCCTTCCAGGCGATGTAGCCGATATCTCCGCCGCTGCCCACGCCTGGGCCCTGGGAAAACTTGTTGGCGGCCTCAGCGAAGCTGATCTTTCCAGACTCGATCTGCGCCTTGAGATCTTGCGCAGCCTGCCCTGTCGGCACGAGGATGAGGGCCAGCTGCACCATGCTGTCCTTGGAGAACTCGGCCTTGCGCTCGTTGTAGCGCTGCTCGACTTCGCTATCCGTCACGACAACCTTGCTGGTCACCAGTCCGCCGATAAGCTGATGTTTGATCATGTCGCGGCGCATGTTGCGCTCGAAGTCCTTGCGGGTCATGCCCTGCAAGGTCAACTGCTTCTTGAATTCCTCTTCGCTCAACTGGCGCTTGGCCAAGAACTCCTTCACCTGGTCATTCACCTCGGTGTCGGAAATCTTGAGCTTGTAGCGCTCCGCATCCTGTTGGATGAGGATGTCGTCGATCATCTGGTCGAGGATCTGTTTGCGCAGTGTGGCGATCTGACTGATTTCGTCGGTGGTGAGGGTGCGGCCACGCGTCTGCTCATAAACAGGCCGCATGCGCTCGTCGTGCTCGTATTTGGTGATAGCCTTGCCGTTGACCAGGGCGATGACGCCGTCGACGACGATGTCACTTTCTGCCAAAGCGGGCGTGCACCACAACATGACCGCAAACAAAACAAAGGCCAGCGGCAACTGTCCGGCCCGGCTTAATCCGAATACGCGCATGACGCTCCTTCAAACTTGCTGTTCAAGGTCCGGCAAGGCCGGGCCCACTTCACGGGGACCCTACCCCGTCTCGTTGCCGCTTGCAACGCTCTGCTGCTCCTTGTCCTCGGGCTGAGGCTCGGGCGGCAGATCCTCGTCATCCTTCTTATGCAGCAGGCGCTCGCTGACCAATATGACGGAAGCGTCCACAGCCTTGCCGAGCCAAGCATCGAAGGTCTGCTGGAGGCGTTCCTCAAGCAATGCCGCCTCCACCTGCGGATAGGCCTGCGCGATATCAAGCGTTTGGGCCGGCAGCCGCTCCAAGAGCAGCAAGCCTTCAAAACCGGCGCGGCTGGAGAGGATGGTTCCGCGCCCGCCCGCGTCCGCGCCGTGCAAAGCATCGGACCAGGCCGGAGTGAGCAGTTCGCGGTCAATGGTCACCTCGCGCACCTGCACGCCGGGGAAGCTTTTGGCCAGTTCGGCCACGCTCTTGGCTTGGCGGAAAGCGCCGAGGGCCTTCTCCACCACGGCGCGGTCCGGCGCGCGCACAACGAGCACGCGCACACGCTCCGGAAGGCGGAAGGCGGGCAGATGGGCCTGGTAGTATGCCTCCACCTCGCGGTAGTCCAGATGAATGGTGGGCCGCAGAACCAGACGCTGAAACTTTTCCATGCCGCAGACATAGCGCAAATGCTTGCGCCACATTTTAAGGTCGATGTACTCATCGGCCAGCATCTGCTCAAAGGTGTCGTCAGGATAGTCCGCCCGGACTTCGGCCTCGGCCTTGGCAAGCTCCTCGTCGCTGACGTCCTGCCCGCGCTTGGCCAGTTCCTGGGCCACCAGTTCCTGGGCGATGAGCTGCCCCAGTATACCGCCGTAGGCTTCTCGCAGGGAGGAAACAGAAGGCAGCGTTCCAGAAAGCGCCTCGAAGTGTTCAAGGTCGTACTGAAACTCAAGCAGTTCCAAATTGATGGGCTTGTTGTTCACGCGCGCGACAACGCCGACCTCGTCCTGAGAGCGGCGGCTGCAGCCCATGAGCCCGATAAGAAGAGCCAGGGCCAAAAGTGCGAAATAGCGTGCAGGCATCAAACAACCTTGTGCGGCGCTTGCGCGCCACTGTCCAGAAGCGATTCCAACTCCGTCCGCAGGTACTCCAACCCGGCGCCAACGTCCAGACCTTCAGGATAGCGCAGCTCCAGCTTGGCTGGAGGCAGCAGCTTGGCCTTGCGCCGGCCTCCGGCCATCCAGGCTATCAGCGCCTCTGGCGTGACCACGCTGGTCTCCGAGCCCCAGGAGATCACCGCCCTGCCGGGCGAGAGCTCCGCCTTGAGCACCTGCAGCTGTCCCAGGAGCGTTTTGACCGCGAGCACAGCCAGGAACTGCTTGGCAGCCGGGGGCAACGCGCCGAAGCGGTCGCGCAGCTCCGCGGCGAGGTCCGCCAGCACGGCCTGGCTGCGCGCGCTGGAAAGAGCCTTGTAGTAGCGCAGGCGCTCCTTGGGGTCCGGCACATAGTCCGAAGGCAGATGCGCCTCGAACACAAAGGACAGCTCGGGGTCGGTCTCCTGCTTGAGCGGGCCGCCGCGCACGCGCCGCACTTCCTCCTCCAGCATTTCGAGGAAAAGATCGAGCCCCACGCGGGCGATCTGGCCGCTCTGCACCTCGCCCAAGATGTTGCCCGCGCCGCGCAGGCGCAGGTCCTCCATGGCCACCTGGAAGCCCGCGCCCAGGTAGTCCAGGTCAAGGATGATGCGCAGGCGCCGCTTGCTGATCTCCGGCAGACGGTCCAGGCTGGGCACGACGAAATAGGCGTAGGCTTGGCGGTCGCTGCGGCCCACGCGGCCGCGCAGCTGGTATAACTGGCCCAAACCGAACATCTGCGCCTGGTCCACAATGAGCGTGTTGGCGTTGGGGAAGTCCAGGCCGGACTCGACAATGGCCGTGCACACGAGCACGTCCAGCTCCTTGTGCCAGAAGCCGTGCATGGCGTCTTCCAAGGCGCGCTCGCCCATTTGGCCGTGGGCCATGCCTATGCGCGCGCCCGGAGCCAGCTTGCGCACGTACTCCGCCACCTGCTCCAGCCCCTGCACGCGGTTGTACACCCAGAAAACCTGCCCGCCGCGCTCCAGCTCCCGCTTCAGCACGTTGCCAAGCAGCGTGTCGTCGCGCTCCACCAGGGCGGTTTCAACGGGCTTGCGGTCTTCGGGCGGGGTTTCGATGACGGACAGGCCGCGGATGCCGGAGAGCGAGAGTTGCAGCGTGCGCGGAATGGGCGTTGCGGTCAGCGTGAGCACGTCGATGTTCTTGCGCAGCAGTTTGAGCTTTTCCTTGTGCTTGACGCCGAAGCGCTGTTCCTCGTCCAAAATGAGCAGACCGAGGTTGGGCAGGTCCACGTCGCCGGAGAGCAGGCGGTGGGTGCCGATCAAAATATCCACTTCGCCGCGCGCGGCGGCCTTGATGGTGACTTTCTGGTGCGCCGTGGGCACAAAGCGGGAGAGCATGCCGATGCGCACCGGAAAGCCTTCCATGCGCCGGGTGAAGGTCTGGTAATGCTGTTCGGCCAGAACCGTGGTGGGACACAAGAGCGCCACCTGACGGCCGTCGTGCACGGCGCGGAAGGCCGCCCGCAGGGCCACCTCGGTCTTGCCGAAGCCCACGTCGCCGCAGACAAGACGGTCCATGGGCTCGCTGCCGGCCATGTCCGCGAACACGTCGTCGATGGCCTTGGCCTGGTCCGGCGTCTCCTCAAAGCCGAAGGTCGCCTCAAACTCGCGGTACATCTCGCCCGGGGGGCCGTAGGAATAGCCCTTGGCCACGCGGCGGAAGGCATACATGGAGACAAGATCCTGGGCGATCTTCTCGATGGCCTTGCGCGCCCGCTCCGTGCTCTTGGCCCACAGGCTGCCGCCCAGCTTGTCCAGGCGCGGGTCCACGCTTTCCGGTCCCTTGTAGCGCTGCACAAGGTTCAGGCGGTCCACAGGCAGGTAGAGCTTGTCATCGCCGTCAAAGAACAGCAGCAGGTAGTCGTTGGCCACGTCGCCGATCTTCAGGTGATGCAGGCCGCCGAAGCGGGACAAGCCGTAGTCGCGGTGCACCAGCAGGTCGTCCGCCGCAAGGTCGTCGTGCCGCGAGAGGCCCTCGAAGGCCTGTTTCTTGTCCGCACGCGCGGCGGGTGCTGCCTCGGGCTGGAGAATGTCCTCCGGCAGAATGGACAGGGCGCAGCAGGAAATCTCCATGCCCGCCTTGAGGGGGGAGATGAGGGCGCTGATGCCGCGGCCTCCGGCCTGGAAGGCCGTGCTGACGGACAGCCCCTCCTGCAGGGCCAGACCCATGAATTTCTTTCGCGAGCGTTCGGTGTGAAAGCTCAGAATCACCTGCGCGCCGGAGGCGCTCCAGTCCTTGAGCGCGGCGGTGAGCGCCGACCAGGGCCGGCGCGCCTGGTCCGGCCGCCAAAACAGATCGGCGAAGCTCTGGTAGGACTTTTCCGCCAGGTCGAGCCCCTGGCGCTCCTGGCCCATGACCAGATCCTCAAACACGACCTGGCGCTTGCCGACCCAAGCCTTGCGCGCGCGCTCCTCGGGCCAGCACAGGGAGCCCAGCGGCCAGCGCCAGCCGTTCTCGGCCTGCTCGCGCTCCAGAAACGAGCGCCAGCCCGCGTGCTGGTCTTCGAGCCTGCTGCGCAGCTCTTGCGAGGATGCCAGAATATAGACGGCGTCCTGGGGCAAAAACGATTCCAGCGCCACAGCCTCCGGATAGAACAGGCCGGGCCAAAAATTCGAGTCCGAACGCTCCAGGCGTTCAGCAAGCTCCTGCTCCTCCCCAACGGCCATTTCACCGCTGACGCGCAGCTTGCGCCAATGGTCCAGCGCCTGCTCCATGGTCTGCCGGGTAAGCACGGCCGGGGCCACGGGCAGCAGCGTCACTTCCTTCAAATCCGCGCGGGAGCGTTGCGTGGCAGGGTCGAACAGGCGGATTTCGTCAAGGATGTCGCCAAAAAATTCCAGGCGCAGGGGCAGCGGATAGCCCGCCGCGGAGATGTCCACAATATCGCCGCGCACGGCGATCTCGCCCAGGCCGGTGACCACAGGCCGGCGGACATAGCCCCAGGCCACGGCCTGCTCGAGCAGCATCTCCGGGGAAAGATCGTCGCCCTTGGTGAGCGCCAGGCTGCTCTTCTCCACCACTTCGACCGAAGGCCAGCGGGGCAGCAGGTTATCAACGGTGATGAGGATGATGCGCGGCTTGCGGCCAAAGGTCAGGGCGTGCAGCGCGGCCCAGCGCGGCCCCCAGTCCTCTGCGGCGGGCTTGCGCGGCAAATGCTGCGGCAGCGCGATGACCGGACGTTCGAAGGCCGGAGTCAGTTCGTCGGCCTCGCCGGAAAATAATGTCAGGAGGGCGTGGAGTTCACGAAACTCGCGTGCGCCAGCTGCCACGAGCACCACCTCCTGCCCCTTGGCCCGAAGGCTGTGAGCGAGAAGGGCCTGGGTTCCCGG
>Ga0209467_1002863_pt1 | contig 11815 bp, 9 predicted proteins | sample Higcelwee11metaG_FD_187175 | JGI IMG/M metagenome (GOLD analysis project Ga0209467, IMG submission 187175) | Freshwater pond sediment microbial communities from the University of Edinburgh, under environmental carbon perturbations - High... | ecosystem: Environmental > Aquatic > Freshwater > Pond...
TAATTATATAATGAAGATACTCCTAACAGGGGCCACCGGATACATAGCCAAAAGGCTGCTGCCGTCACTTCTTGCAGGGGGGCACGAGGTAGTATGCTGTGTCCGTGATGCCAGAAGATTTGACACATCAAGATTCGGTACGGAACGGCTTAGCGTGATAACCGCCAATTTTCTTGACAGAAGTTCCCTTTCATCAATCCCGGAAGATATTGATGCCGCCTACTATCTGATTCATTCAATGTCATCTTCAGTAGGGAGTTTCGATGTAATGGAGAGAGACTCTGCCATAAATTTCAGGGAGAGACTTAACGAGACCCGGATCAGGCAGGTAATCTATCTGAGCGGAATAGTAAACAATGAGAGTCTGTCGAAACACCTGGGATCGCGGAAGGCAGTAGAGGAGGAACTTGAGAAAGGGAGCTGGCACCTGACCACTCTCCGGGCTGGCATCATTCTGGGATCCGGGAGCGCATCGTTTGAAATAATCAGGGACCTGGTGGAAAAACTGCCGGTGATGGTGGCCCCGCGCTGGCTGAATACAAGATCACAGCCCATATCAATCAACAACGTCGTTGAATTTCTAAGCGGAGTGCTGCTGAGAGAAGATACCTTCGATCAGAACTTCGATATCGGCGGTCCGGATATACTGACTTACCGGGAGATGTTGCTAAGGTTTGCTGCTGTCCGCAACCTGAAGAGAAAAGTATGGGTTGTTCCTGTGATGACTCCGAAGCTCTCCTCCTACTGGCTCTATTTTGTCACCTCGACGTCTTACAAGCTGGCAGTCAATCTTGTTGACAGCATGAAGGTTGAGGTGATATGCAGGGATAATGACCTGCACAGGAGGCTGGGCATAAGGCTGCTCAGCTTTGAAGAGGCTGTCAGGAGCGCCTTCGCCAGGATAGAAAGTCATGAGGTTTATTCAAGCTGGACAGATGCGCTCTCGGGACCCCAGCTGGAGAAGGGGCTGTCTGACCTTGTCAAGGTTCCGACTTTCGGCTGCTTTAATGATACAAGACGAAGAAAGGTTACAGACGAGACAGCGACTTTGAACAGGATTTGGGCCATCGGAGGACACACAGGCTGGTACTATGCCAACTGGTTATGGGGAATCAGGGGTTTCATGGACAAGCTTTCCGGAGGGGTGGGATTGAGAAGGGGCAGAAAGAACGACAATGAAATCTCTCCCGGCGACGCACTCGATTTCTGGCGGGTACTCTATGCTGACCGCAATGCAAAAAGATTGCTTCTGTTTGCCGAGATGAAATTGCCCGGCGAGGCATGGCTTGAGTTCAGGATTGAAGAGGGAACGCTGATCCAGACAGCCACCTTCAGGCCGCTTGGACTGAAGGGCAGATTGTACTGGTACTCCGTTATGCCATTGCATGAATTTGTTTTCAGGGGAATGATAAACAGACTGACCCGCTGATGCTGTTTATATGAAGGAGCAACCGATCATAAAGAAGCTCAGAGCCGGGCTTAAGGCTGATGAGACGGGGAACAAGGCCAACTCACTGATATTTCTCCATCATTACGGATTCAATATCCCATTGACCTACCTTGTCACGACACCTTCCTATGAAAGGTACCTGTCCGGCGATCCCACCCTTAATGACCGCCTTAGAAGTGAAATTGAAGAGCTCCCTGCCAGGACATGGGCTGTACGGTCGTCCACCTCTGCCGAGGATTCTCAGGAGTTCAGTTTTGCAGGGCAGTTTCAGACAGTCATAAACGTCAGCGGCACTGACGCAATCCTCTCCGCGATAAAACAGGTATGGGATTCCGCAAAAATGCTGAATGACAATGACTATATCAGGAAGACCGGGGTATCATCAATCAGATGCGGGGTCATAATCCAGGAGATGATTCCGGCACGTCTTGCAGGTGTCAGCTTCAGCAGGAACCCGGTTACAAACCAAAACGAGACGGTCATCGAAGCCGTTGAGGGAGCCGGTGAAGAGCTTGTGCAGAAGGGAGTAACACCGCTGCGGTGGAGGATCAGGAGGCAGGCTGTTCTGGAGGGGAATGAACAGCATCCCATGATTGAGGTCATAAGCAAGGTGGCTGCAGACACCGAGCGCCTGAGGCGTTATTACGGCAAACACACAGACATTGAGTGGGTTCATGACGGCACCCAGCTTTACTACCTGCAGCTCAGGCAGATAACAGCGAAACAGGATATAGCCGTTTACTCCAGCAAGATGGCCCGAGAGATGCTTCCGGGGCAGGTTAAGCCACTTGTCTGGTCGGTCAATATACCCCTCGTGAACGGCACATGGATAGGGCTGCTTGAAGAGATCACCGGTCCGCTGGAGATAAAGCCTGAAGACCTGGCGAAGCCTTTTTACTACCAGGCCTATTTCAACATAGCGGTACTGGGCAGTATCCTTCAGAAAATAGGTATCCCGCCTGACAGCCTTGAAAAATTCATGACAGGCAACGGAAGCGGAATGCACTCATTCAGGCCGGGCATCAGGACCATCAGGCATTCATTCAGAATTATCAGGTTTCTGAAGTCGAAGATGGCCTTTGAAAAGACCTTCCTCCGTGAATTTGAGCCGCTTAAAGCCCGAAGCCGTGAACTGGCGCTTAACCTGGAAAAGGAATTCAGCCCGGAATCCTACGGAAGGCTGTATGAACAGCTCTTTGAAAACGGACGCAGGCTGGCATACATGAATATCGTTGCTCCGATGCTGGGGACGATGTTTCACAAGGGGCTGAAGAAAAAGCTTGAGAAGGCAGGTCTCGATTATGACACACTTGATTTCAGGAATGACTTCCCGGAACTGGTGAATTACGAGCCTCTCCCTCAAATGGTTGAGATCAGGACGGAAATTGAAGCCCTGCCGCCGGCCATAAGGGAAAGATGCACCTCGATGGCAGCTCTCAGGAGTTTTGCCGAAGCATCTGAGATCGTCAGGAAGATTGATCACTTCACAGAGCTGTTCGGACATCTCAGCGAGAGTGGTACCGATCTTTCCTATGCGAAGTGGAAGGAGGACCCTGAGGCGCTCTTCAGTATGATTCTTGCCGCTGAAGTGCATGACAGGAAGAGTGAACTGTACACTCTCGAAAGCCTTACAGAAAAAGGGATGAAAGTTCCTGCCTCACTCAGAAAAGCTTATCTCAGGGCCGGCAGATTCAAGGTTTACCGTGAACAGATAAGTTCTCTATATATTTACGGTTACGGGCTTTTCCGCAGGCTGTTCCTGCTGGCCGGCGGGGAGATGGTATCCCGCGGATTGCTGGACAGAGAGGATGATATATTCTATCTGACACGCGCTGAGGTGGATGAGATCATGAAACACAACGGAATCGCCACAGTGATTGATTACCGTGACCGGGTCAGACATCGTATGGGTGAGATGGAAGAGACAAAGGATATTGTTCTGCCGGTTGTCATCTATGGCGAAGAGGCTCCTCCACCTGAGACAGGCAGAAGCAAGAATCATTCGGGCACCGGTACCTCACCGGGCAGTTACACAGGCACCACCAGGGTTGTCAAAAGCCTGGCGGATTTTGAAAAAGTAACGAGGGGAGATGTACTGCTGATACCCTTCTCTGATGTCAGCTGGACGCCGGTACTCGCAAAGGCCGGAGCCATCGTTTCCGAGACCGGAGGTATGCTGTCACACTGCTCGATAATTGCACGGGAGATGGGTATCCCGGCAATGGTTTCAGTGCCAAATGGCTGTGCCATCGGCAACGGACTTACAGTAACGGTTAACGGATCAAACGGTGTTTTAACAGTTCATGATTATGAATGAGGTAGTGCTTTATCTTGAGAGCCATCCCATGATCACGGCAGTGATCTGTTCAATTGCCGGATACCTTATCGGATCGGTGTCTTCGGCAAGGACAGTCTACTTTCTGGCTACCGGCAGAAGGAATATAGAGCCGTTTGCAGAGCCGGTGCCGCACTCTGACGAGACATTTGAATCTGATCTTGTCAGCGCCACCCTGATTACAAAAAAACTGGGAAGAAAATTCGGATGCATAACCTCGCTGGCTGATATGGTTAAAGTCGCACTGCCAACACTGCTTGCGAAGCTTGTATTCACCTCCGAACCTTATTTTCTGCTTGTGGCTCTGTTTGGTGTAATAGGCCATAACCTGCCGGTTTACTACAGGTTCCGGGGCGGCCGTGGCGAGTCGCCAATTATCGGATCACTGCTTGTAATCAACTGGTTCGGATTGATTATAACTAATCTGGCCGCATTTATCCTGAGCTTCATAACGGGGAGTGTGCTTGTGATGCGCTGGGGGGCATACGTACTTATGATATTCTGGCTCTGGTACTATTTTCACGACTGGCGTTACGGACTTTTCATGGCAGTTGTGAATTTCTTTTTCTGGCTGTCACAGCGCAAGGATCTTTTACGTTTCAGTGACCTTAAGAAGAATAAGGGTTTGAAGTTCTCAGAAGAAGATGTTTCAGAGTTCATACTAATGGGGAAGACTCCCGGAAGAATGCTTGACAGATATAGCCTGCCAGCGATATTCAGGAGAATGTCAGGCAAAAATAAAAAAGGCGGCGAATGAGATCACTTTCAAGGCCCGTCTTAATTCTGCTGTGGGTGATAGTCACCGGGGCCGCCGCCGCCCAAAATGCCGGTATCTCGCTTGACAACCAGGTAAGCACCTGGTTTGGAGTGAACTTCCAGGGAGATGCAGCAGGCCAAACCGGAATAAGATACATCCCCACACTGAGTCCGTGGGTCAAGGCAGGGGAAAAAGGCAAGTTTGATGCAGAGCTGTCAGTCAATACATTCGGGAGCATGTGGTTCTCGGGCAGCGGTATTGATTCTACTGATTTCAGGTTCAAGCCTTACCGTTTGTGGCTGAGATATTCCACATCCCACCTCGAGTTAAGGGCAGGACTGCAAAAAATTAACTTTGGCTCGTCCAACATTCTCAGGCCGTTGATGTGGTTTGACAAGATGGATTTCAGGGATCCGCTTATGCTTACCGACGGTGTCTATGGTCTGCTGGGCCGGTACTACTTCGATAATAACGCAAATATCTGGCTATGGGGTCTTTATGGTAATGATAAACCAAAGGGATGGGAGGCTGTCCCATCGCTGAAGGATATACCTGAATACGGTGGCAGAGTACAGCTTCCCGTTCCAAAGGGAGAACTTGCCCTCAGCTATCATCACCGTGATGCTGATTATTCAGCACTCGCCGCCCAGATTCCGGGACCCGTTGATACCCGGTACAGTGAGCAACTTTTTGCGGCAGACGGGAAATGGGATGTCGGTCCCGGGATATGGTTTGAAGTGGTCGGCAAACTGAATGAAAAGAATAATCCCTTTGTTACAAGATGGGAAAGCTATCTGAGCCTGGGTATAGACTATACCTTCGGGATTGGCAAAGGTCTCAATTTCTCAACCGAGTACTTCAGGTACGCAAACAGGCCTGATGAGACGGAGACCGGTATTGAAAGAAACTATTCGACGCTGTCACTCAGCTACCCGATCGCATTATCGCATAACATATCGGGTCTGCTTTATTACAACTGGGACACCAAGGAGTGGTACAGGTTTCTCAACCTGCAGCTCAAATATGATTATCTTACATTCTATGTTATGACATACTGGAACCCTGACGAGCTTCTCCCCTACAGCAGCGGTGAAGGCAGCAGTTCATTTGCCGGAACAGGTTTCCAGTTAATGCTGGTTCTTGACATTTAGCTAAATAAATCACTGATGGAAAACGGAGCAATAATAAGTATTGAAGGGCTGAAGAAGCACTTTCCGATGGGAAGCGGCAGGTTCACCGCCCTTAACGGCATTGATCTCACCTTCGGGAAGGGAGAGTTTGCAGGGATAATCGGGCCTAGCGGCTCGGGCAAGACAACCCTGCTGAACATCATTGGCACGCTTGACAACCCGTCTGAGGGCAAAGCCGTAATCCTGGGTCATTCGGTGGGTGAGCTCAGTGCGGCAGAGTCAGCCTCGCTGCGCAAGTCCCAGCTGGGGTTCATATTTCAGAGTTACAACTTGTTCCAGGTTCATACGGTCTTTGAGAATGTGGAGTTTCCGCTGCTCCTGCAAAAAATCGAGACAGGCAGGAGAAGACAGATGGTTCTTGACGCACTTGAGTGGGTTGGTCTGACAGATAAGATAAATTCTCGCCCTGCGCAACTCTCGGGTGGTGAGAGCCAGCGGGTGGCAATTGCAAGGGCGATGGTCAAGAGACCTGCCGTTGTCCTTGCGGATGAGCCTACGGCGAATCTTGATGCTGCCAACTCCCATAACATCCTGCAGACTATGGAGAAGCTGAACCGTGAACTGCAGACAACTTTTCTCTTCGCTACGCATGACGAAAAAGTAATCGGGTATGTGCGAAGGAAGATCTGGCTGGCAGACGGCAGGGTGGCCAAAGATGAGATTATTGACAGAAACTGACCGGAGGAGGATACAATGCTGGCTTTAAAACTTGCACTGAGAAATCTGCTGGGAGCGGGTCTGCGGACCTGGCTGAATGTCATAGTCCTCTCCTTTTCCTTTATAATCATAATATGGACCAAAGGATTGCTTGAGGGATGGGACCGGCAGGCAAAAAACGACATGATAGAATGGGAAGTGGGTCAGGGACAGTTCTGGCACAAAAACTACGACCCTTATGATCCGTTCACCCTGAACGACAGTCACGGGATGCTCCCCGAACCGTACGGTAAAGCAGCTGAACAGCATATGCTTGTGCCGGTTCTCATCACCCAGGGTACGATTTACCCGCAGGGCAGGATGCAATCGGTTCTGATTAAGGGCATTCCTCCCGGACAGCAGTCGCTGAAGCTGCCGACGGCGTTGCTCAGCTCATCAGACGGTGACATACCTGCCATAATTGGAAAATCAATGTCAGAAAGCACGGGTCTGAATGAAGGCGATTACGTCACGGTCAGGTGGAGAGACAGAAACGGCACCTTCGATGCCACGGAAGTGAGGATTGCAGGCATCTTTGAAACTACGGTGCCTTCAGTTGACGTGGGACAGTTATGGCTTCCCCTTGAGAATCTTCAGACGATGATGCTGATGCCCGGAGAGGCTACTCTGCTTGTGAGGGGCAATGCGCAGGGGTCTCTGCCAGCACATGAAGGATGGATAATGAAGGAGCAGAAGGAGCTTCTGTCAGACATTGAGGATATCATCAAGGCAAAGGGAATGATAGGGGTAATAATCTGGGGCATATTGCTCATGATGGCAATGCTTGCCGTGTTTGACACACAGGTGCTCTCAATCTTCAGGAGACAGAAGGAGATTGGCACCTACATTGCGCTTGGGATGACCAGGCGGCAGGTTGTGGGGCTTTTCACCACGGAGGGGGCATTGCATTCGGTGCTTGCAGCGGTGGTTGGTGCACTGTACGGCATACCGTTGCTGACAATGCAGGCAATAAAAGGCATCTCAATACCGGTAAGCAGCAGCGATTTCGGCATAGCGATGGCCGAGAAACTCTACCCGGTATACAGTCTGTCACTCATTGCCGGCACCGTACTTATAGTTATGATTGTGACAACAATAGTCAGTTACTGGCCCTCGCGGAAGATTGCGAAGCTCAATCCGACCGACGCCTTAAGAGGGAGGATGTTATGATAAGATTTCTCTTCAAGGGGCTTATAAGGGACAGGAACAGGAGCCTGCTTCCGTTCCTGGTCACCACTATCGGAGTGATGCTTACTGTAGTCTTCCATGCGTGGATCACGGGGGTCATTAACAACAGCATTGAGTTCAGCGCGAGGTTTTCATCAGGGCATGTCAAAGTCATGACAAGGGCCTATGCGGAAAACGCCGCGCAGTCGCCCAATGATCTCGCCATTCTTGGTGCGGACACTCTTCTTGAAGCGCTTTCCGCCTCTAATCCCGGGATGGATTTTGCAAGCCGGATCTATTTCGCAGGCCTTATAGATGTCCCGGACAGCACAGGCGAGACAAGGGCGCAGGGACCGGCCATGGGAATTGCAATAGACCTTCTCTCCGGCAATAATGCCGAGATGGAGAGAATGAACATACCCTCCTCGATCCGAAGCGGCAGGCTGCCCTCCGCCGGTAAGGAAGCGCTGCTGAGCAGCGAGTTTGCCGGAAAGCTGGGACTGAATCCCGGGGATACCTTTACACTTGTGGGGACGAGCATGCTGGGGGAGTTAACGATGTACAACTTTATCCTAAGCGGTACGGTTGAGTTCGGGACTACGGCCCTTGACAGGGGAACACTAATTGCAGACCTCAGTGATGTCAGGGAAGCCCTTAACATGACAGATGCCACCGGCGAGGTGCTCGGGTTCTTCAGGTCAGGCGTCTATTCCGACGAGCTGGCGGCTGACGTGCGCGAAAGGTTCAATTCCAGGTACTCGTCAGATGAGGATGAGTTTTCTCCTGTCATGAAATCCCTGTCCGAGCAGAACAACATGGGTTTCCTGGTGGAGTACTCCGGCAAGCTTCAGAGTATCCTCATTACCGTTTTCATTCTGGCCATGTCACTGATACTATGGAATGCAGGTCTGCTCGGCGGACTGAGAAGATACGGCGAGTTCGGCATGAGACTTGCAATAGGTGAAGAGAAAAGCCATGTATATAAAACCATGCTTCTTGAATCACTCATTATCGGTTTTTTTGCTTCACTCACCGGACTGGCCTTCGGGATGCTGATAGCCTATTACCTCCAGGAACATGGGGTTGACCTTGGGATGATGATGAAGAACGCATCTATCATGATGCCCCGGGTATTCAGGGCACAGATCACACCATGGACATGGCTGGCAGGCTTCATCCCCGGTTTTGTCTCAACCCAGATTGGCACCATGCTTGCAGGGGCCGGCATCTACAAAAGACAGACAGCACAACTATTCAAAGAGCTTGAATCATGAAGAGACTATTAACGATCTTACTGCTTGCATGCAGCCTTATTCCGGTTTCGGCACAATTTCCCGACGGCAGGGAGCTCCTGCAAAAGATTGACGGGAACATGTCATCCGAGAACCGGATTTTCACCTCCTCTATGATTATATACGGGAGGAGGAGCACCCATACTGTAAAGATGAAGACATGGACTGCCGGCGAGAAGAAGTCGTTCACTGAATACCTCTTTCCAGCCCGCGAGCAGGGAACGAAGATGCTGAAGCTGGAAGAGCAGCTCTGGATCTATTCCCCTTCCACGGACCGGATTATCCAGATTGCCGGTCATATGCTGCGTCAGTCTGTGATGGGATCAGATCTGTCATATGAGGATCTGATGGAAGACAACAGCCTCGTCAGGCAGTACAATGCAAATGTAACAGGCACTGAAGTGGTTGACGGCCGTCAGTGCTGGGTAGTGGATCTTAAGGCGATTGTGCCTGACATTGCCTACCAGGGGATGAAGCTGTGGGTTGACCGGGAGCGAAACATTCCGCTGAGGGAAGAGATGTACGCAAAGAGCGGCACGCTGCTTAAGCGAACAGAGCTCTCTGATGTGCAGAAGATTGGCAACAGGTGGTATCCGAGAAAGATTCTCTTCCGTGACATGTTGCGCGATGGCAAGGGAACAGAGTTTATAATCGAGGAGATCGAGTTTAACGTTACGATACCGGAGCACATTTTCTCGAAGGCCAGCCTGAAGAAATAACGCAGAGCGAAGGGCACATAGCAAAAAAGGAAAGAGCCAAAGGCCAAAGGTTCAGAGCGCAAGGCTCAAAGCGCGTGGCGTAGGGTTCAGTGCTCAGGGATGTCAGCAGCCAGCGGCCTCGACTGCAGCCAGGTGACTGATTCGTCAGTGGCCAGGGTGTTGTCGAATATCATTCCGTCGCCCCTCTCCCCCTTCAGGAAAAAGTTAAGCCAGGGGATTATGTATCGTGCCAGGATGGCGGTCTGCTCTTCGGTGTTCATCCCTCCCCTGCAACCTGCTATCCGCTCTGCTGTGAAGCACTTGCGGCTGTCACCCATGCCGCAGTGAGACCCGTTGATTATCGAGATATATGTCTTGTCCTCCGCAACCGACCGTTCATAAATTGGCATATGATTCTTTTCAGGAGGTGTGATGCAGTCGCTTGTCCCGGAAAAGATCAGTGTCGGAACCCTTACGCGGGAGGCAGCCTCGATGGCTGAAGGCCTTATATCGTAGGGTGTCAGGGCAACTACGGCATCAACGTCAGCGTTGTCAGCGGCGGCATGGAAAATTGCTCCTCCTCCCATGCTGTGCCCCATCAGGATGCAAAGAGTATCGGCAATGCCATACAAGGGTGAAGTAGTGTCATTGGCGAGTCCGGACACGGCCGCCGCCAGGAACCTGACCTCATCGGCATAGCCCTTATGGGACGGAAACGGACCTTCGAAAGTGGTCAGATTCAGCATAATATAACCTGCGGGAACCAGAGTGTCAACCAGGTTACCGTACTGGTCACCCGGGTGCTGGTAGCCGTGGGCGAAACAGATCACGGGAAATTTGCCATCATTTATTTCTGCAGGTGTTTCACTTGTTGCCGGGGCAGGCACAGGGTAGTAAACCTCGAATTTTACCTTCATGTTACCCCTGGCTTCGTCCCTGAGTTTCATACTTGTGTGACCAACTGCATATTGCCCTGATACTGTCAGAAAGCAGCACATTATCATAGACACAACCAATATCGCCCTTGGGATAAACATATTCAGTCTTTTGAATTGTTTGGTGCCCGGAGTTTCAGGCCCCGGAAGATGCCAAATTACTCAATATTTCTTTCCGGGGCAACGGTGCCATTTTCAAAAGTACCGGTTTCGAAATGATTGCTAATTTTACAGTGCGTGGCCGGCAACCGTACTGAAAAAGCCTGGTCCGGCAACCGGCAAACCTGAAAATATGGAAAAGACTCTCTTCGAACTCCTGGTCTGGCTGTGGATCTCCGTAGCCATTGTCATTTTCGTCGTATTGCTTTTTATTACGGCTCCCTTCGGGCGGCATTCGAAGAGAAACTGGGGTGTGACGATCCCCGACAGGCTCGGCTGGTTTATAATGGAGATCCCGGCGCCACTTATCTTCCTTCTGCTTGTAATTACCGGCACTGCTCCCAAAACTCTGACTGTATGGATTATAACCGGGCTTTACCTGGCACACTACACCAACAGGGCAATAATCTACCCGTTGCGGATTAGGACCCATGGCAAGGAGATGCCGTTTGTGGTGGCGCTGATGGCTATCTTCTTCAATTTTGCAAATGCCGGTCTCCTGGGATACTTTACAGGAACGCTTCAAACGCAATACAGTGCGGCATGGCTGACTGATCCCCGTTTCATCGCGGGGCTGCTTATCTTCCTCACCGGCATGGCGATAAACATCACTTCGGACAATAAGCTTATTCACCTGAGAAAGAATATAAGCAACGGCTACCAGATACCACGCGGAGGATTGTTTGAAAGAATCTCATGTCCTAACCTCTTTGGTGAGGTGGTTGAGTGGGGCGGTTATGCACTGCTCTGCTGGTCACTGCCAGCGCTTTCATTTTTTATCTGGACCTTCTGTAATCTTGTCCCGAGGGCGCTGTCTCACCACCGGTGGTACAAAGGGCATTTTGAGGAATACCCTGCCGGAAGGAAAGCGGTTATCCCTTATATTTTGTAATTTGCCCCGCTAATTCTGAACATCATGAAAGAGACATCCCTGAAATGGAAAGGCCGTTTCCTCTGGCTTGCCATCTTTGCAATCGCGATGGGCTTCCTGGAAGGTATCGTCGTCGTCTACCTCAGGGAGCTGTATTATCCTGAAGGATTTGAATTTCCGCTGAAACTCATGTCCTCAGAGCTTGTAAGGGCTGAGTGGATAAGGGAGATTGCAACCCTCGTAATGCTGGCGGGAGTTGGCATCA